>Ga0209191_1000066_pt1 | contig 83560 bp, 80 predicted proteins | sample S_130626_EF_Meta_FD_187320 | JGI IMG/M metagenome (GOLD analysis project Ga0209191, IMG submission 187320) | Freshwater microbial communities from Lake Simoncouche, Canada to study carbon cycling - S_130626_EF_MetaG (SPAdes) (version 2) | ecosystem: Environmental > Aquatic > Freshwater > Lake ...
AAAATAATCATCAAACTTGTTCTTTTCGTTGGCTTTAGATCTTACACCAATAACATGCATTGTTGGCCATTGATAGTTAAGCTCTTTGAACTTGTTTTCTAATTCTACGTAAGAATACTTTTTCATTCTGTTTGGTTTATAATTGTTACTCCTATTGCATTAGCTACACATTGGTTTATATAAGTATTATCTAATCCCCAAGCTGCAAACTCTTCTTCAGTTAGGGTGTACTCACCTCTAGATATTAAGTTATTTTCTTCTGAAATTAGTTCGTAATATGTTTTGCAAGTTACTGCATTAGTAGCAAAGTTCAAAACTGTCACAGTCATGTGGGTAGCAATACCTTGATTTAAAGGAAATATTACTGGCTCTATTTGTATCATGTTGTTTATTATATTGATGTAACTACCTCCCAACCTGCATTACCCCCAATTACAAGCTTACCTAAAGTGCTATCATAAATTAAAGCCCCTTTAACGTAAGCAGGTCGAGAACCTGTAGCGTATTGTTGAATGTTTACTCTAGCTCTTAAAATAGTATCTGTTATTGAAGTATTTCCAATTGTTGCTGTGTTAGATCCAGCACCTACTGCATTATAACCAATAACAATTTGATTATTTTGGCTATCTGCTAATGGGTAAGCATTTGCTCCAATAATTACAGATGTATTAAGAACTGTAGCTGCTGTTGCACCACCACTTATATACCTACCTGCTTGGTTTCCTATAACAACATTAGTTCCACCAGTAAGATTTGATAACAGGGCTTGAAATCCTATGGCTACATTTGATATACCAGAAGTATTTGATGAACCTGCTTGCCACCCAAAAAATGCATTGTTACTTCCTGTAGAGTTTTGCCCAGTGTAAGCTCCGTAAAATGAATTGCTACTTCCAGTTGCAGCGGCTCCTGAAAAATAACCCATATATACATTTTGTGTTGTAGTTACGCTAGATTGGCCAGCATATGTTCCAACAAATACGTTTTGCACCCCTCTTGTTGTATTTATCCCTGCTTGATGCCCAACAAATACATTAGAAGTGCCTGAAGTATGAGATTGTCCAGCAAGAGATCCTATAAATGTATTCTGAGATCCCGAAGTATTTCTTTGGCCGGCACCTGTACCAAAGAATAAATTGTTATTTGAGGATGAGTTTCTAAATTCGTTAACTACTGTTCCACCATTAGTTTGCCATGACATTGATGCTGTAGAAGTATTAATCTGTTTAACAGATAATACAATTGTCCCATCAAAGTCAGTAGTTGGTACAATGTTTAAAGCTGTTGTTGCTGTTGCTTTTATGCCAAATCCTCCAGAGGCTGTTAATCCAGCTAATGATTCACCAGCATAGTTAATAGTAAAATTTCCTAGGGTTCTTCCTGTAACAGTTATAGTAATTTGATAAAAAAACCCATTAGTTGCAGTAAGAGCAGAAGTCAATGCAACTACACTACCTGTAGTATGAGTATATCCTGTTGCAAAAGAAGTTCCTGCCCAGTTAGTTCCCGATGCTGTTGTTGCAAGTTCAGAACCTAATGGAGCAGAGTCCATATTAACAGTGTTCCTGAAGTTCATCGTATCTCGGAACATTGATGTACCATTGTCATCGAGCTTGAAGCCTGCGTCTGTTGTGGTGCCGATGAGGAAGTTACTTCCTGTATTTACATAACAAGCAGCTGTAGTACCTATATTAAAAATATTTGTATATGCTGAATTGTATACAGCAAATGCAGTTGCTGTTGAAAATCCTCTTATATATGAAACAGCACTTGCGTTGAATTTAATATACCCACTACTATTAATTACAGCTGCATTAGCACTTGCTGATGGTGTTAAATTAAGCAGGTTGTCTCCACTACTAACAAGATTCAAACGTTTGTTTGTATTGTCCCAACTAAACGCTGTGTTATCTTGAGCTATCGTTGTTCCATTGCTGAATAGAACACTACCACTTGTTAAAGCTGGCAATGTAAACTTTGCATTCCATGTAGCAGCCGAAGCAATCCTTGAATCAGCTAAAGTACCTAGCCAAGTTAATGTATGAGTTGTCCCTGAAGAAACTATTGATACGTTTGCATCATTTACAAATGTTTGGGCTGCTGCAGTTAAACTGTTTAATGCAGTCATCCCAGTTCCAGCCATAATACCTGACTGTTGAGTCACTGTTAAAATAGCTGATGGTGTTGCAGGATGTGGTGGTGTAGCGGCTTCCGCAAATATCTCAACGTGAATATTCGACACAGCCCACATTAATTCGTAGTAGTCCCCAGCTACAACGTCCAAGACATAGTTCCAAGCTGCTATTACTGGAGAGGCACTTGCCGATCCTGTTAACACAACCTTACCCGTAGTAGACGGAATGTCAACTCCGTTTTTTCTTAACCATATATCGGCAGTCATATTTCCGCTTCCTCCATTCTTCTCTAGTTGTAAAGAGAATTGGATATTGTATATGCCTGTATTTGCAATAGTTATTCTAGTAGGATCTCCACTTCCATTATTAACTATTGTAATACCATCTGATAAGTCTGTGGTATTTAATTTAACTGCGTATGGGGTATTAATTGCAGCTGCTAATTGTGTAGTATTATCTTGGAAAGCTCCGTAGTAACCAGTTGGGGTAGCCCCACCTCCAGTAGAATTTATTGTAACATTTCCAGTTCCTCCTACTGGAGAAATAGATATGTTAGAGCCAGCTATAATTTTAGTTACTCCTGAGTTTGTAATGGTTGTTAATCCATCTTTGTCTGTAGCTACTGTTATGCCGGTACCCCCTTGAAGGAGGGAGGTTAGATTTTTAAACCTAAATGATTTTACTTTACCAAGGGTTCCGTTCTGATCTATCACTTCTGCATAAGCTGTAAGGATTTGATTGTGTTCAATCTTCCCAACTGCTCTTGTAGTTCCTGCCATTATACCACCAGTCTCATCGATATCAATAAGTTGTCTAAGAGAGATATCAACTTTCTTAGTTGGCTTAGATTCTTCTATGATGGTAAAGGTATCCATTAGTTAAGTTTAGTTCTAGCTTGGATATACAAATGTGACTTCTCTTGTTCTGCAGCCATTACAGCCATTATCCCCCGTAGCTCTTCATATGTAAATTGAAGAACTAAGTCATCTTCAGCATTTAAGACTTGGATAACATTCTCATCAATATACACTACAGCTTGCTCGGCCTCCTCTTCTAATTTAGTAAAAGGAGGTTGATAAACCCCAGTCTTAAGGTAAGTTGGCATTTGTACTTAATTTGAAATCAAAGATAATCAAATTCTTGGACATAGTTATCCCCTTGGAGTTTTTTGTGTTTAAAATTGACCTTCAGATTACTGCCGTCTTTAGCCTTCGGAGGAACATTTCTGTCAGCCTATAGTTTTAACCCTCCCCAGTATCCTATATCAATTCAATTTTTGCAACTATTGGGGACAACTTTCTTCAGCTATGTTACTGAAAATAGAACCCAACTTCTGACCCCCTACTTTGGTTACCTCAGGGGTGATCGTATTGGCTTACGGTTGCAGATGCAAATATAATAAGTTTGTTACCCTTGTCCTACTGAAACTTTCCGATACAACTTGGAAGTTTTCAACTTAGACGACTTTTTTTTACCGTGAATTCCAGGACGTTTTCTCTTTGGTTTTGGATTAAAGTTTGATGTAGTTGCTACTTTTGCCATTGCTCTTAATGCTTTTCTAATGTGATTCTAAATGATGTGTTGTACAAATATATGCTTAAGTACAATTCCCACCACAATTTACTTTCTGGTCTTACAAATTTGAAGTCCACCCCAATTCTTTGGGTAAGCTTCATCTTTCTTTTGGTTACTCTAAATTTCATCTTTCTTTTATTTTAGTTAGCTGCCACAGTATAGACAATCCTCATTATCGTCGTCATAATACCCACTGATGATTTTTTCCATCTCGGCATTAATTTGATTGTCATCCCAATCGGGGTTCTTCATCTTAACTTGGACTCTTAAAAATTGGTATTGTTCTAGACTGTGCATGGTGACAAATATACATAGAAAATTGTTACCACACTATAGTAAGTAATGTCCGTTATAACTCCTAAGATTAGTTAGTTTTATACCCTGTATGATACTTTAATGTGGTTTTTGCATATTGCAATACCTCGACGGGTACGAATTCTATGTGGAAAATATTCTCCAAAATTAGCCTTTTAGTGGAAAATAATCCTCAATTCCTTTGCCAAACTCCGTAATAAAATGCTGCCAAACTCGGAAGTCTGCCGAATTACCTTGTATGATTTAACATGCATTAACATATAATTTTGGGATAATGACTGATATAGCATGCAAAAGCATATAGTCGGAGTCGACAAGATGGTGAGTGTTACTCTCCAACTGAAAAAAATTTTATGGGGAAAAATTTTAGGGGAAATTTTGTGAGAGTGGTGTCCTACAGAATCAAAGACCCCCCTAAGCATCGACGGGACAAGGTGTCCCCGTATATAACCTAATATTTCATTGCCATGAAAGCAAAATTGATTTACGTGTCCAACTTAGGACAAGACAAGAACGGTGTAGATATGATGTGGGGTAGAACCTCTGAGTACATTGACTCAGCTGGTGTGTTCCATGCAGGTGCATTGGTAACGTGCTACAACTCAGACTTGTGGGACCGTTTCGTGGTGGGACTGGAGGTGCAGCTATAGGCTGCCCTTCGGGGATGATCGGAGAGCCTGAGAACAATCACGAAGTTGTAATATGACAGTCTACTTTATTGAGGTAGGCTTACAGAAATTCTCATAATTCCATACAGGGTAATTCCCCAAGGTGGTGAGGTCTAAGTTACAACTAAGTGATTGCCCACCAGCGTCTTCACCATCCAATCAATGGCTATTGACTAATGCCTACAAATTAGTCTATCAAATTATATAACACAATGTCATGAAATACTTTCTATTGACTATCATCATCATTGCTATGCTTGACAGCTTTGCATTGTTGTATTTTACTGTGGTATTACTCAATCCATCAGTGTATGTAATTACATTCGTATCGTTTGTTTCTGCATTCACAGTATGGTTATTAATATTTCACATCAAAGAATTAAGAACTAAATAAAACATTAACCAACAGCATTGAGGTCTGATTTATCTACATAAGTCTTTCGACTGATATGTTGTTGGTTTGTATTAATGCATCATTCCAACTTCACAAGGGTTGGCAGTTAATAGTATCACCATACCTCAGGTTGCTAGAAAAGAACCAAACTAGCAGGGCAAGAAAGTTGGGACTATTAACTGAATGCAGAGTGGTACAACATTGCAGTATTTATCTCGAATCCTCAAGAAAAGTTATAGTAGAGATAATTATTCGTGCACAGAATAGACTGTTATAAGAACGGAATAAACCATCATGAAGGGTTTGTCTGCTGCAATGTTATTTAATTTTACAATAGAAAGGACGTGATATTCGTCGTATTCCTAGGCATGAAGACAAACTGCCTTATATATTGTAATCAATTAACCTATAAATAATCATGAAAAAATCAACTGCTTATGTGCTGCTTTACTTTGCAGCAATCTTATCGATAGCTATGCTATCATCATGTAATGCACATTCTATTGCCACTAGAGATAACAAGACTAATCCTTGTTTCTATGATGATGGTAGTGGTACAATAAAACCTAAGAACTCAACATACAGAGTTACAGAACGTTACAACTTTGCTAATCCATTAAAACAAGATTAATCATGAGACGACAATTCAAACAAGTTATCCGTGGTACAGCAGAATTAGCTGTTGTATTCACAATGATCTTTGTAGTTCCAGCATTACTTGCTGCGTTAGTAAACTTTAATATTGATGTGTACTTCAGTTGTGTACATCATGCAGCTTATGATGCAGTAATGTCTATCATTGGAATTATCTTCTGTTTAGTGTATACATCAATGTATCAAGACTAATGAAGAAGTTTAAGTATCACATTCAACTCCATTGGTATTGGGAGGATAGAATATTTATATTCATTCCTACCATTGCCTTTGGTGCTTGTTTACCAGAATATGATGATTCATATTGGCTGGCATTCATGTTTGGGCCTATGAGACTAGGCTTCAAACTAGTAGATAATAATATAACACAAGAATAATTATGGCAGAATTATCAATCAACAAACTCGATGATGGTATCACTGAACTCATAGTAAAATTTGAGGACAGAAGAGATAAGCCTTGGTTACCAAAAGACAGAGTTCATTTACCTCATTTTGTTAAAGATGAGGAAGGTAAACTGCTTGAAAGAGTTAAAGAAAGAGGAGTAAACATTGCTCCTTGCACGTTTTCATTTAAGTATAAATTATGCATAAAGTCGTAAGATATTATGCACACAGTGATGTTCAACGTAACATCATTGACAAAGAAGATGTAATTACCATTGATGGTAAAAAGTATCTTAGAGGTGATGTACAACTCATCGAAAGACCTCTCATTAGAGTAGAGTTTCATTTAATGGAACTATAACAAAATCACCTAAGCAAGTGTTGAAACTGCTTTCAAATTTGGATTTAATCATAAATCAACATATAAAAATCATGAGTAACACTCTAAACAGCGGTTCATTGGCAGGTTTGTCAATGAATAGCACCTTGTTAGTCCAAGCTAGGAAAGTGAATGGACAAAAATTGCAGTTGGAATTTGCTGAGGTTCTTCAAAAAGAATCTAATCAGTCAGTTAATCCACTTGCTATGTTTAATGCAGGTGATGACCGTTTCTCTCAAACAGGAGGAGCTCGTCGTGCTTGGTTAACAGTAGAAGCGAAAGCTGCTACGACATTGTTAGGCATTGACTTGTCTGATAACAATGATGCTTGGACTATTGATGCAATGGGACGTGAAGTTCTTCCATTGAATGTTCTTAACCCAGTAGCTATTGTTAATGGGGAAGAAATTCCATTGAAGGTAGAAGTTGCAGAGACTACTCAGCCTACTGAGTATCAGTTGAACAACATCGAAACCTCTGCTAAACGTAGAGGTAAAGATGGTGCTTATTGCACACATCAAGGTCTGTATATCTTTGCTAACACACGTATGGCTTTCCACAAAGCTAATCACGTATTCTTAGCAATGGATGCAGTCGAGACAAAGACTACAGGTATACCAGCTGGTATCTCTGCAGCAACAGGAGAAATCTTTAACTAATTTTTCGATTTGATTAGTATAAAAGATCGCTGTTAAACAAAAAGTGCCTAGGGGAGAAATCTCTTAGGCATTTTAATGTACCATTCTTAGTTCCCAAGGCTAAGCAGTAACTACTGAGTACAGAGGGTTAGGTTAATGATTAGGCAAGTAGTACCATAGGAGAGTTGGCAATGCTCTCTTATGGCTACTGACTTGTTTTTTTATAGCAAAGATTTAATTACTAATAAACACAATTTAAAACCAAACAATTATGAAGAAAATCGTTTTTGCATTTATGTTGCTTGCTAATGTAGCAATTGCACAACCATCAGTAATTCACGGAGTTTCATTACAAACTGCTGAACTTAATGAACAAATTGATGGAGAATACACATGGAATAAAAGAATTCCTATGGATTTTGTTGTTATCATGCACAGAGACACAATCATTATGAATTATCCTTATCAAGTTAAAACTTACTTAACTAGCGATTATAAAGAAATTGATGATGATACAGATGGATGGAAAGCAATAGATGAATCTGGTAACAATTGCTGGATATATTTAATAAGTTTTTTAGATGCAACATTCTTACGAATAGAATATGCAGATCGTGCATATTACGTAGAGCTTCAAGAGTATGATTTAGAGTAATAGATAGCGTTAGGTAGAAATACCTGATGCTGTTTGTATTATCTTGCAAGATAATAATCACGACAATAGCTCCGTTGATCAGGAGATCGTAAAACACAGTAACTCCTCTGATTTATCATGAAACTGTTCTCATCGTATAGGAGATAGAGTTAGCCTACTCGACGTCGTTTAAAAAGGCAAAACTATTAGTAAACTTTAGTACCCGTTCTGAGGACGTAGGGCTAAGTAAGATACAATTCCGTCATGCAGGGAGTAGAATGCTAAAGAGCTAATAGTAAAATAGTCAGGTGGCGGAATATCAATCGCGTGCGTGTGAGCTAAATAGAATGGCTAAGACCCATCGCGGGATTGATTTGGTAGACGCTAAGTGAGTTCAAACGTGTCACTGTTTAATTCAGTGTGTAGGTCGCAGGTAGGATAGTCTGCCACAATGAACGTACAGGTTCGAATCCTGTCCTGACTACGAGGGGTGGTAACCATTTCAACAGCCCTAATAGATAGGAGGAAAAGCTTTTAGGAAGCAAGTCCAAGTTGATGGCCAAAATGTGGATGGTGACAGACGGGGAAAGACCCGTACATAGTAGAGTAGTGTATTGGTACATCGGATGGTTATAGCACCGATAGCAAAAAAGCATCTGAACAAGATGTGGTCACTGTAATGGCAGCTACATAAGGGTTCGAATCCCTTCTCTTCTTCTAATTTTAAATAATAATTAACCCCTAAATTTATGGCAAAAAAAGAGAAAACAATTAAAAACGAAAAAAGCCACACTTTCAAAGTGACTACGTATTCAGATGGTTCAGTATCTATGCAGAGAGAAAACGATGGCTTTACTGCATTGGAACTATTAGGCTATACTGCACATATCCAATTGGATATTCAAGAAAGACTTGCAAAGCTTGCTGAACCTGACAGTGTAGAAAGAACAGTTATTATACGTAAAACTAAATAACTATGATACCAAAAGAAAAAGCAGAAGAGTTGGTAAGCAAGATGCTTAAAGAAGTAGGCTATGATACAGATTTAGCCTTACCCTGTGCCTTGATAGCAGTAGATGAGATAATGAATGAATTATCTGAAATGAATTATGGTCTACAATACTTAAATAGAGTGGCGCATTGGCAAGAAGTAAAAGAAGAAATAGAAAATCTAAAAACTAAATAACAATGGAAAACCTCACAGTATATTCTACAAATGGTAATCTTATTGAACATTCAAAACCTATCGTTACTATTGAGACGGAAGTAGAAATTGCAGGGCAAGGAGAACTACCAATTAAAATAATTGCAGATTTTACAGATATTCCTGAGCATAAACATGAGCTGTTTTTTCAAGCATTCAAAATGATGTATAATATTAAACTTTAAAACTAAATAACTATGGAAAAAAAGTATGTAGTAAAAGATTTTTTAACAAATCAATATTGGTCTGTTAATTCCGAATGGGATAATGAATTTGAAGCAAGATTCTTCCATTCAATTGAAGATGCTCAAGGCTTCATTAAGCATAAAGATGGTCAATTTGTAATAGAAACAATTTACATAATTTAAAACCGAATAAAGATGGAAAAGAAACAAACTGCGGTTGAATGGATTAAAAAATAAAATTATAGAAATGAAAAAACAAAATTGTATATGTATCAGATAGTTGTTTGGAATATCAAGGACATAATAGGACTAAGTCTTTTAGGCCTAATAATAGTTGTTGTTGCAATACTACTGCTAATTGCTAAAATCAAAGGAGGTAACAATGACAATTAAACAATGGCTTAGTAATGCCTTTTACGATGAAGATGGACAATACTTATGGGCTAAACATTCTGATGGTAACCAACTGATTGGTGAAGTTAGAGGTTGGGGTGCATTACAACATGAGTTCAAAACTGAAGAGGAAGCAGAAGCATTTCAAGATGAGGTAGGTAAGTTTATTGCAGATGCTATTAATGAAAAAGTACAAAGAGATTTAGGAGGTCAAGATGAAAATTAATCAGCTATGGGTTATATGAAGTGGGTAAAAGGCCTGATGGATACAGGTCGGCACACAATTCTTCGTGAGAAATACGATGAAGCAATTAAGTGTGAGTTTAAACGAATAGAATTTGACAATTCTAATCTTGATGTTACATTTGTAGGTCACGTTCTTGACTTTATTGACAAGAATGATGATGCTCATACAGCAACAAGACATGAAAAGCTCTGATTCTATCTATGTAGTTAATGGTAAAGATAATCTCTTTGATCACCCATTGAATTCATGTACAATGCAGGAATGTGTAACGTATTTGCAATCTATCCCCTTAATTGCAGTAGATACTGAGACCGAAGGTTTCGACTTCACAGGCAAACGATTGTTAATGATTCAAGTTGGGGATAAAGACAAGCAGTTTGTCATTGATTACAGAGTAACTAGTAAACAAGACATAGCATTGTTGAAATCTGTTTTAGAAGATGATTCTAAAATTAAGATACTTCATAATGCTAAGTTTGATTACAAGTTCCTCAAGTTCTATTGTAATATCAGCCTTAATAATGTGTACGACACATTCTTGGTGGAGAAGATATTACACTGTGGTAAGGACGATTATGGTTTTGCTCTTGGCAAGCTTACTCAAAGGTATTTAAACGTCACTCTCAATAAAGAAGTACGTAACAGATTCGTAGACCTTGGTAGTAATCCATTCACTGTTGATCAAATGGTGTATGGTGCTAAAGATGTAGAATATCTAATCGATATCTATCACAAACAACAGCCTGATATCGAGCTTAAGAGACTACGAAGTGTAGTTAGGCTTGAGAATGAAGCTGTTGTAGTTTTCTCTGAGATTGAGTATGAAGGATTAATCCTTGATACTGATGCTTGGCAAAAACTTGCAGTCAGAAACAAAGCCATGTCTATTCAGCTTGAGAAAGAGCTGGACAAGTCATTGGTTGCTGATGAAAGGTTTACGAAATACAAGGCACAAAAGCAGTTGGATATGTTTACTGCTGTAGAAGATTTGAAAGAGTCTACAGTTAAGTGGTCGTCCCCAACTCAAGTGGTTAAGATTTTCAGACAGTTAGTACCTGAGCTTGAGAATGCTAATGGTAAGAAGCTTGCACCTTATAGGTTTAAGCATGCTCTTATCGATGAGTATATCAAGTATAAGGAGAAGGATAAGTTATCATCTGCATTTGGAGATAACTTCTACACATTCCTTAGTGCTGACAAGAAAGTTAGAACGAATTTCACACAAATCCTGGACACAGGTCGTGTTAGTAGTTCTGAGCCCAATATGCAACAAATACCTGCTACTAACGAGTACAGAAATTGCTTTGTGGCCCCTGAAGGTTATGTGTTTGTATCTAGTGACTACTCATCACAAGAACTAAATGTAATAGCATATGGTTCTCAAGATCCTGTGTTTCTAAAAGCTCTCGAAAATAATGAAGACTTGCACTCAGTATGTGCAGAGTTAGTATTCGGAGAAGTATGGAAGAATGCAGCAGAAGAGGATTGTGCCTATTACAAAACGAAAGAGAAGTGTGACTGTAAAACTCACAAGAAATTAAGAACTCAAGTTAAGACAATCAATTTTGGATTGGCTTACGGTATGGGGCCTAAGAAGTTATCTGAAACAATCAATTGCTCTACAAAAGAAGCAAAGGATTTGATTACTAAGTACTTCAAAGCTTTCCCTAAAATTGAGGCATTCTTAAGTGGTCTTGGTGAGTTTGGAAAGAAACACGGTTACATTGAGACTTTCCCCCCATTCAAGAGGAAGAGGTGGTTTAACAGTTGGACTCCAAAGATGTACAGTGATAAAGATAGCTTTATGGAACTGGGATCAATTGAGAGAGCATCTAAGAACACACCGATTCAAGGCAGTTCAGCTGATATGACTAAGCTTGCATTAGTTCTCATTTACAGGTGTATCAGGGAAAACAATTTACCTGTTAAAATAATCATGACCGTTCATGATCAGATTGACACAGTTTGCCCAAGAGATTATGCAGATGAATGGAAACTACAAATGACTGAGCTTATGAATACAGCAGCTGAAGTTGTTATTAAGAATGGATTGTTGAAAGCAGAAACATCAATTACTAACGTATGGAGCAAGTAGAAAGAGAAAAAATTCAAGTACTAACATTATTAATGTGGTTACAAACTGCTGTTTATGCTGCAGATGAATGTCAAGAGATTAAATGGTTTAATACTAAACGTAGTAAGCAACTATTAAAAGCAACTGTAGACACTATTCTGAAAGAACATGGTAAAGTCTTCATGAGTTTATGGGATACTGACGGGGTTCAAATGCCAGAAGTTACCAGAGCTATTGAAGAATTCACTAAACTCTTATCTACTACTGACTATTACAAACTGCCTGAGGTATCAGCTCTTATCAGAGCTTATCAAGCAGGAGAATTCGAAGAAACTTTTAATCCTATAAAAAATGAACATTGATAAGCTAATAGCTGAGGCATACGACTCAATGATGAGAACTAAAGGTAGAGAACATGCCCCTACTTCAGCTGAGATACAAGCATGGATAGATAAAAAGAAATCTACTGTAGAAATAAGTAATCGTAAAGCTATATTCTCAGAGCTTGCTCACTATGACCATCTTAGTAAACCTGATGACTTCATAGAGGTAACAGAGTGGTCTAATGGAGAAGGTTATGATGTAGAGATTGCTACCTCACTTGGTTCTAGATTCCAGTTAACACATGGGCAGTATGCTGCACTAAAAGATTTAATTACTAAATTAGAAACACAATGAACAGTAACTTACCAGCAGGGGCAGAAAATGACCCTAACCAACCATGGGATACTTCAGAGAAGTATTGCCGTGTTTGTGAATCTGATTCTATTGGAGATCTAGTTGATACATATTTAGCAGAACACCCTAACTGTGAAGATTGGGATGCTGCTTATGAGAAGCTAGAAGAAAATGAACAGATTGGATTATGTAGACATTGTCATTGGGAAGAAATGGGGGAATGGGACAATGATTAATCCAGATAAAATCCAATTAATAGTAAAGCATCTTATAGATAAGATGTTTGAATGTGCTAATCTTGATGTTAAGTATGAGGATTTACTAGATCGTAAAGACGACTGGTATGCCCAGTATACAATAACACAGGAGCAGTATGAGGTATGGAGAGACTACTCCATTAAGTACATCAAGAAAGAAAAGAAAGTACCAATGAAGTATGCTGAACGAGAGTTTGCATGGTTCAATCTTTCTTACGGGCTAAAAGTGGAGCAGCCTGAGCCTCCCGAAACAGATAACATAAATTAACGTGAAAAAGTTATTCATTCTTATACTTGTGTTTGCTTCATGTAAGCAGGCACCAGTAAACATTACAGTTCATTGTCCAGAAACAAAGGATACAACGAAACTGTTTGACTTAGAGACTGTAGGTACTACAACAGATCCAACAGAAGAAGAACTTAATCAATTAAACAATTAAAACAAAATGGTTATAACAATCGTAATTTTATCAATAATAGTTGTAATACTATTATTTGTTGTTCTTATTGCATCTCATGCAACTCAAAGACTTATCAGAGAGATTAAGTACCAAGAAGACATCATTGAAGCTAAGAATGAGGCTTTATCGTATTATGTAGAAGCTTATCAAGAGAAGTTTGATGACTTAATGAATCTTAAAGTTGCTATAGCTAAGAAGAAACCTGTTGGCCGACCTAAAGGTTCTAAGAACAAGGTTACTAAACCTAAGTTCGATAAGGTTAAGTTCAACGACAAATACGGGAAGTAATGCCGGATCTGTCAATGTGTAAAGGGGTTAATTGCCCCCTTGCCTTTAACTGTTACAGGTTTACAGCTAAGGCTAATCCTTATCGACAGTCTTATATGACTGAAACTCCATGGAATGAGGAGAAAAAGGAATGTGAATATTATTTACCAAACGAAAAGATTAAAGTTAAATCAGATGACAAATGATCAAGAAAAAAAAGAAAGTAAAACAGATTTACTCAACAAGAAGGAAGAACCAAATCTTAGCTATGATAGAAGCTTCACGGGATTCCTCGATAAGCTTTACGAAGTCACGAGACCCACTGGATATAGCAGAGATGATGCTGAAGATAGTGGAGCATCTCTTTGCAATTCCGAGAGCTGAGTTCTTAACTAACAGTAGACTTAGAGATCATGTAGTTAGACGTTGTTTAGTTGCTAATCTTGTTCTTACTTATACAGATCTTAGAGATGCAGCTATTGGTAGTATTATCACTCGTGATAGAACTTCTGCTTTGCATATGTTTAGGCTCCATGATGACTTAATGATTGTAGACAAAACTTACAAGGATTGGTTTGAGAGAGCTTCTAGTTTGTATGCAAGAGCTAATTTTATTCCTCACATTGATGATGTCACAATGGATAGCATTATCGAGAGAATAATCAAGCTTAATGAAGAAGTAGAAACTCTTAATGGAATGCTAGGTAACCTATTAGTTAACGTAAAATCTAAAGACAATGTCACAAGTACAGAACAAGCTCTTACTGATTAAAGATCAAGAGCAAAAGAAGGCATTGAATGCTTGGAAAGATGAAGGCTACATAGGTACTGTTATAGCTGGTACAGGATTCGGGAAGAGTCGTGTTGGTGTTATTGCCTGTGGAGCTATGATTCGTAAACATGGAGGTAGAGGCTTGGTCTTAGTCCCTACTAATCAATTGCAAGACCAGTTTGAAGAAGAATTCAAGAAGTGGGGTTATGAAGATGTGTTAGAGAGTGTAGATATTCTATGCTATGCATCAGCTCATAAACTTCGAGGTGTTTCCTACACTGTTACAGTAGCAGATGAGGTTCACCTTGGTTTGTCCCCAATTTATCGAGAAGTATTCTTACAAAATGACCACGAAAGACTTCTTTGTATGACTGCCACTGCCCCAGAGGAAGAGGAGTACAAAGATTTACTTGATGATATAGCCCCAACGGTTTATACCATTACCCTAGATGAGTGTGTACAGAAAGGATTAGTGGCCCCTTACACTATTCACTGTGTCCCCGTTCCATTGTTAGATTCAGAGAGAGATGCTTACAAGGCTGCAAACAATGCCTTTGTTCATTATAAGTATCACCTTGGGATGTACAATGCTTTCGAGGAAGCAGGTAGAATATTGAAGGACCCTAATGCTAGTCCTGTACAGAAGAAGAATGCAACTTTGTTCTACAAAGCTATTCGAGATAGGAAGGAAGTAGTTCAGAAGGCTCATAACAAAATTCTTTATACTGCAATGATAGCTCAGACTAAAGCAGATAAGAAAATACTAACGTTTGCCGGAACTAACGAATTTACCAATCAAATGTATACAGAGTTGAATGAAAATGGTTGCAATGCAGCTAGGTATCACTCAGCTCTTGGTAAAAAAGAGAAGGACAAAGCTCTCAAGGATTTCAGAGAAAATGAGGTACGAATACTGTGTTCTACAAAGGCATTGAATCAAGGATTCGATATACCTGATGCACAGCTTGGAATCATCTGTGGCCTTGATAGCAAAGCATTAGCCATGATTCAGAGAGTGGGTAGATTGTTACGACTTAGTCCAGATAAAACTGGTGAAGTAGTAATCTTATACGTAAAAGACTCTCAGGAAGAAAAGTGGTTAAGAAGTTCCATCGAAAGTTTATCAAATATAGTTTGGTGTTCGGATATTTCTTCTTATATTTGAATACGATTACTTATAGAAAGTATAAAAGAAACTTTTATGATCATTGAAATTGATACAGAAAAGCTTGTAAATCATGGGTTTACAGCTGACGAGTTTTTATTCTTATCTATGCTTAGTCGTGACCTTGATTCTAGTGACTTAAAGTTAATTATTGACCGTGAGAAATTGCAAACCAACGGTTGGATTAAGTTGGGAGAGGAGGACGAATGTACATTGAGAGAAAAATTTAACGACGAATTCTCAAGTACAGAAGATGTCATATGGCACGGCCTCCTTTCTCACTATCCACTCAAAGTAATTGCAAATGGAGCAGTCAGAATACTTAGAGCTAAAGATCCCAGCTCTAAGGCAAATGCAAAGGCAAAATCCCGTTATCTCAAATACATAGGAAAGGACAAGAAAAAGCACGAACACGTTATAGAGTGTCTGCAACGAGAGCTCCTATTACGTAAGAGAGGCAATAACTTAGGATTTATGCAGCAGCTAGAAACATGGATTAATAATCACACATGGGAGAAGTACAGTGATTTAAGTGATGGAGAATCAAAATCAACAACTGAGTCATCAGGCTCAGAAAGTAGAATCACAAGACAACTTTGACGACTCGTTAAAGGATTTTAGACACATCTCTCATTCAGTAGACAAATCAATAGAAGAAATTAAGCTTGCTCAAACAGGGCAACGAATTGTCTTCCCTACTGGATGGTCGAGATTGGATAAGAATCTTCTTGGAGGTTTGCAGAAAGGTAAGATGTACGTTATTGCCGGTCGTCCTGGTGTAGGTAAATCTGCATTTTCAAACCAATTAATCTTTGATGTATTAGATAGAAACAAAGACAAGAAAGTAATAGTACTGTACTGGACGTTCGAGATGCCTGACTATCAGCAGATCATGAGAGCTGCATCGAACAAGGCTCAACTCCAGTTTTCACAGTTATACAGTGTCGACCAAAAGTTATCTGACGATGGATTAAAGAAGTATGAAGATGCAGTAGACAGCTATAGGAAGTATCCTATCTTTTTCTGCTCTATTCCACAGAACATGGTGAAGATTAAAGAGATTAACAACAGAGTGTATCAAAAGCACCCTGAACACACAATCATTAATCTTTATGACCATTCGAGATTGATTCTAGGTTCAGAAGACACAGAGCTTCAGAAACTAAATCAAGTATCGAAGACATGTATGTGGTTGCAAGCACGAATGGGTAGTATCTCTATCCTGTTGTCACAGCTAAACAGGAATATCGAGCAAGAGTATCGTGCCAAACAACAGTATCAACCACAACTTACAGACCTATTTGGTGGTGATTCTATTGGGCAAGATGCTCACGTAGTGATGATGCTACAAAGACCATTCGACCTTTACGGTATTACAGACAGCTATTGTGGAGAAGATCCTGAAGGACTTCTAGCCTGTCATATCGAGAAGAATCGTGATGGTCAATTGGGTATGATTCCCTACGAAGCTGATTTGTCAACATTCAATTTGACAGAAAGAGTAAAAAAGTAAATTAATAAATTGACTCAATGGAACTAATCAAGAGCATTTGTATAGACACACTGACGGCTATACAGAATGAAGATTTTATGAGAGATAAAAAGAAGCCTGGCCACGATCAATGGAAAGATTATGGTCAAGACATTTATACTTTCATGTCAGACATTCAGCAGTTAGGATTCGAGATCATCTTAATCTTGGGAGAGCCTGGTACAGGTAAGTCTTCAGGAATGAGAACTCTTGCCCCTAATACCAACATTTGGTACAATGCTGACAATAAGAATCCAGTGTGGGAGGGAGGCAAAGCTGAGTACGGCAAGAAAGCTGCACCTAGATCTCCGTATCACGTAATCCCAACAGATTATGCTGGTATAATTAACCACATCAAAGGGGGGATAAGCAAGGGCTTACTTGCCGATGAGAGATATGCATTTATCACTGGTCATACCGAAACTTATAAGGTTGGTAACGACACCAAAGAACGTCTTAAGATTTTAGGTAAGTTAGGTACTAAAATGCAGTTAGAGGGTAAGATGGAGACTGTACTTTATTCAAGAGTAGAGATGGAGGGAGGTAACCCCAAGTATGTTCTAGAGACTCAGAATAATGGCTTTAACACTGCTCGTAGCCCACAGAACTTGTTCGAGGGTAAAATCAACAATGATTATCAGATGATAATCGACAAACTTTCAAATTACTAATTTTAAAATCTTAAAAAAATGGCTATCGAAGCTAACATTCAACAAAATCCAACTGTTGCAAATAATGCAACAACTGACGGACCAATCGTATTAACGGTAACAGGAATTATCAATGACTTAAACGATGGTATCGATCGTGATGGTATTGCAACTAAGTATGGCTTGACTAAAGCTGAAGTTACTGAGTTGTTCAAGCACCCTAAATTGGTAGGTCTTCGTGCTCGTAAGAAGATTGCTGTACGTTTTACATTGGTAGATGATACTATCATCAGTAAGTCTAATGCTAATGATTTAGATAACGTAGATCCTAATCAAATGGATCTAATGGAAGCTATTCAAGATCATCAAGCAGCAACTGAGGCTATCAGTAACTGAGAGTTCCGTCAGCAACAGGACATAGTTTATACAGCATATTTTCGTTAATTTAAATTCAAAATAAAATGGCAATTGAGTCAAACAATTCAGAAGAAGTAGTAGCAGGTGGTGGTTATCAGTTATACACTGGTATTGCAGCTGTTAGTGTAGTAGCGGTTAACCCTACTCAAGCAGAACTCCAAGAGATTGGAATTAATGCTAAAGAAGAGCCTAAGTATAGTGTGGAAATCAATGGAGAAGAGTACAACAAGATTGTATTCTATCTTCGTCATGATGATCCAAACATCACTGTAAGATTCGACATTTTAACTAAGCCTGAGCACCGTATGTCAAAGAACGGTAAGGCAATGTGGATTAACAACGTAGGTCAAATGACATGGAGTGAAGAAGCTCCTGCATATGAGTGGTGGAAGAACTCTGATACAAGCCGTAAAGCTTATGTTGGAGAGGATACACTTGTTAACTTCACTAAGGCATGGGCTAACGTAGCTAATGGTGGTAAGATTAGTTTCGATACTATCGATGCTATCATGAAGGGAGATGTTAAAGAGTTGAAGCAGTTAATCAAAGCATTAGCTGCTAATAAACTTCGTGTGTTGATTGGTGTTAAAGACGAGAAGTATCAGACAGTTTATAACCGTCACTTCGGCCGTCTTAAGCCAGCTAACGACAGTTTGTTTGTTAAGGCTCTTAACGAAGATTACGGTTCATTCAATGCTGAGTACACTAAGGATCTTAAGTTCGGGGTTTATTCTCCAACTATGATCGTAGCTGATGCTAAAGAAGAAAGCCCATTCAAGGCTGACGACGATAGCAACGATGCTTGGATGTAATTAGTTTCTAACAAAAGAACAATAGGGGTCGATTATGACCCCTTTTGTTTTTAATTTAGCCTCCTTATGATTGAATCAAGAAGCAGTGATGCATACTTGCATAAGGATTCTATTTTGTGTAAGATATCTGAGTACGATATATTCAGGTATTATTGTCACAATTTTAAGAATTTTGGTGACAAGTTTTGCAGTGAGTTAAGAGAGGATAGATCCCCTACATGCTCGATTGTACCTTGGAAAGGGAAAGTTATTTACAAAGATTTCGGTAGTGGAGAAAGTCACGATTGCTTTTCTTACGTACAAGCTAAATTTGGTCTAACATTCTCTGAAGCAATGAGAGTTATTGACACAGATTTCGGCCTTGGTTTACAAGCTGGAACTGTTATTAAAACTCAAATAGCTATTACATATGGTACCCAAGAAGTTATTGAAAGACGTCCAACTAAACTTGCAAAGAGGTCAAGAAGCTGGTCACTAGAAGATAAAGATTTCTGGGAAAAATTCCATATTAGTAAGAGTTTATTGATTAAATTTGGTGTCGAACCAATTGATTACTTTTGGATTAATGAAGCCCGTTACCGTTGCCACACTCCTAGTTATGTATATAACATTAATGGTCGTTACAAAGTCTATAGACCATTTGAAACAGAGGGTAAGTGGTACAGCAACACTTCTAAAGATGACATTCAAGGGTGGGAGCAACTAAAAGACAGTGGAGACATTGTATTTTTAGCCTCTTCTCTCAAGGATGTCATGTGCCTTAATGTATTGGGATATGAAGCTATTGCTCTACAGAGTGAGATGCAAATGCCTGATCGAAAGCTAATTAATGAGCTACAAGAAAGATTCCAAGTTGTAGCTGTACTTTACGATAATGATTTTGAGAAGGAAACAAATCCTGGCCAGACAATGGCTAATAAAATTTGTGCAGAATTCAATCTAATTAATGTAATTTTACCAGCACATTACAAATCCAAAGACATTTCTGACTTGATGAAAGATCATGGAGTAGAAATAGCTAAAAGGATTGTACAAATACAACTACCGTAAGCAATGGCAAAAAAGACTCAAAGAATTCGATCTAACACTGTTCAAAAAGCTAGACCTAAACCAGGAGGAAGACTAAAAGGTAAAGGGAAGATTCAAGCTAAACCAAAAGAGGTAGATGGGATTAAGTTCAAATCTATGCTTGAGGTATTTTGTTACAGAAAGTTAAAAGAACTTGGGGTTGATTTTACCTATGAGGAACACTCTTATCAATTGACTGATGCTTTCTACTATCCTTGTCCAATCTTTGAAACCAAAGCTACGACTAAGGAATTTGTAGATAAGAGTAAGGATAAAATTAGAGGGATTTCTTACACACCAGACTTTGTGAGTCACGATGCAGATGGTAAGCTGCTATGGGTAATAGAATGTAAAGGTTTTGCTAATGATCGTTTTCCAAACACTTGGAAGAACTTCAAGAAGCACTTAATGGACAATGATTCTGTCTGCCCGTTATTCTTACCAAAAGATCAAAAACAAATTTTACAAGTAATTCAGCTCATTTCTGAGCTATAAACTTAAACTTTATGAGCTTCATTATTAATGAAGTCTCTAGTTATCTTAAGTCACATCAAATTCAAAAGGGAGATCTCATATACATTGCTGTAGGAAATGTTTTCCATTTTGGTATTTATGATAGTTGTAAATCTAGAGGAAAGATTTATTATTATCATCTTGGAGGACCGTGGGCAAATCATGAAAATGCCTATTGTTTTAAGCATGTAGACGGAAACCCATCATGGTTGTATCAAAAAATTAACAATCCTGGAATAGGATCTGTTGATTTTACCAATACCCATGCAGATAAAAGGATATTTCCTATACCGAAAGAGATGTGTACTAAGTTATTATTAGAGATTCAACACGATTACAAAAAAGCTAGAAACTTATTATGAGTATCAAACAAATTGACAATGAATTTGTCGGTTCAGACACTGGTGTTGCTAAACGAATTAATCGTGGTGCAGAGAAGCTAGTGTTTGACATATTACAAGCCACTCAGTATTCTACCCCAATTCCTTCAACTGTCAGAGAGCTGGTAACAAATGCCTGCGATTCTCAACGAGAGAAGGAGATTGCCATAGAGATATTGACTGGCCAGAAAACTGTGGAAGATTATTACATCAATCGAGAAGGTGAGCAGTACGAAGACAGTAACTTCGATCCTAGTTATTACAACATAACTAATCTTGATGTAGTAAACAAACACATTGACGTTATCTACAAGCACAATGCTGGAGTTGGATATTGTGACCAGTTCACAATTAAAGACTTTGGTGTTGGTATCGGGGGTAGAAGATTAGAGGGTATCCTAGAACTAGGTTACTCAACTAAACGTAATACCTCAGAGAATTTTGGTGCCTTTGGTTTGGGTGCTAAGGTTGCATTATCTACCGGTGTAGACTTCTACACTATTGAAACTATTTATAATGGGAAACGATTTAAAGCAAATTGTTTTAACTACAAAACAGATTTTCTCATTCCGAGATTTAATCTTAGTACTGGCCAAGAGAATCCATACATCGAATTTACCGATGGGACTAAAGTCTATTATGAGCCGACTATTGAATTGAACAGAACTGAGATTTCGTTTGGAGTTAAGAAGCACAATGCAGATCGTTTCATGGATGCAGTCAGTGAGCAGTTAACTTACTTGAGCAATGTTAGATTCTTTGTGGTTGAAGAGAACGATTATCGAAGAGAGGTCGACTTCAAGCCTAGTGTTATCTACAACTCAAAGCATTTAATTATCACTGAGAGTAACTACTATGCACGTCCACATATTGTCGTTGTTAAAGCAGAGGGTGCAACCACTGGTATTAACTATGGTCACGTGGATTTCCGAGAGTTGGAGATGGAGCAGTTATATGGGGCAGTTGGTCTGAAGTGTCCTATACGACAAGTGTACAAGAATGAACAGGGGGAAGAAGTAGTTATTCAAGATGGAGTCGATGTTACTCCGAGCCGTGAGAAAGTAATCTGGTCTGACCACACTAAACAGTTTGTGCAGAACTTGATTATCAAAGCAGGTGAGGAAGCAACAGAGCTTGTGCAAGAGAAGCTGAACGAAACAGATTTCTTGAAATGGGTAGATGCATGTAAGAATGTAGTTTTCTCAGGGAAAATTGCAGAAGATTATTCTGCTAATGGTAAAGTGCTGCAGTCTATGAGTAGAATCATTGATACTAAATCTTTGAAGCCGGTATATCCAGTGAACAAACGAATCAAGTTTGAGCACATGGGAAAGGTATTCGAAGGGTTTAATGTCAAACTTCACACTTTGACTAATAAGCTTGAGAACGGAGAGTTTAAGATAGTTTCTAATACTACTGATGTTGATACTTGGGAAAAGTTTGACATTGCTAAGGTGTATTTCAGAAAAGAAGGATTTACCAGACTTAAAGATGCATATCTTATGAAGGAGAATGGTGGTTCTTTTATATCTATCAAGAAGAAATCCACTCAAGATTTAGAAGACAAGTGTGATGATCCTTCTACACTAGCACATGATTTAGTTCTGTATGAAGCTCAGTTAGGGAAGATTAAGAAGAACCAATTAGAAGTTGAGAAGTATTTATCAGAGTCAGAAAGCTACAGAGTTTATGATGATGTGATAGTTCCTGATGACTTTGAGGCTAGTCTTAAAGAGGAGGAAGATACCCTGGCTGCTACAGGTGGAGGAACACTTAAACTTACTCCTGCTGAACTTCGTGAGTTGAACAAGCAGATTGTAGGTTACACTGTTCGTGCTGCTACTGCTAGACATGCTAATAACTGGGATAATTCTGTGTGGGATAAGGTGGAACCAAAGTTATCAGAACTTAGAGCAACTAAGACTGTAATTTATTACGGTACAGATGCAGATGGTGAGAAACTTAAGTTAGCTGCTGAGATTTTACATCACTTTACCCCTGCAATTGGGCAAGTTTATGTTCAATCTAGTTATACTCCTCCTTATTCTAATGGTAGAAGTGATCCTATGCATTTCTATATGTGTGATCCTTCTAGGTTTCTCGATGTTAAAGGGGAGCTAACACATCACATGACAGGTACTATTAACAGGGATTACAATTGCCCACAGTTAATTAAGCTTAGTGAGACTAATGTAAAGCAAGTACAGAATGTAGAAAACATCAAGCATATTGACGAGTTCTTTTATGCTGTAGATGAGGATGACAATCTTACTTGTAGCTTCTACCTTAGAATGTATTATGCTGCACATACTATGGATATTGAGAGAGTTCAACCTTTCTTTGAGAACCTACAATCTATCAATCCTTTGTTTGCTCAAATCTATGAGAAGCTTGACTATGTAAAAGATAAGCTGTCTTACAAGTTGAAGGGTAAATCTCATGAGGTAATTGATGAGGTATTCACAAGATTGAATAAGATGGCTGCCTTAGAGTATGTATGCATGACTTCCCCTGATGATAAAGAAGCAATTGCTGATACATCGAGTAAGTTGTTCATAGCATCTGATATTCCAGGAGCAAAGATCCGTATTCCAGGGTTAGAAGGCATGGTATCTTTTTATAAAGATTTCACAGAAAGTTCTCAACACGTACTTTCTCAAATCTCTAACTACAAGTATGAAGATGAGGCTACTAAACGTGAGATTCAGCTGTATCTTAAAGCAAAAGGGTTACTCGAAATGACCATTCCTGTTGAAGAAATTAATGAGTTCGAGTCATTTATTTCACTAAATTTGTAATACAAACAATAACAAAATCTTATATGATTAGTTTAAATGTAATCGATGGAAACATCGTAGGATCTTACGGAGAGAAGTCATTCTCTGTAAAGTACAAGGAAGAGTTGTACAAACAGATGCAAGAGTTAGCTAACAAAGCTGACAAAGCAGAAACAATGGACGAGTTGAAAGGTATCATAGATACTTTCGATAGTTTGGCTGTTGAGGATTACACTCAACTTATCGAGGATAAGTGTGAGCACATCTACGTTAATAGCACTACTGGAGAGTTCTTCTTGAAGACTGGTGAAGTGGTATCTAACGTTCCAATGCCATCGGCTTTAGTAGAGAGAATCTATGAGTCTATGGATATGGGATTAGATTTCATGCCACTTATCAAGATGTGGACTCGTTGGCTACGTAACCCAATTCTTTGGAAGAAGATGCATAATGGTACAGGGGTAGAATTCTCTGAAAGATTCTTCAACTTTATCAATCTAAAGTATGTTCACCCTGTTCTATTCAAAGAACTTGTTGAAGAGAAAGGATTGAGTGATGAAGTAGCTGAGAAGAAAGCTACTATGTATCAGATGAAGATCACCAAGGAAGGTTTATTGAACGGTTACAAAGTTTCTTCGGAAGTTTTGCACAAGTTCGATGCTGAAACTGGAGAGGTAGTAGATCGTTATGCACGTACATTCAATGTAGACACTGGAGAAATTGAGTCAGAAGGCTTACCAGAGTTTGTAGAGGATCGTGTGTTCCAACCTGCTATCATGGGAGAAGGTGGAGATGCATTCTATTGTGAAGGTCCTAACGGTTATGCTAACCCTGGTCACTTCATTAAAGTAGGATGTACTCATCGTCTTGGATCTTGGGATCAGGTGAATACTAATGACCGTCAAGCATGTGTACCTGGTTTACACTTCGGAGGTCTTGAGTATATCAACCGTATCTCAGGTGAGATTCACAACATCTTTGTAGACCCGATGCATATCGGTGCCGTTCCAGATGATAATACGGGTGCTATCCGTTGTCTTCAGTATTTTGTGCATTCAAGTTTGGCTGGTGTAAATGGTTCCATTTATCACTCTTCAACTTATGCAGCAAAGACTGATGAGGAATGGTCTATAGCTCGTAAAGAAGCAGTAGAGAAATCTTTCTCTCGTATTGAAGAAATAAAAGCAGCCGTTGCTAGAATAAACAACCTGTAAATTAAGCTAAAATGGAAGAAATATTAGACCAGAGTGTAGGACCAGTGGAACCGATATGTCTAATTGATGGAGATAGCTTAATTTATTATGAGATGGACAAGCCAACCCTGGAGGAAGCCTTACAAGGGCTAGACTCCAGGATCTTGTCTATTCTTGAACAATGCAAAACCCCTACATATGTTGGATTTCTTACAGATCATAACTGTTTCCGTTACAAAGTTAGTGCAGACTATAAAGCTAATCGGAAACATAGAGTTAAACCTGTTATCTTTCCTTCACTCAGAGAATACCTCAAACAAAAATGGGGATTCTACGGAGTCGAAGGATTAGAAGCAGATGACTTGGTCAGTTATTATGCTAAGAATGAGCCACGTAAAACTATTATCTGTTCACCTGATAAGGATGTTCTTTATCAGTGCCCAGGTATGCATTTCAATTATCGTACTTCTGAATTCTTGCACACATCACCAGATGATGCAGAAGAATTCTTGTGGAAGCAAGTGTTGATGGGAGACAGTACAGATAATATTGCAGGCATACCAGGAGTTGGGATTAAGACAGCTGAGAATTGGTTAATGGGGAGAACTAATGATGTTGAAGCATTTGTTTTGAAGAAGTATATCGAGAAATTTGGGAGTACAGAAGGCATCATGCAGTTCTATACTAACTTTAAACTTGTATATTTACTTCAAAGCCCTGAGGATATTCTCAGAGAGCTTCAAAATAACTTAGAACCCTTAAAACCTTTTACTTATATTGCTTATGAGCCAACAGATAGTGACGGATGGTAAGATAATTTTTGCCCCCGTGAATGGACGAACCATTCGTATGACAGGGAGTGTTGCAGACTATTCTAGAGTTTATGATGAAGATGGAAAGACGGTAACTGCTTTGGTAAGTGGGAAATTAAAACATGATATCGGCTCTATTGTTAGAGGCCGTACAAAGAATCCCTACAAAGTAAACATCATCACTCCACTTTATAATGCTGTAAATCTTTTAGCTGGATATGATCTATCAGTTGCAAAAGCAACAAAGTCTACAATCTTTTTATGCCCAATGCTTGGAGGAAAGAGAGAGTTATTCTACTGGAATAATCTATTAGTAAATGCATTCTTTGCTATACCGAACGAGGAGAATGTGATTGCATTACTTTATAGATTTTCAGGAGATGCTACGTTCACAAAATTTGAACATGCTCTTGAAAAGTTTGGGACTTTTAAGTATAAGATTGATACTGACCCATACCATGTTTTGTTTGTATTTGGTGTCCCTGAGCATGCTCAAGGAGCTTATGAACATTTTATTAACGGTCGGTATTCAGAGATGGATGATATTATCAAACTTAAGATTTTGGATTATCATGGATTTAATATGGATGGGTCAACAGCTAAAATCCTATTCAAGTCTCCTTCGTTGAAGAAAGAACTTGAAGAACAATTAGACGTAACGATACCAGAAGAGAATGAACTTCATTCCCCACCAAAATTAAACGAAGAAACATTTGATCCAGAACTATATCATACAAGTAAATTAAAATTCGATAATACAAAATTCTTAAAATGAGTAAACTGCTTGAACAGATCGGGGATTGGGGACCTATTCATCAATCGATAGTAGAAAGCCACCCCGGTCTTTACAGGCAGCTCGTAGACTTTGTCCAATTTCATAGAACTAACTACACTGTTTATCCTTCTGCACCAGAAGTGTTTAGAGCATTCGAGTTATGTCAAATGAAGGACCTACGAGTTGTCATCATAGGGCAAGATCCATATCACAATGGAGCTGCTACCGGCCTTTGCTTTGGAGTTAAAGAGGGAATGAAAATTAATCCTAGTCTACGAGTGATACAGAAAGAAATCTGTAGATCCCATGGCATAGACGAATCAGATGCAAAAACAACTGAGTTCGATTATTCATTGTCGCACCTGGCCAAGCAAGGGACATTGCTACTGAACACTACTTTAACTGTTACTAAGGGTAAACCAAATTCACACGAACAAGTGTGGGGCTGGTACTCCAAGGAAATAGTTAAAGCAATATGTGAGAATCTAGACGGAGTCATCTTTCTACTTTGGGGTAAGTTTGCACAACATGCCTTTGGAGGAATAGTTAAAGAGGTGAATAACTTGAAGGATAAATCACATATCATCTTTGCAGCGTCACATCCGGCTGCTGAGGTATATGGAGGTAATGCTAGATTTATTGGTTGTAATCATTTCATTAAAGTTAATGAAGTAATTGCAGAGCCAATTAATTGGTTTACATTACCAGAAAAGAAAGAGGATGAATTAGAATCTCAATTTAATTTATTATGAAAGATAGAGAACAGCAAATTACAGATGTCTGTAACAAAATTAAAGTACTTTTGTTACTAAAGAACAAAGCTTACGGGGACTCAGCACTTGAGCCCGTAAGAATCTTTTCAAAAAGTGATTCTTTAGATGGATTACTTGTACGTATTGATGACAAGTTATCTCGTATTAAGAATGTAGGAGTTGCATCTAATGCTACTGAAGACACTCTTCTGGATCTGATTGGGTACTTAGTTCTTTTGAAAGTTCAATTGGATGAAAAAAACCAAAATCTATCTACAGTTTATGAAAAGTTTGATGGAGTAGATCAGTTAGGTTTACCAAAAATGAAACCTAATTACTCGTATGGTACTAATAAAGATATCGAGAAGATTCGATATACTAATGGTACTTTAACAGGATATTAAAAAGAAAAAGGAAAGGGGCAGTAGCCCCTTTTTTATTGCCCTTATTTATTGCTTCCTGCTCCAAGATCAAACCACTTAGCTGCGGCCCCTGGATCAGAAGACTTTTCAATTCCTCCCCATATTGGGATAAGCTTTGCAATTTTTGCTTGTAACTTGCTGTCCCCTTTTTCGTGTATTCCAGAACGACGTTGGTAGTAAGAATCTTCATCGTTTCCAGTTACAGTTCCTACAGCTGTAGAGAATGTTTGGTGAACAACATCTAAGAATCTTTGTAGCGGTCGAACAGTTGCTGTAGGACTTACTGCAAGCTTTAAGAATTCTTCTGGGTTTATGAACTGAGTTAATTCAGAATTCATACGAAGAGCTTGATACATCAAGAATTGTTCTCCGTAGCTTTCATCATCGTCATCTCCACCTAAAGCTGATAAGATTAGCAAGCATAATGTAAAGAAGGCCATTTGAACACTAACACGTTTTACGTTTTCTTTCTCAAAGTCTTCCATCATTTTGTACACACTTACAAAGTTTCCTCCTTTTCTATATGTATCTCCAATGAAACGTTTCATTGTAGTAAGCATACCTTCTGAAATAGTTCCAAGCTCTAAGTCACGGTGGATACCCCCACGAAGTCCGTTGTGTCCAAAGTTTCTACGAAGAGATGGTACAAAGTAACGACGGAATAGCATGATTAATTTACCAAATGATCTACGTTGAAGCATAGCATCATCAAACTTAGTTTTAACCTGGTTAGTTTTCTTAGTTAATCCAGAAATCTTTCCCATGAACTGCATTCTATTAAACTCCCCAAGTACTTCTATTGTGATATCATTACCATCTTCATCAATCTCATTTACTTTTTTCATCACACGAACCTTAGGGTCCACAGAATATCGGCCAGTCTTTTCATCTAAGACAAATACATCCCAAAGATTTGCATCTTGGCCTTCTGCATTCTTAAGCACTTGTCCATTTTCATCAAGTAACTTTCCTCTGTATGAATCCATTAAAGCAAACATACGAGTAACAGCTGTCTCATGTTCAGGGATCTTTTGAAGGATCATTGGAATATCGTTAACAGCTTTTAATGCAAATGGTCCTGACTTCTTTTTGTTAGCTATGTCTAAGGCCTCTCCAAGAGCATCAAATTGTTGAATGGCTTGTACAAGTTTAGACTGTGGGGCAAATGAATCAAAGTCTTTAAGTGACGATAATCCTCCATTAGCAATAGAGTAGTACGTTCTCTTAGCCCATGCTAAGTTTGATTTATTAAAGAATTGATTGGCCACTCCTTCTTCTACCATACGAACGTTATCTATCAAGAACTGGTTAGTAGCTTGAAGAGCATTGAATGCAAGGTTGTTTAAAGCTGTAAAGCTTGCAAGTTTGTTAGCTATTTTGTTGGCTGAAAATTCCCGTCCAAAGATATCGAGATTGGTTTTGAGATCCTTCTCTCCATAGAAGATAGTGTCAATCCATTCATTTAAATGTTTAAAGTCATTGCTATCCCCTTTTTTAACTACGTGTTTGGTAAATTTAAGTTTCTTACCAAATGCATGGTAGATAGGATGGCCGGCAGAAGTTGTTTCGTATGTTATACGATTTTCTATTGCATCTCTCATCAATACAACAGCTCCATTAATCTGTGCTTTTCTTTTGAAGATGTTAGTCATTCCAGAGAACTGGACGATCGTGCTAGCCAAGTCACGACTAACTAATTTTTCTTCAAGAGGATTTACGTAGTAAACAGGTATTACTTTTTTAGTAGACTCTCTGTTTGCATTGATTGCATCCCCATAGCTTGTATCTGTAGATAAGAATTGAAATGCTTCTTTAGTAGCATCTTTAGTTGCTGACCATGCTCCTTCTCTTTGTACTTTTTCTAAACCTTCTGCACGAATACTTGGGGCAATGTAACTAAAGTTATCCCAAGAGTTTTTTGGTTGCTGACTAGCCTGTCCTAAGATTTTTTGTTTCTCTTTGTAAAGGTCAAGCAATCCATTGTAATAAGCAAATGCTGCAGGGTTTGATTGAAGTTGTGCATATTTAGGGTTTGCATACTTAGCATTAGGTTGCACAGCATTGTATTTAAATACGTTTCTGTTAGTGTCGTAGATTTTATTAATCATAGACTCTACAGTGTCAAAGTCATACTTATACTTAGCCATCAGCTCTGGATCCGGTGTCTTTGGGTTACCGTCAGCATCAATTCCACTTGACTCTTGAAGCATAAGATTGTAGTATGCATCTTTGTCAAGAAGCAATTTATCAAGACGTGCTTGAGAGTCTGGACTTGGTGTTGTATTAGCTGCATACCATGCTGCTACCTCTGTGTAATATGCTGCTTTAGCTGGAGATTTTTTCCAAGTTTTTAATGCATCCTCGTCTGATTTTTCTGGCTTAGCATATTTTGCAGCAAGCATGTCGTACATATCAGACTCATCTTTCTTAAATCTTTTTACGTCGTAAGGCTGTACAAAAGATAGTAATCTCATTACCTCTCTTTTACCACTTTCAGGATTGTAAATTCTATATTCTTGTGTTTCTAATAATGCATCGTTAAATGTATTAGGATTTACACTTCCTCCTACAGATTCTTCGTAGGCCTTGTAAAGAGCTGCTACTCTGTAAATATCTGCTTGTGTATCATCATTGGCTTGATACATTTTGTCTTTTAACATTGTTGCAAACATTTGCAAACCAACTTTAGATGAGTAGATGATTGGGTCCATCAAGTAACTAAATGCAGATTTATCTGCTTGCCCTTCTTTAAACTCTCTGATTAAAGTTGCACGAGTAATTTTCTTATTTTTAAGCTGCTCAATATTTAATGCTTTTAACATTTCATGAGTCTCTTCTTTAGTAATTGTACCTTCTTTTTGTTGATTAAGAATATTGTAGTATTCTTCAGTACGTTCAATAGCAACTAAACGATCATTCTTTTCAATGTTAGCAACAGCAGAATCAATCTGATCATTAATTTCAGGAGTATTGTATTCTAACAACAAGTCCACCATCATAGGTATACCTGTCTCTAAGTACTTATCCGACATACCTTTCATTACATCGACAGCACTTACAATACTCTGTTCTAAAGATGAAAGTTCTTTGTATTTAGGATCGGTTAATAACTGTTCTTTAGTAAGACCTTTTCTTTCAATCTTATAACGTACAAGCTCACGGATGGCTCCCATCATACTATCTTTAGCCTCTTTGGCTCCAAAGAAATCAGATAAGTTTTGGCCTGCAGAATGCAGTTGGTGGATAAGTTTTAAACGTTGGTCTGTTGATAAACCAGTACTATACTCTTGATTAACTTGTTCTATTAATGTTTTAGTGTTGTCTACAAGAGAAACTGCATACTCAATAAATTCTCCTAAATCCTCAAGCTCTTTTGCTAATTCTAATTTAGCTTGAATATTTTTTATTTTTTCAATTTCTTTTTCACTTGCATTCTCCCCTTGACGTTGAAGATTGATCATAGCTTCTTCTAAAGCTATTTTAGCTTGTGTCAATACTTCATCAAATCTTTTCTTTTTCTCATTGTCTAGAGCTTTACTGTCTGCTGCAAGAAATCCTACTGACATATTTTTAAACAGTCTGCTATCAATCTTATCTTTCATAAGAATTTGAGCAAGCTCTTCAACTGCAGACGGTCTTGCTTCTACACCAAAAAGTTTAGATAATGCACGAAAGATTCTATTTACAATTGTTTGGAATTTGTTAGGATTCTTTCGTTGAATTTTTGCTCCAGCTATACCAATAGCAGTAGTCAAAACTTCATTATCTAATTGCTTCCCATTTAATTCTGGGTAAGCTAGTTGTACTTGTTTATACAGATTGGTGTTACGAAGTTCTGCTATTGCTCTATTAACAACAGGGTTGTCTTCTCCAAGTAAATCTAATAAGATGTGCCCAAACTCGTGGATAGCTGTATCCTCTGTCACCCTTGAAGGGTTAAGACGAATTATAGGTTTTTTACCAGGTGTAGAATCTACTCTACCTTTCCCATCTAATTCAGGATCAATAATGATTTCAATAGGGATACCAGCTCTTTCAAAAGCAACTCTCATTCTGTTGATACCCTCAGATATTGTTTCAATCTCAACATTCTGCATTCCCTCAATATCAATTCTGCTATCTTTTGACTCTTGTTCAAATCTAGCCATGATACTCTGGACATTCTCACGAGTCATTTTTGATTCAGCAACAGCTGCATCAAGAAGGTTTGGATTAAACTGATGTTTAAATTGTGAGGTTACTTGAGATGGTACCGGAACTACTGCTCTAGGACTTGCAACTCTAGCTGGACGTGGATCACCTGTAAGTGGAATGATAGGGTTAATATATCCATTGCTTCTTATAGGCTGTTCTAAAGCATACTCATAAGAGATTTGCTCGTTTTCAAATACTGGGGCAAGATTTGGTTGAATAGCACTAAGAATGTTTTCATTAAATCTTACAGCTATTTCTACATTGTTATTACGGCCTTCACGTTGTACTGGGGTAAGAGATATCACTGGGGCCGGTGCTCCGTAGTTAAATTGAAGAATTGCATTTAATTGCATAATATCTTCAATAGGAGATAAATCAAATCCAGTTTTAAGAATAGGGTTGAATAATCCCATTACATCAGCATCTGCTAATTCTCGTAATAAGTCTATAGCAGTAACATAACCTACCGAAGCAAGTTTGTTATCAATCATGTTGATTACTCTAGTGTGGACAGGAGATTGTCTGATCTGTCCGTTTTGGTCTATTCTTAAATATGTACAAGGCATAATACAAAGATAATCAGATTATATAAAGCACGACATAGTTCCATCTTCATTTCCTATGTTATTCACTCCTGCTTCCCATACAGCATTTCTTCCAGAAGTTATGTAACTAACTAAATTAGTAGGCACATCATTTTTAAGTACGTATGAAATACCAGTACCGTATAACTTTGTAGCTCCTCTAGCTGCAAATGATCCTGCTAGAGCTGTGTACATAGATACTTCTCTGGAATCATTTGGAATTCTTTGATATACTGCAGAAGTTTTAGCATCTTGGTTACGAACTATAACAAATGGTTTATGTATCTCTTTGCTAGTAATTATTGTTGCCATATCTGGTTTAAGCTCATCACTAGGGACAGTTGATAACATCCCTTGGCCAGCAGCTCTCATTTTACCAAACATAGTCATATATCTAACTAGATCTTTTGCATCAAAGTAATTACCATCTGCAAGTTTTTCTCTTTCGTTGTACATGAATTCTGAGATTGTAACTTTCTTATCAGAACCTTCTACTTCCATTGGAGTAGTAAAGAATTCAGATGGAACAAGGTCAGAGTATGAATCAGCACTTTGTCTAAAACCATTAGTAATAAACGTATGCATAACCAAGTCTCTCCCTAAACGTTTGATTTGATTAACTTGAGATTGAATCTCTGGACTGTATTTTCCATCAGGTCCTAAAAACTTTTGCTCAAGAGGAGCAGACACATATGCAACAGGATTGTACAGCATTGTACGAAGATTGTTTGTGTAAGCTTCTTTTGCTGAACGTGTAGGAGTTACAGAGTTATCAAACTTAATACCGTAGTAACCAGCTTGTGCATTAACATCTAACTCTAAGTTAGCAATGAATGGTGCACTAGCTAAAGCTGGGTGCTTTGCTCTAAGTTTTAACATTCTTTCTCCAATGTTGTTAGAAGGACTGTCGTACAAATCTCCATAAGTAGTATTTGCAAAAAATGGAGATCCAGGCCTCATCAACATCATAAACATTAAGTTGTAGTCAATCAACTGATGCATTTCTGCATTGACATCATTTCTACCACTAGCTCTCTTTAAGTTTTCTTTGAAGTTGTTGAAAGCATTTGAAGTACGGATTGGAAAGTACATACCTGCAAGTTCCAATCCATCTCTTAATAACTTTTCATAACCTCTTTCAAATCCGTAAATAGAATTTTCTCCAATGTATTGATCTACCACGTTACGGCCGGGGCTCATGCTGTCAAAGAATAAAACTTCTTTGTTTACTTTTCCATCTTCTGTATCGTAGTCCTCATCAAACTCAGCTTGCTTATCCTGGTACCCTTGAATAGAACCAATACGATTCATACCATCCATAGAATCTGGAGTAATACGTTTGTACATGTTCATCAAGCTTCTACCAGCTTTTGAAAAGAATTCAAAGTTGTGTAGGAAGATTGCTTGTTCAGCCATATCTCTTCCTTCGATAAAATTAAATCCTGCTTGTTGAGTAGCGGCTTTAGAACCAGCAATGTTTGCAAGTTCAGAAGCTTTCATTGGAAGAGATTGAGCTAAGTTTATACCTTCTCCTTTAGGGATAAGATTATTTAAGTTATACTTTGTCTTGATAAAATCAATAGACTTAGTTAATTTTCTTAAATCTCCTCCATGCTTTGTTTCAAACACATCTATTAACTCTCTAATGATAGGCTGGTTCAAGAAGTTGGTGCATGTTTTAGAACTATACTCAGGAAAGAAACCTAAGAATAATGCACGTACTCTAGAGGTAAGCATGTTGTCATTTAACTCCGTATGAATAGGAACGTTTGAAGCATCCACAGCAGCTGATAAGAACAAAGATGTTGATCTGTCTGTAGGGATACCTTGTGCTTCTTTTACGTAGTTAATGTATTCAGTTATGTTTCCTGAGTCATCAATTATTTTAATAGCATGGCTTTTATTTATAGCAATGTTACCGTGAGAAGCTACGTTACGTCCAGACAGCATGTTTGCATAGATACCACGAAGTTTGTTACCCTTGATACTACGAACAATAGTGTTAGCTTCAGTATCCCAAGCATTCCAGTCAGTAGCCATTCCAAGTTCAGGCTTTACTTTTCTAACACGAGCTGCTTCATTAGGAAGGGTCTTGTCATCGAGTGGAGCAAATACCTCATTGAAGTGAGCAGGATTAGAGTAGACTGCTTCAACTGTATCAAAGATAATGTTGTTTAGCATCTCTGGTGTTACAAGCTTTTCATTAGATAAAGCTGCTACATTTTTTGCAAGTGTCTTATAGTTTGGAATTACTTTTCTAATGCTGTATGGGTAATCTGGGGTCGGCTCAACTTTCTCTACCTCTGGGAAAAGTAAAGTTAATTTATCGACGTCATGGTCAGATCCCATCAACTTGATAAGCTGTCCTGGTACAACGATTCCTTTTTGGTAGTTGGCTGGTAAGAACTTAGCAATTTTTAAAATAATGGTTGCAGACTTATCGGCATTAGGGGTACGGTAACCTATGATTCTACGTAGTTCTTCTGGTACATCGTCCAAAGATTCACCTGGTTCAATCCCAAACTGACGAGCAAGGTCTTCACGAATCATGATCTCAGCATGAATAACTCTCTTACCGTCTTCAGAAATTTGTGTGAAGTTTAATGCATTGTCTACTCTGTGCCCACCTATCTGTGCAATCTGTACTGCATCGTATCCTTTAGCCTTTTGGTTAAACACTTTGTTGTTAACCAAAGACATGATGATAGACTCATACTTCTTATTGTAGATAGGTAAGTCTAATGGAATAGAGAACCTTGGCATTCCTGTCTCATCAAAACTAATCTTGATAGCATCAGAATAATTTGAAGGAAGATCACTCTCATCAATCTGCTTTAACAAAATATCTCTTACCTTTTGCAAAACTTCTAGTTTTACTTTTTTAAGGTTATCAATATCTCCTAGTGCAGTTGCTTCTCTAAGCTTGTCAATCCCTAATTCTTCTTCTACTGCATTTGTATCTCTTCTAAGTTTCTCTTCAATAGCAGCATGGTATAGCTTCTTCATTGCAGATCCAGTCAAGCTAACTTGAGAACCTAGTCCTGCATTTAAATCATAGATAGTCCCATCTGCAACATTAGCAATCATGTTCTTTTTCAACTGACGGCTGATGATAACTTTTGGATCAGGTTTCATCTCCCCAATGTTCTGAGGGAAACGAAGTTTCTTAGAGTTATTTTTATTTATAACCATATTACTGAGTTCCCCAATATTCCCAGTATGTTGGTATACCCCACGTTTTGCTACCTTCTTACCTGATACGTGATTTAATACGTGCAAAGGCTGTAAACCTTGTCCTGCATATTGTCCGTCAAGTTCCATACGTGAACGTATGTCTTCAAGGTGTGGGAAATCTTTTGTGTATTCTTTCAACAATACAGTGTACGAATTCTTTTCAGAAGTTGTGCTCATCATATTGTTTTCTTTGTCGTAGTGTACATCCTCATAGTATGGTTTATGTGGTGTAACAGGGACAGCTTCTCCTTCTTTATAACCTTTAGGGAGGAATCCTTTTTGGTATACAAACTTACCAGTTTTCTTATATGCTTTGTAAGCCTCTTCTTCTTCTGTGCCCCATTTACCTTCTCCCATAGAGATGTATCTATGCATGTCTAAGCTAATAAAAGCCTGAGCATCTGTAGATTCAAAAGCTCCTGGACGATAAGCATCAGCAATAGCTAATGACTTTTCAAAAACTCTTGTAGTTGCTGGTAAAAGTGCAGCTATTTCTGTATTAATTTTTGCAGAAGAAACTCTTCCTTTAGAATTAGCTGCATTAATTGTAATATTTTTTCCTGAGATTTTTACAGCTGGTTCTGTTTCAGTAGCTGTTGCATTGTATTCAAATGTAACTCTGTACTTGTTAACAGTTGGGCCTAGCTTTGATAACTCATTGTTGATAAGTCCCCTAGCAATGTTATCACAAGCTGCATGTCCTTGGGCAGTAAGTGCAGGAGTCAAGTCAAGATGCAAATCTCTCATTGTAACTTCATTGAACTCTTTTATCATTCCATAAAGCTCTCCTTTAATGAATGTTCTTGCATTTGACAACTCTCCTTGTAAAGCCAATCTTGTACCAGGTGTAGTTAAATGGCCCATACGTTTGTAGAAGTTCTCTAAGTTCTTGTGATTTGCTCTGCTTCCACGGAACATTTTCACAATTTCATTTCTCATTAAAGCTTCTGTAACAATGAATCCTCTCATTGTAGTTTCAAGGGCACCTTTTTCTTGAGAGAAGTTTATGGCTCCTACTCCAAGGCTGCCTATTTTTTTACTATCTTTTAAAGCAACTGTTGCAGCCTCTGCCTGCTTTGTAAAATATTCACTCATTTTAAGAGTCATTTTAGCAAGCCTAGCATCTATATCAATAGTCTCTGCAGGAGTTAGTTTTCCTGCTACATAATCATTTATTTTATCACTCAGTTGTTGAACACCGTTGTAAGCAACACTGTCTTCTTTTATTACTTCATCAGTTACAATGGTTAATCCGTCTGCATCTTTTGCAGTAAACTGGAAATAATCTTCATTAAAGGCATTCCCTAAATATTTATTGTCTTTTAGAATTCCTTCTTTTGTCGGGTTACCTGGCTCAGTGTGCACACCTTCTAAAAGTGTACTATAGTTCTTAGTTGTAATTGCAGTGTGTACAACTTGCTTAGCAGCTGATACACGTAACAAGTCTTGTACAATCTGTGCTTTTATTAAGTCAGCCTCAGAGTTATCGATACCATAAGGGTTTACTAAGACTCTTGGTACCTCAATGAAAGAATATTTGTTACGGTCAGATTGAACTGGTACAGCAATAAAGCAGGTCTCAGATCTTGGGTCATTGTTGATAAAGGCATTGATCCTTACAACTAAGTTATCAAGTTTTGAGAAGTCCTCGTAAGACATTGCATCATCAACTTTGTCCCCACTTTTAGCAGCATCAAAGTCAACTACTTTAAAATCTTTTAAGAATCCTGGAGTTTTTAAGTATCTAAATAATACACTTGCAAACTTAGGATTGTTACCTCCATTAATGAATGGATCTGACATGTATTCTTTATACAGTTCAACACTCTCAGCACTTCCATCACTAAGGGTGTTAACAATATCATTCATGTTAGATGCAAGATTAGATGGGTACATAGCTTTACCCTTACTGTTCACAAAGCTTTCTCCAATTGTATTTAGCATTGGAGTAAAGTAATTAACAATACCTGTAACTAATGCTTTATTTAAACTGATGTAGTCTGCTGTTGGAGTGATTGTCTCAAGCTGTTCTACAGTACTTTGTCTAGAAGGTGTGAATTTTGCAGACAGTTTTAATACTTTAGTTAAATCTGCTGCAAGTAATTTAAGTAATCCAGTTCCATTATAGTTTCTAACTAATCCATTAGGGGATTTAATTCCTACACCAACGTTTATTAAAGACTGTAATGCCCATTTAGTTTCAGCTATATTTGAAGAGTCAGTTCCGATGTGCATCCCTAAGGCCCACATTAATTCTGCTACTTTTTCTACAGTCTCATTGATAGATCCATCAGATGTTTGAACAACAAATGTTCTTGGATCAGATTTATTTAACCCTTTTTCTAAGTCTCTAACAATAGCAGCTGCTGCTAATATTTTTTCTCTATCAGCTTCTAAGTATGTTACTGGACTTCCATCAGAGTTTATAGTTGGTTTACCTGCAGCATCAAGCACCGGTTTTCTTTGGTACAAGGCTCTAGGGTTCTCATTGTTATCTCTGATAAGTTGGGTTTTCCAACGGTCAATTGTCCCAGCTACTACGTCCTTTCTATTAGGATTGATTACGTCTGCAAATCTTTTATTGCCTTCAATACGATCTTTGATCATAATGAATTCAGTATTTACAAGAGCAAAAGCAGTGTAAAGCATTGCACAGTCACGGTCATCTAATTTTGACATGAAATCTGCTATAGGCTGTAGCACTGGTTTTAATTCTGCAGCTTTTTTTATTGCTGCATGCATAGATTCAAAAGTTTGTTTACCAGTAAATACACGTAGCATTTCTTGGTACACATCTTCTCTATTCATATAAGAACGTACCCCTAAAAGATTTGGTTCTATATTTCTGATAGTACTCAGCAATTCCTTAACCTTTCCCGTTAATCTTTTTGACGGAGATTCTTGTAAGGTAGTCATACTGTATATTTTCATAGTACCCTCATCAACTAACTTCATCTCTTCTTGAAGAGCATCTAAATCTGCTGGGTCTAATTCATTGTTAGCATCTATATCAAAGCTGTCATCTTTATCTTCCTCTATATTTCCTTCAGCAGTAACTGTATTGTTAATCTTTATACCGGCCTCACGAAGTTTAATCTCTAAGAATGTTCTCCAACCTGTTTGTATTGAGTTTCCTGTAGCAGGATCGTACACATCATTCCACGTGGATGCTACATTTTTGAATACATTTCGAAGAGTGATGTTCTCTTCCATCGTAAACTCTGCACCCACTTCTTCAAGTGCATTCCACATAGCAGCTTCTGCATCGTCAAGTGACTCTGGAGTAGCAGCATCCATTGCTGTCTCAGCTGCAAATAACTTGTTAGCTTCTGCAGCAGTGATAACACTCCCATCAGTTTTCTTGTACATCTGCATTTGAAACTGATCTACGATAGCACCGTTCTTTCCATCAACACCTAATTGCACTTGTGCACTAAATCTTCTTCCTAGATCTTTTTTAGTATCCATAAAGATTGTGTAGATAGTATCTAACGATGCTTTAAACATTGCATCCCCCATTTCTGGACGGTACATGTAAGCTTTCTTTGGACCTTTAAATTTCTCTGGGTTTCTGAATACCCCTCTACCAAGAATAGAAGAATTCATTTTACCACTCTCAATTAAAGAGTATGCTTGACGAAGGCTAAGGTTGTTTGTAACTAATGCTTTGAAGAAGTTCCATAGATCTCTAAAGAACTTTCCAATTTTAGCAGGTAAACTTTTTTCAGTGTATCCTTCAGTTAGCACATAGTCTTTAAAGTCATCAGCCATTTTCTCTTCCAAAGCAGCTTTACGTGCTTCTTCATCAGAGATTTCTGGGAATGTTCTTTTGATGTATCGAATCTCTCCTGCAGTCGGTTCTCCAAATCTTGTAGCAGCTTCTGCATACAATTGCTCTCTTTGACTTTCAGACAACATAGTTCTGAATGACAAGTGATAAGCTTCGTGAAATTCTGTCCCAATATCAGAGTTAGTCCACATATGAACTACTGCATTCTCTACATAACCATGCACTTCTTCTGACCCAATTTTTTCAACAGTATCAAAAAGATTTGCTTCTATCCCTCTTGAAGTAAGCCAAGCTTTTTTTTGGTCTGGACTTAACAAAGTATCTATTGCAGAACCTTTAAGTTTATTTCCATAATAAAATCCTGGAACTGTACCACGAAACTTATCCCATAATTTATGAGCAATAGCATCACCTTGAACAGCTGCAAGATCCTTGTATTCTTTTGAATTAATATTGGGGCAAAAAGCCATAGTTGATTATTTATTTTGGGTTACAAATTTCTTGTATGTTCTCTCCAGAGGTATCTAAATTAGATATCATGCTCTCTAAGGATTGATTTCCCATTGCAGCTAGCATGTCATCTGGTAAAGCACTCATATCTACTGCCCCACCTCCCATTGAAACTACTTTCATTCCTCCAGTTGTAGTTTGTGAAGTTACAACATTTTTCTTACTTCCAAAGAATGCAGAGTTTGTTTTTGGAGCCACAAGCCCATCAGTGCTTGCTACTACTGGTGTAGCTGCAGGTGGCCCAGGTACAGTTGGTGTAACAGGAGCTGCAGGTGTAGTTGGAGCAGGTGCTGATGGAGTTGACGGAGCTGCAGGACCTTGAGGGCCTGAACCTTTAATCATTCCTTCAACTCTTGGTGCATACGATACAGGAATTCCAGGTCTATTAAATAAAGATGTAATATTTCCATCTGCATCATAATTTATTTCAAAAGGCATAATGCCTAATTTTTTAACACTAAGTCCAAGCATCTTATTAAATAAATAAGCATACCCAGAGACTTGAAGCTGATGTTTTTCTTTTTTGCTAAGTTGCCCTGGAGCAAAAGATCGAGAATAGCTTTCCCAACTTTTTAACTTGCTAGTTTTAACATCGTAGATCATGTAGTTACCATCTTTGTCGACAGCTAAGATGTCAATCTCTCCTGCTACTTTAGAAACTTTATCATAGACTACAAGATTTCTAGTTATATATCTTCCACCTACAGCATCTAATTCTTTCTTGATTTTGTTAAGCTTTGTCATAAGCATATTAAATGCTCCTTCAGAGATCCCCTCAGGTCTTGTAGTATCACCTTCATCAAAGAATCTTTTAACAATTTCGTCCACAGTGTTTCCAGCAACTCTGCTATTTTCGTATAAAGCAGGGTCTCCAGTAAAATCATCAGGAAGAACATTAGTCATACGTTTGTATAACTCTCCATCAATGATGTAGAATTGCTCGTCTGCTGTTTTACCTTCTACAAGCTTTTGAGATTCTGCTAGTAAAGTCTCAATGTCAACTGCATTACTAGGGGCTGCTGGAACTACTGGAGTTGCGGCCGGAGTAGAAGAAGTTTTAGGGAGTGCAGTAGTTACTACAGAGTTTGCAGCAACGTCAGCAGCTTTTTCAGCTGTAGCTCCTTTAACACCTACTGGGCCAAACTTCATATTAACATCATGGAATACAGATCCGTTTGCATTTGGAACTGTATCTACTGCTAAGATTGAATTGTGTCCCACTCCTTCTGTTCTAGCTTCTCCTGCAAATTGAGCAGAGTCAGAAAGGTACTGCATGTAAGGATGAGTCTTTCCGTCTTCGTAAGGATAAACAGTTCCATCAATTGGGCTAGTGAATGGCTCGTTAACTCCAAATTTAAATTTATCTACTTGATATTTTTTAGACATCGTAGCCTCTTTAAATTCATCACCAACGTTGTTTTCTACAACTCCATAATCTGCAGGTTCTTTTTTAACAGCTGTGAATTTGATAAATCCTTGGTCGTTGACTTCAGATTCTATGAAACTAAATTTAGGCCTGCTTCCATTTAAAGCTGCCTTCATTTCACTAGCATTTATTTTTATAAGGCTATTTGCAGATTTAGAATAGAATATAAATATTGTTTGCCCATCTTCTAACTGGTATGTAGATATAAATTTAGTTAAACTATCAGGACGTTTAAGTTCTTCTGCAAGAGACTTATCTGTTATAGCTACTTCATCAGACTCTGATTTAGCTTCTACCTCAAGTAAGTTACAACCTACAATCTGGCCGTACTTATATGCCTCAGGAATTTCTTTGGTGATGTGGTTAAGTGCAGCTGTTGCTCCTCTTGTATCCATATCTTTTGTACTGGCCATAACCATTACAGGAGTACCATCTGGAGACTCAACTAATACAGCAATTTGTCCTGGAGTAACTCCGGTTGATTCTGGGTCGGCCGGATCACGAGGGAATGGACGAGACCCAGTTGCAATAACTTCTGCATTACCTTCTTCAGAATCATGCATTACTTTCCAAACTAAATCACCATTCTCACTACCTACATAGAATAATGTTGGAGTAGGCTGCTTTGTGATCTTAGTCACAGGGTAGAAGAACACTTTTCCAGAAGAAGTTCTAGCATTACTTATCTCAGAAGTATCATTGAACTTTTCCATTACACTTACTGTAGGAGTAAACCCATCTAAGAAGTGCTGTACAATTTCACGACGTTTGTTTCCTTTAAATCCTTCTGGACTATCTTCTTTATATGCAGCCAATAATTGAAGACGTGTACCATCAGGAAGAGCTGCATAGATTGGAACGTTTTTCCAACCAACAGTCATCATCCACTCTTTAAACTTTTCTGGGTCAGTAGCTGTATCACTTACTTCTGCTTCATTAGGAATCTGGCTTTTAAACCAGTCAGTATCTATTGCTACAATTAAATCTAACGTAGTTCCAACTGGGACCATTTCTGAACTAGTCAAATGTTCTGGGAACATTAGCACAGTAGAACCTTCAATTGTTTGCCCCATTTGACCACGTAGAGCTGGGTCATAGCCTGGCATATCTTTTTTAGGGGCTTCAGTTCTAGTCTGGCCATTAAGGTCTACTAAAACTTTTCCATTCTTTTTAACAACGGTTCCTTTTGCTAATTGAATATCATTAGCTTCTCCAGACACAACTGCTTTTGGGGCACCTGGATCCTCAGTAGGGGCTTCAAATACAGGATCACCTGCACCCATTCTTAGGACATCTTCAGCAAGTAAAGCTTCTTCTTTAGCTTTTCTTATAGCTTCGGCTTCTTCATTGGTGATGGAGCCATCCATCCCTTCCGACGTAAGTCCTGCTGCAGGGTCGATATCCGCTGCTTGAGGCTCTTGCCCTTCAGGAGTAGAGCTAGGTCCTGCGGTACTGTCACCGTTTTGATTACGTTTCTCAAGTTCTCTTTGCTCATTGACTTCGTTTATTATGTTTTGTTGTCTTGTTATCTGTCCTTTCTTAGCAGAAATTTTTCTATCAGTAGCTAATTTAGAGTTTTTTGCAGCATCTACATCTTGTTCTCCATAAACACCGTCAATAATTTTTTGGTACTCATTGGATAAGTCTTCAAGCCTAGCTTTTTCTTTAGTTAATTCTTGAATTTTTGCATCAGCTGTAGCAATAATAGTGTTATATTCTATTTCTGTAGGAGATAATTCAATTTCCTCTTTAGCATCTAATCCTGCTTTTTCAGCAGCTTTCATTTTGCCTAGAACTTTGATCTTCTTTTTAAGAAGGTCATTCATTCTTTTTCTAAGTTCTAATAACTGTGCAACTTGTGCATCAGCTTTAAACTCTTTCATGCTAAAGCCGGCCTCAAGTGCAACAGCTCTTTCCATTGCAAGAACCTCATCAAGTTCTTGAAGATCTTGTTTGATTAACTCTACTTGATATCGAAGTTCATCCATGCTCAGACCTGCCGTCTTTGACATGTCTTTCATTTCTTTTTGCAGAGTATCTTCTTTAGCTAAGATTTCTTCAGTATCAGTGATTAAGTTTTCAGCTATTACAGCAATGTTTTCTTTAGACTCTTCTAAGGTAGTAGTATCAGTCTCTGATATTGGACGAATCTTAGAAGCTTGCAATAAAAGATTGTATGCAAGTAATGTAGCAATTGCTGTTTCTCTTTCTATAGCAGCATTAGTTGCATCGGCCTGAGCTTCAGCTGCAATTTGAGCAGCCTCTCCAGGTTTCATTACTACTCCAGTTGACAGCTGAGTCTCTTGATAATCCTGTGGATTAACGTTAGCTACAGGGACAGTTGCTTCTTGTATTTTCCAAGTAACTTCATTTCCAGTTTGCCAGTCAGTAAGTTTTACTCCTACTACTTCTCCAGCATCATCTAGAATTAAAGCTTCTACTGGGTCAGCACTCTCCATGTAGTATTGCCTTCCATCAATATTAAATTGAGTTCCGTTTGGAGAAACCATTATCTCATCCAACAGAGTTTGCTCCATTTCAGACAGATTGACAAGTCCTGCACTTTCCCCTCCAACAGTTTTAAATTCTTTTTCAGATTTAAGTTGATCGGGAGTAAGTCCTTTTTTTCTAGCTTCTTCAGTTTTAGCCTCCATTGCTTTCATCAATGCCGATTGAGACATTGCATCTAAGCTTTCCATGTCAATAGTTTTTAGATCTTCTAAATCCATTGTCATGTACTGAGCAATCTTAGCTTTTTCTTCAGTTTCAAGTTGAGCACGTCTCTCTAAAGCAGCAGCTTTAACTTCTGGAGAAGCATCTGGATCCACAGCATCTGTAAGATCGTCTGCAGTTTCTGCTCCTGCAATTGCTTGTTTAGCTCTATCTTCTGCAGCTCTCTTCTGTTCTTGTTCCTGCAAAGCCATTTGAGCTTCTACGTACAAATCCATTTGTTCTGGATTACGAGACAAGTTTTTAAATGCCTCTGAAAGACCTGCACGTTTGATTGACAGGTCACGAAGGTGAAGTAATTCAGCTTTAAACTCATCAGCAGTTGCTACATCTAGTTCTGATTTAGCAGCATAGATTTCGTTAAGTTGTTTACCAAGATCCTCTTTAGGTTTAGCAGAAGCTGTTGTTTTAAATGATGGATTACCATTTGAATCAAGTTCTACTCCCCCAACTTTGATCTGGAACTTCACTTCATCTGGATCTAGTTTTGCTAGAGCTGGAGCAAGCTGTACAAGTCTATCATATTGCTCGTCAATTCTACTATCAATAGTATCAATGTCAAGAAGATTGTGAGTTAAGATTTGTCCGTAAGTTCTACGTACAGCATCTTGAATCAGTTTGTTCTTTTTAGTTTCTTCTGTTTGAAGCCCTTCTTTAATCTTAGCCACTAGTGATGTACCAGGGTTAAACTGTGAAAGGATGTTGTGCACCTGCTCTGAACGTTTGATAGCAGATTGCATTTTAGTTTTTGTGTCCTCAATGATTTGCATCTGAGTTTTACCAGTCTGCTGCTCAAGAGTACGATTCATGTCATAACCAAAAGCTTGCTTGAATTCTTTTTCCTCCATTGCAGCAGCATCATCAAACTGCTCCATTGCATAATCGATTGCCCCTAACCCATTCATCTTAGCAAAGACTCCATGGATTAATCTCATACGAGCTGTTTCAGCTTTTAAATCGTTTTGACGTCTTTCAGCTTTTGTAATTCCTTCTCTTTCATTGTCAAGATTAGCATCATTAATGTCTTTGATAAATGCTAAGTTCTCAGCACTTTGCTCTGCATTCTCGATAATTTTCTTAATAGCCCCTGAGTTAAGCATTTTTATAGCTTCAGTAGTATTAAGTCCTTTTTGAGCAAGAAGTTTTTTCTCAGCTCCCATAAGACGACTTACTGCTCCGGTACCACCTCCGACTAATGCTCCAATCAATATGTTCTCTAAACCTTCTTTAGTCCCTATAGTCGATGACAATGCTTTGCTCATTGCAGAAGCCATGTCTCCTGTACCATCGTTAAATTTTTCTCCGTAGTAGTTACGTGCATATTGAGACCCAGCAAACTGGCTGGCCTCTTGGAAACCTTCTTCAGCAGAAGTTTTAAGTACAGGCCCAAATGTTTTTTGTGCTCTACCATAAGCTTTTCCAAACTTAGAGCTTGCAGCTTTTTCAACCCATTCTTCCCCTGCAGTTAACCCTTTCTTCTCAATGTCGTACATTGTTTTTTCCCCAACACGGGCACCCTGCATTGCTTTACCAAACATCAATAAGTTTGTAGCAGTTAAAAGAGGAAGGTTAATAGCAAACGTAGTATTACCTACAGCATTAGCACTTTGCAAAATACCGTCTTCTACATCTTTTGGCATAACCTGACCGGGGTTTTGCTCTTCCCACTCTGCTTTACGTTCTTCAATAAATGAGTTTTTAGCTTCACGAGCTTCAACAGAAGATTCAGCTAATGACATTTGAGTTCCAACTGCTAGGTGTTTTGTAGCAGTTTTAATTTTAGCATATCTATCTAAAGCTTCTAACCCTTTACCAGCTGATTTAGCATCTTCTACTCCTTTGATAGTTTGGTATAAAATCTTTTCTTTACTACCTGCTTTAGCTGCATTACCTGCAACTTTTGCTAAGTCGTCGGCCACATTAAGTATGTCACCTGCAGCATCTGCAATTTTGGCTCCTTGTGCACCTTTTGCAACAAGTGAACCTAACTTAGCAGATAGTCCTAATTCTCCAACACCAAGCCACATTGTAGCAATAGATCCAAGAGTATATCCTAAACCTCCTGCAAATTTATCTGCCCAGAAGTTAGCTGTAGCAAGATTAGATCCTAGACTTCCGTTTACCTCTGCTTTGGTATAATAGTTTGGGAGAGCTGATTGAGCCCATGTGTTCATCTCATCAACTTGTCTTCCAACAAAGTTGTCGTAGTATGAGCCACCAGTCATCATAGAACCAACACCTGCTAATACCCCTACTGTATTTTCATACACAGAACCTAATGTAGTAAGACCTGCTTTAGTCAAACCATTCATCCACTTTTGAGCAGTTCCTTGGTTCTGAGCACGTTCTTCATTCCAGTCGTTGAATGGATTTAATGCAACATTGTATGCTGCATATTTTCCAATAGGGTCAGTGTAGACATTAGTTAAGTCTACAGCTTGGCCACCAATATCTAAAGGACTATAGTTATTGTACTTAGGGGCTTTGTTTTCAAGTTTAGCCCTACCTCCAGACAATGATTCAAAAGCACCTTTTATAGGGTCCCCATCAGGTTTACTTTTATTTACAAAAGATTCTTTTGGTTTTCCTGACAGGTTAGTAAAAGCATTGAGGATTGCGTCTGATTCAGCCATATTCTACAAAGATATTAAAATTCTATTGCATAACTCTCAGTATTATTATCATAATAATTGACAATATCTTTTAAGTCTTGAGAGTCTAGTCTATGTTTTTGACTAAGTATTGCTGAGCTTCCTCCAAAGTTTTGCCAGTTTTGATCTACATATCTAATATAAGGATGCCCTGCCCCATCTGATTCTACAACCATGTGTGCAGGCATACGTCCATTTTCCCCTAAAATTGTAACCTCTCTAGTAGAAACTTCTCCTTTTTTATGCATATCTAATTGTGCAACTAATCCGGCCATCCTGTTTTCAGGAGTATTTAACATTTTGTCTAAAGTTGTGTTACGAATGTACTGCCCATCTAAGTGAACTGTTTTGTTTATAGGGGCATCTTTTGTTCCCCCAACAAGTTTTAATTCGTATATGTTGTTAGTCATATTCCACCCAACATCGGCTACTGTAAATCCTGCAAGCTGAGCTCCAGTAATAGTTGTAGCACCTTCTTCAGTAATATCTGTAAGTGTAAAGTCTGCAGTAATAGGTTTGTTTACAAAGAAATTTTGTATAGCAGATGTTAAATTTTTAGATGCTTCTAAAGTAGGAGCATCAATACGTCCGTAGTTAAACGTAGTAGAAGTTTTAATTTCTTTAAATTGACTGTTTATTCTATCGTCAAACTTATGTCCTAAATCAAGATCAATTGTTGTTGCTGCTGCTGTATTTTTATTTAATGCAAATGGGTCACCATATGCTCTACCTGTAACAATATCTTTTGCATCTTGTGTAGATGTCCCATTAGGTATACCTGTTTTTGAAGGATCATTTTTAACTCCTGTAAATTCTGTTCCGTATTTTTCTTTAAATTTATTTTTAAAGTTAGCATAATCTTGACCATTTACATCGTCAGCAGCTTGTTGATATCTTATATATAATTCTCCAGGTTTTGCCCAAGGATATAATTCTTTTAAAACTGTGTAAGTTTGCCAAGCTGTTGGAGAAGATTTTACAATATCATTTTCACTAATAACTCCGTTAGCTGCAGTAAACATTTGTTGTTGAATAAGAAGAGCTTGATCTTTATAGGATTTTAAAGTAGCTCTTTCTGCTTTTAAAGATTTCGGAGATAAACTAGCTACGTAGTCTGGGTTATTTAATTTTTGCTCAAGTGCATATGCTGATGCAAATGCATTTTTCATGTTAGTTGTTTTTTCATCAAGATTAGCTCCGTTTCTATCTGCAAGGCTAACTTTACCCACAACTTGAAGACTTTGGTTAGCAAGTTCCCATTCTCTATCTTTAAGATATGATTCAGAGAATTCTTTACTTCTAGTACTGCTTTCACTTCTTATAGCTTTCTTTTCTCCATAAGATTGGTAAGGAGCTATAATCTCGTCTTCGTATTTATTTTTAATGTAATCGTAAGACAGTTTTTCATCTGCTGCAACTTTTGTAGCTTTTGCAATTTCTCCAGTTAATGTTTCAATTTGATTTTTAATTTGAACTCTTTCGTCACTTTTAAGACTAGGGTCATCAAGCTTAGCAGTAAGTTTTCCAAGTACATTTGAGTAGTTGTCAGCCATAGAGGTTACAGTAGCAGATGCCCCTTGCCCTTTTGTAGCTGCATAAGCTTTCATATCTGCAAATTGATTTACATAAGCTTTTACATCTGGTTCAGAAAGTACAGCATCAATTACGTCTTGAACATCTCTTTTATCAATTGTAATTACTTCAGTATCTGTAGTAAACTTGTACATGTTACCTTCTCCAGTGTACCCAGTAATTTTATTTTTAAAAGTTTCAGGTTGCAGGATAGCTAATCTAGCTTGTAACTTTTCCATAATTTTAGGATCTTTTACAGCAGTTGGAGCAGAGAACATTGTTCCTTGCTTTGCTCTTCCTGTAGCTTCGTCCATTTCAAACCCTTTATATCCCTTTACCATGTAAGATGGGAATAGGTTTGCATACTCTTCGTTAACATCTCCTTTCTTAACACTTTCTTGAAGCTCAGTCATAGCTGCTGCATAACGAGTATAGTTCTCTTTGATAGGAGCATATTTACGAGAGAAGTCTTTTGCTTCTTTATGAATTACAAAACCTAAGTTTTCAAAGTCTCCACGATTAGCAATCTGTGCAAGCTTCTCATCTAATTGAGCTTGCAATTCCTTCTTCTTCATCATATCGTTTTCAAAAGGCAATGCAGCTTGCATCTGATCAACAGCCATAGCCAATTGATCATTTGCTTTGAAACTATCCATATAACGATTATGGAGAGTCTCCCCTATCTCTATAGACTTTGGGTCTACATACTGACTTACATATTCACCAAATTTATACGGCATGGCATTTTATTATATCGATTGTTTAGCTGTAGTATTTCTTTTAGTAGACAAATCACCTAGACGAGATGTGTATTTTCTACCCATTCCACCAAATCTTTTCTCCTCTTTGTCATCTGCTAAAACTTGTACTACTTTATATCCTAAGTCAGAAGCAATTTGCTGAAGCTCTCCTTCTGATTTTTGGTACACAGGGCTTTCTGGATTCTTAGCTTGCTTTCTTAATTGCTCCATTATCTCGTAACGGTTAAGTGATCCAGTTTTATCCAGACCTCTTGCAATTCTGTATTGCATATCAAGCTTACGTTGGTCCATTGACATTCCTGCAAGGCCTTTACCAAGAGCTTCTGCAACCCCTAAGTTACGTTCATCCATGTATTGGTTCTGATTGATATCAGCCATCATGTTTGACTTACTTGCTTCAAGTTGTGCAGCTTGGTTTCTTCCAGCAACTTCAGCAGCTATCTGTGCTTCTGAGTTTTTAATTGCTCTGTTTTCTTGATCTTGTCTTTGAGATATTTTAGCAATTTCATCAGCTGTTTTAGTTGCTACACTTTGCATGGCAATGATTTTACCAGGACCTAAGTTTGTATTCTTTAGGTAGGTATTCATAGCATTTTGTTGACGACGTGCATCTTCAATTTCTCCTGACTTATCTACTCTTGCAAGACTTGGGGCAGTTACAGATTGAGCTGCAGCCATGCCAGCAGTCTTTTTATAAGGCTTAAGCATTGCATAAGCAGGCCCTGCTAACTGTGCTAAACCTCCAAGAAATCCAGGGTGCTCTTCTAACCAAGTCTTACTTAGATCTAATTTTCTTTCTGGATCTTTAGGAAGGTTTCCTGGCTCTCCATTATCTTGAGGTCTAAAGTTATAATCTAAAAGCTCTTGCTTTAACCCATCTTGAACTTTAAGATCTGTTTTTGTAGAAACAGGAAATGGTATAGGCTGATTTGTTTTAGGATCTCTAATATAATCTCCAGTCTGGGCATCCATTCTATATTCAACAAGTTGGCCATTTAGCATAAATCCGGTGCTAGGCTCATTTGTAGGACCCGTTGGAAGATCGTAATTTTCCATCCCCGTATAATCTTTGAAATCTTTATATGATGATTTCTTTTTAGGATCTTTCTTTTTGCCACCTCCAGCATATTCTTGCATGCCACCAGTTCTAGCAATCTGTTTAGGATCACGGCCTGCTTGCTCTTCTTGCTGACGAGCTAAGTCTTTTATGATATTTTTTTTAGAAATAGGGTCTAAAGACGGATTAGAAGCAATAGCTTTATGTGCTTGAGAATACGGTTCTCCTTTTGGAGTTTTTAATACACGAGAGAAGAAGTATTGGTTTCCGTTAATTTTAGTTCCAGTTTCTTTATCTTCTACTTCAGTATATTTATCAAGCTTAATTCCTCCTTCTTCATGGGTATTTCCTAAATACTCAACATCATTAGAGTTTGGGATAGGTTTAATCTTTCCACCTTCTGCATAACGAGTTCCTCCAAGGTCGTTGTAAGATCCTCCAAACTCATAGCAATTAGGATCCATCATTCCACCATCAGCATGGCTGTTTACTTGTTGACAATGTTTGTTTAATTGTCTTTGAAAAAAATCTGCACCTGTCTGTCTTTTGCTGTGGTCACCTCCATAGTTAGCTTTACCTTTTTTAGTAAATAAACCACGAAGACCTCCACCACCTCCACCAGAACTTTGCTCTTCTTCAACAGGCCTTTCTTGTCTAAAGCCTAAGTCTTGATCTCCTTCCATTAAGTTGTTGTTCCAGTCATTTAACATTCGAGTTCCTGGACGTTTAGGATCTGACTGATAATGGTCAAAGAAAGTTCCAGGCTCTTTTCCTGCATCCACACGACGCTGCTCTGCTGGAGAAAGAGGCATTTGTGGATAAGGAATTCTATCTTGAAGTGTATGAGGATCAGCAGAATCAATGTCTACTCTACGGGCTTTTGCCCAATCCATATTGTACTGCTGTTTCTTTTGCTGGTACTCTTTTCTAGCATTTCTTCTAGCACTTTGCTCATCAAACGAATTGTACATTTCCCCAGAAGCTTTGTCTTCCTCAGGGGCAACAGCAGGAGTAGTAAAGTAGTTAAATTGTGGAGTGGCTTGAGCTACTGGATCACATGCCCCTGTTGCAGGATTGTATGTAGTTCCTGGAGGACATTCTGATCCACCCATAGCATATCTTTTCATACCACCGTTACGAGCCATTTGATTTCCTCCTCTATAGGAGTCCATCATTTTGCTGTTAATGAAAGAATTATTAACTGCAGACATTTGATCTGTATCAGCCATAGCAAGTTTACCTGCTTCTTCTGTTGATGCTTTGTTATCTTTTATAGTGTCGTAAATTCCATAACCAAGTCCAGCAACTGCTCCTGCTAATGTTCCATATGGGCCTGCTACTGAACCGTAGCTTGCACCTTTTCCAACACTTGCCATGATGTTACCTACACCATAATGGTTTCTTTCTTTTTTTGTAAAAGTAGCAGCGTTGTTATCACTACCAGTATTTTTAATTATTTCTCCACCAATATTTAAAGCTGCTGCTACAGGCTGTCCGTAAGAACTTACTCCTGCCATAAATGAGCCTGCAGTATTTGCAGCATTAACAGCAGTTGATCCAACACTAGCTCCAGTAGATGCAAGATCTACTCCTGCCTCTCCAGCCATTGCTGCATTTGTACCAAACTCTTTAGCTGCAGTACTAGCTACTGTTTTTGTAGCTGCGGCAGCTGCTTGTTTAGCAGCTCTTTCTGCAAAAATATCTTTACCAGTGCTAAGTGCAAGTTTACCCAGCTCCATACCAGATTGTTTAACAACATCTTGTTGCTGCTTTTTTTGGTCTTCATTAAGTTTTTTTAACTCGTCTTGAGTTTCTTTTAATGATTGTAAAGCAACGTTTTGATTTTTACCTGCCTCATCTGCTGCAGATTGCCCTAGGTAATATGAAGCCTGTGGAGCTTGTGAAACTCCACTTAGGTTATATCCAGCTAAAGAGTACTTCTTAACTTTCTTTAGTGCAGGTTTTTGTTGTTGTCTACTAATTAGTTTTTTGGCCATAATCGTAAGGTTTATCTACTCGTAGTACGGTAGTTAGCTTTAGCTGTATACAAATTTATTAAATTTTGAGCTCGGTTGTTAGAAATTAATCGTATTCCTAAGAATTTATCTATGAACTTTCTTTGCTCATACCAAGGTTTGTTTGGCTCTAAGTAAGCAGTGTTTACTATTCCTTCTGATGTAAACATAGGAATTATACCTCCAGGAGCATATGTTCCTGTGTAATAGTCACCGTTTACATTTACTTGGTTTTGAGCCAAAGTTGTATTAAAATTTATTTTTGATAAATCTCTGAAGTCATTAAACACCCAGTTGTGATCAACTTTTCTAATGTTTTTAAGGTAAGTTAAATCTTTAACCCCTGAAATTTGCTCAGTAGTGTAAACATAGAAACTGGTGAATCCAGGATTTAAAGTTGAAGTTACTTTAGAGATGTTATTAGCATCTGCTTTATATGTTTCTAAAAAATAAGTGATAGCCGAATATAGTTTATTATCACTTTTAGTAGTTGAAACAGCCCCCGTTTTAGACGTAGATACATCCCCAGTAGATATAAATTCAAACTCAAAATTAGATACAACACCATAAAAATTACCAGGATTAACATAATCATTATGTACATAAAACTTCGATGTAGGTAATGAATTAAAGCTGTACAGGTATTTAGTATTGAATGCATAAAGTGGTGGTATATAAGAGTGTCTACTAGCCCAAGCACCTGTGTCTAAAGATAATGAAATTGTCCATCCCCCTTTTGTGAAATTAGTTCCTTCTATAAGAGGTATTGGCTCTCTTTTAATTTTATCTGTAACAAGTCCTCCAGTGATAACAATGGTTCCTAAAGTAAGTTGTGAATTAAAAGCATTTGTAGGGATAAGGTCTCGTTTAGTTATGATAATTCTTTTTAACAATGGATCGTAACTAACAAGGTATCCAAAGTTATTTGTTGGGGCATCTAGGTTTATTCCAGCAAGAGATGCTCCGTAGTTTTGTAAAGCAAATGGTACATTCTCTCTAGCCCAAGTTGATAATCCAAGGTCAGTTAAATCTTGTACTTTGTCTGTAATTAAGAAGATTTTTCTAGAGTTTCTAGATATAAACACATACCCATCTTTGGTTACTAAGGCTCCCATTTTATTGGTTAATCCCATGTACCCATCTGTAGATTGCACGAATTCATCAGGTTCTTGTGCAAATAAGTCACCTGAACCAATGTATGCTTGAGATGCATCAGCTAACTCAAGGTTTTGTTTACCTTTTGTTTTGAACAAACTCTTTTCAGTATGAATGTAAATTAATGCATTCAAGTTGAAGATGTTTGTAATAGATCCTTTGTTTTGCCCAAAGTCTTTAAGATCAATTGCTAAGAAATAACGATATGAATCTGTAAAGTTACCGTCTTGAATTATTGATCTGATTACACGGTTAGGAAACAAGTTAGTAGATTTGTCTTTCTTTGGGTAAGGTATTGCTACTCTAATATCTTGTAAAGCAGAATAGTGTTCTTCGTAAAGTAAGTTTTCTTTTTTAGTAAGGTCATGTACAGGAGATCTCCACAATACATCTGTAGCAGTGTACTTATCAAAGTACATACTATCAGCTGTGCTTACTCCTTTTTCTGTATCCCCACAATAACGGAAATTGATATTGTCATCAGATTCTATTATAATTTGATGTAAAATTGCATGAGGATCCCAATAAGCATTATCATCACCTAACCAGTTATTGTTATCAAGAATATCTGAATTGCTAGTATTAATTTGTTGATCAAGTGGTACATAAGAAAAAGTAGAATTAATGTTATCATCAACAATATTATCATCAAGAGAATTAGTAAATTCTGCGTAAAATGGTTCTTTTTGATTTCCAACTTCTTGTTTAAAATATCTAAATCCATATGCTTGAGACGTTAATCTATAAGCATATCTACATATGTAAGTATCTCCTCCAAAAATGTCAGGAGTACGTACTCCAGTATAGTAATTACCTATTGTTGGATCATCTCCTGTAGTGATATTAACTTGTAATGTAGATTTATAGAATCCAGTCCACACTAATCTTTGAGCATCAAATGGTTCAAATACGTCTGTTTTTGTTGAACACAAATTTGCTATGTATATGTTTGGTCTTGAATATTGTCTAGTAGCCGAGTAATAAGGATTAACTTTTTTTAAAATTGAAGCATCTTCTCCAATATAAGGATATTTACCTGTACCATGTAAAGGTGGAATTCCCGATTTCAAACCAAGCACAATTGAGCTTTCTCCACTTAGATTTAATAAGTATGTTGCTCCTTTAAATGCAGTTGAAGAACTGTTTTTAAGAATTGATAATCCTGCTAAATAACTTGCACTGTCTGGATCTAATGGAAATATAGTTTGATTTGCTCCTAAAAATGACTGGTTACCGTCGGCTGCTCCAACAGCTACTCCAAAATCTACTCCAGTAGTTCCAGGCATATTATATTGTGCTGCAACCATTAAAAGTCCAAAAGCATTTGAAGTTCCATAAACAGGAGTGTCATCTGCATCATAATTATCTGTGTTTCCCAAAGTAGAACTTATCCATTGGTACTCTGTTTCTCCACTTCTAAATTGAGTAAAACTCCAACTACTATCTACTGCTGGTGGGTCCCCGGCATTCATGTACCCAGGTTGAATTCCTTTGTGCCTTCCTCTCCATTGTTGCATTGTTGCAACATATTGCAAATCTATATGAGTTGCTTGCCCTAAACTTTTTTGAGTTCTAAGTAAATTAAAGTCATGAAATTTAAATACTGATTGAGCTACTACGTTTTCGTTAGGTGTACTTGCCCAAGGATAGGCTGCATAAGCAAACGACTCCGTGTGAGGCAAAGCATCCATATACCATAAATGATAATATGGACCAAATTTAGCATCATCTATTTTATTAAATAAATTTCCTGATTTAATCCATTTAGCTGGATGAAGCCCACTTTGTCCTATTATTGTCTTATCACCTTGGTTTCTTTTTGCATAATACACTTTATATCCTTGTACTTGCTGAAGAATGAATTTAGGAATTTTTAAATTTGCTAATTTAAATCCTAGTATTCTAGTAGTTTCCTTAAATGTTGTTTTAGAAATATTTGAAATTTGTGCAGAAGTTAAAGGTGGGTTTGAAAAATTTGTATTAGTAACTAATGTAGAAAACGAAGGATTATGGTTAGAAGGCATTTTGTGGTGCCTAACTTTTGTGTTTCTTATAGTTTCTGTGTATACAGGTGTACCAGACCCATCTACACTAAATACATCAAAGTCTGGAGAATCTGGATAAGTTTCATTTTTGTTTTCCCAATATCCAGTTGTCTGACTTACATGCAAGCTTGTATCTAAATACTGATACATTGCTCCATTTGGATCTGTTTGTAAAAATTCTGCAGGGTTAAATCCTGAAACATCAACATTATTTAGAGAACCGTTTTCCCAAGATTTAACTACATTACGTCCAGGAATATGATATGCATAACTTTCTGTACCATCTTTAAATATAAATGATATATAGAACGAGTATACTTCTCCTCTTCTGTAACTTTTTTCTTTAAACAATCTGTTTATATTTCTATATCCTCTGTCTTTCCCATTTTGCAATGGGTAAGTTATTTGAGAAATATAATTATAATCTACTGGAAAAGGATAGTTTAAATCTTGAGAAACTGCTGCATACCCATAATTAATATTGTATAGATCATAACTTCTAGGATCAAATTCTACAATATCTTTTGTAATGGCTTGCAACTGTATTCCGTTAGCAAATCTTTGAAATCCTAGGTCTTTTCTTCCAGTTAAGTTTGCAGCATACATTCTATTATCTAACTGTGCAATAGATTTTGCACTGAGATAATTGACTTTATCTAATACTGCATCTTCTACAGTAGCTTTATCTACTTGTTCTAAACCACTATATGTAATGCTTATAGTTGTAGTTTTAATTTCTACAAACTCAAGTTTGTACACAAATTGAACATCTCCTATTTTTTGAAGTACATATGGTACAACGTATGTGTAGTCAATGTTTAAATTTGTTAAATCCCATTTGATAGATTTGTTTGTTTCAACTCCACCTGGAGCTCCTCCAATCATTTCAAATGGAATATAGTTTTCTGAAGATGGGTGTACATATACTGGATTAGCCATCCCTAAAACATTAGTTTCAGTAAAGTCTTTATCTGCATATGCCACTGCTAAATAGTAAGCACCTGTTACAACTCCACCACCTTCTACTATAGATGCGGCATTAAATTCAGGAATTCTTCCAGAATCCATAAACATGTTAAGCATGGTTATATTCTGACCTGTAGATGTGTATAATTTGTTTGAGGTGCCTCCAGAAGCTAAGAAAGTCTGCTGTCTTGTAACATTAAATACTCGTGGAGGATTATAGTACTCCGGGTATTCAATTTTAGTTACAGGCTCTACTGTGAACTTGTATTTGTTATCTGTGAAGTATATAATGATTTCTCCTGTAGGAGAAACTCTAAATTCTCCCGTAATAGGGTTATCTATATCAAAATTTAAATGGCCAGTTGCTTCTCCAGTAGTTGTTGTAAGTAAAGCAAGTAAAATGTTTGTTGAAGTATTTACATAAAAAATACTTGAAGTAGATGTTGGAGTACCAGCTTTGTTAGCAAAAATTATAAAGTTGTCATCAGGAAGAGCAATCTGGCCGACAGGTAAAAATCCTGTTGGGAGATTTGCCACAAGTTTGTTTCCAAATTCATTGCTAATAGCTCCTTTATTAATGTCCACTACAGCATTAAGTGCATCTCTATATGTACCGTCGACCTGATCTGAAAGACCAGTATCTTTGTTCATCCCCTTTAAAAACTTTAATTCTGATGCCATAATTTTAGTATTAGAAGTATCCTCTTCCGTAAGCTCCTCTGTTTAATTCTTCTCTTGTTCCCAAATTCTCGAAGAAGTTTGCATGTCTGTTCAAGTTTGGGATAAGTCTTACCCACTGATTCATGAATGATTCGTACTTATCGATGCTTGGGAAGTTAGCTTGATTACGTGCTTGAGTACAGTAGTATTTCCACTTAGTATCTGCAAAATTGTAATCAATTCCATTCATAGCTGGGGTATATCCCCCTAATAACATTTGTTTGTAAATGTACCAAAACATAGCTTCTTTAAAGCTGATGTCGTCTGGCACCATTGGGTAACAGTCTTCATCTACTGGAAATGCTGTGTAGCTAAAACAAACTACTCCTTTTTCAAATGAAGTATTAAGATAATCCCCATTGATTGTATAGGTGTCTTTTGATTTAGCAAACTTGTTTTCACATTGTTCACAGTGAAGTCCAATAGGGAAATTGTTTGTCCCGTACTGCAATGGTGATAATGGTTGCCCTGATGAAAGGTAAAGGTTTTCAATTACTGAAATCCTTGCATTTAACTCTCTAAGTTGGTAGTTAAATCCTGTAGCATCATCTGGGTTAGACTGAATAAGATCATTTAAAGCTTTTACCTCAGCAAGTAATTCAGTCAATTCAGTCGACATTGACGGACTAATTGTGTTGTTAATAGCCACTTGATTTATGTAATACAAATCAGCTGGCATTACAGTTTTGAAGTTTTCGATATTTAAAACACATCCTTTTTGAACAAGCTGTGGGGCAGAGCCAATATGCTCTAGAGCCTCTCCAGTCCATTCAACAGCATCATCAATCCAGTTATCTCCAGGGGGTTTTAAGTCCCTCATGACTTTACGGATAATTACTTTGCTAGATACGTTTTTATAAATCATGACTAATTATTTTTTTGTCGGTGTGTATTTCTTGAACCTCAAATAAGCAATATCATCTTGTTTTAAAAGAGCTGTTAACTTCTCTTTATTCCCTTTCAATCCTCTAGAGGCGTCAAATCTGTAAGCAGTTTTGTTAGCCACTTTTGCTTTGTGTTTGGTCCAATGGAACTTACAGTAATACTTGTCAGTATAATATATGTGCCATTTTTGCCCTTCTCCAGTTGTACTATCGAACAACTTTACTCCTTTCTCAATAAGTTCTTTTTTGTACTTATTGGTTTCCATCCAATCAACTGTCAAGTTTCTTGGGTCCCGTTCTACTCTTTTAATCGATAATGTTCCGAGATTACTTTGCATGTTAAACTCATACCCGTCAAGGAGAGCTTCAACTATTGCTAGGTTAAACTCGGAACATATATCAGAAAACGTGTTGAAACTTATTTCGTCTTCAGTTTCAGTATTGTAGTCTTTATGAACGGCTTTTAAAGTGTGTGATTTGGCTTGCATTCAATCAACACATTTTGCCACCCATTTTCTTTTTACCTGCAGCAGCCATAGATTGGAATTTGCTTTTTCCGTATTTCTTACGACCAGCAGATGCTGCAATAGCTTCAGCAGATTCTTCAGACTTTCCTTCTTTCTTTAATCCTGAAACCATCTTAGCAAATCTTCCACCACCACCTGGCTCCATTGTTTTAGCTCCACCTTTTTTATACTTACCTCCCATCATTTTTTGAACAGGGTAGCCATCTTTATCATATCCAGTCTTTCCTTTATTAGCTTGCCTTGCTTGATTGCTTCTTGCAGTTTCTTCTCTTTTTCGAGATTCTTGAAAAGGTGTAGATTTAAAAATAGAGTCAAGAGAACTACCTGGTTTAGAATTTTTTACTAAATCTGCTTGTGTTTTAAATTCAGCCTGTCTTTGATTAGAAAAATATACACTACTATCTGCAGTAGCTTTTAAAGGATCTCCTGGTTTTTGACCACCATCTTCGTATTTTTTAACTCCACCAGTTTTATACATTTTCTTTTTACCAGCCATGGTAGCTTTACCTTCAGCTTGATTTTGACGAGCATTTGCTTGCATACCTGTCTCAAGACCACCCATCATATATTTCATAGGAGGCTTAACACCTGGAGCTTCAAAGTTAATTTCTTTGTTCTCCTCCATAAAAGATTCTCCCTCTTTACGGGCCTCTTTCATTACTTTCTTTTTAGAGGTCTTGCCTCCTTTTTTATACATTGAGTTCATGTTTTCTTCTTTTTTAATTTTAGATTCTTGCTTAAGCATTTCTTTTGTAGGTTCTTTGCCAGAACCTTTATTTTTACGGATGTTATCCCAGAGCCCTCTCTTAGAGTATGAACCGTCTTTTCTTTTAATCAGCTTGCTCATCTTCTTTCGGTTTATCTAGCATTTGTCTTTCTTGACGTGCTTTAAGTGCTCTTTCAACATTGAACCAAATCAGGGTAATACCCCCGATTATTCCTATGATCCAAGTTATACTATTTGTAAACATGGCATATGATATTGTAGCCCATGCTACGTTTAATCCTGCCCATTCTCCGTATTCGGTTATTTTAGTTGTGTCAATGTTAAAGGCCATTATATTAAGTGTTACCAGTTACTGCAACTTCCACAGTTCCAGATTCTAAGTGATTTGTTAATTCTTGAGTTAGGATCATTTGCTGTTTTAGAGCTAGTAAGTTTGGCCTTCATCCCACACATTCTAGAACAGAATGAGTTTCTCCTGCTACCACCTTTAGGTTGAGGAGCTTTTAGGTTAGATCCAGGGTTAGCTTTTTCGTAAGACTTTCTGCCTTTTTCGTTTAAACCTCCTTTTGGATTTTTACCTTCTTTATTTTGCCAAGCTGCCATAGTCACAAAGTTAGTTAAAATTTTTTATTCTTGAGCAGGTTGTTGTGCAGTTTGTGGGGCTCCTCCAGTTAAATCTTGTCCACGGTCAAGAGCAGTGTCAGAGAATGTTCCAGCTAACAATCGAAGTTCACCATTCATCATACCTTGAGTAATACCTTGAACCATGTCCATAGGCATAGGAAATTGGCTTGCACCACTGTAACACACTTGTCCTTCACAATCAATGAATTCAGCAACTTCTTCTGGGTCTTCAAAGATTCCACGAATATTTACAGTAGACATGCCGTTAGGATTGAGGACATATAAGTAATCCTCAATCATAAAGGCTTTGGCATTTTTACCAGTAAATTTATCTGCTGAAATGTAATTGGCCTCAAATGGTTTAATCATTTGGATACGGCCTAAACCCGATACATCACCTACATATGTAATGGCTTCTTCAAAGTTAAATCTTACTGTTCTTGGGATCTTTTTTATGCTTCTATAAGCTTGACATTTTAAATCGATGTTGCAACATTTTGATAAATCAACTTGTTTAAGTTGCACACACTTTAAATCTTGCTCTAAGTGACGAGTTACAAGACCATTTCTTGCATAGTCTCTACGTATAAATACAGCACGATAGTGCTTAACGTTAAATTTGATTTGGCTCAAGGATATTACCTCATCCTGTGAGCTACGTCCACCTCTAAATAGATTTAAAAGGTTAAATGAAATTTCATCTAAAGTCATCTTTCTGTATTTTATCTAACATTGCTTTGTAAATATCCTTCAAGTCCTTCGTCGTGATTCCAAATGAATGCCTGAGCTGCCCTGAGTGATTGGTATCCCATCTTCTTATGCCATTCATCTAATGCACATATTGAAGGAAGGAATCTCACCTTAACACCTCGGTATTCGTTTACCTGTTCTTTGTGGTAATGCCCACAATGAGCTTCTCTAAACTCAGTTGTTGCAAACATTTCCGGTTGCTCGGTAGCCATTATTAGTGGCATATCAGCAGGTTTTTCGTTATCTCCGTGGGTAAACATAATCATGTTTTTCCCGTACTTGTAATATTTTCTAGGCATTGTAGAGTTATCTACAGTCACACTTGGGTCGTTTCGGTACCACCCGGCCAGGACATCCCCAGCATAAAACATTCTCTCATAATCATGGTTTCCTGATACAACAATAATATCAACGGGAGCCACATCTTTCAAGAAATCTACTGCTCTAACTATTAGAGTCCAGTATCCTTTAAATGATTCTTTCCACCCTACAGTATCGTGTTGAGGGGTACCCTTTGTTGTAGCCATTCTCATGCCGTCTGTATTCATTCCATCGTTTCCGATTGGGAGAAGAATCTTTTCGATATTTATCCCTCGACCTTTGTTAACTAAGTCCTCAATTGTATCAAGGAATTGTTTCTCCATTTCTTCTAGGGTAATATCTGTTAACTTTCCATAGTGAATGTCGGGGAGAGAAATCTCTAAAGTTGATTTTACTTTGTAGTCATGCCCTCTCCCTTTAGTTATTACTCTAGCTTTAGGGCTATAACTAGCAGCAAATTCTTCAATGTCTTTTTGAATCTCTTCTGCTGACCTATCATTTTTGGTAACTACAGAGAACCGTTGTTCTCCCTTCATGTTTTGCCAGTATTTAACGGAATTGACCATTGAGTGATCAATCCCGTTTTTATCTAAATACTGTTCAAATTCTGTAATAACATTGTCAGAATCGTTAGATACTTCAACTGTTACAACTTTTCTATTAACTTCTCTACTCTTTGCCCTTGCAATTTTTAATGCTGCACTGGCATCGTGTAAACTAACTTTAAATTTTCTAGCTACTAAAGCAGGTCCTTTCTTTAAGAACCATGGCCTGGCCGTTAATGTCTGGGTTAGTTCTAGTAGAGTCATTATGCTACATATAATCTTATTTTAAATACAAGTCCATACACAGGAATATGAGATCCTGCTCCATCACTGACTGGGTTAATTGTAAATTTATAATCTACTACTTCTGCAGCCCATTGTGTGATTCCAGCAGTATAGGTGCTGTTCATTTCAGATATTAAAGTTGAGTCAATAATGCTTGCTAAAGACACTCTAATGTCTCTTGTAGCAGCATAAGGACTATTTGCAGGAAGTTCAGTCCCCATAGCTACGTAAGTTTCATTATATATACTTGGTATATTAGTATTGAAACCTGTAGGAACCTTTAAGTTGCTTAGTCTTAGGTTTGAACCTGCAATAACACCTGATTTATTTATCCAAAAGTTTGTAGACAATGGTTGTTCAAGCTCTTGACGAATATTTTCTAGTAGCTGGTCGGTAGTAGTATAGTACGGCATTATATTAATTTATTAGTTTTGAAATCATTTCAAGTTGCTCTGCATTAAGGTCTTCTGGAAGAATTTTCTCATTAATCATCTTAAGTTCAAGAGTAACTTCTTCGTCAAGTTTTGCTTGCACTTCTGCTAACTGTGCTTTACGGCTTTCTACCAGTTCAGCATTTTCTTCTTCTAACTGTTTTAGGCCAGCTTCGTTTTCTTCTTTTATAAGTTGTTGAGCTTTCATTGAAAGTTCAATAAACTCTTGAGAAGGTGTTGCCATTGCTTCTAACTCATCTAATTGTTCTCTAATAACTTTAGAGTTGATTAAATTGATAGTAGCATACTTAACATTTTTAACATCTTTAGTTTCGTTAAAAACTTGAAACATGTTTAAAAATTCTCTTTTTGTCCCAGTGATGTTCACACCGTTTCCTTTTGCTTGTAACATATAACTATTTGTATTGGTTTATTATTTATTCTGCTGTAGCATACACTCTGATCCATGCATCTACACCGTTAATTTGTACTTTAATTGCTCCAGTTTTAGCTGCAGCTGATGCAGTTGAACTAGATAAAGAGTTAGCTGATGCTGCACCAACAGTTCCTTGGAAATTAGTAAAAGCTATTGTTGTTGAAGCAGCTGTTTGGATTACTTTACCTGCAGTTCCTGAAGTGGTGTTTCCAGGAGTAAGATTAATACTTCCTGCAGTACCACTTGTAGAGTCTCCTGCTACAAGATTAATTCCACCTGCAGACCCACTGTCTGCATTTCCTCCTCCTAATGTTATTTGACCACCTGCTCCAGATCCTGTAACTACGCCTCCACCTGCAATGTTTACTTGACCTCCTGCACCTGTAGTGTTTCCAGTTCCAGCATATAACCAAAGTGTGCTTCCTGCTACACCTGCAGCAGTTGAATTTGCACCTTGAATTACAAAAAATCCTGGAGTTGCAGAACTTCCCATCGAAATGTATTGATTAACATTTCCGTTAAGTGCAATGCTATTGTTTACGTTAAGATCGTAAGTGTAGAAAGCTGTTGGAGTAGAGCTACCTACGAATACTCTTCCTGATGAATCTACTTTGATACCTTCATTGTTTCCATCCCCACTAATCCAACCTGTTCCGTAAATGTTATAAGTTGAAGCATTTAAGTTAGCAGTTAGGGTGCTTAAGTTAGCGGCAATTGTAATAGTACCAATACCGTTGGTAATTGTAACATTTGCTCCTGCAGTTAAGTTAGCAAGAACTGGAGATAAGCCTGTACGACCGATTGGAATCTGACCGTCAGTTGCAACTCCTAATGCTGTTAGAGCTGAAGTTCCGTTACCCACATACAAGCTGTTGCTTGTTAAAGTAGCTAGGCCGGTACCACCGTTAGCGACAGGCAGTGTTCCTGTTACTTGACTGGTTAAACTTATTGTCCCAGATAAAAACTGAGATGTAGCATTATTACAAAGAGCTAAGTTGATGTTTGCAGGGTTAACCTGAAGAGTAATGTTATCACTTGCAGTAGCAACTGTTAGCAAACTATCTAGAGACTTTATCCCTTTAAAGTTTAGATTGTTTTTAGTTGTTACACTTATAAACAAAGCCTCACTACCAGTTCCTACTGTAGTTACTGTAGGAAACAAGTCTTGAATTAAAAACTTGTAGTTAGTTGGAACAGTTGAGTTAGCTATTAATAAGTAATCGGTTGCTCCGATACTTGTTTTAGCTAATGCTGGTAATGAGGTAATAGTTGCCATTTCTTTATTATAAGTTTATGTTTCCACCGTTTTCTAGTGTAATTTCAGTTACACCATCTTCAGCAAATAGTCTATATGTAGTAGCTGCTGCAGTAGTAGCAGGTACAAGGGTTGAGGTAATACAGTCTTTGCAAAATCTTGAGGCAAAATTTACAAAACTTTGCAAATGCCCAGCAGAAGTAAGAGTTGTTTCAGAAAAATCTAATTGAACCATTCCTGGAAAAGCAGTTTCGTCAAATATACAGTCAAGGCCTATATCTGATCTATTCCCCAAAAGATAAATAATTAACTCTAACTTCAATAAATCAGAGTTACTGTATTTCATTCCTCCAACAAGTCTATTATGATACACAGTACCTTTAGTATCTAAGCAAGTTTTATAAGAACTTAGCAGAGTTGTAAAGGGTGTATTATTAATTGAGTTAGGAATGTATCCCATTTTATATATTTTTAGCAGCCACAGCCACAAGTTTCATCACAGAAACTTTTAGCAGTTTTGTACTTATTAATTGCATCGGTAATGTTGCTATTTATCACAGCATATTTTGCTGATTCTGATAACAAATGAATTTTTTCAGCTTTTCTCAAGTCGTCATCACATTTACTGCAATTGCATGCACAGTCTATTGACGTCTGCAATAGATTTGCAACACAGCAGTCAAGTTCACAAGTTCCAATTAAGTATGCTCTAGGAGTGTTTACATCTCCTATATCTTCTAACACTGTTAAAACACCACTTAAAGAAATCATGCTAGATGTAACAGTCCAAGTGTTGCCTACTACTCCTCCTGCAATACTTGCATAGATAGTTGCTCCAGATACTTCGTTAGTTAAAAGATCTGCGGCACCAGGAGCTGATGAATACACCAATGTTAGTGTTTTGCAATCTGCTGATAATGTGGAGCTGGTTAAAGTAGCCATTGGAGATTAATTTAAGTGTAAAGATAATAAAAAGTAGGGGATTGCTCCCCCACTTTTTAGATTTAGTTTAAGATTATACAGTCTGTAATACAAAGTCAGCAATTTGCTGCTCATCAACTCCAGCTGCAATACCAAGTGCAGTACCAATAGTTCCAAGTGCGGCCAAAGCAGTAGAAGAAGTTCCTACGAAAATCTTCAATGTGTTGATTTCACCTGCACGAGCAATACCTGTAGAAGCTGGCCAATCATGCTTGTACTGAATTTCAATCATATCGTACTTGTATCCAGGTTGAGCATAGTCAACTTGAGCTACAGGGAAATACATACGGTTGAAGTTACCATAACGAGCACGTTGTGATTTCTCTGCAGAAATTACTTGAGTGTAGTTAGTAGCAGGAGTAGTACGAGAAGGAGTAACAGTTCCAGCTGCTCCAGTTCCATCAGAATTCTGAACAACTACATCAAATTCAACACCTACGTGACGAGCAGTCATAACTAAAGTAGTAGTACCACTTGTAGCAAAGATTGAATTTAAAGTTGGATTAGCAGCAATTGCATTTTTTACAAAAGTAACAGCAAGAGTAGGAGTAGCAGTAGAAACTACTGGAATCTCTACGTTGAAGATCTGACGACCAGCAGCAAAGTTACCAACCAATGGGAATACTTTTCCAGCTCCTGTAGTATCTAAGTTAAGATTACTAGGATTTGCAAAAGCCTCATAATTGGTAGGAGCAGTACGAAGTGCAATACGAACCATTACGTTCTTAGTTGTACCCATTGCTGGGGTACCTGCAGGATCCCAAGTTATAACTGCATTTGATTGAGCATCAAGTGCAAAACCGTTGTAGTTAATACGAACGATGTTAGCAACATCGATGATCGGGGTAGAGATAATATTACCCAATGTTTGCTGAGTAAATTGAACTCTTGTTACTGCAGTAGTAGCAAGGTCTGTTGCAAAGTAATCAGCTGTATCTACATTGTAGATTCCCATTTTAGTAGCATTTGCTGTAGCAGCAGAAGTGTTGAAAGCAACACCAGCAGCCAATAGGGCTGTGTCATGTACTACGAACACTTGAGATAGATTAGTCGGTGCCATTTTAATTTAGTTTTAGGCGTTTAACACATTATTTAATTATTCACTCTCCAATGTTTCCATTGATTGAGTTTGATACCTTGGGTCTTGAATACCTTCTAGTATGCTTTTTATAGTCATTTCAATTATTTCGTGATGAGTGTGAACAGCTAGCTCACATCCAATTCCTTTTGTAATTGAAATTTCTAAAGGTTTCCGAATATACTTAATTGTAACTTTCGGAACTACAAATTCGTTATCGGTGTAAACATCGATATAATTTCCTTCTATTGTATATGTTGGCTCTTTGTACCAAGCTTTATTAAATGGATCATCCATCATATACAGAATATCATCATGTTGGCCAAATGAGGCCAGTGAAGTCATTTGTTTAGACCCGTCAGACTTTCGAGTTGTTTTAGCAGCTACTTCGATTTCATTGCTAAAAACAGGTGGTAGTTGACCAGCCATATTTCCATTTGATGGCATCCATGTTAAACTAACATAGTTAGGTCCGTACCAAATTGGATCTCCAGTGTAATCTGCATACTTAATCAAATACAAATGATTGCTATCAGCTTGTATAGGATCTTGAGTGGTAATCCCGTAGTTTACAACTTCAGCAGATGTTGCAGGCAAAATTCCAAAATTATAATTATTGTTGTTAATTAATAAATCTGGGGTAATTTCCTGCCCTAAAGGTAGGTTAGTTATAATTTCATAAGTTCCTACTGAATTTCTTCTAGAAATAGCAGTTAAAACGTACCCAGGTGCAGGTGGAGTTAAATCTATTTTTATTGCTTTTGTAACAGTTTCTTCCGATACAATTGCAACAGCTCCTCCACATCCGTATTGAACAAGTGTTCTTACTGATATAAGAAACAGATAGTCTAGTGGAAGGGTATACCTATCCACATAGACATCTGAATAATTTGAAGTATAAACTACTCCTTGGCTATCAGTAGAGTTTGAATGTTCTACTAATAGTGTGCGAAGATCGTCTATTCTTTTTTGAGACTGCTCGAAACCTTTACCAATACGGTTAGACGTAGGGCTAAATCTTTGCTTGATAAATCTCATCATAGCAAGGTTCAACTCATGGTCTATCTCCTGAGGTAACAAGTTGTCAACCTGGAAGGATGCAATTTTTTGCACCCCTTGGTTGACAGCTATATGCATTTCGTTAACAGTCATCGACTAGTTAGGTTTTGGTTAAGATACTTCTTTCAATCTTGCTTTCATTACATTAACTTGCCCAGAGTTTTTCTTGTTTTTGAAGTATGTGATTGTGTCTTTCATGTCTTCTCCAATTGTTTCGTCCCCAAAAATAATTTGGTTACCAATTTTACGAAGAACAGAAGCTTCAACCATTTCTTCAATTTCTGCTTGGATCTCAAGGTTTGGATCTTTGCAGTATTTCAAGAATCGTTCTGGGTTAGAATTTTTGTAATCATACAAGTTATTTTCTAATTCCAGTTCTGCCATTCTGTTAGGATCTGTGTTTAATAACACTCGTGCTAACACTTTCATTTTGTCAAGATCACTAGATACTTTGATAAACTCTCTATCAGCATCTTTTCTTACTTGAACCTTTTCGTTACGTTTCAACAAATCTTTTTCTGGATCGTAAATGTAAAACCTTTTACCGGTTTGTTCTTTCATCTCCTCTTCGTTGATTGCAACTTGACGGTGTTTTAAAGCCCATTTGTAGATAATGTATTCCATTCTCTCTTCAGGTTCTCCGTCTTCATCTACAGTAATGTTCAATTCAACCCCTTCAAATGGGACCTTAACACTAAGGCTTGCCCAAAAGTCTTTGGTTTTTTCTGGCCATTTCTCATGTCCAGGTGGTACATCAATAATTCCTTTTAGAAGTTTTGCTTCTTCTGTGTCAGTCAATCCTCTGAGTGGCTGACGGTCCACAAAAAGTGAACCTAATTTGATCTTTGCTCCTGCTCTGATCTCTTTTGGGAGGTGATTTAACACTTCCTTTCTTCTCAAAATAACTTTTCTCATTTTATAGTTCTTTTTTCTTTATCGTTAGGGGAAAGAATAACCTAACATGTTTTTATATAAGATAAAAAGGAGCAGGCAGAACCTGCCCCTTTTTTAGTGCAAACCAACACAAATTACGATGCTACACATTGTAGATCTAAGCTGGTATCGAAACGACGAAGTAAGATACCTGCAGTCTTCAACATGTGAACAGAAGCACCGTCAATATCACTTGCACGTGCATCAGTTCCAGTGAATCCTTTCGGAACAACTGAACCTGCAACACACCAACGAAGTAACTCACGACCTTTCTTGTTGATCATTTGAAGGTTGTTTTCACCATCATAAGTAGATTGGTCAACAAATACCATACGGTAAGACTCCATAGGAAGACCAGAAACTGGATGCTTCTTAGAAGCTTGAGCAACTGGACCGTGATCAAACAAGTGAGATTTAACTACGTTCACAGAATAACCATCAACGTGGTCATAGCTAGTGAAGTAACCAGTGATTCCCAAATTACGACCTGATCCAGTGATGAATTTAGGTTGAGTAGTTTGTAAGAATGGGCTACCAGAGTAGTATGTACGAAGAGCTTTGTCAAACTCACGAGCTCCACCGATACCAGTGTAAAGGGTAACTTGCTTGTCTGTAGCATCAGTCATACCATAGAACAAATCTCCAATTGTTTCTTCAAGTTTAGTTTGAGTCAACGTAGAGTAAGTGTCTTTGTTGATGATTTGCTCAAGAAGACCAGGACCTGAAACAACTGGTTGGCCATTCTCATCCAACATGGTAGAAGCACCATTTGCATCGTGAGTTTTAGCTCCGTACCAGTAGTACATTTCACACTCTTCTTTGAACTTCAACATGTGACGGTACTCTTCGTAATCCATCCACAACTTAGTTTTGCTACCTTCTTTCAAAGGAAGTTCGAATTGTGCAACATAATCTTTAGCATTTCCAGAGAAGTGGTAAGATTTACGGATAGTTCCAATCTTAGAACGAACTAAACCTGGAGCAGTCCAGTTAGAAGCATTTCCACGAGAGAAATCGATACCTACGTTAGCATACAATTGACCCCAAAGAGCACCAGCAGCAATATCTCCACCAGCTGATGCAGACAATGCAGCAGTTTGATCAGGTGAAACACATTTCAAAGTGTATCTCCAACCAGCTCCATCAGGAACAGGCTCATCCATGATACGTGCCAACACACCTGATTGAGAAACCAATGTGTAAGGGAATACGAACCATTTGTCTGGGAAAGTTAATTGAAACGGTGCACCAGATGCTCCAGTACCGACATTAGCAATAACTGGACGAACATTAATTTCGTGTGTTTTAACACGGTACTCATACTCAAAACGATCGATAGATTTAGTGTTTCCAACACCTTCTGTTAAGAAAGACAATGGGAACTTTTTCTCTTCACGACCTGCTAAGTGAGTAATAATAGGAGATAACTCCTCTGGACGTTCCATAAGTGCATTAACCAACGAGTTAGTGTCGGTCATTTGTGCATCGTTATAGTACGTTTTTAATACTTGCATTACTGACATGATTCTTAGTTTTTAAAGTTAATTTGCGTTTTATTCAAACAGCCTCTTTATATCCAGGTTATCTGGGTTAAATTTCTTATTTCCTCCTTTTTCTACTTTGCCCATGTTCTTCACACGTTCTTGGTGTCCTTGGATTCTATCTCTTAGACCTTTAGCACTAACTGTTTTAGCTTTAGTGTTAATTATGTCTTCAAGTTTCAAACCCTTGTACATTAAGTAGTCCAAGGCTAATTTTACATCTATATTAGATTGAGCATAGTCCATATCTCTTTTTGTTTGGCCATTTTTGTTAGCTGGTGCAGAGATGTAGTCGAAGAATTTTGCTTTTTCACGATCAGGAATTCTGATACCAGCAAATTCATTTCCACTATCTATACGGCCAGCTACGTCCTCCCAAAATTCTTGTTGACGTTGTGCTTCTAATTGTTGTTGTTGACGTTGTTGTTGAACTAGTTCTCCTCTTTCTCTTTCTTGAATAGCCCCTAATTGCTTTTTAGCATGTTGGGCTTTATCGTAAAGTTTTCCAGAGTCTTCAAACTCTTCAAGCATCTCTTTGATAAACTCATTGTCATGGCCTTTGCTTTTGAAAAACTCTGCTACAATTCCTTTTTGAGTTCTTGTATCACTTGCATCAATTTCAATTCTGTTGAAATCTAATGCAGGATTGTAAGCATCGAAGAATTTTTCAGGATCCCCACCAGCCATTACAAAATCAAGATGTTTTTGTACTAGTGGGAACTGCTCAAATAATTCTTGCAGTTGTTCCTCGGCAATGTTCTGAGCAATGTCTTTTGTGAATTCAATTAAGCCTTCCTCTGTGTCTGCATATTCAGCATCCAATTCGTAGCCTAAAGCTTTTGCAATTGTATCTGCTACAGACCCAATAGAGTCGTCTTCATCTTCATCATCAAAATCACCTTCGTCATCGTTATCGTCATTTACTGACTTATACTTTTGTCCAGGTTCATCATCAGAGTCATCATCATCAGGAAGATTTGGATCTTCATCCTCGTCCTCCTCAGGATCGTCTTCTAAATTGTCAATGTTTTTATCAGAATCCTCTTTAGGATCTGAGGGTGTCAGTCCGTCTCCTATCATGTCGTCGAAAGAGATGTCTGAGAAGTTAAGTTTTTGTTCTGGTTTACTCATATAACAAAGGTATTGGTTTACTTTTAATCTTAAAGTATAAATTTATCTTTTATACTTTTACTTATTGTATAGCACTTGCTATAATTTTAGCTTAGCAAATTTTGAAGAAACTTTTGATTTAAGTCCTCCTTTTTTGAAGTAATAGTCAGCATTTACACCATTAGTATTACCTGAGAATCTGTTAACTCCAGGGTCTTGCCAAGATTGTTCTGATCTTGGACCAGTTGTAGAGTTTGCATTAAGCATGTTTTTATTCATCCCTCCTTCTGCATATCCAGCAGAAGTTTTTCTTTTAAATGGTTCCTCTGGTTTAGGGGCTCCTTTAATAAATCCTTTCAAGCTTCTTCTAGTTTTAGTCTCAACACTGTTATAGTCTCCCTCATCGTACATGTCTTGTTTAATGACATAGTTTTGGTCACTACTTTTAGTTCTAGTGCTAAGTTCTTTAGTACGTTTTCCAGGATCTTCAAAACCACCCATAGCTTTTTTCTCCCTCTCTATTTCTTCTTGTGCTTTTTTTAATTTTGCTTTTTGTTTATCTTTTAACTGTTGCTCGTATTGTTCTTGAGCAGTTTTTTCTGTTTCCACTTGAGTCATTTCTTTTTGTAGGCTAGCATCACTTTTTGTTTTTAATCCTCTTTCACTTTCAACAATCTGAAGAGGTTCTTGCACATTAGAATATATTTTAGCTTTAGGATTATATTTTACAGATTTGCTTCCCCCTTTTGAACTAAAAAATTCATTTTCCTCTTCAGGAGTCATCCAGTCTCTAGTTAAAGTAGATCCTACTAGTTCTTGTTTAACAACATTTCCATTTTTATCACGAATTGTTTTGTGGACATAGGCAACACCTCCACCATTACCTGTTTGCTGCAGTGTATAAGATTCTTGTGGAAGTTGGCTTTCAATTTTAACAGGGGCAGATTTTGATTCAATTGGTTTCATTCCAATAGGTTCCATTGGTTCCCCAGCTGTTTCAAGAACATGGTGTTCCTGTGGGGCTGGGTAATATCCTATAGGATACCCCATTGGGTCATAATTTATATTACTATTAGCAACATTTTTATAAAAATCATCATGCCAATTTGGTCCGTAACTACCTTTGTTAAAGTAACTTTGCACATAAACTTCTCCTGGAGTTTTACTTGGCCAAACTAGTCCACCATTGGTAGGTTTAATTTCTTTTCCAGTAGCACTATTTACTGGTTTTTTTCTATTTTCTTTGGTTGTTGTTCCTGCAATAGCTATTTTTTTTTGAAAATCTTCTAATATTTCAGGAGGCATTACTACTGGTTTACTTCGTATCTGTGGATAAATTTTTAAATAGTTTATAAGGTCTTTTGATGCCTGGTGGGCAAATGAACTATCTGCCTCTGCACCACTTGCTATTTGAAATTCTCTAGGATCAGTATGGTAAACAATCCTAGGGTTAGTTACAAAGTAATTAGGAGGAAAAGCTTGATTAGTAGATTTTTTAGCAGGTTCTTTCTTTTTAGATGGTCCTCCATTTTCATATTTGTATCCACCATAACGAGCTGCTTGAGGAAGACCGTAATCTTCTGTGTTTGTTTTGTTTTCTGCTACAGCATTGTGAGTAATTAGAAATCTTTTAACTGCGTCTCTTTTAGCTTGATTGTATTGTTCAAGTTCATCACCAGTAAGATCTTCAATATTTTTTCCATTTACAAATTTAGAAGATCCTGTAGGATAACCAATAGCTTGATAGAATCTTGTCATTTGCCCTTCTTCTGCACTTTCTTTATTAAAAAGCCCAGATTTACCTTTAGTTCTACCTGATTCTAAAATATCATACATTTCATCTTCAGTGTAGTTTTTTGTAGCATCTAAATTAAGGGCTTTTCTAGCAGTTTGTAGACTGGTGTAATATTCTTCTGGGTCTGCATAATAAGCTCCCATGCTTTTATCGACATCTTTGTATCCCATGCTATTTACTAAATCTGGAGTAATAGTGTTTCCAAGTATTTCCATACCTGCAGCATGAGTGTTATTAGGAATTTGTCCAGCTATGTTTGAACCAATATGGTTAAGTTCCTCATAAGCTACATAAGGCCTTGCTCCTTCTAGCCCTCTATAATACACAGAATTTGTATTTAAATAATCTTTTTCTCCAGCTTCATTTATTGTTTTCATGTACCCTTTTTCTAATTTAGGAGAAGAGTAAGGATTGTTTTTTAAAGCTTCGTCTGCAGCATCTTGGATATTACCTGTTTGAATATTATCAAAAAGAGCAGGTGTAGCAGCAGTTGCTAAACTAGGTGCTTTTCCACCAAGGTAGTTTGTTTTATTATAAGCTTCTTCTGTAAAATATTGAGCTGGTGCAGAGTTCCTAAACGTATTTAAAAATACATTTGATGTGTCTGTAAATTGTGGAAGTTGTTTTCTTTTTTCAAACCAATCATTTCCCCAAGATCTAGCTTCAGAGTCAGCTTTGTCAAAAACTTCTTTATTAGCTTTATAATATTCTGGAAAAAATTGATCTTTTGCTGGGCCTCCTGTAGTTGTAATTGGATTTTCAGGATCTATTAAATTTTGCAGATCAAGATTTGCAGGACCACCTACAGCAAACTTACGGGTAACATTTGCTTTAAGGCTTTTTGCCTTAGCTATTGCTGTATTTTTTGATAATTTCTTAGCCATGTTATCTTCTTTTTTTAAGTAGTTTTTTACCACCAGTAGCAAATTTAAATGATTGTTTAGCTTCGTTTTCTCTTCTTCTTTTTAATTGAATATTTTGTATGGCTGTTTCTTTTTGTTCATTTCTAAGTTTTTCAACTTCTTGAGTAGCATCATACATATCGTGATAAATCATGTGATCTGGGTCTTTATCTCTAGGATCGTAATCTATTCTACTAGACATATCGTTATTGTCAAACTTTTTTTGATCTGCATCATTAAGCCAATCTTTAGCTAAAGATGGTCCTACTACTTTTTGAGTGTATGTTCCATCATCATTATAGGTTCTTCCATGAATTACTCCAACTCCTGGGTTTCCACTAGGCATTAAAAAATATTCTGTTTTAGGTTTTGCAGGATAGGGGTTTGACATTCTTGGTATATTTTGCAATTGTGGTTGCAAGTCTATTTTTGGAACAGGTAGTAATCCAGGCTCTTTCATTTTAGGTTGAGGTACTGGATTTTTTAAATCTTGAATACCTTGTTTAACACTTGCTTTATTTTTATAAGGAGTCCCACTTCCTCCGTATTGCTGAAGTCTTTTTAATTTTTCTGCATCTGAAAGGTCTTTCCACGGAGTTACTGCAAGCTTGTCATAACTAACAACTTCTGCAGCATCTCCATCTAGATATACTGTATATTTTTGAGGCAAGATTCTATCATCATATCTTGATCTAGGAGCGTTTGGATTTAAAACTCCTGTAGTTAATTCTCTTTGCTCAAATCTGTGATTTCCTGGTGTATAATTTGTATATTCATCGTAAGACATGCTACTATTAGGGTATCTTTTGTAATCTTCTCTAGTATTTTTAAGTTTTGTAAATATATCGTTTATATTACCAAGTGGTGGTTGTCCTTCATACAGTGTTGAAATTTCTGCAGGGCTTAGAGATCTATATCCATCTTTTATGTAAAAATTATGTACTTCATTAGCTCTATCAGCTACATAACTTGAATCAGCTGCAGTAGCTATGTTTGCTTTTTTAAGTGGGTCACCTTCTAGCCCTCCTGTTTCAAATTTAAAATGAGTTTTTCTTAGTTCAGGATTAGACAGCATTTCTATTGTACCTGTACCTGTATTTGTAGGTGATGGTGAAGGCGGTGAAAAATAATCTGAAAATGTTTGACTAATTCCTGCTATTTTATTTGCTAAATCAATGTTTTTTAAAACTTTTACAGCTTTATTTCCAAGTCTTAATCCCGTTGCAACTTTTCCCCCTAAGACTGGGATAGCACTCATCATGTTTAAATAATCATCATAACTACCTTTTCCTTCTTTTACATTTTTATATCCTAAAGCAGCATCATTCCATGAAGATATTCCCGTTGGGTCAATTAATTCTATACCGTCTTCTATAGGGCTATCCCAATCTGCTGAAAGATCTCCCCCAATCCTTCCTGAAGGCATTTGTTTTGGGTAAAATTTACCGTTAGTGCTTAAACCTTTTTTTAAATAATCTATTTTAGAATTTTCTACAGTTGGGCCAGGATTTAAAAATGGGGGCCTAAATCCGGGATCTGGGTTATCTTCTCCCCATGTAGGAACTGGAGCATTTCTTTTAGCTACAATTTCAACAGTAGGTAAAGTATATGATGGAGGATCTTTTTTCATCCCCCCTACTGCATACTTTAATCCCCCAAATACATATTTTTTAGGATTTACCATTGTAAGGTCAGGGTGTTCTATTGTTGCATTGTGTGCAATAGACCCACGTTGTTCCTTAGAGAAAGGAAAGTGAGAGCTAAATTTATTATACTGGTCTTCTGTAAACTTTTCTACAAATCCTCCTGTAGCCATTAGCACTTGCCCACCTGAAGATCCTTTTGCATTAGTTGCCATCCCAACAGGTTGTTGTTGAGTTGAATCTACTAAGTTAGGATTAGCTGGAGGTTGTGGACCTGGAAGACTTTGACCTTGAAGCCCCGGAGGTGGTCCTGCAGGAGCTTGGGGCATTTCCTGTGGAAGAGGTTGTTGCCCAGGAGGCATCATCCCAGCTTGTTGTGCAGCCATGTCAGACATTTGCTGACCTTGTTGTTGTTGCTGTTGCTGTTGGTATTCCCCAATTATATCTTTACCTTGCTCGTAAGCAGTAAACACATCCAAGATACTTCCTGGAAAGCCTGATTGACGAGCCTTAGATAAAAGCTCTCTTCGAGTTTGGTTATCCAACATAATTTAAAAGTTTAAGACAAGAACTTAAGCTTGTATTTAGCAGAGTTCAATGTAGTTTTTACATTGTCTAATTCGTTATTAATTTCAGAAAAAGTGTTAATATCTTGGATATCAGAAACTTTATCATGAAGCTCATCAATATACACAAGTGCCTCTTTAACACTTGACATTGCAGGTGCACATACGTATGAAGGCATATCTGCAGGATATTTTGGAATTTCCCCAGTAGCTCCTTGATAGCTTTCAGCAATTCCGTCTGCCAGGTCAGGAAGAGCATCATATAATTCGTTTAATGCTTTGTGTGCTGCATAACTTCCAGGGCCTGTTACAGTCAAATGAAGAATGTGAAACTTAAGTGCTGCATCTAGCATCTCCACAACTAAGCCTGGAATGCTTGATTTCTTTTTTGAATCTTTTAGTTTGTCAAGGTATCCCATTATTGTGGAGTATTATTTATGGTTTGTGATTTAGCATCAATTGCTTTTTCTTTGATTGCTAAATCTTGTTGTTTAAGTTGGAAGTCTTGCATCATTTTTTGAAGATTAGCTGATGCATTTTTCTCTGCAGATTCTGCTTGAATAAGAGCAATTTCAATTTGAGTTTGACGATCTTTTTCTTTATCCATTTCCTCCATTTCCATGGCCTGTTGTTTAAGTTGTTGATCTTGCTGTTTAGCTTGCTGTTCTGCTTGTTGTTGAGCTTGTTGCAATTGCTCTTGAGCTTTTTCAGCTTGTACGATTTTGTCTTTAATCTGACTTAAGCTGTCTGATTCAAACATAGATATAGCTGCAGAAAGTGGGAGACCATTTTGAACAGCTGCTTGAGCTAGTCCTTCTATCTTTTGCTTCTTCTCAAGATCTTTACCTGCATCAGTTACAAAGATTCCGTACTCAGTTTCCATGTGAGTCATAGGATCTACGTCTACGTTAGCTAGAGTATTGTCAGGCATAACGTACATTGCTTTCTTCCCTTTGGCCCAAGCTTCTTTAGAGTAATCAAGTAATCCACGTAATTCTCTTTCTTCAAAGTAACTAAATTTACGGAAGATATCTTCTGTAATGTGAGAAGATTGTACGATAGATTGTTGAGATGTAGATTTACCTTCGTAAGTTCCCATCTGCCCTTGACGTTGTCTAGTTACCCCACTTACCTTTTCCCACTCGACCATGATAGATTCAAGAAGTGTAAGATACTGAGAGATTGTCTTGATAGACATGTCAAGCACTGATTGGTGTTGAGGAGACAACTGAATTCCTTCTTTGTTGTAGTCAACCCAAGCAATACCAGTACCTTCTACATAGTACATAAACTTATCCATGTCCCAGTTCTTTGGGATCATGTTAATATCGAACTGTGCAATGATATCTTTTGATCTAGCTATAGCTAATTCAAGACGGTATTTATAAATGTTGTAATTTAGCTGGTATGGAATACCTAAAGTTACAAGAGATATGTTTTGTGAATTAATATCAGAATACTTTCTTCCGTTAATTGGAAGCTTACATATGGATGGATTGTCTAAGCTATTTCTTTGGTTTAGACATGGACGAATGTTGATGTAGAATCTTCTATCAATACGAGTTCCCTCCCATACTTCGTTTACCCACTCCCATTCTAATTTAGCTCCAGCTTCTTTTAACTCTGGGGTTAATTTGTACCCTTCTGCTACGTCAAATGTTTCTTCAGCTCCTGTTTCAGGGTCCATGTATGTAACAAAGCCAATTCTTTTACGAGATTTCCAATACACGTGTGCAACCTCAGTAAGACGGTTACGATAAATGTTGTCATCTGCTCCTGATGCTTCTGAACGATACAAAAGGTATGCTTCAGCCGAGGTGTGAGTTGGATTTTCTAATTCTAAGATTTGGTCATCTGATAAGAATTCCCCGTATACATCTACTACTGTAGAGGCATGTGCAAAACGTCTTAGAATTGCCCAGTCACCGTCTTCTACAAAGTCAATATCTGGATCTTTATCGTAGTCAATGTCCAATGGATTAACTACATCATAGAATGGTTCGTTACGACGTACACCTTTGTGAGAATAACATTCACCAGTTACTAAAAAGTGGAACCATTGCTTTTGTAACTTGTCATATATTTCATTAAAATACATGATATAGTTAAGGGCAGCCTGTCCACTGATTGCTCTTTGGTCTACGTAACTTCTGTTAAACTCTTCTTGAATTTGCTTTGGAAGTGGTGGCTCTTCTTGCCCTTCTGGCATTTCCATTTCACCTTGTCTAGCAAGTTCTTGAATGAAGTGTGATTTAACATTTTGAAGAAGAAGATTTTTAAGAGCCTCTTCTTTTAAACTTACAGAGTCTGCATTTTGAACTGTAACTGTGTATTCTAAAGGACGTTTAGATTTTTCTCCTAGCAATAAGTCAATAATTGGCTTAATGATAGGGTAGTTTCTCATTTTAGACGGAAAGTTCTTTCGAGTTTTTCCGTACGGCTTTAATACATAGTTGTAATCTTCTTCATCGATTACTCCATTGTAGTAGTCATACAGAGATTTAAGGTAGCTGCGACGTTCACTTATACCGAATTTGGATAAGTTGATGAATGCATCTACACAATCCTTTCTCCACTTGTCATCCTTCTGGGTGAGTGGAATTCGTTGTTTAGGTATATGGGCTTGTCCGTACATTAATACAAAATTAGGTTCGAAAAATCAGACAAGCTAAATTAATCCTTTTTTTCTTTACTTGTTATATTTATCCCACTTTATTCGTAGTTTTTATCAAACCAGTCATTGGTAGAATTGTCCCTATCGTCAAGTTTTAGCTCTTTATTGTACAACTCACGGGTGTGATACATACCAATCATCAAGGCCATGGCTCGGTCAAAGTTACCTTGACGGTTAAATTTAATAAGTTCTAACAAAAGAGCCGGGTCATAAATCTTATGCATGTTGAGGGTTACCTCCCCATCCTCGTTGGCCCCTCTACCACTAACTAACCAATCTCTGATGTACAATTCTCCTTGAGCTTTTCTCTGCTCGGTCATGTGCATACCGTACTGTCGTTTTACCGTTTTGCTTCTAAGCTCTCTTTTATCCAGCATTTCGAACTCTTCTTGCAATAAATGCATTTTTCGGAATCGTTTAGCATAGGCAATAACTTCTCCTCGGTCATTTTCAAAACCGATTTTAGCATTGTAGTATTCAGCCAGCATAAATAGATTTCTATTGTATTCATCTTGTGACTGCGGTCTTCCGACATACGAAGCCACAATAATATCATCAGGTTTAGAAACATTGTTCGGAACTTTGATAACATAAGCAGCACCCAAAGATGTAGCCGATGCAGATTTTCCTTGAGCATATGGGTCATGGCAAACTACGTATAAATTTTTTGGAATGTATTCTTCAACTTCAGTTCTGTATGGGGCTTCGTAAATTACAACTCCCCCAGTCAAGTTATCGTCTTTTCTGTGTGGGAATTTGACAATAGGTTTAAGGTTTCCGTCAGGTCTAAACTTAACTTTACCTGCAGAATCGTACAGCATTTCCCCAATTACTCCGATCTTCTCTAGACCGTTTGCAATTACACGATTGTACTGTTCTTTTAACGAAGCAGTGTCAAACGTATTTGCAGTAACTTGAAGGGTTGCCTCTTGTGGGGTAAACGGCATCTCGGCTATGTACTGGTCAAAAGCTTTTGGGTCGTTACCTTTCTTCTTCTTTTCTCTTTGAGATTCTTCGTAGGCCATTGCCTCGTCAATTAAACTGTTTCCGTCTTTATCAATGAAACCGTCTAAGTTTTTGTAGATTGGAACGAAGTAACCACACTGTGTACCCATGGCCCCAGCATCCCAATCGTTATCAAATGAAAGACAGTCATAAGCTTCGGGGTGATAGAACAATTCTTCCATACCTTCAAAGCCTGGCCCCTCTTCTCCACCTGTTCCAAAGGCAACCATTGTTCCTAAAGTCTTAGAACCTTGTCTCATTGTAGGCATGGCTATTTCCCAAGCTTTCAACAGTCCTGAGAATGAACCTGCCTCTTCAAAGAAGATAAGTTCACCTGCTTTACCACGGATTTTGTCTGGGTCATCTTTTAAGGATACCCCGATTATCTGTGATTTAAATCCAAGAGTTACATCGGCCCCGTTTACATTCTTTTTGTACCCAGACTGCTTGTGCATCTCTCGGTCAATCAAACGTGGTTGGGTCCAAGCTGTGTTATCGTCTACAAACGAGACAATGTCCCAAGCTTTAGATAGCATTCCATCTCCTGTTAAGTACTGCTTGTCAGAAGCAAATACAAAATTCTTAGAATTACGAATATGGAAGTAATTACGGCAGAGCATAGCTGCAGCCTTGTAGGAGAATCCTTTTCGACGGGCTTTAAGTACGACAAGATGCTTGTTGTCTCTACGTGCTTTATCCACCGAGCTGAAATACTCGTGGTCACCATCATAAAATGCTGGGAAACTTCGGTCACGTCGTGAAATAATTTCACCATCAGGTTGTTCTTCATCTATAATTCTATCTATTGGACAATAGTTTAAATAAAAATAGTGGAATCCAGAAATCTTTACCCCATTAACTTCATACCCGTGCATGCATCTGAACTGCTCTGTGTCCCAGTACTCATAGTACTGCTTTGTGCCAGGTAAAGCTGCAGTATAAAAGCCGTTCTCAATGTAATGGGCAGCGGCCGGAGCAAATAGGTGTGTGTCTTTAAGTTTACTCACTGTACTTGTTTGTTTTTACTCCAGCTCTGTTAGGATTATCTTTAGCTTGTTGTTTTTGTACTAGTTCTTCTAACCTGTCTAAGCCTTCTACAACTTCTCCAACCTTAGATAGGTTAGCAACTAAGTCTTTTGCTTGGTAAAGAAGTTTACCATTGGCATCCATAGCTGTTAAGTCAATGTTCTGAAAGTATTTTTCAAGCTTGTTTACTGAAGATCTAGCTGCTTTCAAGAGTTTTATCCCGTGGGTTTCACTTAGCTCTTGGTATTTCTTTACGGCCCCTGCTAATTTTGGATTGACTTTTACTTTTAAGTCTTCTTCTAGTTTTGTTTGACGTTCTTCGTCATCATAAGCTGCATAGCTGGACCTGTGATCAGCATAAAAGAAGACAAAGCTCAACTCTTTGATTGATAACTTCTCAAATTCTGGAATAGTTAAAGCATACACTGATGGTATGACTACATTATTATTTACCGTTAGCAAGTCTCTCATTTTTCTTTCTTGTTAGCTCATTTAAGTAAGCAATCCTTGTTTTCTTTGCATGAAATTTTCCAAAATACGGAAGTCTTACAGACTGAAAGTTACCCTCTTTTATGATTTTGGCCGTGTACTTAAACTGATGGTATATAATCTCTTCTATCTTGGCAAGTGGTAAGTTAAACTTGCTTGCAAGTTTTTGAATGATTATCTTTTCCTTCATTTTTTTAAGTTAAGTTTTTTTCCTTCTTCCCCAACTACATGTCTATCCCATCTTTGTGGGGTGTCTGGACAAGTGCTGGTAGCCCACTTAGCTTTTGTTTCTACAAAGCAGCCACATAAGCCACATTGTTTTTCATCCACTAAATGTGGGCAAGAGTTACAAGCTTGTAGCCTTTGCTCGTACTTTTGATTTGATACATGCTCTGCACCTGTGGCCACGTGTTTAGCAACTGCAGACATCAAGTTTTTTGCCATCTGAAATTTACTCGGTAGTTTGCTCATCTTCAAAAATTATTTCAAGTAATTCTACTTTACCTTTTCCGTTTTGCACAACCCCTAACCGTACAGAATCCATGTAGAAATAGGTAACTACTTTGCTACTGGTTACTATTGTTGGGATCATACTGGAATTACGTTAATTTGAACCTGTTCTTTCTTAAGTAGTGGAGATAACTCGTACCCGTTCTTTGTTTGAACTATGGCATTCTTATCTTTCAACCTTTTAACGTAATTGTTTAAAGTATTGTGGTCTTTGATTTCCATTACTTCTGCTACTTTCTTTTTGTTAGCAGGAGAGCACAGGTTTACAGTCTCACTATTGTCAATGAAACTAGCTAGAATTCTAAGTTCTGTGTCTGTTAATTCCAGTATCCCATTGAACACTTGTAAGAACTTTAACGTGTTGTCTGTTTTAATGTTAAACTTCCTCATCGTCTTCTTTAAGTTTGATTAATTGGATTTTTGCACGGCCATCCACGATGTGCACTTTGCAAGTTTTAGAGTAACTATTGAACTCTTCAAGATGTTCGTCAATATTTTCTCTTGTAACCAAGAAAGTAAGAAATACTTCAATCTCTTTAGTAGCTTGAAGTATATCTTTCTTTAATGATTGGAGATTTGGGGAAGCATCTCTAAGAGCATGATAGTCCTCTAGTGATAGAGTGACTGATCCGTTCATTACATTACCCCTAATACAGCCATTGACTCGTTAATCATAACATAGTCATTGCCATCAATTTCAATGATTACTCCGTCACTTGCTGGGTGAATGTATACAACATCTCCAGGTTTGCATTTGCAATCTGGTCCTGCAGCTAGTACAGGAAGTACGTTAGAACGAAGTGCAGATGCTGATTTTTCTGATAGGATGATACCTGCATCAGTTACTTTTTTGTCCGGCTTTGGGACTACCAACCAATCACGGGTTGGTTTAAAATTAAAATTTTCCATTTGTTATTAGTTTGCTTGATGCAAATATAACAAGGAATCTTATATAACCAAATCTTTTACTTAAAAACTGCAACTATAGTAGTGGCAATGAATAGAGAAGTAGTGAATACAAATACCCCTGTTGAAATCTTATAGGTACGTAAATCCTCTTTTGTGTTACCAAGCTCAAGGTTTAAGTTGTCGACATCTAGTTGCAAGGTCCCAATCTTTTCAAGGTTTATTTTATTTGAATCTACCGATTTAACATATGAGTTAGTCAATGTCTTGATAGCTAAGTCTTTATCAGCTAATCTTATTTCATAAGAATTAACATTTTGATTTAGTAGGAATTCACTTTTCTTACAAGCATCTAGGTTTACTAATGCCTTAAGTAGTAGCTCTTCTTGTTTAGTTGTAAAGAATACTCCAGCTTGGCTGTTGTAATTAATCCTTTGGGGAGTAAGTTGCCCATAGCTGATCACGTTCATCGTTATCAGCACTAGAAATACGACCAATGACTTCATCTCTGTCTTTTTTTATGTTAATGATTAGGTGTGCATTTGCAAGTATCTTGTATTTGTTGATACTATCGTGATAAGCTAAGCTATCTACAATGTGCATAGTCTGTATTGAGTCAATTTTGAGCTCATACAAATCTGATATTACTTTTAGTCTAGCATCTGCTTTTCTTTTAGCCTCTTTAATATCCTGTAGTTGGGAAACTACCCCAATTAGAATAGTAGCCAATACTGCACATGCTAAAAACGCTACTCCTTGCCAAGAAATTACTTTATCCTTCTGGTTCATTTGCTTTTGGTTTTCCAAATACTTTTGATACATTTTCTACTGCTGTAAATCCCATTCCTGCTCCCGATAAAATCAATAATCCATCATAAATAAACTCTGGACAAATGTAAATTGTAAATGTTGACACATATGCAATGATTAAGCATGTCAAAAGAGCTAGGAATGACCCAACTCTTTTGTAGCTTACATCTCCTTCAGCAGAAAACATTGATTTTACCCACTTTTTCATTAGAATTCTCTAAGTAAAGTGTAAGTAAATGCTTTTCTACCCGATGTCTTACAAGAGCTAATCAATGTTTTGAACTGTTCGGGGTCATCTAACACTTGACATCCTGCAGACCACTTATCTATAAATTTAGAAATAGCAGCTGAGTTAGCACGGTGTATGTTAATACCAAATAAACCGGTATCTTCTTTACCTTGCTCTTCTGCAGTATCATCTTTGTCACCATCACGGTATACAGTAACAGGCTTAGCTTGTACTAATGCCTCGTACTTACCTTGATGTAACCCTAATTTCCAACTGTCGACGTATTGTCCTGGCTTGAGGACTGCAGTTCCTTTAGGATTTAGTAAATTCTTTAACCAGTGAGTTCCAGGATTAGTAGTTCCTGAGTATACGTACATTATTGGGCCTTTAATCAAGTAAAAATAATCATCAAACTTGTTCTTTTCGTTGGCTTTAGATCTTACACCAATAACATGCATTGTTGGCCATTGATAGTTAAGCTCTTTGAACTTGTTTTCTAATTCTACGTAAGAATACTTTTTCATT
>Ga0209191_1000068_pt1 | contig 82313 bp, 81 predicted proteins | sample S_130626_EF_Meta_FD_187320 | JGI IMG/M metagenome (GOLD analysis project Ga0209191, IMG submission 187320) | Freshwater microbial communities from Lake Simoncouche, Canada to study carbon cycling - S_130626_EF_MetaG (SPAdes) (version 2) | ecosystem: Environmental > Aquatic > Freshwater > Lake ...
CCTCGTTCTTCGCAGAACTGCGCGATCTTCGCGAAGAAGCCATGGTTGCCATTCACAGTTTCGGCTCGGCTGCCTACACAAAAGATTTGAATACCGGCGACCGCGTTGCCGTGTTGGTGAAACCTGACTTCTGGAAGAAGGCCGGCAAGATCTCGATGCAAATTCTAGATTTGCGAAAAGTCGGATTGGGTGAACTGCTCGAACGCATTCAACGTTTGCGCGAGAAGCTAGTTGCCGAGGGTCTCACCGACCCCGCTCGTAAACAGCCGATTCCGTTCTTGCCGAATTGTGTTGGGCTAATCACCGGTAAAGACAGCGATGCCGAGAAAGACGTTTTGCAGAACGCGAAACTGCGCTGGCCAGACATTATGTTCAGAGTCATCAATACCAAGGTTCAGGGAGATGACTCAGCACCACAGATTATTGCCGCTATCGAGAAACTCGATGCAGACCCAGAAGTCGATGTCATCGTGATTGCTCGCGGCGGCGGCGGATTCGGCGACCTCCTGGTCTTCAGCGACGAGAAAGTTGTTCGCGCTGCGGCCAACGCAAAGACTCCGATTATTTCTGCGATTGGCCACGATGCCGACCGACCATTGCTCGACGACGTGGCCGACTTCCGAGCTTCGACACCGACCGATGCCGCCAAGAAAATTGCGCCCGATGTCGCCGACGAACGTCAGCGACTCGATCAATTGCTCGGTCGCGCGTTCACTCGCATTGCTCACTACGTTGGCGCACAGCTCGACCTTCTCGCCCAGTTGCGCAGTCGTCCGGCGCTTGCCAACCCATACACGTTTATCGAGGTGCACGAGCAAGAGTTAGCCGACCTGGTCGATCAGGCTCGCGGTTCGATCGACCTGATGCTCGAGCGCGAGGGCAACAAGATCGAGACCCTGCGCAAGGTTGCCATTTCGCTTTCACCGCAGTCGACCCTCGACCGCGGCTACTCGGTGGTTCGCGACGCCGACGGCCACGTTTTCACAGACGCTTCGAAGATCAAAACCGGCACCAAACTCAAACTGCGCTTAGCCAAGGGCGAAACCTCGGCTACCGCCGACTAACCGAAAGTAGGCTTGAACCATGAGCGAAAAGAAGCAAACCCCAGTGGCAGAACTGTCTTATGAGGCCGCCCGCGACGAGCTTCAGCAGGTCGTTGCCCAGCTCGAGGCCGGTTCGGTAGCCCTAGAGGCGTCCATGCTGCTCTGGGAGCGCGCCGAGGCACTTGCCGCCCGCTGCGAAGAGCACCTTGGTGGGGCTCGCAAGAAGCTCGACGAAGTAATCGCCGCCAAGCAAAAGTAATTCGGCAACCAATTGGCAGAACAGCAGAAAGACGCGGCCGCGGTTAGACGCGCAAGACAGACGCTAATCAATTTGCTGTTGGCTCTCGGTGTGACGCTTGGCGTTCTTCTGACTTTCATGATGATTGTTCCGCGCGATGACAGCAACATGATTCGCGCAGTCGACTACAACGCCATTGCAGCCGATGTTAAAGCAAGCGTTGGCGTCGATGTGATTGCGCCAGAGACGATTCCAACCGGCTGGTGGGCTAACTCGGCACGCTGGCGTGACACCACCGCCGACGGTGTGAACTACTGGCACGTCGGTTTTGTTGGACCGAACAACCAATATGTTGGCATCGATCAGGCGATTGAAACTAACCCAACCTGGTTAGCACAAAAGGTTGTCGAGTTTGAGCAGGTTTCATCTTCATCGCCAACTGGCGAATACACGCTGACCGAATTTCAGGGTGCAACCGACGGCAAGACCGGCGAAAAACTTTGGATCTACACGACCAACAAAAACGCAGACGCGATTCTGATTGGCGGCACGGCCAAACGAGAAGAATTCGTCCAATTCTTCAAACTGATCAACCTTCCCTTCAACGACTAAGAGAGGCCAAACCATGTCGAACCAACCAGATACTCCGCAGCAAGCTTGGGATGCAATGCTCGATGGCAACCAGCGATTCGTCTCTGGCAAACTCGCCCACCCTCGCCAAGACATCGACCGCCGCGAAGCACTGGCCGCGGCACAGAAACCTTTCGCCGCACTGTTCGGTTGCTCAGACTCGCGCCTCTCGGCCGAAATCATCTTCGACGTTGGGCTCGGTGACCTATTCGTGGTTCGCAACGCCGGCCAGGTAATCGCCGAGACCATTCTGGGCTCGCTCGAGTATGCGGTTGAAGTGCTTGGCGTGCACCTGATTATGGTGCTCGGACACGATGAGTGCGGAGCCATCCGTGCCACCATCGACTCGACTCAGGGCAACCTTCAGGCCAAAGGCGAGTTCATAAAGCACATCGTGGCCAGCATTGAGCCAACCGTGCTAGCCGCCAACGCCAAGGGCATTCACGACATCGACAGCGTTACCGCCCTGCATATCGAGGACACCATCAACGACCTAGTTTCTCGGTCGAAAATCGTTCGCGAGGCCATAGACACTGGCAAACTTGCAATTGTTGGCGCAAACTACAAACTTGTGCTTGGCGACATTCACCCGCTGGTGATGGTCGGCCAGGTTTCATAAAGAAGACGAAAGGCATCTCGTGGACTACCGCATCGAAAAAGACACCATGGGCGAAGTCAAGGTGCCCAAGAATTCGCTCTACGGAGCACAGACCCAGCGAGCCGTCGAGAACTTTCCAATCTCTGGCACAACTCTCGAGCCCGCACACATCGCCGCCCTCGCTCAGATCAAGAAGTCTGCAGCCCAGGCCAACGCAAAACTCGGCGTTCTCGATGCAGCGATTGCCGATGCAATTGCCGGTGCTGCCGACGAAGTTATTTCGGGCAAGCACGACGGCGAATTTCCGGTAGACATTTTTCAAACCGGTTCTGGCACATCTTCAAACATGAACATGAACGAGGTGCTCGCAACTCTTGCGACCGCTCGCCTCGGTTCAACGGTTCACCCAAACGATCACGTCAACGCATCACAGTCTTCGAACGACGTTTTTCCAACCTCGGTTCACGTTGCCGTGACCTCGGCAATAATTCATGACTTGCTACCCGCGCTCGACCACCTGGCTAAGGCGCTCGAGGTTAAGGCCAAACTCTGGAAGACCGTGGTCAAGGCCGGCCGAACACACCTAATGGACGCAACCCCGGTTACCCTCGGCCAAGAGTTCGGTGGCTACGCCGCCCAGATTCGCTATGGCATCGAGCGGGTCGAAAGCACGATTGCTCGCACCGCTGAGGTTCCGCTTGGTGGCACCGCGGTTGGCACCGGCATCAACACCCCTAAGGGTTTTCCGCAGGAGGTCATTCGCCTTCTTGCCGCAGAGACCGGTCTGCCAATAACCGAGGCACGCAACCACTTCGAGGCTCAGGGTGCCCGCGATGCTTTGGTCGAGGCCTCTGGTGCACTTCGCGTGCTTGCCGTTTCGCTAACCAAGATCAACAACGACCTTCGTTGGATGGGCTCTGGCCCAAATGCGGGTCTAGCCGAGCTGAGCATTCCAGACCTGCAGCCAGGCTCTTCGATCATGCCCGGCAAGGTCAACCCGGTTATTCCTGAAGCAGTCATGATGGTTTGCGCTCGGGTTATTGGCAACGATTCAACTGTGGCTTGGGCTGGCGCTTCTGGCAACTTCGAGCTCAACGTGGCGATTCCGGTTATGGGAAACGCACTGCTCGAGTCGATTCGTTTGCTCTCGAACTCAATGCGTTTACTAGCAGACAAAACCGTCGATGGCCTCGAGGCAAACGTTGAGCGCTCGCGCGAACTCGCAGAGTCGAGCCCTTCAATCGTTACTCCGTTAAACAAATACATCGGCTACGAAGCCGCTGCGAAGATTGCAAAGCACTCGGTTGCCAAGAGCATCACAGTTCGCGAGGCAACCATCGAGCTCGGCTATGTCGACGGCGATAAGTTGACCATGGAGCAACTCGACAAAGCGCTCGACGTTTTGTCTATGACGCACCCAGGGCAATAACAAAACCAACCAACAAGTATGGGCCGAGCGCAATGCTCGAGCCCATTCTTGCTTTTCGGGTGACAAAGAGAAACAGCACCACGATGGTTGCCAGAGCAAACGCAGCACACAGTGCAATCAGCGGAGCAACCGGCGTGAACCACCCAAGACTCAGGCTCATGCCGGTGATCAGCTTCACGTCACCCATGCCAAGAGTGCCCATGCGATTGATGCCCAAGCCGACGGCAAACGCTACTACCGCCCAGCCAAGTGCTATCGCCAACCTCGACCAGTCGGCACCGGTCAGGCAAGCGGCCAGCTGACCGACCAGGGCAATCGGCAGCAACGGCAGCGTGTATTTGTTTGGCAGGCGATGCTCACGAATGTCGGTTCTCGCCAGCGGCCAGGCCACGGCAACAAGATAGGCCGGCCCCAGCCAAGCAAAGACTTCACTCACTCGAGTGAGATTAGGCTCGCGAACTGGGTCGCGAGCGACTTATCAACAGCTAGAACTTGCCGATGACGGTTGCGCCAGGCTTAACGCTTTTCGTGACGATTGCCTGAGCGCCGATCTTTGCACCATCACCAATCGTGATGTCACCGAGCACGATGCAGTGCGCACCGAGGGCAACATTGTTGCCGATGGTCGGGTGACGTTTGACTCCGCGCTCGAGAGTGACTCCGCCAAGGGTTGCTCCGTGATACATCAACACGTCATCGCCAACAATTGCGGTTGCGCCGATAACCACGCCCATGCCGTGATCAATGAATACTCTTCGACCAATTTTGGCTCCGGGGTGAATTTCGATGCCAGTCCAGAAACGTGACCACTGCGAGAGCAAGCGGCCGATGAGTTTCCAACCGAGTTTCACATAAAAGAAAGATGAGATGCGGTGCCACCAGACGGCGTGTAGGCCGGGCGACGCGAGCAACATTTCGAGTTTGCTCGTTGCCGATGGGTCTCGGTCGAATGCTGATGCGAGATCTTCACGCATTCGGGCGATAAATGATTTTGAGATTACTGCTCCATCAAATCTTCATACATGACTGTCGAAAGGTAACGCTCACCGAACGACGCAAGTATTACAACAATAGTTTTGCCAGCAAATTCCGGACGATTGGCAACCTGGATCGCAGACCAAGCTGCAGCACCCGAAGAGATTCCGCCGAGGATGCCGTCATCGGTTGCCAAACGACGAGCGTACTTGAGCGCATCCTCGTTTGAGACGTCGATTACCTCGTCGTAAACAGTGCGGTCGAGCACGTTCGGAATGAAGTTAGCGCCGATTCCCTGAATTGGGTGTGGGCCTGGCTCTCCGCCGTTCAACAGAGCATTGGCGGCGGGCTCAACACCGATGATCTTGATGTTGGGGTTCAGCTCGCGCAGGCGCTGTCCTGTTCCGGTGATAGTTCCGCCGGTGCCGATGCCGGCCACGAAAACGTCGACGTTTCCACCGGTATCGCGCCAGATCTCTTCGGCGGTGGTTCTGCGGTGAATCTCGGGCCCTGCCTCGTTCTCAAACTGACGAACCAGAACGTGGTCTGGTTTCTGGCCAAGCTCTTCTGCGGTCGCCACAGCGCCCCTCATGCCCTCCCCCTTGGGTGTGAGCACAAGTTCTGCTCCGTAGGCACGGATGAGCGCTCGGCGCTCTTTTGAGACCGATTCAGGCATCGTGATGATCACTCGGTAGCCGCGGGCTGCACCGACCATGGCAAGAGCGATACCCGTGTTACCTGAGGTGGCTTCAACGATGGTTCCGCCAGGCTTTAGCTCTCCGGAGGCCTCAGCCGCGTCGACCATGGCGATGCCAAGACGGTCTTTCACGCTGCTAGAAGGGTTATAGAACTCGAGTTTGGCCAAGATTCGACCCTTGGCACCCTGGGTGATGCGGTTCAGCTGAACCATCGGGGTGTTGCCAAAGGCCTGAGTGATGTCGGTGTAAATCGGTGTGGTCATGAGTTGAGTTTAACCCGCCCGCAGACAACCTGCCAGCCCAGAAGCTGCCGGTGACAATTTGTTACAGGCTAGCGATCGAGCAGATCTGTCACGAGACCGGCGATAGCCGAGCGTTCGCTGCGGGTCAGGGTCAAGTGGGCGAAGAGTTTGTTGCCCTTGAGCTGCTCAACCACCGAAGCGATACCGTCGTGACGACCGACTCGCAGGTTGTCTCGCTGCGCAACATCGTGAGTGAGCACCACGCGCGAGTTCTGACCGATGCGCGAAAGCATGGTCAACAGTGTGTTGCGCTCGAGCGACTGCGCCTCGTCGACAATCACGAAGGCATCGTGCAGTGAACGACCACGAATGTGTGTCAACGGCAAGACTTCGAGAATTCCGCGATCGACAACGTGGTCGAGAACCTCTTTCGAAACCAAGGGACCTAGGGTGTCGAATATTGCTTGACCCCACGGATTCATCTTCTCGGCCTCGGTGCCCGGCAGGTATCCGAGTTCTTGGCCGCCGACCGCGAACAGCGGACGGAACACCATAATTTTTTTGTGCTGACGACGTTCGAGAACTGCCTCGAGTCCCGCGCAAAGTGCGAGGGCAGACTTTCCGGTTCCGGCGCGACCACCCATCGAGATGATGCCAATTTCTTGGTCGAGCAACATTTCAATTGCGAGACGCTGTTCGGCGCTGCGGCCGTGAAGACCAAAGATATCGCGGTCGCCCGGCACGAGCTTGATCTTCGAACCGGCCTCAACACGGCCCAGTGCACTGCCGCGCTCCGAGTGAATTATTAGCCCTGTGTTGATTGGCATCTCGGTAACGCCGTTGTGCTTAATAACTTCGGTGTCGTATAGGTCGTTGACCTCGTCGCCGGTGAGAGTTATTTCGCTGATGCCGGTCCAACCAGAATCGGCGGCGATGTCGTTGCGGTACTCCTCGGCGTGCATGCCGAGAGCAGCTGCCTTGACACGCATCGGAAGGTCTTTCGAAACCACTGTGACGTCGAGGCCCTCGCCTGCGAGGTTGAAGGCGCAAGCCAAAATTCGTGAGTCGTTGTCGCCGAGTTGCATTCCACTCGGCAGAACCGATTGGTCGACGTGATTAAGTTCTACGCGAAGGGTTCCGCCCTCGCCGACCTGCATCGGAAAGTCGAGGCGCTCGTGTTCGGCGCGAAGGTCATCTAGGTGTCGAAGCGCCTGGCGCGCGTAGTAACCAATTTCGGGGTCGTGACGTTTCTTCTCGAGCTCGTTGATCACGATGATCGGAATAACAACTTCTTGCTCTTTGAACTTGAACAGGGCACGTGGGTCAGATAACAACACCGAGGTGTCGAGCACGTATGTCTTGGTGGCGACATCCGGTTTCGTCTTCGAAGCCTCTGCAGGCTTGGCTTTGCTGGTGGTCGAAGTTGAACCGGTTCGGGCCACGGGTGCTCCTTATGTTTTTATCCTGAGGCGAATGTAAACCCGTGGCTACCTAAGCGCTCACAACGACACGCCCGACCGCGTTATTCGTAATGCTTTGTTTACCAGGGCGACGGGTTTGTGCGCCGAAGTGCCAGAGCGCTAAGCGCCAAATCGACGGTTGCGGTTGGCAAAAGCACGGATGGCTCGCAAGAAATCGACCTTGCGAAAGTCGGGCCACAGTGCCTCTTCAAAATAGAGCTCGCTGTTGCTGCTCTGCCAGAGCAAGAAGCCGCTTAGGCGCTGTTCGCCCGAGGTTCGAATGATCAGATCCGGGTCTGCCTGACCACCGGTATAGAGGTGCTCGGCAATCAACTCAGGGGTGAGCGACTCGGTCAGTTCGTCAATGGTTTTGCCGCTGCCCGAGTGCTGCTTGATGATGCTCTTAACGGCATCTGCGATTTCGGTGCGACCGCTGTAGCCGACGGCTAGGTTAACGATGGGTTTATCTAAGGCTGCCGTTGAATTCTCGGCAGCCTCGATTGAGTTTCGAAGGGCCTCGGGCAATACCGCGCGGTCGCCAACCAGGCGAACTTGCCAGCGCTTGCGCTTGGCCAACTCGCTTGCCACCTGACCGATGATCTTGAGCAGGTCTTGTAACTCGTCTGAAGAACGTTTGAGCAGGTTGTCGGTCGAGAGCATATACAAAGTTGTGTTCTTGATACCGATTTCGTCACACCACTCGAGAAACTCAAATATCTTGAGTGCGCCTGCCGCGTGACCGGCCGATGCCTTGGCACCCTGCCTGCGTTCTGCCCAGCGTCGGTTGCCGTCGAGCATCACGGCTACGTGTTTCGGCAGATCTGCCGATGCCAGGCCGCGCTCGAGCTGGCCCTCGTAGAGGCGATACAAAAGATTGCGCACAGGTGAAATCTACCAAAGTCGGCAGGTGGCCAAAGTCGGCCTAAGGTTGGCATATGAGCATGCCAATTAGCGAAGGTTTCAGAGAACCAGCCCCAAACACCAAACCAACCTGGCGTGGGTGGATTCACACCGGTGTGCTGCCCCTGGTCATCGCAGGTGGCATCGTGCTTGTCGTGCTTGCCAACGGAGGCGTTGCCAAGGCCGCTGCGGCCATATTCTTTGCTAGCTCGCTTTTGCTGTTTGGCATCTCGGCTCTGTATCACCGCTTCAATTGGAAGCCGAAGACCTACCTACTTTTGAAGCGAATCGATCACGCAAACATCTTCGTTCTGATTGCCGGCTCGTATACACCAATCACCTTGCTCGCGCTATCGAAAGAAAAAGCAGTACCGCTGATTATTGTGATTTGGTCGACAACAATTCTAGGAATTTTGTTTCGAGTCTTTTGGGTTGGCGCACCGCGCTGGCTAATTGTTGCGATCTATATCGGCATGGGTTGGGCGGCATTTGTTTATGTCGTCGACTTCATGAATGCGAATGCTCCGATGATGATTTTGATTCTCAGCGGAGGCCTCGCCTACACACTCGGTGGCGTTGTCTATGCACTAAAGAAACCAAACCCGATTCCAGGCGTTTTCGGTTTTCACGAGATTTTTCACTCGCTGACGGTCTTGGCTTTCATGAGCCACTGGACCGCCTGTTTGCTAATCTCGCTTAACCCCATCGCCGGCAGCCTCGGCGGCTAGCTTTTCTTGCACCTCGGCGCGGTAGCGAACGCGTCGCACGCGGCGAACCATGTCATAAATGATCACAACGGCAGCCAGCGTTATGAACGCAACCGCGAGAAATCCGATTGTGCCGGGGCTATAAAACGTATTGGCCGGGTCGGTTGTCGGGGTCGGTGACGGCATATCGAGGTAGGCCAGGCCAGTTGTGAGCAGATTCAGCATGCTTCTAGTATCACCGCTAAAAGGTAGCCTTAAGGCAATGAAACCCGAAGAACTGCTGGCCGAACGCTACGGCCGATCGAGCAAGAGCAAGGCTCGCGAGCGCCTGATAGCAGTCGCAATAGCGGTGTCAGCTCTGGTCGGTTTCTTGGTTTGGGCGATTGCCGTGACGGCCGCTGGCACCGATCGGGTCACCGCCGAGGTGAAGAGCTTCTATGTGCTGAACGATCAGCAGACCGAGGTGACCATTGTGGTTGACCGCCCGCGGCCCGACCCGATTGTCTGCCAAATTGAGGTGCTCGACACCCGATACACAATCGTTGGCTATCGAGAAGCATTGTTCTTGAGCAACTCATCTGCAGAGCAAACAGTCATGGTGAACACCACTTCAAAGGGTGTAACAGGCGTGGCTAAAGACTGCTGGTTCAAATAAACTTTAGAGATTATGACTAACGCACCCGAAGGCACCTGGCTTACCCAAGAGGCATACGACCGCTTGGCCGGCGAACTGTCGCAACTTGTAAATGTTGGTCGCAAAGAAATCGCAAAGAAGATTTCTGAGGCGCGCGACGAGGGTGACCTTAAAGAAAACGGTGGTTATCACGCGGCCCGCGAAGAGCAGGGCAAGATCGAAATGCGCATCGTGCGACTAGAGCAAATTCTTGCCGACGCCGTGGTCGACGACGAGCGCGAGTCAAACGGATTGGTTGCAGCCGGAACAGTTGTGACACTAACCCTGAACGGCAACGAACAACGCTTCTTGCTCGGTAGCCCAGAAATTAGTGAGGGCACAGAAATTGATGTGTTCAGCCCAGACAGCCCACTAGGTCAATCGATTCTCGGATTAGCCGTGGGTGAAGAAACTTCTTACGCGGCACCGAACGGCAAACTCTTCGCCGTGAAAATCATCAGCGTCGAAACGTTTATCGGCTAACTAGTCTTCGTGGTCGATGCGAGCCTTAAGCCCAGAAGAATTGAGCTCGTCCATGATTCGCTGAACGTGTTCGCGGTCTGAAGTCTCGACGCTTATCTGCAGTTCAACCTCGCCAATTCCAAGTCCGCGTCCGTGGCGGGTGTGCAGCACCTCAACCACGTTTCCGTGGGCACGGGCAATGGCCTCAGAGGTCTTTACCAGCTGGCCAGGGCGGTCAGGAAGCATGACGGTTATGGTCGTGTACCGGTTGGCGGCTTCGAGGCCGTGACCGATAATCTTCTGCATCAGCAGCGGGTCGAGGTTTCCGCCAGATAGCACCGCAACGGTTGTTCCCCTTGGCTTGACCTTGCCGGCAAGCAGTGCGGCAACCGGAGCCGCGCCGGCTGGTTCAACAACCATCTTGGCGCGCTCGGCCAACGCAACAATCGCCAGTGCAATCTCGCTGTCGCTAACCGTGACCACTTTGTCGATGTGCTTCTTGATTAGTTCAAAAGGAATAGCCCCAGGCTTAGCGACCGCGATGCCGTCGGCGATTGTTGGCTTGGTGTCAATTTGCTTTGGCTTGCCGGCACGTAGTGATGGAACATAGCTCGCCGCGTTCTCGGCCTGAACCCCGATTACCTGAACCTTCTTGCCACGCGCCTTTGCGCGCAACTTGGCTGCCACAGCAACGCCGGCTGCTAGGCCACCGCCACCGATTGAGACGATGATAGTTTGCACGTCTTCGACCTGATCAAAGATCTCCATGCCAACGGTTCCCTGACCGATGATCACATCGATGTGGTCAAACGGCGGAATGAAGATTGCGCCCTTCTTCTCGGCATAGGCCTTAGCCGCCGGAAGGGTCTCGCCAAACACCGCACCTTCGAGAATGACGTTGGCCCCGTAGTTTTTGGTGGCGTTGTATTTCGGCAGCGAAGCGCCGATTGGCATAAAAATGGTTGCCTTGATGCCAAGCTTCTTGGCGGCTAGGGCAACTCCCTGAGCGTGGTTTCCGGCAGAGGCGGCAACGACACCGCGCTTGCGCTCGGCGGCGGTCAACTTGCTCATGCGGTTGAAGGCACCACGAAGTTTATATGCGCCGGTGCGCTGAAGGTTCTCGGCCTTTAGAAAGACCTCTTGGCCAACCAGGTTGCTCAAAAAGTTGCTGTGCAAGACCGGGGTCTCGAATGCCACCTGACGCACATTGGTCAGGGCGTGCTCAAAGTCGGCAAGGGTTGGCACTGGGGTTGCGGTCATAATGTAAGAGTTTACTTTGAGAAGAGGGGCCGTGACCGAGAAGATTTCTTTGAAAGACGCACGAATGCTGGCCCTATCCGGGCAGGGGCTGCTCGCATCCACCGCACCGAAGACGGTGCTCGAGACCATCGACACCCTCGGAGTACTGCAAATCGACAGCGTCAACGTCTTCGAGCGCGCCCACTACATGCCGCTGTTCTCAAGGCTTGGAGCCTATGACAAGGCCGAACTAGACAACCTGCACGGCGGCAAGAACCCTGCCCTGATCGAGTACTGGGCCCACGAGGCCTCTTTTGTGCGCACCGAGCACTATCCCCTGTTCTACTACCGCATGGAGAAAAATCAGCGCGGCACCCGAACCAGCTATGAGAAGTGGGCAGACGAGAACCGCGAGTTTCTCGACTGGATCAAGAACGAGATACGCAACCGCGGGCCACTCTCGTCTGCCGACTTCGAACACGAACGAGCCGTTCGCAAGGGTTCGTGGTGGGGTTGGAGTGACGTCAAGCGTGCCCTCGAGTACATGTTCATGTATGGCGAACTGGTGAGCGGTGGCCGCGAAAGTTTCTCAAGACTCTACGCGTTGCCAGATCAGGTGTTGGCGAAACGAATTCGTGAAAAAGAAGTCGACCCGATTGCAGCTCGCAAACAACTGTTGGTTAAGGCAGCAACCGCCCACGGCGTTGGCACGGTTAAAGATCTCTCTGACTATTTCAGAATGAACGCTCCGTTTGCGAAGACACTGCTGCACGAACTGGTTGAAGAAAAGAAACTCGTCGAAGTCGAGGTCGAGGGTTTCAACGAAAAGGCCTTCGCTGCCAAGGGCACCAATTTTGACATCAAAGAAGAGGCTTCTCGCACCACATTGTTGAGCCCGTTTGACCCGCTGGTTTGGTTCAGGCCGCGCAGCGAAAAGCTCTGGGACTTTCACTACCGAATCGAGATTTACACACCAGAGCCAAAACGCATCTTCGGTTACTACACGCTTCCGCTGCTTCACAACGGTCGCATAGTTGGGCGGATTGATCTTAAGAACGATCGTCAGAGCAAAACGCTTTTGGTGCAGTCGGCCTGGCACGAAGAGAACATCGCCGCCAAAGAATTACCGACCATCGCTCGCGACCTGGCAGCTCACCTGCGCGAGGTTGCCGTCTGGCAAAGCTGCGAGACCATCGAGGTAAAGCAAAAGGGCAACCTTTCGGCTGCCCTTGCTAAAGCGGTCAAGACTTCGAAAGCCTAGAAGGCCCCGCCCATCTTCTTGAGGCGCTCGATGCGCGCCGGAATCGGTGGGTGGGTCGAGAACATGCGCTCAACAAGACCAGGCTTCACAGGGTCTGAGATGTACATGTGAGCCATTGACTTAGATGGGCGACGCATTGGGCGACCATACTGGCCAAGCTTCTGCAGGGCGCTAGCCAAGCCTTCTGGGTAGCGGGTGATCTCGACGCTGGTGGCATCTGCGAGGTATTCGCGCTGACGCGAAACCGCAGCACTAACCAAAGGGCCGATTAGCCAGGCAATGATGGCGGCAACGATTCCGACGGCCCAAAAGGCCAACTGAATTGCCGCCGCGTTGCCGTCGCGGCTGTCGCGGTTGAAGTTGCTATAGAAGGCCATGCGAATCGCAAAGTCTGCGAGCAGACCGATTGCGCTAACCAGACCAAAGACGATTGTTGAAACTCGAATGTCGTAGTTCTTTACGTGAGCCATCTCGTGAGCCATGACGCCCTGCAGCTCTTTGTCATCCATGATTTGAAGCAGGCCAGATGTTGCTGCCACGATTGCGTGGTCTGGGTCGCGACCGGTTGCAAAAGCGTTTGGAGCTTCGTCGGGAATCACATAGACCTTAGGCATCGGCATGCCCTGAGCTATCGAAATGTTCTCGACGATTCTCCAGAGTCTTGGGTTCTCGGCCTTGCTGATTTCGATTGCCCCGGTTGAGGCGATGGCAAACCTCCCGGCAGCAAAATACTGAATCAGCGTGTAAACCAAAACAAAACCAACAATCATCAAAGCTGATGATCCGTTGCCAGAGTAAGAACCCCACCAGAGACTTAGCCCCGAGAGCAGCGCAACAAAAACACCAATGATGATTATCGTGTTGCGCTTATTAGCGGCTATGGCCGAATACATGTTTCCCCTACTCGCCTGAGCGAAAAATCGTTGAGGTTATTAGAACTTAAGCTTTGGTGGCTCAGCAATTGCTGCCGAGTCTGCTACCTCAAAGAACTCACGCTCTTTGAAGCCTAGACCGCGAACGAACAGGGTTGCCGGAAACTGCTTGATCTTGATGTTGAGTTCGCGAACTCCGCCGTTGTAGAAACGACGTGACGCCATGATCTTGTCTTCGGTGTCGCTAAGTTCGCGCTGAAGGTTCAAGAAGCCATCGTTTGCCTGAAGAGCAGGGTATGCCTCTGCAACGGCGAACAAGCTCTTGAGTGCGTTGGCGAAGTCTCCCTCTGCCTGAGCCGAAGCTGCCGGTGACCTAAGGGCCTCTGGCGATACGGTTGCTGCACGAGCCTTGGTTACGTTCTCGAAGACCTCTTTTTCGTGCTTTGCATAACCCTTGACTGCCTCAACGAGGTTTGGAATCAGGTCTGCGCGACGCTTGAGCTGAACGGTGATGTCGCTCCAAGCCTCGTCAACTCGAACGTTTAGACGAACGAGTGAGTTGTAGGTGCTCCATAGGTAAAGACCCAGGATGACGACGATGCCGATGACTACGAATAGTGTGATGTTTTCCATGGCTCAATCGTAAATGACCCCACCGACTTCGCAAGACCCTCGCCGCAATCTCTCGGCGAACACTCAGATTCGCAGTGCCCCTAGTCGGACTCGAACCGACACTGAAACGATTTTAAGTCGTCTTCCTCTGCCATTGGGATATAGGGGCTAGATAAAAAGGGTGCCACATGGGCACCCTTTTATCGAAGTTTCTTTACTTCTTTTTGGGTGCTGCTTTTCTGGCAACAGGCTTGGCTGCAACCTTTTTAGCCAAGACCTTTTTCGCTGGAGCCTTTTTGGCTGGAGCCTTCTTGGCCGCAGGAGTTGCAACAGCAGGTCGCGACGCTGAAGACTCGAAGGCTAATCGAGGGGTCTGCGAAGCGGTGATCGAAGCGATGTCGCGCTGAAGAACGACGCTCCAGAACCAGCCAGAGAAGACACGAATCTTGCGCTCCCACATTGGCATTGCCAATCCGTGATAGCCGCGGTGCATCAACCATGCGACAAAACCCTTAACCGCAACGTTGCGCCACTGGAACACACCGATGCCAACACCGAGACCCGCAACCGCACCGAGGTTCTTGTGATAGTAATTCTTCACTTCGCCACCGCGAATGGTCGCCGCAATGTTCTTGGCAAGCAACTTGGCCTGGCGAACGGCGTGCTGGGCGTTAGGAACGCAGTATCCGCCGACGCCGTCACCCGAAAGGTCAGGAACCGCAGAGACGTCACCGGCAGTCCAAGCGCCTTTGACAACCTTGTCGCCAGCTGCAACCTGTAGCGAAGCCTTGGCATAGATGCGGCCGCGCTCATCGAGTGGAAGGTCTGAGTTTGGAACGAACGGGTTGGCTTTCACACCGGCCGTCCAGACGATTAGGTCTGATTCGAAAGACTCACCGGTTGAAAGATCAACCTTGCCGCCAACCGCACTGAGCAGCTGGGTGTTTAGGTGAACATTCGCATGGCGTGACTCGAGGTTGTCGATAACCCAAAGCGAAGTCTCGTGCGAAACCTCAGGCATGATGCGTCCCATCGCCTCAATCAGGTGAAAGCGAACATCTTCGAAAGCGATGCCCGGGTAAAAGCGAAGCAAGTAGGTTGCGAGCGAACGCATCTCTGCGATGGTCTCGATGCCGGCGAAACCGCCACCGACAACCACGAAGGTGAGCAGACGATCGCGAGCTGGGCCCTTAGGCAGGTTCGCCGCGATGTCAAAGTTTTTGTGAATGCGGTTTCGAACGTTCATCGCTTCTTCGATGGTCTTCATTCCGATGGCAACATCGGCAACTCCCGGAATCGGGAAGGTGCGCGAAACGGCACCGGCGGTCATGACGATGTGGTCATACTTCCACTCGTAAGGTGCAGAACCAACTACCTCGATGGTGGCAAGTTTCTTGGCGTGATTAACCTTGACCACTTTGCCGGTGATGATATTGGTTTTAGTTAGGTGGCGACGAAGCGAAACCACTGCGTGACGCGGCTCGATTGATCCGGCTACTACCTCGGGCAAAAACGGTTGGTATGTCATGTATGGAAGGGGGTCAACAAGTGTGACATCTGCCTCACCGGCTCCAAGCAGTTTCTCCAGCTTTTTGGCTGTGTAGAAACCGGCGTAACCGCCGCCGACAATCAAGATTTGTGGTTTAGACATTGCTTTAGTTTACCTTTTCTATATTTTCGGTCTCATAACCTGAGACCTCACAATGACAGCGGTCGGGTGACCAGCTGCAAAGTTCTAGGGCGATATCGCCAACCGGATTGACTCCTGGCCCTGCCGCGAGCGCGTGGCCGATGAGCGCGTGCAAACACTTCACTCGCACGGGCATTCCCCCCGCAGATATGCCCGAAACCTCATCGACTGGCTCGAGCCCGCAGGCCAAAGCCACAGCATCGCGATCGCTTATGTAAGCCTCGTGAGCGGACCTGTAGGCGGCAGCCAGCGCTTCGTCGACCGCGAGGCGCTCTTGGAGTTCGGCCATCAACCCGGTCGCCTCGAGCGTCGACACGGCGGCGGTTGCCCCCGGATGAGTCAGGTAGTAAATGGTCGGAAACGGGGTGCCATCGGCCAGCCTCGGGCTGGTTTGAACCACGGTTGGGTTGCCACAAACGCAGCGCGAAGCGATTGCCACGATGTCTCGAGCGGGTCGACCCAATTGGGCGCTAACGACTTTCCAGTCGCGCTCGGTTGCGGCGGTAATCGGCATTAGTTGTTCGGAGCTTTGGTTTCTTTGGGTGCCGGTTCTTCGACAACCGGCTCTTCTATGCCGGCGCGAATAACCGAGCCAACGATATCGTCGACCCAGTTCTCTGATGTTGTGCGAATCGAAGAACTAATCACCGAAGTGTTGCGTCGATCGGCCAGCATCGCGCCAACGGTACCGCTCTTGTCAGAGGTGTTAACGCTGCCGGCGTCCATGACCAGGTAAGAAACCTCACCCGGCAAAACGTAATACAAACGCTGACGAGCCTGCGAGCGAACATAGACCGGGTCATCCCAGCGCTTGCGCTCAACAATCATGTCTGCAAGTTCTTTCTTCTCTGCGTCAACCTGTGCCTGCATGTCAGCAATCTGCTGGCGGTAGCTGAAGAAGGTTTGCACGTTCGGTGCAACGGTCACAACACCGACCACAATCATCACCAAGACCAAAGCGTTTCGCGCATCGAAGTTGCTTGCGATCCAGTTGCGAGTGTCTTGGCTCAACGACGAGACCCGGCTAGCACCCTTCGCTGCTTTCACAGGCCGCTTTGCAGCGGGCTTGCGAGCAGTTGGTTTGCGAACAGGTGGTCTTGCCATGAGTTAGTTCTTGAAACGTGGGAATGCGTCGCGACCCGCGTATACGGCGGCTTCCATTAGTTCTTCTTCGATGCGAAGCAACTGGTTGTATTTCGCAACGCGCTCGCTTCGTGCAGGGGCACCGGTCTTGATCTGGCCGGCGTTAGTCGCCACGGCTAGGTCTGCAATAAAGGTGTCTTCGGTCTCGCCCGAACGGTGCGAGATGATGGCCTTCATACCCTTGCTCTGCGCTAGTTCAACGGCGTCGCGGGTCTCGGTCAAGGTGCCGATCTGGTTGACCTTCACGAGAATGGCGTTACCGGCCTTCTCGTCGATGCCACGCTGCAGGCGGGCAGGGTTGGTCACATATAGGTCATCGCCAACAATCTGAACCTTGTCACCGAGCTGAGCTGTCATCTTGGTCCAGCCGGCCCAGTCATCCTCGGCTAGCGGGTCTTCGATTGAAACCAGAGGAAATCGCTCTAGCAACTCTGCGTAGTAGGCGATCATTTCGTCGGTGGTGCGCTCTTTGCCTTCGAACTTGTATGTGCCGGTTGCCTCGTTGTAAAACTCGGTCGCGGCAACGTCAAGCGCAAGTGCGATGTCTTTGCCGAGGGTGTAACCCGACTTTGCGATTGCTTCAACGATTAGCTCGAGTGCATCTGCGTTGGTTGGCAGCTCAGGTGCAAAACCACCCTCGTCGCCAAGACCGGTTGCGAGACCCTTGCTCTGCAGCAGACCCTTCAGGTTGTGGTAGACCTCAACACCCCAGCGCAATGCTTCGCTATAAGTTTCTGCGCCTAGCGGCACAATCATGAACTCTTGAATGTCGACGCCGGTGTCAGCGTGTGCTCCACCGTTGATGATGTTCATCAGCGGAACCGGAAGGGTGACACCCTTGCCCTCGCCCAGGTATTCGTATAGCTGCAATCCGTTTGACTCGGCAGCCGCACGTGCGTTAGCTAGTGAGACACCGAGAATCGCGTTAGCGCCGAGACGCTCTTTGTTTGCGGTGCCGTCGAGCTTAATCATGGTCTCGTCGACCAGGCGCTGGTCGTTTGCATCGAGGTCGGTTAGAGCTTCATCGATGTCGTCGAGCACCGCGTGCACCGCACCCAAAACACCCTTGCCCATGTAACGGCCCTTGTCGCCATCGCGCTGCTCGTGAGCTTCGAAAGCACCGGTTGAAGCACCCGATGGAACTGCTGCGCGACCGAACGCATCATCTTCGAGAATGATCTCAACCTCGATGGTTGGGTTGCCGCGGCTGTCTAGAATTTCGCGTGCGCCGACTGCGTCGATTTTTGCCAAGGGATACTCCTATTTAGTGGTGCTGGATTTGTCTGGAAGTGCCCAGAACGGGCCAAAAACTTCGTTGTATTCGGCTCAAGTTTAGTTCCCCGCGCCGCAGTTGCCGTTAGCGGCTGACCGGCTGAAAGGTGAGTTCGAGATCGAGGGCGGCGCCAATCTTGCAAAGGGTCTGCAGGGTTGGGTTCGAATTCGAATTTTCGAACTTCGAGATTTCGCTCTGGTCAAACCCGGCCAATCGCCCCAACTCGGCCTGAGTGAGCCCCTTGGCCTTTCGCGCCTCTTCTATTGCGATATTTAGACGGATCTCTTGCATGCGTGCCTTAACACTCGCATCGACTTCAGCCCGCTCTTCGGGCGTGAGTGGGCCGTTTTTCTCATCAAGGTGCTTCAGCACGTCTTCAGCGCTGGTCAATTTGTATTTTCTACGCATGGTTAAATTATGAGATATATATCATTTTTGGTCAAGCCCTTTCTGCAGGTTTCTTGCAGCCAGAATTTGCCTGTTTTGCCAGGTTTTTGAATCGTTAGCTTTTTTGTCGTATGCACTCAAAACAACGATCAACTCTTGCTCTCGAACAATAAAGAAGGCTCTCAGCAGTATCTCTGGCGCTGATTCAAGCCTGTACTCATAAAGACCTCCACCAAGTGCTTTGCCCTGGCCGTTTGAAATAACACCTGGCCCATGTGAGCCGAGCACTGTCATCAACTCATCGGTAATGCCTCGCTGACTTGCGCGAGAGAATTTTGAAATTAGTTTGAGATATTTCTTCTCATTCAGAAACTCGACTTGCCAAGACATGAACCGAGATTATGTTCGGCCGCGAGCGCGCGGGAGCGCTAACTGAGATCTGTGCAGAACTTGCGGCAGCTAAGCGAGAGGCTTGAGCTCGAGCGATGAGCCTGAGCCGTCGACTGCCGCCCAAGAGCTGAAGCCCTGCTCGGCCAGCGCATCGAGCAGAATGTTCAGTTTCTTCGGGCGTTGCTCGAGGCGCACCGAGTGACCAGAGGCAATCAAATCTTTTTGCACAGCGAGCGCGTGCGCGATAACCGGCTGAGACTCATCATCGAGAACAAGCACCACCCCGTCGAAGTTTGCATCAGTGTCTGGCACAAGATCAACCACACGCTCAAAGCCAATCGAGATACCAACGGCTGGGGCGTCTGTGCCCGTCCAGCGGCCAACCATTCCGTCATAGCGACCGCCGCCACCGATTGATGTGCCAGAGGCCGGGTGTTCGATCTCGAAGATGCTGCCGGTGTAATAACCCATGCCGCGAACCAGGGTTTGGTCAAAGCGCAACTTGCCCGGGTGACGAATCTCCACGGCAGCGAAGATGTCTGCCAACTCTGCAGGAACACTAATGTCTGCTTTCAAACCAGCTAGCCAACCCTGTGCCGCCGTTGCAACCGCATCACCAAAATTCTCGGCTAACTCGGCAACCACTCCCTCGGCAAAGATCTTGTCGAGCTTGTCGATGATGATCATGGCCGAACCGCGACCATCCTCTGGAACGCCGAGTTCATTGAGCAGGTCAGCCAACAGCACACGGTGATTGATGCGGATAGTCGCATCACTAATTCCAATCGCAGCCAACGCATCAAGCGACGAGACCAGCAGGTCAATCTCGGCAAGAACCGATGAGTCACCGATGATGTCGATGTCGCATTGAACGAACTGACGATAGCGACCCTTTTGAGGGCGCTCGGCACGCCATACTGGTCCGGTTTGAATAGCCTTGAAAACTCGTGGCAGCTTGGCTGCGTTGGTGGCGTAGTAGCGAGTCAGCGGAACAGTCAGGTCAAAGCGCAGGCCGAGGTCGGCAAGGTTGTCTTTTTCGCTGGTGTCTGCAAGTGCGCGCTCAAGCTCTTCTCCACGCTTCATGACTCGGTAGGCAAGTTTCTCGTTGTCTCCACCCTGACCACTGGTCAGCCGGCTGAGGTCTTCGAGGGCTGGGGTTTCGATCTCCTGGTATCCGTGACTTTTATACGTCTCACGGATAACCCCGAGCACTCGATCGCGCTTGGCCTTCTCGGCTGGCAAGAAGTCGCGCATGCCTCTTGGGGGGTTCACGTCTTTAGCCATGGCTCAAGTTTAGGGCGGCCCATGCACAAGATGTCGTGGCTCGTAGACCAGATTAAGCTAACGAGAATGAGCGATAGACCGTATCTCTCTTGCCACCGTCATTGGAGATTTTGCTATGTGGCACTCCCAAGCAATGTAAACACGTAAATTCAATTTCGTTAGAGATTGATGAATCTGCACATCCCTGCGGACAGCAGCGACGGATTTCAGACGCTGTGAAGTAAGAGCGGGCCGAGATGGGCTCTTTGTTTGGCATTCAGCGTGCCGATGCCAGAAACAACCATGCACGAATACAACAAGTCGTGCACTTGGTATAAATACGTCAGGCGTGCCCGGCAGGTCCGCTACATGGGTGGTGAAGTCCACATTTGCGTTGCGGAGCGCGGCTTGCAATGCAAGCTCAGGGACAGTATTTCTAGGTCTCATTTTTCAGGTTGAGCGCGCTGACAGCGACGTATCCGAGGACCGATGGGACAGCATCGCCAATCCATTTGGCAAGGTTTGTTCGAGTTGTTTTTCCATTCGGGTCAAACTCATACCAGTCAGGAAAGCCTTGGATTCGAGCCGCTTCTCGAGGTGTCAACGTTCTAGGTCGGTGAGGATGAATGAATCTGCCACGCCCCGGAGAAAAAAGTCCTGTCGTTAGAGTTGGCGCAGGTGCGTCAGGATACATGCGACCATAGCTAGCGGTATAACTCGTGCCCTGTTGATGGCACTTGGGCCTTAGATGCAAGGGGAGATTGAACAAGTCCTCTTTGAATAAATGTTGAATCCTTAATTGGTTCTCAGAACTTAATTCTGCATCCGAATTCATCAAATTATCCCGAGCAGCATTTTCGAGGTCACCTATAGCCCACAAAATGTTTTGCGCAGGCCGACCGAGTGATTCTTCGACTGTTTCTAAGCTGAAAGGTTGCGAATCGCGTGATGCGATCATAAAGAAACGTTTTCGGGTTTGGGGCCAACCAAACTTATCCGCCGTCAAAACTCCAGACGAAATCTTGTATCCGGCTTTCTCAAGCAAATTTGCCGTGGTACCAACAACGTTATTTTTTTCCCTTGTAACGCCTGGAACGTTTTCAATGATTACGTGATTTGCCCCCAGCGCAACCGCAATCGCAGGTACAAGTAAATAGAGCTCATTTCTAGGGTCATTTCCGCGGGAATAGTTGTTTAACGATGAATGACCTTGGCAAGGAGGTCCAGCCAACAAAATATCAACCGATCCGGCAAGCTCAGCTAGTCGCGGCTCGGAGATTTTGGGTGGATATGCGAATCGACTTTCATCGCCGGCTCCTAGAACCTTAGAGTCCACTAGATGTCGAACAGAGTTGTTATAGGTATAAGCAGTTGGCCAATTGGCCTGATACACCGATAACGCATCGATATCCACGTCAGCCGCGAACAAGGGTTTAGGCGCGAAACCTTGCTCAATCAGCCCTTTCGCAACGCCGAGAGTGAGACCACCAACCGAGCTGAATAGATCAACCATTCTGACTTGAGCATTGGCCAACTTTGGCTTAACCCTGACCTCTCTCAGGAAATTCTGCCATTCAGTCATCTCCGCTGAATTTGCAGCCACCATTTCAAACCTATTTTCTGAGTTCACCCACAAGTATCTCTGCCTGCGGTTTATCTAATGCTTCAAAGATAACATTCGAACGTATTGCCCGGACTTTCTTCGCGATTATTCGAGCATCCTCAGTATTGACAGATTCATTCTTTGCGATGTTTGCGAATCCGTTACTCACTTCTTTTGAAAATCCAGTTTTGACTCGAAGTACATGAGACCTCCAGAAATCTTGTCCCCTGAATGATCTAGCCGAGTCGCCTCGAGTGATCAATCCTTGGACAACTAATCTAGGAATGAATGCGTTGATGAAGTCAGAGGCGCTATACCGTGCGAAGAAGTTGTCCACCCAACCTTTCTTTTCATTCACTGGATATCGCCAGGCAATTACGTCGGCGCAACGCCAGCTCAAATATGTCCAAAAACCCGGTTCAAATTTGCATTCATCGGGCAAACCATCAAAGAATTGAACGCAAACTTCCAGCGCCCTTTGCTCAAAGTCTCCGAAAACCTTTTCTTTACCTGGTTCCGCTAATTTTCCCCCGGCAAGATCTATTGACTCCAACAAACCATTCAAGAAGTTGTCGATGTGATAGTCCAGAGTGGCAATTTCGGCTCCCATGAAATCTACTTTTGGCTCGAAATTTCTGCCGGCCCTTAGTTCAGTGAGATAAGTGTTCATTTCGACCTGACTCATCAGTGGAATTCTCATTCGGCATCACTCTCCAGATTTCTCGTAAGCTCACCCAAAATATCCAGAGTGGCGTCAAGGCAAGCAACAACACGCTGCGGGTCATCTTTCATGGCCTGAATTGCCATTTCGACATCCGTATTTTTCCCCATGGACTTGACAGCCTGTTTAACAAGCCTGCCCAATGCAGATTCCATGGCACTAGCTTCCTGGGCAATAAATGGCGTTTCATCAACGTCACCAGAAACAAACAGTAAGGATGCTTTTTCAACCAAAGCAGCCACGGCAGACTTTGCAAGCATTATGGAAATGACTCGACCTGCAGTTCCATTTGTTAGCTGCAGCTGGCGCAGCAATCCTTCATCAACCCAGACGGTGATGGCGTCGGCAAAACGGGTGGCGAACTCCAGCGATTCTGAGCCATCCTGCACAAAGAACATAGCCTTTGAGGGAATTCCGAGGCTTGCTTTCATCGCCTTGTCCATAGGCGTGGGTGAAAAATCCGTGGAATCGACAAGGGGTCTGGCTGAGTATTCTTGCTTTACTAGCCACGTTCCCACTTGATGAACTGTTAATGGAACGACATTGCGTTTCTTGTTAAGCACGATTGCGAAAACAACATCAAAACCCCGGAACGAATCCCTGAGTACGAGTGGCAATTCCGAGCCATGGAAACTTAGGGATCTTGCCGAATCAAGTTGCTCCAAATTTGCCCTGAAAAGAACCTGTGACTGCCTGAATGTGTTGCCATAAGCCACCGCAATGAAATCCAAATCCTGAAGACTGACGTCAATTTCGTCTGCCGCATGTTTAGTCTTTGATTGATCCAGGGCAAGAGTTAGATTCAAATCCAATTCCCAAAACTCCGAGGAATCCAAGTAAGTCGTTGATCCTGGAGCTACCTTCTTACGTTGAACTTTCAAAACACACGAATCAAGGAGGTCCTGAAAATTTTCAAGCCCAAGAAATGGTCGAACGACTCTTTGCTCAGACCGAGTTTTTACAGAACTCACTTTTCTTCCCCAATCTCATTAACCGAGACACGCAAGTCAACCGAATAGTCCAATGGATAGGCTTCCGATTGAAGCTCAACTTTGACCTTTTCGCCAGGAGTCAATGTAGCGACAAAGAAGCCGTCTTTGCCCCTTATGCCAACGCTTCCTAGCAGAGTTTTAGCATTCACAGTTAGGGAGTCTCCCTTAGACGATCCGTCAAATAGCACGGCAAGCTCTGGCTCAATTGAAATACGCAGTGAGTCTCCTCCAAAGGTTTCCCGCAATGAGACCTCTAGCTGCTGCTTCAATCTGATCTTGCCATCAACTGCTTCAAGCTCCTGGCGCTTAAAATTAATCGACACAGGCAAGGATTGCCCTGAGGGAGGCGTTTCTGGCCCCTTCGAGTCACCAAAAAGCTTCCCGAATAGCTTCCCGAACTCGGTGAGCCTTTTCGTCTCGGGGGTTAGATCTCTCGACATATCTTTGGTGAATTTATTCACCTCAGTCACTAGTGTCTCGCGAATTTTCTTTGCCAAAAGTTGAGCACCAGGATAAGAGGGGTCTTCCTCTTCTGTAAAGTCCCAGCGATCATGTGAATATGGTTCGCGGCTTCGCAAGGCAGCGTCTACTCCGAACGAAGTAGCATGGCTAGCAAAAATAGCGTAAATCTCCACATTCTTGGCTTGGAACTTATGCTCTACTTCACCGATGATCATTCGTGGCCCACGCGTCATTAGAACCTTGGGAATTGCCTTTGGTGCCTGGTCTTCGCTTGGCTCAATTGCTACAAAACCAATACGACCAACGTTTTTAAAGCTGCCTTGGTTTCCAACCTCGACCATACGCTCATTAAGAGCTGGCTCCGCATCTAGAGGTTGCGTTGCCAGCTCATATGCCCTAATCAAGGGTTTTAGGTCTGCTCTTGATTTAGGCTGTGGGTGCAAAACCGTACCGTCAAAGTCAACTACTTCTAAATGCATGTTGATATCTGGATCAACCATCGCAGGCCACCAATTGTTTTCCAACTCCTCAACAAGAGTTTGCGGGTCAATTATTGGATCTATTAGCACCAAAGCCGTTCCCCTTGAGTTCACCCCCGTCGATTTACGAGGCGCAATTGAGAACAACTTTGCAAATTCATCTGCTGCATCATCCTCAAATGGCAACGGCTTCACCTGACCTCCAGAGCCCGAAAGGTACATGTCACCAAAAATCGCGCGCCCCTCAAAAACTTCTCCAGCGCGTTCAAATTCATTGTGCCAAGTCCAACCGATAAAGCGCCTTGTGGCTGGATCTTTCTCAAACTTGTCGAAGCACGAATAGGCAAAAACCGTATTTGATTGACTTGCACTCACGAAAGCACTTTTGCCAAAGCCAAAGGAACCACCGGATACACCGGCCTCATTTGCTTTAGCAGTTGAACCAATCGTGTAGAGCGCGCGGTAAAGAATCGATTTGTTTCTCAGGTCTGGATGTCCATAAAGACCATGAGCGCCGAAGTCTTCGATAATTAATGCTCTAACAGAGTTAGCTCCAAACAGTGAAACCTTTGTGGCATCTAGGCCAAGACTGTCAACAAAATAATCGCGGAGGTCTTCGCTGTGAAAAGTTGAGCGAATGTCGGACGACTTCTCATTATCAAACTCAACAAATCGAAATGATACTTTGAATTCGTGACTGGACTCTTTACGCAGGATTTGAGCGGCATCCCAGGAATTTTGCACAACTTCACGAGCAAGTTGCGCAGTTGCGCTTACTCGCAAGTTTTTCGCGAGCTTCATCAAGCTGTTGCCCGAAGCGCCGCCCATTTCATTCTGCGGTATCCAATGCCATGCAGATGAATTAACCATTCTCTCCCCCACTAAATCTCATTCTCCATAGTTTACGGAATCGATTTGACTCACGATTCAGGTCTTGTAACCCAAAGTGCTCAAAGACTAGTAGAACCCCACGACACCAGCATCATTGTCTGAGTCGAGCTCGAACGAGCGAATTTCAACCTGGAGTTCGCGAGTGGCCTCACGAAGAGCTCGCTCTGGTTCGAGACCGGCGGCACGAGCAGACGAGACGATCGCCAAGAGCAGTTTGCCGAGTGACGATTCGTCATCCATGGGTATAGCCGGGGTGTCAGAGACATCAATCAACCCGAGCTTCTCAGCCTTGCCAAGCACCTTGTCGGCAAGCGCTAGCGCAGGCAGAGCCTGAGGAATTCCATCGAGCACACTTTCGCGCTCTGGCTTCTCGCGCTGCTTGTGAGCATCCCAGTTGAGCATGACGTCGTCGCCAGTCCTTGCCGCATAGCGCTCGAGTTCTTCTGGTGTGCCAAAGACGTGCGGGTGGCGACCCATCATCTTTTGCGCGCTGACCTCAGCGACGGTTTCGATGTCGAACGGTTCGCCTGTGCTGCCGGTTGCACCGAGGTCGGTGTGAAAGACGACCTGGTAGAGCACGTCACCAAGTTCTTCGATGATCTCGTCGCGGTTGCCGCTCTCGATTGCTTCAATCAACTCGTATGTCTCTTCGAGCAGGTATTTGGTGAGGCTGTTGTGAGTCTGCTCGGCATCCCAGGGGCAACCGCCAGTGCTTCGAAGTTTGTGGGCGACGGCAATGAGCGCGTCGAGTTGCGGGTGGGCTGGGTTTTGTGTGGTTTCTGCAGACATGGGTCAAGTCTGCCATGTGGATAATTCGAGCGAGTGTTTAGGCTCTTGCGTTTAGTTGAGGCATGTCTCACAGCGAAAACCTTCAAATCTTTGTTTTCGACGAGATTGAGACCAAAGATTTCATCGATTCTTTGACTGACATTGACCAGCAAATTGTTGCGGATGCAATCGCCAGCCTCATACCCCGGTGGGAGGCTGTGAACAGCGACTGGATAAAGCGATTGCCCGATGGACTTCTGCAATTGCGAATCGGCCCAACACGTCGAAAGGTTCTGGAACGCTTGGAGGTTAGGGAGCCACCTGGTTTTTCGAACGCCCGGCTGCTTGTGAGGGTCTACTTCGCAATTCACGAAACTAGGCCGGTACTTCTGTGCGCATATGACAAGGGTGCCGATTCAGCGAGGGCAACACAGCAGAGGATCATGGACCTTGCACGCGCGAGGCAAGGCAATTGGGCCAAAGGCCTAGACAACTGAAGTGTTTTATTACATCATCTAAGTGGAGGAAAAATGCAAGGAACCTTTGACGACGTCATGGCAAAAGTGTCTGCAAGCTGGACCCCTGCCGACTGGGAGCACTATCGACTCATCTCGATGGCAATGCGCCTTGAAGTGCAGCGCATCAGGCTTGGGCACTTAGTGAAACAAGCCCGCAAAGAGCTTGGATATTCACAGCGGCAACTTGCGAATCTCACCGGAATTCAGCAAAAAGAGATCTGCAAAATTGAGAAGCAAAAAGGCAATCCGACGCTAACTACACAACACAGACTGTTCGAGGTGCTGGGAATTCAGCAGACTCTTGAGATTGTAAGAACCGAAACACCGAGCCAAGCAATCGTCTCTTAACTAGATGACGGAAACACTTTCGCGAGCAAAGCCCAGGTGTAGTCGATGACCTCTTGGTCGCGCATCGCCTCGCCGGCGGCGTTCTTCGGCACCGGCAGGGTGAGCAACCTCGATGTCTGCATGTAGCGAGAGCCGGGCAAGCGGTGACTCAGTTGCACCTGTTCGGCATCGGTTAAAGGCACCGGCGTGATCTTCACCTGAGAGCCGAGCATAGTTAGTTCTTTGATGCCGAGGCGGTTTGCCTGCTGGCGAAGTGCGGTGACCTCGATCAAATTCATCACCGGCTGCGGTGCCTTGCCATAGCGGTCTTCTAGTTCGGCAACGATGGCGTTGAGTTGTTCGCGAGTTGCGGTTTCACCCGAGGCGGCAGAAAGTTTGTGATATGCCTCGAGGCGAAGTCGCTCACTATCAACATAGAAAGTTGGAATGTGAGCGTCAACCGGCAACTCGAGTTTGAGCTCGGCAGGGCTTTCAATTTTCTGCCCCTTGAACTCGGCAACGGCTTCGCCGATCATTCGCAAATACAGGTCGAAGCCGACACCGGCGATGTGACCGCTCTGCTCGCCTCCGAGAAGGTTGCCTGCACCGCGAATCTCAAGGTCTTTGAGTGCAACCTGCATGCCCGAGCCGAGCTCGTTGTTTGTGGCAATGGTGGCGAGGCGGTCGTGCGCCAAGTCAGTTAGAGGCTTTGACGCGTCATAGAAGAAGTAGGCATAGGCGCGCTCGCGCGAACGACCCACTCGCCCGCGAATCTGGTGCAACTGACTGAGACCAAAGTTTTCGGCGCGATCGACAATCAGCGTGTTGGCATTTGGAATGTCGATTCCGGTCTCGATGATTGTGGTCGATACCAAGATGTCGAACTTCTTCTGCCAGAAGTCGACAACGACCTGCTCGAGCGTTCCCTCGGCCATTTGCCCGTGGGCAACGGCTATACGGGCTTCGGGCACGAGCTTGGCCAGGTCACTGGCCACCTTGTCGATGCTCTGCACGCGGTTGTGAACATAGAACACCTGGCCCTCGCGAATCAACTCGCGCCTGATAGCCGCGGCGACTTGCTTCTCGCTATAGCCGCCAACGAAGGTGAGAATCGGGTGACGTTCTTCGGGCGGGGTGGCCAGGGTAGACATTTCTCTGATACCTGTTATCGCCATCTCGAGTGTTCGCGGAATCGGAGTTGCAGACATCGAAAGAACATCGACGTTGAGCTTCATGGCCTTGAGTTGCTCTTTGTGTTCAACACCGAAACGCTGCTCTTCATCGACGATGATGAGCCCGAGGTTTCTGAACTTCACGTTCTTGCTCAATAACCTATGCGTTCCGATAACCATGTCGACGGCACCGGTGGCAAGCTCGGCAAGAGTCTGCTTCACCTCTTTATCGGTCTGAAAACGTGAGAGCGATCGAACCGTCACCGGAAAGCCAGCGAAGCGTGCTTCGACGGTATCGGTGTGTTGACGAACCAGAAGTGTGGTCGGCACGAGCATCGCCACCTGCTTGCCATCTTGAATTGCTTTGAAAGCGGCGCGAATCGCAACCTCGGTTTTGCCATAGCCAACATCGCCGGCGAGAAGACGATCCATTGGTATTTCAGATTCCATGTCGCGCTTAACTTCTTCAATGGTGGTGAGCTGATCGGGCGTCTCGACAAACGAGAAAGCCTCTTCGAGTTCGCGCTGCCACGGAGTGTCTGGGCCGAAGGCGTGACCGCGTGACTTCATTCGCATCGAATACAACTTGACCAGGTCGATGGCAATCTTTCGAACGGCCTTGCGCGCGTTGCTCTTGACGCGCGACCAGTCGCCGCCGCCCATTTTGCTGAGCACCGGTGCCTCACCGCCGACATACTTGGTCAAATAGTCGAGCTGGTCGACTGGAACAAACAGGGTGTCTCCTGGGTGACCCTTCTTGCCAGGCGCATATTCGATCAGAAGGTATTCGCGCTGGTGCTGGCCGTTGCCGCTGGTGCGGGTTACCAGCTCGTTGAAACGGCCGATGCCGTGTATCTCGTGCACGACATAGTCGCCCGACTTGAGGGTCATCGGGTCGACCATCTGCCCGCGCTTGGTGGCCAACTTGCGGGCCTGCGGGGTGACATAAGAGGTATTGCGACCGAAGAAGTCGCTCTCAGTGAGCACAATCAGTTTGCTCTGCGGGGCGGCGAAGCCGCGGCGCAGGTTACCCTGAACCACCTCGGCCTCAACCCCGGCGGCCACCATCTGCTCACGTATGCGCTCGACCGTGCCGTGTCCCTCGGCCAGAACAAAAATGTGTTGCCCGGTTTTGGCCATGTCTTGCAGCCATTCGATTGGAGTGACATCGAGACCGGTGAAATTTGGAATCTCGAGCATGCCGAGATTCACAAGCGTCTCGTCGTCTGCGCCGAATTGGCTTATGGTTGCGAATTGTTTCTCGCTGATCGCGCTGGTGAACTTTGCCATGTCTAAGAAAGCGCCGGCGCTCAGGTCGATCGGTGCTTTCGCGCCTTCGATGGCGGCATCCCAAGCAGCGTGCAAAAACTCTTCGTTGGTCTCAATCAAATTCGTTGCTCGAGCAGCACACTTCTCTGGCGAGAGCATCGTGATTTGCGAACCCTTCGGCAGATAGTCGGTGAACGGCACGAGTTTGTCAACGAGCACGGGTGCGAGCGATTCCATGCCGTCGACCGGAATTCCCTCGGCAATCTTTTGCATCATGGCACCGATGTTCGGAAACTCGTGCATCATCTGCCTGGCCTTGTTGGCAACGCTCGGCGTGATAATGATTTCGCGTGCGGCATAAACTTCAACGCTCACAGTTTTTGCACTCACATCTTCGTGCAAAATGCTGCGCTGATCCGTTACTGAAAACTCGCGAATGTCTTCTAGTTCATCACCGAAGAACTCGATGCGCACCGCGTGCTCGGCGGTGGTGGCGAAGATGTCGACGATGCCACCGCGCACGGCAAACTGCCCGCGCTTGGTAACCATGTCGACGCGTTCGTAGGCGTGCTCGACTAACTTGAGACTCAGCTCGGGCAAGAAGTAGTCTTTGCCAACCTCGAGCGTCAGCGGCGGGTGGTTGGCGAGCCCGGCAACGACGGGCTGCAACACCGCGCGGATGCTCGCGATCACATAGAGGTCACTAGTGGGCGCATCGGTGGCTAAATCGTGCAGTCGGTGCAACACCTTGAGGCGCTTGCCGACGGTTTCGGCATTCGGGCTGAGTCGCTCGTGGGGCAGGGTCTCCCAAGACTGAAACTCGAGAATCTCGGCCTGCGGGTCGAGGGTGCGCAGGGCTGAAGCTGTTTCTTCGGCCTCGCGGCCAGTCGCGACCACCACCAGCTGCAGCGGGGTGAGCTTCTTGGCTCGGCGAAAATCGCTGATTGCCTTGATGACGCTGGCCTGCGCCCCAACCGGGGCTATGACATCGGTGCGTCGATTGGTGATTTTCGCTTGCAGAGCGGCGAATGGGTAACCCTCAACTGTGAGGTCTTGAAGTCTTTTGAGCGCGACAAGGCGTGCGAGGGCCTCAGAGTTTGTCGTGCTCATGTGGGCAAGTCTACGTTGGCGAAGTTAGTATTGCCATTGAAAGAGGAGTTGACATGTCATTTGGAACAGCAATCTCAACATTTTGGAGCAAATTCGCAGTATTCAGTGGCCGCGCTCGTCGAAGCGAATTCTGGTTTGCCCAGCTATTCCTGACCTTAGTTTCGATTGCGATTGCAATCGTGTTTCCGGGTGAGGGCATGAACAACAGCGCTGCAACAAACCTGTGGGCTCTAGCGACTCTGATTCCTTCATTGGCAATTGGCGCACGTCGCCTTCACGACACCGGACGCTCAGCACAAAATCTTTGGTTTTTGCTATTGATTGTGGTGGGCTGGATTATCCTCTTGGTCTACTTGCTAGAAGACAGCAAGCCAGGCACAAACGCCTACGGCGACCCAGTCAAATAATTACTTGGCGTTAACCGCGTTCATCGCCTCGAGCACACCTTTGGTGACGATCTCTTCGACGGCATCGGCAGATAGCGCGAGCAACAGTGGAAGCTCTTTGCGCTCGTCGCCTGAGAAATTCTTGAGCACGAAATCGGCGGCATCCATGCGGCCTGGTGGTCGGCCTATGCCAACCCGCACGCGAACAAAATCGTTTGAGTCGGCAGCGGCGATGATGTCGCGCAAACCGTTGTGACCGGCATGACCACCGGCCTGCTTGACCCGAACGGCACCGGCATCGATATCTAGCTCGTCGTGAATAACGATCACGTTCTGAATGGCTACGTCATAGAACTTCATCAGGCCGGCAACCGGGCCACCAGAGTTGTTCATGAATGTGCCGGGCTTGGCAAGAATGACCTTTGGGCCACCGAAACCGAGACGGCCTTCTGCCACAGAGGCATTGGCCTTGTGGGTTTTGAAACTCGCAGAAATGCGATCGGCCAAGATGTCGAGAACCATCTGGCCTACGTTGTGACGATTGGCAGCGTAATCGGGCCCGGGGTTACCGAGCCCGATTACGAGCCATGTCGAATTCGACATGTTAGAAACTAACTATGCCTTTGGAGCAGCTGCAGGAGCCGCGACTGCAGCCACAGGAGCAGCAAGCTCAGCTGAGTGCTCAGCAGCGTTAACCAAAACAGATGCAACTAGCTCTTCTGGTGCAAGGTCAAGCTTTGCGCCAGCAGGAAGCTTCACGTCGGCGGCGGTCACGTGGAATCCAGCGCCTTCCTTGTTGAAGACAACCTCAACGAAGTCAGGAATCGAAGTTGCGGCAACTTCTAGCTTCACGGTCTTGTGTAGAAGGTCGATGGTGTGTCCACCCATTGCTTCACCAACGATGTGAACCGGAACCTCAACGTGTACGCGCTCACCCAAAACAAGGGTGACCATGTCGATGTGCTCGATGACCTGAGTTACGGCGTCCTTAGTTGCGCTCTTAACCAACACGGTCTGTGCGCGACCTTCGATGTCAAGCTCGATAACTGCGTTCTTGTGACGAAGCACAAGCGCAATCTCGTGAGAGTTGACGGTTACGTGAACCGGGTCGGTGCCGTGACCATAGATCACAGCAGGTGTGTGGCCGGCTGCGCGAAACTTGCGCGCTGCACCCTTGCCGAATGTATGGCGAACAGCAGCCGCCATCTTGATTGCTTCTGACATTTTTCTTCTTTCACAAATGCGCGACAAACGCATCTTGTTTAGTTTGTAGTTTGGTCAACTCAAGCTGTTACGCGAGGACTCGTGCCAGAATCTGGAATTTGCCCCGTCGATTACGGTCTTGGCTTTCGCTTCGACCCTCGCCGTTGTCTAAGACCAGTCTATTTGCTGCTAGGCAATGTCAGCAACCTGCGGTAAAACTGACCCATGGGGATTAAATCGAAGTTCTTGGCCGTGATCACTGCACTTGCCCTTCTTTCTGGGGTTTCTGCCATTTCGGCGACGCCGGCCACGGCAGCCTCGGTCAAGGTGACTGCCGGTGCCAAATGCGCCGTTGCCAAGAAGCAGGTCAAGATTGCCAAGGCATCTTTGGTCTGCAAGAAGAATGCCAAAGGCAACCTGGTCTGGACTAAAGCGGCCACATTCAAAGCCTCGCCAGTTGTAGCCACAAAAGTGACCACTCTTGCAATTACCCAAGAAGAACAAACCGTAGCCGCTGTAGCCGAGGTACCTGAGTCGCCGTCGGGCTATCCGATAGTTATTGACCCAAATGCCGGAGGGTCTAACGAGGTTGTCATTCGCACCCCAGAAGAAGCCGAAGCTCCGGTCGTGTCCAATCCGATTGCTCCTGAGAATCTGCGAGCGATATTGATCACCGAAAATTCGGTTTCGGTAACTCACGATGCGGTTGAAGGGGTTTCGCAATATCAGGTTTACCTGCGCCATGGCGACAGCTTTACTGGCAAGGGAACTGACATCAGCAACTTGAATGTCGAATTCACAGAGTTGACTCCCGACTGGGATTACGTGGTTTGCGCCTATTACCGAGTCGAGAACGTCGACTCAAACAAAACTTGCATAAATGTTCACACAACGGGTCAAAGACCGGTCGAACCTGTTCAACCTAACGGCCCAGCAAACATTTTGCTTAGTTCAACTGAGACCACAATCTCCGCTTCGTGGGAACCCATTGCCGGCGCAAGCTGGTACTCGCTCTGCCATGTGCGACGAGACGTTTGGCAGTGCGGTGGCTACACGATGCTCAGTGATACGTCGGCAATTTTTCAAGACGGGTCGATTTATGCTGGTTGGAGATATGGCATTCAGATCACAGCAGTTTTTGCAGACGGCACACGTTCGTTGCCAACAATTAGTTATGTGATGTCGGCTGGTTCGCAGCCACCTCCGCCAACCAAATATGCGGCGCCGACCAATTTGAGAATTATTGATCTGACCCCAACGTCTGTAACTATCGCCTGGGATGACCCTGCGAACTCACCCGTGAGTTTCTGGTCAGTATCTACGAGAGCTCTAACCTCTTACTCGCAAACCGGAGTTGACCCCAACGCGAGACAGTTCACGTCGACTGCAATTTGGCCAGGCGGAGGATTCGAGATAATCCTGAGCGGATACGACCAGGTCAACGGCAAGTGGACTGAAGAAACGAGAATTGGCTTCTACGCTCCAAACAACTAGCGAGCCAAACGTCGAATCGTTAGAGCAACGGCGAGAATGACCAGGCTTATCTCGGCCGCATAGCCTGGCACCGCAAGGGCCAGCCAGATGCACAGAACCAATCCAAACCAGGCGATGAAGCGCGGAATCACGCGCTCGTTGCTCGGCTGACCGAGCGCACTGATGTGGGCAATTGCGTAATAGACCAGAACGCTGAAGCTGCTGAACCCAATCACCTCGGCAAGATTGCCAATGGTCACGAGTGCGCTGGCACCAAACGCAATGACTACTTCGGCTAACCACGGACTGCCAAATCGGTTGCGCTGCTCAAACACTTTGGGCAACTCACGATCTTCACCCATGGTGGCTGCGGTGCGAGAGACACCGGCGAGAAGCGCGAGAATCGATCCGAGCGAGGCAACGGTTGCTACGACTGACACCAATGGGCCGAAAGGCAATGCCAGTGCAGTGAAGAATGCGACGAATGGAGTCTCAAGGCCAACCAGCTCCTCACTCAAAACTGCTAGCAGCACCAAAGTCAAAATCGCATAAAGCGCAATAACAAAAGCAAGAGTTATCACGATTGCTAGCGGAATGTTTCGCTTCGAGTTGCGCACCTCGTTGCCGAGGGTTGCGATGCGCGCGTATCCGGCAAATGCGAAAAACAACACGGATGCCGCCATCGCAATGTCTTGCGTTGCTGTCACGGTCAGGGCCAGTTGCGAATTCTCTGCGTTCGAGAAGTTAGCGATTCCGATTGCCGAGGTGAAAACCAAAAAGCTTGTGGTCACCAAAGCGAGCACCGCGGCAACGGAAGCCGTGCGTTGAATTCCAAGCGAATTGACAATCACCATGATCACAATCGACGCGATTGCGACGAGTTCTTTGTTTTCAGGTGAGACATAGGCACCGAGAGCCAAGGCGATGGCGGCAATCGAGCCGATCTTGCCGAAGACAAAAGCGAAACCGGCAACGAAAGACAGAGTTTCGTTTCGATAGACCCTGGCATAGCTGTATGCGCCACCCGGGCGATCAACCTGTCTTGCCAACTGATAAACCGAAGCTGAGTTAAGTGCGGCAACGAGGCCCGCAATCGCCAGCGCAACGAAAAGCCACTGGCCAGCAATCTCGTATGCGGTTCCGAAAACTACAAAAACGCCCGCGCCGAGCATTGAGGCTAGACCGATTGCGATTGCACCTAAAAGGCCAACCTGCTGTTTATTTGCGCTCATTGGCCCGGCACCTAGCCGGCTTTAGGCGTGGCCAGGGAAAAGCTTGTTTACCGAGTCATCGCCGAATACGGCACTGATGGCCGCCGCGATTAGCGGGGCGATGCTCAAGACGGTTAGCTGCTCGAACTTCTTCTCTGGGGTGATTGGCAGGGTGTTGGTCACGATTACCTCGTCAATGGCACCGCTCGAAAGTCGTTCAACCGCTGGGCTCGAGAAGACCGCGTGAGTCGAGGCCACGATGACCTTGGCTGCACCGTTGTTCTTGAGCGCTTGCGCAGCAGCCACAATGGTGCCGCCGGTGTCGATCATGTCGTCAACCAGCAAGCAAGTGCGTCCATTTACGTCACCGACAAGCTCGTGAGCCTCAACCTGGTTTGGGCGGTCTGGGTCGCGACGCTTGTGAATAATCGCAAGCGGTGCACCGAGACGCTCTGCCCAGATGTCGGCAACTCGAACGCGACCCGAGTCTGGTGAAACTATGGTCAACGCTTCGCCCTCGTAGTTCTTGGCGACGTAGTCAGCCAAAAGCGGAAGAGCCCAGAGGTGATCGACCGGCCCATCGAAGAAACCTTGAATCTGTGGAGTGTGAAGATCGACCGACATCAATCGGTTTGCGCCGGCAACTTTGAAAAGGTCTGTCATGAGGCGAGCAGAGATTGGTTCGCGACCCTTGTGCTTTTTGTCTTGACGAGCGTAAGGAAAGAAAGGTGCAACAACGGTTATGCGCTTCGCACTCGCGCGCTTCAACGCGTCAACCATTAGCAGCTGCTCCATGACCCAGTTGTTGACACCCTCGCCGTGAGACTGAATTACAAACGCGTCAACACCGCGAACGCTCTCTTCGTAGCGAACGAAAGTTTCACCGTTGGCAAAGTCATATGCGGTGGTTGGAACAAGAGTTGTGTTGAGCAGCTCGGCAACTTCTTCGGCGAGCGCCATATGCGCACGTCCACTTACGATTACCAGTCGTTTCGAATTGCTGGCCAAGATATCCAAGTGGATTACCGCTCTTTCTTATTTTGCCTTGTGGGCGGTCTGGGCTGCTTCGGCTGCTTTGCTTCCGGGGCGCTTTTGCAACACCCAGTCGGCCAAGTTCTTTTGAGGTGAAACGTTCAGAGCAATTGACCCAGGTTCGACATCTCTGCGAACCACGGTGCCAGCTGCTGTGTAGGCTCCATCACCAATCGTAATTGGTGCGACGAAGACGTTTGACGCACCGGTTCGAACGTGCGACCCGACCGTGCTGCGGTGTTTGTTGACCCCGTCATAGTTGGCAAAAATAGTGCCGGCGCCGATGTTGCTCTCGACGCCAATCTCGGCGTCTCCAACATAAGAAAGGTGCGGAACCTTGCTGCCGGCGCCAATCTTGGCGTTCTTGGTCTCAACAAAGGTGCCGATCTTGCCGTCTGCGCCGAGGTCTGTGCCCGGGCGCAGATAGGCGAATGGCCCAACGCTTGCGCCATTGCCGATGCGAGAACCGGTTACGTGTGCCTTCACCACAGATGCGCCCGCGCCAACCTGGGTGTCTGTCATAACGACTTCTGGGCCAATCGTCGAGCCCTCGTCGACGGTGGTAAAACCGCGAAGGTAGGTGCCTGGCAACAAGGTGACGTCTTCGCCGAGTTGCACGGTGACATCGATCCAGGTTGAGGCCGGGTCAAGAATGGTTACGCCGGCGAGCTGCCAGGCTTCGCAGATTCGCAGGTTAAGTTCGAGTGCAACGTCGGCAAGTTGGCGGCGATCGTTGATGCCGGCGACCAGCCAGTTGTCGGTAACCGCAAGAGCAAGAACTTTTTGCTTGCCCTTAACCATTACCTCTGCGACATCGGTGAGGTACTTTTCACCCTGCGCATTGTGAGTTCCGATTTTGGCAAGCGCTGCGCGAAGGTGCTGCGCATCAAAAACATAAACACCGGCGTTGACTTCGTTGACCTCGCGCTGGGCATCGGTTGCATCGCGCTCTTCGATGATCTCTAGAAATGCTCCGGCGTTTTTACGAATGATTCGGCCATAACCAGATGGGTCTTCGAGAACCGCGGTGAGCAGAGTTGCTGCCGCGCCGCTCTCGAGGTGAGCGTCAATCAAATTCTCAAGTGTTGCAACGTCAAGCATTGGAACGTCGGCGCTGGTGACAACCACTGCCCCATCGAAATCCGCTGGAATAACCTCCAGCGCACACTCAACCGCACGGCCGGTGCCCGGCACTTCGTCTTGCTCGGCGACGACGGCGTTCGGAAAGAACGCGGCAACGTATTCGGCGATTAGGTCTTTCTGGTGGCGAATAACTGGCACCACGTGGCTAGCCCCAAGTTGGGTGGCAGTAACCAGGGCATGCCCGAGCAGGGGCAATCCGGCAATTTCGTGCATGACTTTGGGTTTGCGAGAGCGCATTCTTGTGCCTTCGCCAGCGGCTAGAACCACCACTGCTAGATGCTGCTCGGCCATGCTGCCCTTTCGGTCTGTTTACTAGCTGTCCCACTAGGACTCGAACCTAGAAAGCCGCCTCCAAAGGGCGGAGTGTTGCCATTACACCATGGGACATTGCCTGCCTGGCCTAAGCCTTGCCTGCAGGTCAAGTCTGCCAGATGAACGGCGACTAGCCCAGTTTTTCGGTTAGCTCAAGCCATTCGAGCTCGAACTGCTCACGCTTGGCGTTCATCTCGGCCTGAGCCTGAGCGAGTTTGCCGAGACCGTCGTAATCGCCTTGGTCGTGAGTCGCCATCTTGGCGTGCAGGTCGGTCTCGTCGCTCGCGATCTTTTCGAGTGAGCGCTCGACACCCTTCAACTTCTTCTCAAGTTCGCGACGCTCGGCTCCGCCCAGCTCGCTAGCAACTGCAACTTCTTGCACCGCCGCAGGCAGCTCTGAGCGTATAAGAGACGTACGGGTTCTTCTCTTGTTCGTCTCTTCGAGCAAAGGACCACTGAGGCTTAAGCTGCGAAGTCGAAGGTATTCGTCGACGCCGCCTGGCAGGTGCCGCAAGTTGCGATCACCAAGTAAGGCGTATTGCATGTCGGTCACGCGCTCGAGCAGATAGCGATCGTGGGTGACAACGATTAGCGTGCCCGGCCATGAGTCGAGAAGGTCTTCCATGGCGGCGAGCATCTCGGTATCGAGATCGTTGGTTGGCTCATCCAAGATGAGAACGTTTGGTTCACCAAATAACAGGCGCAAGAACTGAAGCCTGCGCTTTTGCCCACCACTGAGATCTTCGATTGGTGTTTGAAGTTGCGCGGCGGTGAAGCCGAGTTGTTCGATTAGCTGGGTTGCAGAAAATTCTTTTCCAGCGGCTGCAAATGTGGTTTTCTCGCGTGCGATGACCTGAAATATTCTCTCACCATAAAACTCTTCTAGTTCTTTCACTTCTTGCGAGAGCGTTGCAATCTTCACGGTCTTGCCAAGTTTGACGCGACCGCTCGCCGGTGTGAGTAAACCTTCAATCAATCTGAGCAGCGTGGTCTTACCGGCTCCGTTAACACCGACGAGTCCAACGCGATCGCCGGGACCGAGTCGCCAGGTTATGTCGTGCAGCAACTGTTCAGATGCTCTGTCTTCGCTGGCCGGAGTCGAGTAGCTCAGGTTCTCGACATCAATCACGTCTTTGCCGAGTCGAGTGGTTGCCAACTTCTGCAGTTCGAGACGGTTGCGCGGTTCTGGTTCGTTTGCAATTAGATCTTCGGCGGCATCGATGCGAAATTTTGGCTTTGCGGTTCGCGCAGGAGCACCTCGGCGAAGCCAGGCAAGTTCTTTACGCATCAGGTTGCGACGACGGGTTTCGCTGGCCGCTGATGAGCGATCGCGCTCGGCGCGCTGCAGAATGTATGCCGCGTAGCCTCCCTCGAAAGGTTCGATTATGCCGTCGTGGACCTCCCAGGTGTCGGTGCAGACCGCGTCTAGAAACCAGCGATCGTGGGTGACCACGAAGAGACCACCCTGACTTGCAGGCCAGCGCGTCTTTAGGTGACCGGCCAGCCAGGCAACACCCTCGATGTCCAGGTGGTTGGTTGGCTCATCGAGCATCACGACGTCTAGGTCTTTGGCAAGCAAGGCAGCCAGCGCAACGCGTCGCCTCTGCCCACCGCTGAGCTCACCGATTGGCTTGGCCCAATCCAAGTCATTTAGCAGCCCGCCGATGACATCGCGAACCTTCGCGTTGCCAGCCCACACGTGTTCGGCCTGATCACCGACTACGGCTTGACCGATAGTCATGGCTGGGTCGAGGGTGTCGCTCTGGTCGAGCATTCCGATGCTCAGATTGTTGCGATGAGTAACACGGCCAGTGTCTGGCTCTAGAGTCTTGGCAAGAATTTTCATCAGGGTCGACTTGCCATCGCCGTTGCGACCAACGATTCCGATTCGATCGCCATCGTTGATGCCGATGGTTACCGATTTGAAAACCTCTTTCGTTGGAAACTCCAGTGAGACGCTCTCAGCGCCGAGCATATGTGCCAAGTTCTAGATCACGCGCCTAATCAACGAGCCGAGTTGCCATGGCCGGGCCTTGCGTTGCTACTGCGTTGTAACCGAGTTCAGTCAGCGCGCGTGCAATCTGCATGGCGGCCGTTTCGCTCGATGCTAGAGCAAGCACAGTCGGACCGCTGCCGCTGACCATGGCGCGCAGTGCTCCGTGTTGCAACGCCGTGGTGATTTTGATGCGCAAGTCTGGGCGAAGCGAAAGCGCTGCCTCTTCGAGATCGTTGTGCATTAGTTCTGCGAGGTCGAATGCGTTCGACTTGTGCAGAACGCTGAGCAGCTTCGCTGGCAATTCTGGTGCGGCAGTTTGCTCATCGCGTGCAGCGCGAAGCTCATCCAATCGTTTGTATACCGCTGGAGTCGATAACCCCTGCTCGTCGAGAATCAGAACCAGGTGAATCGGTGCGACACCTTCGACCGGTGCGAGCTGGTCTCCCCTGCCAACGCCAACCGCAGCCCCGCCGGCCAAAGCAAAGGGAACATCGCTGCCGAGACCTGCCGCCAGTTCGTGCAGACGCTCGGGTGAGAGGTTAGCGCCGAGTAATTCGTTGACGGCAACCAGCGCGGCGGCTGCGTCGGCCGAACCGCCGCCCATTCCGCCGGCAACCGGCACGTGCTTGTCGATGCCAAGCGACACCTTGACAGCTTCTGGCACCCCCGCCTCGACCTTTACCTGCATGGCCACCTTGACCACCAGGTTGTTCTCATCGGTTGGCACGGCCAGCAGCTGAAACTCGCCAAGCGAGCCGGTGACTTTGACGCTGTATTCGGTGGCAATCTGCGCGGTTACTGTTTCGCGAAGGTCAACGGCCAGGTAGAGACTTGCCACATCGTGATAGCCGTCGTCGCCGAGCGGGCCAACCTTGAAAAACAGATTCACCTTGCCGGGCGCATCGGCGATGGCGACCTTGGCGGGCATGAGTCGGGCGTTCAGCATTTCGAAAAGTTCAAACCAGAAGATTTCGTAATCGAAACCGCCGGTGTTCTCACTGTTGTTAGAGGGGTTGCTCGCGCTGGCTTCGTGTTCAACCGTGATGCGATTAACCTGCTCGGCTAGCTTGGCAAAACGAATCGTTGCGCGAGAGTTGTCGCGAAAGGCAACGGTCAGTTCGGTCTCACCGTTAGAAGCAAGGAGTCTCGGGTGCAGGTTTCCCGGCCAACGATCTACGTCACTGAGAATCAAAAAGAGTGGACCATCGGCACACGCGATGTGCTTAGTGAACTTGTATTGCAGCTGGCCGCTGCGCTTCGAAACTTCAGACACTTCGTGCCTGCGCAATTCTCAAGAAGTCGTGAACCGTTAGTTCTTCTGCTCGCGCCTGAGGGCTCACCTTTGCCGCAATCAAAATCTCTTCGGCACGCGCTGGCGAACCCGCCCAGTCGGCGAGTGCCTGACGCAGAGTTTTGCGGCGCTGCGAGAACCCTGCGTCGACGGCTTCGAAAGTTGCGAGGCGTTCTGCTTCGGTGCCTAAAGCAACATCGCGTTTCGCAAAGTAAACCAGCGCGCTATCAACATTCGGAGCCGGCCAAAAAACGTTGCGACCGATGTTGCCGGCAAGCGCTGCCTCTGAATACCAAGCCAACTTGACGCTCGGAATGCCATAGACCTTATTGCCCGGGCCGGCAGCCAAACGATGGGCGACCTCGGCCTGAACCAATACCAAACCAAAACGCAGCGATTCAAAAGTCTCGAGAAAGTGCAACAGCACCGGAACAGAGATGTTGTAAGGAAGGTTAGCCACCAGCGCGGTTGGAGCATCTGGCAACTCGGTTACCCGCAAGGCATCGCTCTTCACGAGCTCGAACGCCTTGCCGGGGGCACGCTTGGCAACGGTGGCTTCGAGTTCGCTGGCCAGCTTCGGGTCGATCTCGACGGCAACGACCTTCTTGGCAACCTCGAGCAGCCCAAGGGTTAGCGAGCCGAGCCCAGGCCCGATCTCAACCACTGTTTCGTTGCCGCTGAGCTTGGCCGCGGCCACAATGCGCCTAATCGTGTTGGGGTCGGTGACAAAGTTTTGCCCGAGTTTCTTGGTTGGCACCACACCGAGTTTGGCTGCCAATTCACGGATGTCAGCTGCGCCAAGCAGCTCAACACCGCCGGCTACCGAGGCGTTCACGCCAGCCCCTCTTGCCAAGAGCCATAGACCCGCTCGGTGTTTTCGGTAAGCCGGGTCGCCATCTCGTTTGCGGTTATGCCAAGTTGTTCGGCCATGTAGCGAACGGTGATCGGCACCAGATATGGCGAATTGGTTCGCCCGCGATATGGCTCGGGAGCCAAGAACGGCGCATCGGTTTCGACCAAAACCAACTCGGGTCGAGCAAGCTTTAGCGCGTCACGAAAGTCTTGGTTGCGCTTAATAGTGATGTTGCCGGCAAAAGACATGTACCAACCGTTTTCGTTGCAGATCTCGGCCAGCGCAGCATCGCCCGAGTAGCAGTGAAAGACAACTTTCTCTGGTGCCCCAACTCGTTTCAAAGTTTCGACTACTTGCTCGTGCGCTTCGCGATCGTGAATCATCACAGCGATGTCGTTTTCTTTTGCGATGCGAATGTGCTCTTCAAATGAGTGCTGCTGAAGAAAGACGTTTTCTTCGCCTTCTGTGCGATAAAAATCTAAACCGGTTTCACCGATTGCACGCACTCGCGGTTGCTTCGCAAGTTCGGCAATTTCTGCGATGGCGGCATCCAGGTCTTTCACGTTGGCGTAGAGCGGCGCTTCGTTTGGGTGCAGCGCAACCGCAGCGAGCACACGAGGTTCGCGAGCGGCGAGTGCGGCAGACCACTTCGAACTCTCGAGGGTCACGCCAACCTGAACGACACCGAGCATTCCAACCGAGGTTGCCTTATCAAGATTTTCTTGCCAGGCCATCGGCGGCTCTGCATCGTCGAAAGCAAATTCGAGATGGCAGTGGTTGTCGTAGGTGCCGACCTCGAGCGGTTCTGGCAGTGGCGGATACTCAAGCTGTCGCTTCTGAGAATCTTCGCCGGCGCTCTTGATGCGCATGAACTGCTCTTCGGCCACGAGAGCTACTTGGTTTCGGTGTCTTGTTCGACGCGCGGAAACAGCGGTTCGAGTTCGGCGATCTTTGCACCGGCCGGCAACTGACCCCAGTCGGCTGCTTCGCGAATCGGTCGGTCGGCAAGGTCACCGAGCGACTTCGCGGCGAGAGCAGACCAGAGCTTTGCGGTGGCCTTCGGCACTACCGGTGCGAGCAGCACGGCTAGAGCGCGAAGGCCCTCTGCTGTCGTATACAAAACGGTGCCAAGCCGCTCACGATTGGCTTCGTCCTTGGCAAGCACCCACGGCTCCTGCACGGTGATGTAAAGGTTCAGTGCGTCGACAAGTGTCCAGACCTGTGCAATTGCCTCGTGGATGGCCACCTCGTCGATGGCGGCATCGGCCGCCTTGACAGCATCGGTGGCAATCTTCTGAATCTCAAGTTCGGCTTCGGTCGAGGTGCCGGGCGCAGGCAGAATGCCCTCGAAGTAGCGGTGAATCATGGCAATCGCGCGCGAGGCAAGGTTGCCGAAACCGTTGGCTAACTCTGACTGGTAGCGAGCCGAGAGGTCTTCCCACGAGAACGAGCCATCGCTGCCGAAGGCGATTGCCTTCATGAAGTAGTAACGGAAAGCGTCTGAGCCGAAGGTGTCGGTGATTTGGTGAGGCGCGATGCCGGTGAGTTTCGACTTCGACATCTTCTCGCCACCGACAAGCAACCAGCCGTGACCAAAGACCTGCTTCGGCGTTGGCAGGTCGGCAGCCATTAGCATTGCCGGCCAGATCACCGCGTGAAAACGAAGAATGTCCTTGCCGACAATCTGCACTGACGCCGGCCAACGCTTCTCGAAAGCCGCGTTGTCTTCGCCATAACCGATTGCGGTGATGTAGTTCAGCAGCGCGTCGAACCAAACGTAGGTGATGTGTGACTCATCCCAGGGAATGTCGATACCCCAGTCGAACTTTTCTTTCGAGCGCGAGATTGAAAGGTCTTCGAGCCCACGACGAACGAACGAAACGACCTCGTTGCGCGCAGACTCTGGCTGAATGAACTTCGGGTTGGCGGCATAGAAGTCGAGCAGCGGTTGCTGAAACTCGCTGAGCTTAAAGAAGTAGTTGCTCTCGTGCAGTTTCTCGACCGGCTTCGAGTGAATCGCGCAAACCGCTTGGCCGGCAAATTCGCCTTCGCCGTCGATTAGATCGCCGTCGGTTTTGTACTCTTCGCAACCGACACAGTAGTTGCCAACGAACTCACCCCGATAGATGAAACCCTTGTCATAGAGATGCTGCAAGAACTTCTGCACGTTCTTCTCGTGACGCGGCTCGGTGGTGCGAATGAAGTCTTGGTTGTCGATGTCGATGGTCTCGAGCAGTGGCAGCCACGAGTCGTGAACCAGCTTGTCGACCCAGGCCTGAGGCTCAACCTTGTTGGCGGCTGCCGTGCGAAGAATCTTCTCGCCGTGCTCGTCGGTTCCGGTAAGTAAGAAGGCATCCTCGCCGCGCTGGCGGTGCCAACGGGTCAAAACGTCTGCTGCCACCTCGGTATAGGCGTGACCGATGTGCGGGGCATCGTTCACATAGAAGATCGGCGTCGTGGCATAGAAAGACGCTTCGGGGCGGTTAGGCATTCAACTATCTTAACCGAGCGGCTGCTCAGTTGTCTTTGCGGGCATCCAGGCTGAGTTGATAGAGCTCGCTCTTTGAGACCTTAGATAGTTCGGCGATTTGGTTGACGGCGTCTTTCAAACGCTCGCCCGAGGCAACGAGAACCAGCACGTCTTCGACCAGCTCTTCGATTTTGCGCACCGGTGCGCCAGCACCGGCAATCACCACGACGAACTCGCCCTTTGGCTCTGACTTGGCCCAATCAACCAACTCGGCAAGGGTTGCGCGCTCGGTGTGCTCAAACTTCTTGGTTAGCTCTCGCGAAATCGAGGCCTTTCGGTCTGCACCGAAAACGTCGGCGGCCACCTGGAGCGACTCGAGCAAGCGGTGCGGCGACTCGAAGAAAATCATGGTTCTGCGCTCGCGAAGCAGCTCTTCGAACAGGGTTCGTCGCTCGCCATCTTTGCGTGGCATAAATCCCTCGAAGGTGAAGCGATCGGTTGGCAGGCCAGAAACCGCGAGCGCGCTCAGCACCGCTGAAGGCCCAGGCACGATTGTCACTTCTACCCCTGCCTCGGCACAGGCACGCACCAGGTTGAAACCAGGGTCGCTGACGGTGGGCATGCCCGCATCGCTAACCAACAAGAGGTCGTTATCGCGAGCCACCTCGACCAGTTGCTCGAGGCGTTCGCGCTCGTTGTGGTCGTGCAGGCTGAACAGTCTGGCGTTGATCTTTATCCCGAGGGCCTGAGCCAACTTGAACAGGGTTCGGGTGTCTTCGGCGGCGATGAACTTCGAGCCAACCAGGTGCTCAACCAGTCGCGGCGAGGCATCAGAGAGGTTTCCGATTGGGGTCGCAGCAAGAATTAGCACAGCCCCAAACTAGCACCGGCGCTAAACCGAGGCCGTCAAACTACCATTAGAGGGTGCTCGCCCAACTATCCAAACTCGCTTTCGAACCGCGCATTCGCGCCCTGTTCGACCGTTGGGCTATCTGGGCGATTGTCGCCCTGGCCGGGGTGCTGAGGTTCTTCGACCTCGGCTACCCAAAGAAGCTGGTTTTCGACGAGACCTACTATGTCAAGGATGCGCTCAGTCTCACCCAGGGTGGCTTCGAACGCAACTGGCCAGAGGGCACCGACGACTTGCTTGCCTCGGGTCAGGTTCCGACCATGTTAGAGACCGGTTCGTTCGTGGTGCACCCGCCACTGGGCAAATGGATCATCGGTGCTGGCATGTGGCTCTTCGGCCCGGGCAATTCCTTCGGCTGGCGCTTCAGTGTTGCCCTGCTCGGCACCCTCGCTGTTCTGCTGATCATGCTCGTGGCCCGAAAGCTCTTCAACTCAACCTTGTGGGCCGCGCTCGCTGGGTTCTTCTTCGCCATCGACGGCGTTGCAGTCGTTTTGGCTCGCACCGCTCTGCTCGACACCATCTTGATGTTCTTCGTCTTACTGGCGTTCTGGTTTTTGCTGCTAGATCGAGAACGAAACTTCGGACAGGTTTTCAATCGCCCATGGATGCTCGCTGCCGGAGCCGCCCTCGGAGCTGCGACCGCGGTCAAGTGGAATGGAATCTTCTTCCTGGCATTCTTCGGCATCTATGTCGTGCTGACCGAGGTGCTCGGTGCCAAAGAGTTTTCTATTTTGAAATTTCTGAAGACAGCGGCAACAAAGTTTTTGATTCTCGTGCCAATTGCTTTTGCAACATACCTCGCGAGTTGGACCGGTTGGCTAACCACATCGGGTGGCTACGACCGAGGGTTCGCCGACGATGCCGCAAATAGATTCACTGGACTCTTGTCTTGGGTTCCGATTTCGCTGCAGTCGCTCTGGCAGTATCACGTCGACGCATACAACTTTCACGTTGGGCTTCGCACAACCCACTCTTACGCGAGCAATCCGCTGACCTGGTTGTTCATGGGTCGACCGACTTCTTTCTTCTACGAGGGTGCGGCGCAGGGTGAGGGTTCGTGCACGGCGGTCGGTGGTTGCTCGAGTGCAATCACGGCACTCGGCAATCCGGTGATCTGGTGGGCTGCAATCGCCGCCATGGTCTTCTTGATTTGGCTATTCGTGCGCAGGTCAGATAAGACCGCGGGCCTAATTCTGCTCGGTATTGCCGCCGGTTACCTTCCATGGATGCTGTATCTCGAGCGCACGGTTTTTCACTTCTATGTGATCGTCTTCGAACCCTTCGTTATTCTCGCCCTGGTCTATGCCCTGGCAACGCTGTGGCGGTCTGTGGGGCCTGCGGCCCACTCACGCCTGCTTGGCGCTTATGCTGGCTATGCGCTCGCCAGCGCGGCGTTTAGCTTGTTTTTCTTGCCCATCTGGCTTGGCACCTGGACCCCTTACTGGTTCTGGTTCATTCATATGTGGATTCCGAGCTGGATTTAAATGGCAAACAACTATCGCGAGGTCTTGAAGTCGCCGGGCTTTCTGAGGGTTATCACTAGCCAGCTTCTGGCACGTTTTCCGTTCGGCATGATGAGCCTGGCTCTGGTCATGCACATTCAACACGTCTATGGCTCGTATGCGATCGCCGGATTCGCCCTCGGAGCTGAGACTGTCGGAGCAGCAATCAGCGGCCCGCTGCTGAGTCGCTTCATGGCCAGAGTTGGTGTGACGCGAGTCATACTTCCGTTCTCGATTGCAACAGCATCGGCCATGTTTGCCATCGCTTTTTATTCGGGTGATGCGCTCGTGACGATTGCGCTCTCTGGAATTGTCGGCCTAACTTCACCACCGATTCAATCGGCGGCTCGCACGGTTTATCCAACGCTCGTTAAAAAACGTTTGCTGTCATCGGTCTATGCGCTCGACGCAACCGCTCAAGAACTCATCTGGGTTGTTGGTCCGGTTCTGGCCACCATCTTGGCCGCGCAAATCAGTACCGCGTTTCCGGTTATCGTCATGGGCACACTGCAGATTCTCGGTGCTTGGTCGTTTGTTGCAAACAAAGAAGTTTCATCTCTCAAGATTCCCAAGTCGAATCGTCGCATCGGCGGCGTGCTAAAAAACAAAGTCGTGTTTGTAAACCTGATTCTTGGCATGCTGCTGATCGGAAGCTTCAGCGGAGTCGAAGTGGGCACCGTCGCAATTCTCGGCAAAGAACTTGCCGGGCCGGTTATCGCGGTGTTCTCGGTTGGCTCGATTCTTGGTGGGGTAATCCTAGGAAATCGCAACAAGGGAAAGTGGGCGCTAACCAGATTCTTGGCGTTGATCACTGTCGGCTACCTGCTGATTTTTGTAAACCCAACCGATGCAATCTGGATGTCAATCGCCTGGTTTATCGCTGGGCTCGGAATCGCGCCCGCACTCGGAACCATGAGTGCGATTATCGGTGCGACGGTCAAGACATCGGATGCTCCCGAGGCCTATGGTTGGGCTGGCACCGGTCAACTCATGGGTTACTCGGCTGGCGCTGCGTTGGCCGGAATCGCTATCGAAGTGGTTTCGCCAACAGCATCACTCTTGATTGCTGTCGTCTTTGGTTTGGGTGCGACACTGGTAGCACTGATGTCACTTAGCATCACTCCGGCGCTGGGTAAGCAGTCAACAGAGACCCAGAGCCTGCCGATTATCAAGGAGTAGTTTTGGCCGTTTTCGCCGTTACATACCTTTACAGCGCCGAACCAGACGAGCTGAACCTGGTTCGCCCGAGTCATCGCGCCTGGATGGCGGAACGGCTCGCAGAGGGCCTATTGCTGGCAAGCGGACCAATGGTCGACAACCCGACAGCACTGCTGATCTGGCGAGCAGAATCGCTTGAGGAACTCGCCGCACTGCTCGACCAAGACCCGTTCGACATCGTCGGTTACATCGGCGAACGCACAATCACGGAGTGGAACCCGGTCTTCGGCCCTTGGAGCGCAAAGTGAGCAAGACCGAGCAACCGATTGTCACCCTGAACTCTGGGCAACTCATGCCGCAGCTCGGTCTTGGCGTCTATAAGGTGAACCAAGATATCGCCGTGCAGCTAGTTCAAGAAGCGCTCAGCATCGGATACCGCCGAATCGATACCGCCGCGCTCTATGACAACGAGGCCGAGGTCGGGGCCGCAATTCGCAAGAGCGGCCTTGCCCGCGAAGAAGTCTTCGTAACCACAAAGATTTGGAACGACCGCCACGGATACTCCGAGGCGAAAGAGGCGATTCAAGAATCAGTCGAACGCTTGAACATCGACTATGTCGACATGATGCTGATTCACTGGCCGTGCCCGAAGCAAGACAAGTTCGTCGAAACCTGGCGAGCATTCGAAGAGGTTTTGCAAACGGGATTGCTTCGCGGCATCGGCGTCTCGAACTTCAACCAGCCGCATCTCGAGAAGTTGCTTGCAAGTGCCAACGTGACACCGGCAATCAATCAGGTCGAACTGCACCCGCAGCTCGCACAAGACTCACTGCGCCACTTCAACAGCCGTCACGGCATTCGCACCGAGGCATGGGCACCGCTCGGCAGAGCGCGTTTCAACGACCACCCGCTGCTCATCGAAATCGCCGAGTCGCTTGGCAAGTCTGTCGCGCAGGTGATAATTCGCTGGCACCTGCAACTCGAGAATCTTGTGATTCCAAAGTCTTCAAACCCAGATCGACTTGCCGAAAACTTTGACGTCTTCGACTTCGAATTGAGCCAACACAACATGGCGCTAATTGCAACTCTTAACACCGAAACCAGAATCGCTACCAACCCTGACGACATGAACTAAGGACAGAGATGCGCGTACTCGTAACCGGAGCAACCGGACTCATCGGCACCGAAGTTATTCGTCAGCTAAAGGCTCGTGGCGACGAAGTGGTCACCATGGTTCGTCGCGCGCCAGAGAATGACACTCAGCGCGAATGGCAACCTGACCGCGACTATCTGCAGCCCGGCACGCTCGATGGCGTCGATGCCGTGGTGAACCTAGCTGGCGCAACCACCGGCAAACTTCCTTGGACCAAGAAATACAAGGATGAGCTGATCTGGTCGCGAGTTCGCGCCACCGAGTTGTTGGTTGCCGCTATGCACGAGGCCAAGAAGCCGCCGAAGGTTTTCGTCTCGGGCAGCGCTAGCGGAATCTATGGCGATACCGGCGACACCCTGCTAGACGAAACAGCACCGAAGGGAGAGGGTTTCTTGTCTGACCTCGCTTTTGAGTGGGAACAGGCGGCGCTCAAAGCACCCGAGAAGGTTCGCGTGGTCTTGGCTCGCACAACTTTGGTCATGTCTCGCGAAAAGGGCGCTCTCGGGCGTTTGATGCCGCTTCTCAAGCTTGGGGTTGCCGGGCCGCTTGGCTCGGGCAAGCAGTGGTGGGCCTGGATCAGTCTGCAGGATGAAGCCGCGGCAATCATTCACCTGATCGACAGCAATTCGGCTAAGGGTGCATTCAATATCACCGCGCCTGAGCCGGCTACCTGTGCTCAGCTGATCGCTTCGCTCGGCAAAGCTCTTGGTCGGCCCGCAGTCATTCCGGTGCCGGCATTCGCGCTTCGCCTGGCGTTTGGCGAGGGAGCCGATGAGCTGCTGCTCTGCTCGCAAAAGATGTCGGCTCAGAAACTACTCGACAGCGGCTTTGTGTTCAAGCACCCAAAACTGCTAGACGCGGCTAACTGGGTTGTTGGCAAAACTAACTAGGGTTTTGCTCTGGCAGCAACTTGCTGAGGCTTCGAATAAACGGTGCACCTAGCAAAGCAATCAACGCCCCAAGCGCTCCGCAGATAATCATCGGCGCACGCAAATCGATAAGCGCAAGCACACCACCGAGCATTGAGCCAATCGGCATTAGGCCCCATACGAGTGTTCGCCGCGTGCCATGAATTCTGCCGAAGAGTTCGTTTGGAATGATCTGGTGATAAGTCGACATCAGAAGAATGTTCCACTGCGAAATCGAGACGCCGATAAACACCGATATCACAATCCAAACCCAGACGTTCGGCGCAAGACCGGTGAAGACGGTTAGAAAGCCTGACAAGAATATGGTCAGCGCCATCATGTTCATTCGACCAAATCGCTCAGACAATTTGGGAGCCAGAATCGACCCGAGAATGTTTCCTAGCGCGCCAGCTAAAAACACAAACCCGAACAGGGCAAAAGGCACTTGCAGAATGTCGAGCATGAAGAGCACCATGGTCGAACTCGAAGCCGAGAAGAAGAAACCGATGCTCGTGGTGAGCAGCACCAACTTCAAAAGCACCTTGTCTTTGTATAGGTATGAAATTCCAAAGCGCATATCTGCCCAGAGCGACTTCTTGGGCAGCTCGGTGCCGTTTTCGTCAAGCGCTCTAATCGCCTTATATGAGCCGGGGATGATGGCAACCAGAACTACGGCCAACAGAATGCCCAACGTGCCCGATAGAAACGGCAGAAAGATTGCCAGGGCATAGAGAATGCCGCTGAGTGGCGACCCGACCAGTTCGCCAACCATGGTCGCGCCAATCGAGATGCGCGAATTGCCGCGCTCGAGTTGCTCTGGTTTCAAAATCTGCGGGATGAGCGCTTGAGCGGTTGTGTCATAGAGCACTTCTGCCGCTCCAATGATGAAGGCGATCAGGTAGAGAACCGGAATGTTTACGGTGCCGGTGACTATCGAGACCGTGAGGGCGGCAGAGCCGGCGAAGCGAATGGAATTGGCCACCCACATGGCCTTTCGGCGATCGACCCGGTCAACCAGTGAACCGATGGGAATCGCAAAGAACAGCCAGGGCAGCATCACAACAGCCGCAAGTGCGGCGATAACAACCGGGTCTCGGGTGAGCGTAGCGGCCAGCAGTGGAACCGCGGTCTTGAGCAGCCCGTCTGAGACGTTCGAGGCCAGGGTGGCCGACCAGAGTTTGCTAAAGGTGGCACCTAGCGGCTCGTGCTTTGCTTTGGTTCTCTCAGCCAAGGTGACTCCGTTCAAATCTCGCCAAGACTAGCAAGAATGAAAAATCCCGCCGACGAATCGGCGGGATCTCTCGTGAAGAAAAGAAATTACTTCTTCTTTGCTACCTTGCGAGCTGCTGGCTTGCGCGCAGCAGTCTTCTTAGGAGCGGCCTTCTTAGCTGCTGGCTTGCGCGCAACAGTCTTCTTTGCAACAGCCTTCTTTGCAGCAGGCTTCTTAGCTGCTGGCTTGCGCGCAACAGTCTTCTTTGCAACAGCCTTCTTGGCTGCTGGCTTGCGCGCAGCAGTCTTCTTAGGTGCTGCCTTCTTAGCTGCTGGCTTGCGCGCAACAGTCTTCTTTGCAACAGCCTTCTTTGCAGCTGGCTTCTTTGCAACAGCTTTCTTAGGAGCTGCCTTCTTAGCTGCTGGCTTGCGCGCAACAGTCTTCTTTGCAACAGCCTTCTTTGCAGCAGGCTTCTTAGCTGCTGGCTTGCGCGCAACAGTCTTCTTTGCAACAGCCTTCTTTGCAGCAGGCTTCTTTGCAGCCGGCTTCTTAGCAGCTGGCTTCTTTGCGGCAGTCTTCTTGACTACCTTCTTGGTTACGGTCTTTACGGCCATGATTGTCCTTTTCTCGAGATCAACAGCTGCATCAGCAGCCTTCTTACCTATTTCTTGAGAGATGTCCTGAACTTCGTCCTGAACATCCTCTGCAATTGCCCGCCCGGTCTGCTGAACGCTCTTTACGTTTGCGTTCCAGACCTTCTTGACACGATCGAAAATTGCCACTCTTTTTTGCTCCTCAATGTGTTATTGCAGATACACAAAAGCGTAGTGGAGTTGTGCACAAATCAATCGACACGCCGAATTTCGAAAAGTTTTTTTAAATGGCCCGGCGACGCTCGAGAATGCGATCTAGCTCTTTCGAATCGAGTTTTTTCTCTGCGGCTTCCGACTTGCCAGATTCGATATCTGAAACCGTGGCTAGCGTGACCGACTCGAGCTCGCCAATTCGGCGTCTCAAACTCGACTCTGGCAGAGCCGTTGCCGTCCAGGCGCGCTCGTCAAAAAGTTGTTCTGCGGGCGCATCGCCAAGCGCTGACTCCCTTATGGAATAAGCCATGCGGGCCCGTTGCTCTTCTAATTGCTGCAGCGTCATAGCGGGTTGCTGTGCCGGTTTTCTGCGACTCGAACGCAGGGTAGATGCCGCGGTAAGAAACACAGCAGCCGCCGCCACGGTCAGCGCAAGCCACGACAGATTTTCGACAGCTTTGAAAACCGAATAGACCGCGGTGGCAAAAGATATGACCAAGATCGCCGAAAAAAGGCGTCGAATTAGTCGAATATTTTTATTAAGAATTATTAATTGCGACACGCCGTTTTGGGCATTTTTTGAGGTGTTCGGCACTTTTTTCGAAAAGTTTCTACCAGAACTGGAAGCTTCGATATTCGGGTCATCGCGCCTACCCCAGTTCGGAACGTAGACCAGAACATAAATCAAGACGGCAATTGCGAGCATCCAGCCGCCGTCTAGTGAGAAGTTCATGACTCAAAGATATGAGTCAGCTGCCAAAGTGCTCATCATTTTGCTCGGTGTGTTTAATCACTTTGGTAGAAAATGGGTAATTCATTTCACCCACCTGCTTTCGCAACCATCGGTTAAGCACCCCCGACTCGACCTCTTCGTGAGTTAGCGCAAAGACATAATGATCTCGCCAGGCACCGTTGATGTGGATGAATCGTTCTTTGAGTCCTTCATACCTGAATCCGAGTTTTTCGACCACACGCAAACTGGAAACGTTTTCTGGGCGAATATCAATCTCGATTCGATGAATTCCCACCGTGGTAAACAAATAGTCAGACACTAGCGCCACAGCAGTTGGCATGATCTGTCGCCCGGCAACTTCGGGTGCAACCCAATAACCGATTACACAAGACGAAACCGAACCGAACAAAATATTTGCGACATTTAGTTGACCGACAATCATGCCGTCTTCTTCAATCACGAACGGCAAGCAAGTGTTGCTATCCATCTGTCGCAACAACGTGCGAATTTGTCCACGGATGTCGAACGAGTTTGGGCCCTCCGGGTTAGTTGCTTCCCAGGGTCGCAACCACTCTCGATTAGAAAGAATGAGTCTTTCCATGCTTTTCGAATCTTTCATTCGCACAAGACGCAGTCGAACGTCGTTGTGAGTTAGAGCAAATGAAAGAGGCACGTGGCTAGATTAGTCGCATGACCGAATCTGCAGTAGCCGAAGCCAAGGCCTTGGTTAGAGCCGAGGTTCGAGCCGCCCGCAGCGCTCGCGAGACTTCGGCCGAAGAATCAACTCGACTGAGCGAGCAGCTCGGTCAGTATTGCCTCGACAATAAGGTGGCAGTTGCGGCGGCCTACTTGCCGCTGCCTGGCGAGCCAAACATCTCTGAGTTTCTCGACTGGGCCAAGGGCAACGCAATCAGGCTGCTGATGCCAGTGGTAACCGGCCAGAGCCTGCGCTGGGTCGAGTTTGACTCTGAGACGCGAGTTGGCGAACTCGGCTTTGCCGAGGCGAGAGGCAAGCCGGCAGATCTCTCTGCGGCTGAAGTCATCTTCTTGCCGGCCCTATCAGCTGATTTAGCCGGCAACCGGCTTGGCCAAGGAAAGGGTTTCTACGATCGCTGCCTGCAGCAGCTCAGCAGCTCTAAGAAGCGAGCAAAGCTAGTGGCCGTGGTGTTCGACGAAGAAGTCAAACTGATCCTGCCTACCGAAGCACACGACGAGAAAGTTGATGCCGCGGTGACGGCATCCAAGTTCGTTTGGTTTAGACGCTAGCTATTGCCAGTGCGGAGGCACATCGCCTCGAAGTCGATCGTCGTTGTTTACCGGACGATCCCCCCAGGCGGCATCGGTGTCTTCGAAGGCCTTCTCGTTTTCGAAAAGTGGCAGCGGACGCTTTGAAACTTCGAGTCCCAATTGCTCTGCAATTCGAAGAGCAACGGCATGTGGGTCTGAGAAGAGCTCGAAGCTGTGCACCCGAATGTAGTTCCAGCCGATTAACCTGAGCAGCTTTGACCGTAATCTCAGTTTTTCGCTAAGGGTCTCACCGATTAGGGCCCAGTCTGGAACAACCACCGCACTTCGCCCACCGTAGGCAGCCACCAGTGGCAGTCGCTCGGCAAAAGATGTATCCACCCGTGCGCCGAGTTTCTTCAGTCGCATTGCCAAGTCGGCGAGCAACGAATCGCCCTCGATTTCTGCCGAACTGTGTCCACCGTCTTCAGAGCTTGAGAGCAGTGTCTTGAGCAACTTTGCACCCTCGCTCACTCCCTCTGTCGGAATCACTTCTGCGGTAATGCAACTGACCACCGTGATTTGCCTTCGTGCGCTCACCAGGGTGTTAGTCAGATAGCGTCTGCCGTCTTTGAGGCTCAGCTGGCCGAAGTCGCTCGAGACCCCGCCGCGCGGTGTCAGCCCGAAGCCAACCGAAAAGATTATGTGGTCGCCAATTCGATGCGCGAGGTCAGCAATTGAAACAACCTCAAACTTTTCGGCACCGTGCGAATCGAAGAACTGCTCGAGTTCTGGCTTTGTCGTCAATTCCTTTTTCAACAGCGCCCTGATGCGTTCGGCGTGAGCACTAGAAGCAGAGGCAACAAACAGAGACTCGCTGGCACTCTTCTCGGCATGCTCAAGAACCAGTTCAACAACGCGGCCAACTTCTGCCTCGGGGCTTTCGGTTGCGCCCTCGTAAGTCGTAGTTGCGTTCGCACCCTCTGTGATGATTTCGATGGTGTGCGACTTCTTGCCATCAAAATCGGCAGGAGTCGGCTCGAAGACGATTCGGTTTTGATAAAACTCTCGGTTGATCAAGCCACCGAGTGTCTGACCGGCCGCGCGATAGCTGACTCTCAAAGTTTCAACACCAAAAGCTCGCTTTGCCGATTCGAAGAAAGACAGGCTGTCAATCTCGCGACCAATTGGCTTGAGTCGCGATTCAATCTCGAAGCCCTCGGGCGAGGCGATGGTTTCGTCGCCGAAGGCAATCACCTGTTTAGCGCGCTGCAAGACCGAGAGATTTTCGGCAACCGTTGTGCCGGCGGCATCCATGATGATTGCCACATCGAAGCTCTGACCATCGAGTGCCTCCGGGGCCTCAAACGGTGAGACCAAAACCACGGATGCGATCGAGTCGAGCAGGCTTGCGGCGGCCTTCGGCAACTGGCTTAGCGTGGCCTTAGAGGTCTTTAGCAGTGCTTTCAGGCTCTCGGCATCGGCCGGGTTGGCCTTGACGGTTGTGTGCCAACGCTCGGCCAAAGAGTGTGCCAAAGAACGAGCCTGAAGTTTGACCACGTCTGCGTCTGCTTCGCAGAAGGCGGTTTCGATTGCGTCGATTTGTTTGGCGTTGAAACTCAAAACTGAAACATCTCGCTGAATCAAAACCTCGAGCACGCTTTGCCACCAGCAAAGGTCGAACTCGACTGCAATGTGCTCTCGCGGTGTGTGCAGGCGTGCCAGCTCTCGCTTTAGCGGTTCTAAGCCCACGGCCGCCAACTGGGCCGCCAACTCGGTTCGTGCCTCTAGGTTGTTTAGCGCATCGGTATCTTCTACCAGAGAGTCGAATCGTTTTGCTAGTTGAGCTAGAGGCAATCGAATCATCGGCTGCTTTGAGACCGCCGAGTCGAGATGGCGCTCGAGTTTGTCTAGATCTGAAACAAAAGACTCGTAAACATTTTGCACTTCGCCAAGACCAAGCGGAACCTGCGGTGCCGTTACAGCTGTCGAATAAAGGTGCCACTGTTCGCGCTGCTCTTGAATCTGCCGAAGCGCCACATTCAAATCTGCAACGTGCATTCCGGGTCGCAAATATTCTTTAGCCAACTTCTTGAGTCGACGCCGGTTTCCACCAGACATTTGAGAGCGCCCGACACCGGTTTCTTTTCTCGGTGCGGTTGCGGTGATGAGTTCGGTCAGGGGTCGGTCATAAACGTCGGCCACGAAGCGATCCAGGGTCTCTCTGATTCCAATAAAGAGGCGCAGATAAACACCCCACTGCTCAACCGAATCCGCAGGCTTAAAGCTGACCCGCTCGGTGAAATCGGTCATGTGCTTGCTCAGTGAAGCAAACTCTTGATCGCGCAAACGTTTTGCCATTTCGATGGCCGACTGAACCTCTGAAGGTGAATCGAACTTGGCTTGAAACCAAGCCGAGTCTTCTGGGCCAAATTTGAATTCGCCCAGTTGCTCTGCTCTCTGCAAGAGGGCGATAGCGGACTCTCGATGCTTGTGCTGAAGCAGAAACTTGGCTTCGATTCGGGCGTTAGTTTCTGCTGCGCGCGGCATGGAGCTGAGCAGCGCCAAGCGCTGAAGGGCTTCGTCAATCGAGACATCAAACTCTAAATCTCTGCGCTCGAGGGCCGCCTGATAGGCCTCGAAGTGAGAAGCCGCCTCTAAGCGGTCGGCCTCTGCCGCGGCTAGGTCAACCGGACCAGCCTTCTCGTGCCTTGAGATTGCGGCAATCACATCGAGCCAGGTGGCCGAACTTCGAACTGCCATGCCTGGCAAACCGAGTTCACCAAATCGATCTGATAGCTCGTTCAGGGTTTGTCGGCGGCCAGCCGAAACCACGACTCGTTTGCCAGATCGCACCAGCGCGGCGATGGTATTTAGCACTGTCTGGGTGTAGCCGCAACCTGGCAGGGTTTCAACCGCAAAACTCTCACCGCGCATCGCACGCGCAACCACGCGTTTCTGGGTTTGATCTGCGTCTGCAACTACTTCGACCCCGTGCACATCGCAGATTGGCAATCGAGCAAATCGATACTCGTCTGAAAGCGCAACTAGAAGATCTGAAGACTCTCGCCTGAGGTCGGCGACAAGTTCAACCGGGGCGGTGGTGAAGTTGGTAATCACGAGGGTGCGTTGAACCTCTGCAGAGGCTTTGCCGAGCACGAGTCCCTGCAAATAGTAAATGACCGACTCGGGAAGAATTTCTGTGGATCGAGCCGCCAACTTAAGCAGGTGGCTCTCGTCGATGTCTGCCGAGTAGCAATTCTTGAAAGCCTGCACCAGCGATGGGTTTACCCTTGCGCCCGCCGTGAGTTCAATTTCATAATCTTCACCCCGAGCGGTCAAACGAATTGGCCAGATTAGAACCGGCAACTGCAGATCGAAACCGTCTCCCTGCAGGTTGGTGACTCCCGCTATCAACCCGAGGGTTTCGATTCCAAACTGCTGTGAGATTTTCTCGGCCTGATTCTTGATTCTGCGAGCGGCACCAAGTGCAGAAGAGAAAGACTGCGGGTCTCGCACCAAACTCGAAAGGGTGGTTGCGCGACCGGCAACAAACTGCGAGAAGCCGCCCGGATGCGACTGGGCCAAGTCGATCTGGCCGTACGAGCTGCGCTCAAAGTTCAGCAGCGGATTGGTGACACCGATTGATTCGAGTTCTCGCTGCCAGGCATCCCAGACCGCCTGAGGCACGCTTGGTTTGGTCGAATCGAGGTCGGGCATGCCTAAAGCCTAAAACCGAGCGAGACAGAAGCCCCGCAGGCTCGGTATATTTGGCCTCTTAGCCCTCGTAGCTCAGTGGATAGAGCAGTGGTTTCCTAAACCATGTGCGGAAGTTCGATTCTTCTCGGGGGCACGCTTACGCTTGGATGATGCCCAAGCAAACGTTCACCGAATCTGCTCGACCTTCGGTCGCTTGCGGCGCAGTCTAGAAATCAACGCACCCGTTAGGACAACATGACCACTATTTCGCGCGCTGCCTCGGTCTGGTTTGCCGGAGTCTTCATTTTGTTTTCGGCCCGTGGAATCTTGCTGGCAACCTGGAGTAACCAAGGCCCGGCAATAAAGTCGAGTCTCGGCTTCGACCTTGCAGCCATGGGGCTTTATCAAATGGTGATTAGCCTCGCGTCTTTCGCTGGCATTTTTATAGCCGGTCGCCTACTGCACAAGTTTGGTTCGCGCTACGTTTCTCTACTTGTCTACTTGCTGATGGCAATTGGTTTGGTCGGTCTCGGCTGGTCACTTAGTTCACAAGACATAACTGCAGCAATCTTGTTTACCTCGCTGATCGGGGCACCGTTCGGCATTGCAGACTATGGCAACAACTTTGAGGCGGGCGAAATTGATCGCAGCTCAACCAGAAACCGAGTGCCAATGCTGCACTTCGGCTACTCGGCTGCGGTGCTAGTTGGCGGTTTGCTTTCTAGCCTGTTTATAAGTTTGAAAATCAGTGTCACAGAAAACTTCACGTTGGTTGGAATAATCGTCGCGGTCATTGCGATTTTTGCCTCATACATGATCCCAAAGAACAACGGCAAGGCAAACCACGATCATGCCGATGAAAGCGCAAAAGTCACGGTGCTCGAAATTATTCGAAACAAGCGCCACATAAAAGTCTCGGCAATAGCCTTTGCGTTTGTGGTCTCCGAAGCTTCGGGCATGCTCTGGATTCCGATCACGCTAACCAGCGATGGTATGAGCGGCACCGAGGCGGCGTTGGCATTCACCCTTTTCGCGTTCGCCATAACGGTCCTAAGGTTGCTCGGTGGTCGAATTGCAGACAAACTGGGACGCCAGAATTCAGTTCGCTACCTTGCTCTGGTTGCAATCCTTGGCATCGCGATCTTCATGGCAACCCCGTTGCTAAACATGCCTTTCGTGGGAATTGCCATTTGGGGAATCGGTAACTCATTTGGCATATCAATGGCTGTGGCCGCTATGTCTGATGACCCAAAAGGCGCTCACGCCAAACAAACACTGCTCTGGGCCGTCGTCTACTTTGCGAACATCACAGTTGGACCAGTTCTCGGTTTTCTAAGCACGTTGACGTCAAATTATGCTTCGTTTGTGTTTCCGATTGCCGCTCTACTTATGGTTCTAGCTTTCAGTGCGAGCGTAAAACCAAAAGCTCAAAATACCTAAGCGCGAGTGTTGAACTCGGTCGTGAACTTTTCTAGGCCGCGATCTGCAAGTAGCTGTGCCACTCAGGTTCTGCGTGATCTGCTCCGCGAACTATCCAAGACGTGCCGTGTGGCATTCTCGGCGCGGTTCGAAGTGCCCAACCCATTTCGGCAAGAGTCTTGTCACCCTTTTTGTTGTTGCAGCGAAGGCAGCAGGCAACCAGGTTTTCCCAGGTGTCTTTTCCGCCGCGAGATTTAGGCTGCACGTGATCTATCGTCGTTGCAGACTTTGAGCAGTAGGCGCAGCGGTTTGAATCTCTTCGCAGCACTCCCCTGCGCGACACCGGAATGTTTCGACTTCCGGGAACGCGCACGTACCTGGCCAGCAAGATGACAGAAGGCAGCTCGTATTCACCCGTTGCGCTTCTAACCTTGAGCTCATCATTCTGCTCAAGCACGGTTGCCTTCTGGTTTAGCACGAGCATGATTGCCCTTCTAAACGAGACGACACCAAGCGGTTCGTAACCAGCATTCAAAACTAAAGTTCGCATTTCTTCCTTTCGAAATCACCCACACGGCTTGTGAGTTTTCGCGGCATTTGCTTTGGGCAATAAAAAACGCGCCGTCAAGATTGACGACGCGCTAATTACCTGAGGGTTGGCGGTGTTGAAGTATGCAACAACACCGAACGGCTTGCTTGGCGGGCAAACTGGTCAGCTGCATGTCCTTCTCCTGTCAACACAACAAATGCTTATTCAGAGATTAGACCTCGGGGGCCATGGAGCCGGTTAGCGAACCTTGGCGTGTTGGCTAGTTGCCTGCAATGCGCACGAAGTGCACGTTTGGGGTGTAAATCGGAGCGAGCTTTACAGAGTCGCCACGACGCGGTGCGTGATAGAAGTTGCCGTTGCCCGCGTAGATGCCGTTGTGGCTCAGATCGTTGAAGATGACCAGGTCGCCAGGCAATGCGTCTTCTCGCTTGACCAACATGCCCATGCGGTTTTGACCGATCACAGTGTGCGGCAGGGGGATTCCGAATTGCGAGAACACGAACGCAACATAGCCAGAGCAATCGAAACCGGCTGGGGTTTCGCCACCGAATACATAGGGTGTGCCGACGTACTTTGCGGCAACGGCAAGGATGGTTGCCGCATCCAATCCCGTGTATTTCGGATTGGCTAGAAAGTCGGCTGCGGTTGGGCCGGAATAGGTTCTGTAGTTTGTGAGTCGAGCTTCGCGTTCGATCTCTGAAGCCTTGGCATCCTCATAGGTACCGCGCACAAACTTGACGGTGTTCACTGCGGCCACGGTTAGGTTCTGGTTGCCATCGGCATTTGCCAGTTCTTGTGAGCTTGTGGTGGTGAATCGAGCCATCGCAGCAACATCTGGATTGAAGGCGTAAGCGGGCAGCGCGAAGGTTGCGAAGATTCCTGAGCTGATGGTCATCGTGATTGCGTTTCGAACTTGGCGACGCGAGAACCAGGTGATTTTGCGAGTTGCGCGAATGACATTGGCACTAGCGACCTGGTTGTTTTCGGTGGCGGCAAAATAGGCGGCGTCTTGTGACGCGGCTTTCTTGGCTTCACGTCGGTCGGCGCGCGAAAGTCGAGCCTTTTCGGCTTCGCGTATCGATCGACGACTGCGCAATTCAAAAGATTCGAGAACTTTAACCTCGACGTCTGCGCGGTGTCTGCCGTTGCCTTGTTGGGCCACTAGATTTCTCCGCTCGGAATATTGCTCGGGGCATCCACTTGCCTAAATTTTACCCGATTATCGAGAACCACCGACCCCATCGTGCACATTCACAGGTTTTCAGGCAAGCAAAACCCCTAGAAATCAGGGTTCAGGCGGTCTTTTTAGACGGCAACAAAGAGGTGAGACGCCATTTCTCGGCTGAAAATCATGGCCTTGCCGGTATCTGTAACACAGACCCGAACGCCGTCTGCCTCAAATTCGATAGTCAAGGTTGCTCCGGGAATTAGGCCGGCGTCTCGCATGTCTGCAAGTTGTTCACTGAAGACCTGCATCGGTTCGCCGATTCGCACCAATCGATACTTTTTGCCATCAGACTCCCCGACCAAATATGAAACCGAAACCACGCCGTCGCGAAAAGCTTCGTTCGACTTGTGACCGAGCTCGGCCAATCCCGGAATTGGGTTTCCGTATGGAGAAACGTCTGGGCTAGAAATCAGACCGATGATCTTGCGCTCTACCTGCTCGCTCATCACGTGTTCCCAGCGACAGGCTTCTTCGTGCACAAACTCCCACTCGAGACCGATTACATCGGCGAGCAAGCGCTCGGCAAGTCGGTGCTTGCGCATCACACGGATGGCTTCGAGCCTGCCGTCATCGGTCAGATCGAGGTGACGATCAGCCGAGACAACAACTAAGCCGAGGCGCTCCATTCGGGCGACCGTCTGAGACACCGTTGGGCCAGCGTGATCTAGTCGCTCGGCAATGCGAGCGCGAAGCGGAACCTGGCCTTCTTCTTCGAGCTCGAGAATCGTACGCAGATACATCTCGGTGGTGTCAATTAAGTCGTGTTCCATTTCGCCTCCTCGTTGGGTCTAGATTACTCTCTCGACTTCGCTGGCTAGAATTGCCTCATGGCCGACATCAAGATTCCCGCAGAATTCATTCCAGAAGACGGACGATTCGGCTGCGGCCCATCGAAAATTCGACCAGCTCAGCTTGCCGCTTTCGCAATCGAAGGTGCTGCGCTAATGGGAACCTCGCATCGACAGGCTCCGGTCAAGAACCTGGTCAAGCGCGTTCAAGACGGATTGCTCGAACTCTTTCACAACCCAACCGGCTACGAGATAGTTCTTGGCAACGGCGGGTCAACCGCATTCTGGGATGCCGCCGCGTTTTCGCTAGTCGAGCGCAAGGCGCAGAACCTGGTGCACGGTGAGTTCGGTTCAAAGTTCGCCACCGCACTGACTAATCCGTGGCTTGAAAAACCAACCGTGATAAACGGCGAGCCTGGCTCTCGCCTCGAGCTTCGCGCCGAGGCCGGCATCGACTCTTATGCATACGCGCAGAACGAGACCTCGACCGGGGTTGCGACACCTGTCATTCGCGTCGCAGGCGCAGACGCCGGCGCACTGATGTTCACAGATGCAACCTCTGCCGCCGGTGGAATCGACTTCGATGCCAACCAGACCGATGTCTACTACTTTGCTCCGCAAAAGAATTTTGCTTCAGACGGCGGCCTCTGGGTTTCGCTAATGTCACCGGCCGCAGTTGAGCGTGCAGAGCGCATCGCTGCGAGCGATCGCTACATTCCCGAATTCTTGAGCGTCAAGACGGCAATCGATAACTCGCGTTTGAACCAGACCCTGAACACTCCGGCAATCGCGACCCTGTTTTTGCTTGCAGAACAAATCGACTGGATGAATGCCAACGGTGGTTTGGCTTGGGCCGACTCTAGAACCCGAGCAGCTTCTGCGCACCTCTATGACTGGGCAGAGGCCTCGACGTTCGCCACTCCGTTTGTGTCAAACCCAGACCACCGCTCACAGGTGGTTGTCACGATTGACTTTGACGAATCGGTCGATGCTGCCGCTGTTGCCAAGGTGCTGCGGGCAAACTCGATTGTCGACACCGACCCATATCGCAAGTTGGGTCGCAACCAACTTCGAGTTGCCACTTTCACCGCAACCGAGTTGGCAGATGTGCAGAAACTCACTGGTGCAATTGACTACGTTGTTTCACAACTCGGATAGTTTCGAACCATGCGCTTCTATGTAAAAGACTCAGAGCGAAAGCCAGACCCGCAACCAACCAAGGTAAATGCGAAAGCCGCGATTTTAGTTGGCGTTGCGCTTTGGATTATTGCGTTGCTATTTCTTGTGCTTCAGTCGACCCATTCGACGTCTCAAGAACCTTGGTATGCGGCCACTTGTATCGTCGGCATTCTGCTCGGCGTCTGGGCTTTCATCCGTGAGTTGCGTCGCTGACTCAGCGAGCTCAACGCCTTTTTGTTCTGAATCTTCTTTTGAATCAGCTGCGACAGTGTCGTCTGAATCTTCGGCGTCATCTTCTGAGTCGCCTTCTTCTTCAGCCTCAAGAGCCGCCTGAGCCTCGAGCTCTGCTTGCAGCGCCTTGTAGTCGGCGAGACGCTCTGACCAAGGAACCCAATCAGGCGCAATCAACGACTCTTCGCCTGGCATCAGGTTCACTTCGCTAACGGTTGTGTCTTCTTCGTCTGCAAAAAGTGAAACCGACCACGCCCAGCCGAGGTAGCCCTTCATCTTGGCTTCAAACAAAAATGTGTAGACGTTCTCGTCTTCTTCGATTTGGGTCAGAAAATCTCCAACGCCATTCTTCGGAGCAGACTCAACGGCGGCCAATCTTGCTCGATCGCGCAGCTGACTTTCGTTGAGCTTAGCCATCCAGTTCGTCTGCCAATTTTCGAAGCAAGCTTGCGATCTTCGAACCCTGCGCCGACTCTGGGTGCTTTCCGCGCTTCAAACCGCCACCGATGCTGTCGAGCAAACGAATCAGGTCTTCGACAATGATTGACATCTCGTCTGCCGGTTTGCGTGAACGCTCGGCAAGACTAATTGGTGCGTCGAGAACTCTTAGTGCCATGGCCTGAGCGCCGCGCTTGCCGTCTACGATGCTGAAGTCGACGCGGGTACCTGGGCGAACAACGGTAGTGCCGGCCGGTAGGGCTGACGCGTGCAAGAAGACCTCGGAACCCTCATCAGACGCGATGAACCCGAAGCCCTTTTCTTCGTCGTAAAACTTAACTTTGCCGGTTGGCATTAGAACCTCTTTCAATAAGACTTTGCCATTTTAGCCGCCGATGCCCGCTGAGACTAGGGCGCATATGCGCGGGTAGGCTTGACGGATGGCTAAATCAGACAAGAACCAGAACCGACTCGAGTCGATTCTGGCGTTCATGGCCGCTGGCGTGGTTGGCGTCTCGCTGATTTCAATGATTATTGCCCTGCTCACTCGCCTGTTCGGCGTGCAACCATGGGCCTTTTTGGCCCAGTTGCCACTCATTGGTCTTCCATTTGGTTTCGTTCTGATCATCGCTCTGCTAGTCACCAGCATGATTCGGCGTTCTCGTGAAAACCCACGCGGTTAGCCAGTTGCGCATCCGTGAGTGATCAGCTTCGAATTGCAGCCGCGCTGCGAAAACTCGACGACGCAACGCTCGAGCGAATAATTCAACTGCGAATGCTCAACTCGACACACCTAAGAGACTTTTTTGACATGGCCGATGCTCTGGCAAACCCAAAGTCGGTGGCCGCTGCACTGAGTTCGCTAACCATCAGCCAGTTCGAACAGTTAGATGACATCAGCGAAGGTAGAAAGCAAAATTCTGGAAGTTTTGTATTCGATCTGATGCTCGCCGAAAAGAGCGAGTCAAACCAAGTGATTTTTCAGAGCACCGTCGATGCGATGACTGCAATTCGAGGTCAGCGCAAAGTAGCTAGCCTAAGTTCAGTCGGCGCAGACAACTTTTCTTTGTTGCCTGCAGACTCAATAGATCGCGACGCAAGCCTCGCAATCTTCGACATCATTCAGGCATTGACCGAGCTCATCTTTGAATTAGAACAGCGTTACATTCGCGAAGTTGGCAAACGCGGTGTTGGGCTTCCAGATATCAAGCGACTGGCCAATCACCTAAGAAAACCAAACGACTATTCGAAACAGGTTTTCGAGCTCGCCCAATTTGCGAATTTGGCAGAGGTCGAAGGCGGTCGCTGGCAACTCGGTCAACGAGCCGAGAACTGGATTTCTTGGACCGATCGGGAACGCTGGATTCACCTAACCAACACCTGGCTGGCATTGCTCGGCGACGAGGCAGCGGGCGAACTGCTGGCGATTCAAGCGGGCGAGAGTTTCGATGAGAGACTCGCACACGTCTACCCCTTCGCAGACTCAACTGCCTCAAACCGAATCAAGAAGGTTGCAGAAATTGCGAACCTGATTGGCCTAATTTCGAACTCGCAGGCGACCAGTTGGCTGAATTTGCTGTCTGCAAATTCGATAAATGCGGCAAGCGAACGGGCGATTGCCGGCTTGCCACCCGCAGACGAAAAACTGATTATCCAGGCCGACTTGACCCTGATTGCGCCAAGTCCGCTACCAACCGAGCTCGAGATCAGTCTGCGCAGATTTGTCGACACCGAACAGATTGGCATGGCCAGCACCTACAGGCTTTCTGCGCTTTCGGTCAGCAATGGGCTAGAGACCGGTCTAAAGATTGGCGAGATTCGCGAGCTGCTGCTAAAACTCTCGGCTAAAGAATTGCCCCAACCAGTCGACTATTTGCTTCGCGAGGCCGAATCTAGATTCTCGAGGCTTCGAGTGATTTCGACAAAGTCGGGAGCGCACAGCCAAGTGGTTTCGTCAGACAGCATCCTGCTAGCCGAGATTCACAACGATCAGAGATTAAAGCCCTTTGCTTTGCACTTTGACGAGGCCGGAAACCTGCACTCTCGTTTCGAATCGGAGTTGGTTTACTTTGCCCTTCGCGAAGCAAACTTTGTGGCCGTTCGAATCGATGAAAACGGACAGGTGCTTTCACCGCAAAAGCTCTCTTCGAAGAATAAAGTCTCTGAGCAGAAACAGAATATCGCCGAGGATATCGCACGAATGCGAGAGGCCGACACGCAAGGTTCGAGTGATCCAGACGACGATGATTTGTTACGACAGATTCAGTTGGCAATTAAGTACAAGGCCAAAATGTTGATAGTTCTAACCACCGCAAACGGCGACCAGGTCGAATACTTTGTTGAGCCGGTTGGTGTTGCCAACGGTCGTTTGCGCGCAAAAGATCGCAAGGCTGACATCGAACGAACTTTGCCGCTGAGCTCTGTTGTGAGCATCTCGATTCAATAGGCTATAAGGATGACCAGCGGACCCCTCATTGTTCAGAGCGACAAAACTGCTCTGCTCGAGGTAGACCACCCGCTCGCTGGCGAGGCTCGACACGAGCTGGCTGTGTTCGCTGAACTAGAGCGCGCACCCGAGCATATCCACACCTACCGAATCACCAAACTTGGCCTTTGGAATGCCCGTGCCGCCGGACACGACAGCGACTTCGTGCTGGGAGTTCTCGATCGATTCGCCAAGTTTGCCGTGCCGACCTCGGTGCGCACCGACATCACCGAAACCATGAACCGCTACGGCAGGCTCACGATTCAGCGCGACGAGCAGGGCGAACTCGAGCTGGTTAGCCAAGAGCCGGCGATTCTGGCCGAGGCCACCAAACACCGCAAAATTGCCGAATTGCTAGATGGCCGTATCAGACAGACCGCCTTCAAGATTCAGCCCTGGGCTCGCGGACAGGTTAAGCAAGAGCTACTCAAGCTGGGCTGGCCTGCCGAAGACTTCGCCGGTTACACGCCTGGCACACCGCACGAGATTGCCCTAACCGATAACGGCTGGCACATCCGTGAATATCAGACCCAGGCCGTCGACAAGTTTTGGCAGGGTGGCTCGGGTGTCGTAGTTCTGCCTTGCGGTGCTGGCAAGACAATCGTTGGTGCTGCCGCCATGGCAGTTGCCAAAACCAACACCCTGATTTTGGTGACCAACACAGTTAGCGCGAGACAGTGGAAAGCCGAGTTGCTCAAGCGCACCACACTCACCGAAGAAGAGATTGGCGAATACAGCGGTTCGGTAAAAGAAATCAAACCGGTGACTATTGCGACCTATCAGATTCTGACAACCAAACGCAAAAACGAATATGCTCACTTGTCTCTGTTGAACGCAAAAGACTGGGGACTCATCGTTTATGACGAGGTTCACCTGCTGCCCGCACCGATTTTCAAAATGACTGCTGATCTGCAAGCTCGACGCAGACTCGGACTAACCGCAACCCTGGTTCGCGAAGACGGCAAAGAGGGCGACGTTTTCTCGCTCATCGGCCCGAAGCGATTCGATGCCCCGTGGAAAGAAATCGAAGAGCAGGGATACATTGCTCCGGCCGCCTGTTTCGAGATTCGAATCGATCTTCCAGAAGAAGAGCGCTTGAATTACGCGATGGCGAATCAAGAAGATCGCTATCGCATTGCCGCAACTTCGCCGATGAAGATCGATGTCATTAAGAAACTTCTGGCCAAGCATGCTGGCGAACCGACACTTATCATCGGTCAGTATCTCGATCAGATTCACACCATCGCAGAGGTCTTAGACATGCCGATGATCACGGGCGAAACCCCGGTCGATGAACGCGAACGCCTCTTCGACCTCTTTCGCACCGGCTCCATAAGCACCCTGGTTGTGTCAAAGGTGGCTAACTTCTCGATCGACCTTCCCGAGGCATCTGTGGCGATTCAGATTTCGGGTTCGTATGGCAGTAGACAAGAAGAAGCCCAGCGACTTGGCCGCCTGCTAAGACCCAAGGCCGACGGACGCACCGCAAGCTTCTACACACTCATATCTCGAGACACGGTCGACCAGGACTTCGCCCAAAATCGCCAAAGGTTCTTGGCCGAACAGGGCTACAGCTACGAAATTCTCGACGCATTCGACCTGTGAGTTCTCTCAACTGACACGCAGTTTGTTCCCAGACTTCTCCCAGTCAATTCGCTGACACTTAGAGCATGGAAAACATCAAGGTACTAGTCGTCGATGACGAACCAAGCATCCGCGATCTTCTCAGCCGACAGCTTCGTTTCGCTGGCTTCAGCGTTGCCGCGGTTGGCAACGGCAACGACGCGGTTCAAGCCGCCGAGAAGTCGACCCCCGACATCATCCTTCTAGACGTGATGCTGCCCGACATGAACGGGTTCAGCGTTACCAAGGCCATTCGTGCGAAGGGAATCGATGTTCCAGTGCTGTTTCTCTCTGCTAGAGACGAAGAGGCCGATCGAGTTACCGGCCTGACCGTCGGTGGCGACGACTATGTGACCAAGCCTTTCGGGCTCGACGAAGTCGTAGCCCGCATCCATGCAATTTTGCGACGCACAAAAATCAAAGAAGTTGAGACTTCTGTGATTGAAGTTGGCGAAATCAAGATCAACGAAGACGCGCACGAAGTTCTCGTGAACGGCCAGGCCATCGACTTCAGCCCAACCGAATACAAACTATTGCGATTCTTGATTACAAACCCAAACCGAGTTCTCTCGAAAGAGCAAATCATTGACCACGTTTGGAACTACGACTTCAACGGCGAAATGGGAATCGTTGAGTCATATGTTTCATACCTGAGAAAGAAACTCGACCCGGTAACCAGCGAGCCTCTGATTAAAACGAAGCGCGGCGTTGGCTACATGTATGTGGCACCGGTAACAAAGAAGTAAGTTTTTCTTGTGAATGAAAAACTGGCGGCACTAAACGATCGCATTTCGCTGAGAACCAAACTCACCGTTATGTCTGTCGGGCTAATTGGTTTGCTGCTGGTCGTTTCAAGCTTCGGAACCATATCGCTGCTGCGCACCTACCTGCAACAAAACACAGACAACTTGCTAACCAGTACGGCTACTGCACTTGCCGACGAAGACCCTTTGCTACTCGAAGCCCGTCTCGCAACCAAACAGGTGACACTTCCGCGCTTACCGAGCGACTACTACATAGCCTTTCTCGACAGCCGCGGCTCTCTTTTGATTGGTTTGGTTTCTTCGGCAAATGCTAAAAATGCGGTGCCAAATCTGAACGCCTTCACCCTAGAAGCCGTCATGGCTACTGAGGGTCGCCCCTTCGACATCGATGTTAGCTCAAAGAGCGGATTCCGCGATTTGGGCAACTGGCGAATGGTGGCAACCCCGCTGACCACGGTCAAGGGCTCGCTTGTTATTGCCCTTCCAGACATGACCAACGCCAGACTGCTTGCCCAGTACTCGGCTATCGGAACCGGTTTCGGCTTCTTCTTGTTGACGCTCAGCGGCTTGGCCATCTGGCTCACCATCACCTCGGCCCTGCGTCCCCTGCGTGAGGTTGAGCGCACCGCCGCAATGGTTGCCGCCGGAGACACCAGCCAACGTCTCGTAGCAGCCGATGAAACCACCGAGATTGGGCGCTTGAATGGTTCGCTCAACTCAATGCTCGACAGCATCGATAGCGCAATGTCTTCTCGCAATAGAGCGCTCGATCAGATGAAACGTTTTGTTGCAGACGCCAGCCACGAACTTCGCACTCCCCTGGTTACCCTTCGCGGATACGCCGAGCTCTACCGAATCGGTGCACTAAAGAAGAAGAGCGATATCGATGAGGCTATGGCAAGCATCGAGAGCGAATCGATTCGAATGTCTGAGCTGGTAGAAAACCTCTTGGCTCTTGCCCGAATGGATGAAACCAATCCGCTCACCAAGGAGTCAAACAACATTGCCGAAATCGCAGAGCTTTCGATTCGAGATGCCGGGGCGAGTGGGTCAAAGCACAAGATTGTATTGGTTGCTCTTGACTCAAAACCTTTGCCGGTCGATTTTGCTCTGAACGCCGAAGTCGATGCATCCGGCTTGCGACAGGTTTTCACTAACCTGATTGTGAACGCCACAAAGTTTTCAAATGAAAATGACCAAATCGAAATCGCCCTCGGCGCAAAAGATGGTCGAGCCGTAATCGAGGTTCGCGATCACGGTGACGGAATTCCGAAGGCCCTGCGCGAAAAGGTTTTTGAGCGCTTCTACCGAGCAGACAACTCACGCAATCGCGAAACCGGCGGAAGCGGACTTGGCCTTTCGATCGTGAAGACGATTGTCACTCGTCACGGCGGAGACATTAAAGCCCTAGAAACACCCGGTGGTGGCGCTACCTTCAAGATCACGCTGCCACTCAAGTAATTCACCGAGGCGCTTTTAGCCGAGTTACCCACAGATTCAGACTCTGCCAGCACTGGCCGATTCCAAATCTCAAAATTGGTTCATGACTCAATTTCAAGTAGACAGCGAGCAGGTTCTCGCAGCAAACACAGCTATTCAGGGCACCATCGGCAGAGTGCAGAACGACATAACGTCGATGCACGCTCAACTGCAATCACTTCAAGACTCTTGGCGGGGTTTGGCCGCTAACCAGTTTCAAGACCTGGCATTGCGTTGGCACACCACAGCAACAGCCGTGCAGGCGCAGCTCGGCGAACTGGGCCAGGCGCTGGCCTATGCGGCTCAACAATACGAAGAGATCGAAAACGCCAACCTGAGACTATTTGCCAGTTAAAGCAAAGCGGGTGACCCGAAGGCCACCCGCTTTGTTGAACTGACTTTTAGAAGTCCATGCCACCCTGAGGTGCAGCTGCCGCTGCGGCTGGCTGTGGCTTGTCTGCAACTACTGCTTCGGTGGTTAGGAACAAGCCGGCAATTGATGCAGCGTTCTGCAATGCAGAGCGGGTCACCTTGACCGGGTCAATGATCCCTGCAGCAACCATGTCGACATACTCTTCGGTAGCGGCGTTTAGACCGTGACCCACCGGAAGGTTCGCAACGCGTTCTGCAACAACGCCTGGCTCAAGACCAGCGTTGATTGCGATCTGTCGAAGCGGTGCCGAAATTGCAACGCGAACAATGTTCGCTCCGGTTGCTTCGTCACCGGTTAGCTGAAGCTTCTCGAAAGCGACCTTGCCGGCTTGAATGAGAGCTACTCCACCACCGGCAACGATGCCTTCTTCTTCGGCTGCCTTTGCGTTGCGCACTGCGTCTTCGACGCGGTGCTTGCGCTCCTTAAGTTCAACCTCGGTTGCGGCACCAGTCTTGATGACGGCAACACCGCCGGCAAGCTTGGCTAGACGCTCCTGAAGCTTCTCGCGGTCATAGTCGCTGTCTGTCTTCTCAAGTTCGCGACGAATCTGCTCGACGCGGCCCTTGATTGCCTCAGCGGTGCCGTCACCCTCAACGATTGTGGTTTCATCCTTGGTGATAACAACCTTGCGAGCGCGACCCAATAGGTCGAGAGTCGTGTTCTCGAGCTTCAGACCGACCTCTTCGGCGATAACCTGACCACCGGTGAGAATCGCGATGTCTTGCAACATGGCCTTGCGGCGGTCACCGAAGCCAGGAGCCTTGACGGCTACCGACTTGAAGATTCCGCGGATTTTGTTGATGATCAAAGTCGCAAGAGCTTCACCCTCGACGTCCTCGGCAATGATCAACAGTGGCTTGCCCGACTGCATGACCTTGTCAACGACAGGTAGAAGGTCTTTCATGTTTGAGATCTTTGAGTTTGCGATTAGCACGTATGCATCTTCGAGAACTGCCTCTTGGCGCTCAGGGTCGGTGACCATGTGTGCCGAGATGAATCCCTTGTCGAAACGCATACCCTCGGTTAGCTCAAGTTCGGTGTTGAAAGTGTTTGACTCCTCAACGGTGACAACACCTTCTTTTCCGACCTTGGTGATTGCTTCTGCGATTAGCTCACCGATGTAAGGGTCGCCAGCAGAGATAGATGCGGTAGCCGCACGCTGCTCTTTGGTGCTAACCGGCTGCGCGATGTTGTGCAACTCTGCGATAACCGCAGCAACTGCCTTGTCGATTCCGCGACGCAATGTGATTGGGTCTGCTCCGGCTGCAACGTTGCGCAGACCTTCGCGAACGAGGGCCTGGGCCAAAACGGTTGCGGTGGTGGTTCCGTCACCGGCGACATCGTCGGTCTTCTTGGCAACTTCTTTAACCAACTCTGCGCCGATGCGCTCGAATGGGTCTTCGAGTTCGATCTCTTTAGCGATCGAAACACCATCGTTAGTGATGGTCGGTGCGCCCCACTTCTTCTCTAGAACAACGTTGCGACCACGTGGGCCAAGGGTTACCTTGACGGTGTCTGCGAGGATGTTCAATCCGCGCTCGAGACCGCGACGAGCTTCCTCGTTAAAAGCGATAATTTTTGCCATTTTGGGTTTCTCCCGTTTGCTGAGTTCGTTGGCACTCTCTGATGTGGAGTGCTAATCCATTTTGGCACTCTAACCCCGAGAGTGCAAACCCGAATATTGTCCCGGTTAAAGCGAAAAGACCCCGCTTTCGCGAGGCCTTCTCTGAAACTGAGGTCTTAGATAACGTTTACGTTGTCCGCCTGCTTGCCCTTGTCGCCATCTTTGATGTCGAAAGAAACGCGCTGGTTTTCCTTTAGTTCTTTGTAGCCATCACCCTTGATTGCTGAGAAGTGGACGAAAACGTCTGCTCCGCCATCTTCAGTGATAAAGCCGAAACCCTTTTCAGAGTTGAACCACTTTACGGTTCCTTGTGCCATTACATACTCCTGTTACTATTCGACAGACCCGAAACACGGATCTCAGTCGAACGGAAAATGAAGCGGATGCTGCGTTCTGTTACGACCATTCCCAACACTAGCCCTTCGCCATTGCGAATAATAGGGCAAAAGCCACATTTCTTTCTTGTTATCGAAGCGTAATCAAGACCCTTATCGGTGCCTTTTACTTCAAATCTGAGCCAAGCACCACGGTTATGGCATCGGCAAACTGAGTAGAAACCTTCACTTTGGCCACCTTTAGCTTCTTGGCTATCGAGTCTGCCGTGGCCTGGTCGGCGGTTGAGCGAATGTGCACAACCGTGGTTTCGCGCTCTGCCCGGTCGATTGGGTCGTAGTTAGCTGCGGTGGCAACGTTGAAACCCGTGTTCGCTAGCGTCGTCGCCCACTTGCCGGCGAAGTCTTCTTGATCGGTTGCATCCAGCACAACGACTATGGGCTTTTGTTCTTCGACCACCGGCTGGGTAATTGCAGTGCCGGTATCGGTGAAAAAGTTGAGGCTGTCGATTCCCTTTAGGCCCACATAGCCGACCAGCGCGACGATTGCCGAGAACGAGGCAATCTTCAAAAACTCTAGGATGCGATGCCTCGCGGTGCGACGAACTCGGTGCCGACCACCGTGAACGGGGGCGGCGTCAAACTCATCCTTGGGGAATTTATCTGGCATCGCTCTGTTTTCTCTTTCGCACTCGAGCCTAATATTAGGCTTCGAAAGACAATCGAAACGGAGTTTCAATGACTTACTCGGTAAACAAGAGCGATGACGAGTGGCGTGCTGAGCTAAGCGAGTTTGAATATCACGTGCTTCGCGAGGCCGGCACCGAACGCGCCTATACCGGCGAGCTTCTAGAAGAGGCACGGGTCGGAACTTTCTCTTGCCGCGGTTGCGGCGCAGAGCTATTCAAGAGCGAAGCCAAGTTTGACTCGCACTGCGGTTGGCCAAGTTTTTACGAACCAAAGATTGGTGACGCCGTCGAACTAATCGAAGACCGCGCCCACGGAATGGTTCGCACTGAGGTTCGCTGCGCGGCCTGCGGCGGCCACCTCGGTCACGTATTTGAAGATGCTCCGCAGACCCCCACCGGCGATCGCTACTGCATCAACTCGGTAAGCATCACTTTTAGCGAAGAGTAGGCTGTTTACATGAGTGAATTCAACGCACAGAAAATTGCAAAAAACGTAAAGAAGAAAGTAAAGAGAAGCTTGAAGAAGACAAAAGGCAAAGTAAACATTCAGGTTGGCAACAATAGCTCGGCATTCTATTTTCTCGGCATGGTCGGTTCGGCCATCTATTTCATCTCGACTGCTACGGGCTTCTGGGATGGCGTTCTCGGAGTGCTCAAGTCACTGGTCTGGCCAGCATTCTTGATCTTCGAAGCACTTAGCGCGCTAGGCGCATAGACCAATAAAAAGTGCCTCCCAGATTTGGGAGGCACTTTTTTTGAGCCGACCAGGGGACTTGAACCCCTAACCCCCGCATTACAAGTGCGGTGCGCTACCAATTGCGCCAGGTCGGCCTAGGCCACAGATTTGCAGAAGAGATTTTGACCACTCTTCTTACGAGGGCGAGCTCGCAATCTGTGTCTATGCCCTACGAATAGGACCTAGTAATTCTAAGGGAGTTAGAGGAGATAACCCCTCGCCCAACCAAAGAACTAGTTAGCAGGTTGGCTTGCGCTTTCCATAGCCACAAAGATATCAGAAAAACCAAACCAGAACTAAAGACTCAAAATTAGCAAAAACTCCCAAAAGCTACTACCAGCTACTACCAACCAAATTCACCCCCAGCACTAGAGTTGAGAAACAAGATTTGGGGACAGAAATTGAAACGACTAGCAGCAGCCACAGGCACCGCAATGCTCCTTGTGTTTGGCGTTTCCATAATCCCGTCGATATCCGCAACCAGCAACAAAGTCATCAGCTCATGCGTAAACACCAAAACAGGCGCAATTCGCATCGCCACCAAATGCGTAAAGGGTGAAACAGCGCTTTCGTGGAACTCCCAGTCAATGCCAGGTCCAACAGGGGCACCAGGTCCAACAGGTGCACCAGGTGCACCAGGACCAAGCGGCGCACCAGGGCAGGCGGGTGCACCAGGCACAGGTCTAGTTGTTCTTGATGCGAACAACCAATTGGTGGGGTATCCACTAGGTGTTGCTGACAATTTCGATGGGGCTTCTGACATAGGTCTCACCTTGAGAGGCGTATCGGGACTTTCGGTGTTCATTCCGTCCGCCCAAAAAGTCATTTTCTTATCGATGGCAGGATTACCTGCCGCTCAGGATTTTTATTTCACATCCGCGAACTGCACAGGACAGAGATATTTCCTTTACGAGGGGACGACGAACATATCAATAATGTCGTCCAACTCAACGCTTTTCGACAATCTTGGAGGAAACCCCGCTTGGTGGACAATCGGAGATGAAGTCACGCTCCCAATAACGACGAGGTCCCGCTCTGAAAATGTTTCGTGCATTGCCAGCACGACTACTTGGAGCAATGCCTTCGACCCAAACGACCCAGATTCGAACCCGCAGAATACGTTTTACAAATACAACCCGACAACATCACCAATACCAGCAATCACAGGTCCGATTAGGTTGGCTGTGCGCTAGCAAGAACCTCAACTGAAATAGAGCATCGCCTGCGGAGGAGTAATGTTTTAGCACGGTTGAGAACACTCGGAATAGGGGATTGCATGAGACTACAAAGGTGGGAAGCGGAAGCTCTTGCAGACCTGCATGACGATGTCACACGGGGAGCACAATCAAAATTCTTGGGCTGGCTAGCGGCTATCGTTTTCTTCATTACGTGTATTGCCAACGGGATTGGTTGGCTATTGGCCATAATTGTTGCGCTGTTCGCCTGGGCTATCGGGTACTACTACGGAGCGCTAATTTTGGGCATTGGCCTGATATTTCTAGTAATTCAATTCATAATCTGGATTGCGTCTCTTACGGGCGGATTGTAAAAGCTTTGGCCACGTAAGTTAGTCAGATTTCTACATGAAGGTGGCCATCAGTGAAAATGGATGTTTTCTGTAACCAATTTGGTCTCCTCCTATGGAGGAAAACGCAGGCCTACTACCAGCTACTACCAAAAGCCCCCGCTTGAACCCTTTATTGCGAAGCAATCAAGGGCCTCTGGCCCGAGACGCTTCGCATTACAAGTGCGGTGCGCTACCAATTGCGCCAGGTCGGCCTAGGCCACAGATTTGCAGAAGAGAATTTGACCACTCTTCTTACGAGGGCGAGCTCGCAATCTGTGTCTATTGATCACCAAAGGTGAACTTTGTAATTCTAGTTGCCCGCCGCAATTTCCATAACGAACTGTGCGAACTGAGCTGCGTTGTCGATGCCGCCCTTGTAGTGCTGACCGTTCACGAACACAGCAGGAGTTCCGTTCTTCTCAGCCCAGAAGGTTGTGCTGAACTCGGGAACTCCGGCTTCGAAAGTTGCGTCTGTGGTCTTTAGAATCCACTTGCCGAATGACTTCTCTTTTATGCAAGATTCAACCGATGGCTCATTGGTGATGCCAACCTGTTTTGCGGTCTTGAAAAGTTCGCTGTTGTTTGGGCCTGCTTCACCCTCTGCCGGCTGGTTTCTAAACAGAGCCTGGCTATAAGCGAAGTAGCTGTTCGGCGAATAAGAGGCAACGCAAGCGGTGGCGTTAGCTGCTCGACTCGAGTACTCGTTAGGTGAACCACGACCATCCAAGAATGAAAGCGGGCGAACCTCGAGAGTTGCGACACCGGTGTCTAGCCAACCCTTGATTTGATCCATGTTGGCGTTCTCGAAGTAGGCACAGTATGGGCACTGGTAGTCGACGTAGGTAATGATTTTTACCGGAGACGCTGGCACCGCGGTAGCGCCTGGTGAAGGAGTTGGGCTTGGGGTTGCTGAGGCGGTGAACATTTCGCCGTTGGCACCAACCAAGAATCCGTTGTTCGAGGTCTGGTTCATTGGGGTGTCACTCTGATTCGAGTTCACATTGCCGGCCATGCCACCGATAACGACAGTCGCGATGATGGCAGCCGCGCCGACAACCGAGAGTCCGACAGCTAGTTTGATGAGTATGCCCCTGCGGCGCTCAGTCTTCTTGTGCTGTTCGCGCATGGCCTTGGCCTTGGCGCGAGCCTCTTCTCGCTGTTGCGAGCGGGTCGGTCGGTTGTTTGAACTCATCTGTAGCCTTTCGTCACGATTGCGTTTCGGACAGAATCTCATTCTAAACGAGGCCTCGGCAGGGCAAAAGCCTTGGCATAATTGAAGTAGCAGGTGGCGACCGCCATCTGGCTCTATCACAACGGATCGTCCGGCTCGTTCCTGCCGGTGAGGAGAAAAACAATGGCATCAGTATCATTCAAAAGCGCAACCCGAATTTACCCGGGTGGCACTCGCGCAGCAGTAGACAAGCTAAACCTTGAGGTTGCCGACGGCGAATTCTTGGTTTTGGTTGGTCCTTCTGGTTGCGGAAAATCAACTTCGCTGCGCATGCTCGCAGGTCTAGAAGAAGTTAACGAAGGTCAGATTTACATCGGAACTCGCGACGTAACCGACGTTCCACCAAAAGACCGCGACATCGCAATGGTCTTTCAGAACTATGCTCTCTACCCACACATGACCGTGGCAGAGAACATGGGCTTCGCGTTGAAGATCGCTGGCGTTAGCAAAGAAGAGCGTGCCGAGCGCGTTCTCGAAGCAGCCAAGCTTCTCGACCTCGAGCCATACCTAGCTCGCAAGCCAAAGGCACTCTCTGGTGGTCAGCGTCAGCGTGTGGCCATGGGCCGTGCGATTGTTCGTCAGCCACAGGTGTTCCTCATGGATGAGCCACTTTCAAACTTGGATGCGAAGCTTCGCGTTCAGACTCGCACCCAGATTGCATCGCTTCAGCGTCGCCTCGGTGTAACAACTGTTTATGTAACTCACGACCAGGTTGAAGCTATGACCATGGGTGACCGCGTAGCGGTTATGAAAGACGGAGTTCTTCAGCAGGTTGACAGCCCTCGCGCACTATACGAGAAGCCAAACAACTTGTTCGTTGCCGGCTTCATCGGATCACCTGCGATGAACCTGCTCGAGCTAACCAAGGTTTCTGGTGGAGTTCAGTTTGGTAACACCGTTCTTGCGGTGTCATCAGCGATTCTGTCTAAGGCAGCGGGAGACACAATCTTTGTTGGTCTTCGCCCAGAAAACCTAGACGTCACCAAGAAGGAAGGCATCGAAGTAGAAATCGATGTCATCGAAGAGCTTGGTGCCGACGGTTACCTATACGGTTCAGCACAGATCAACGGCAAGGCGACCGACGTGGTTTCTCGCGTCGATGGTCGCGTGCACCCGATGGCCGGCGAGACTGTGTTCTTGAAGGCTGCGGGCGATGCAATCGTTCACCTTTTCGATGCAGTTTCAGGCGACCGCCTCAACTAATTGAGTTCATCTCTAGATATAACGGCTGCCACGGTAGAGCCAGCACTGCTGGACCTACCGTGGCATCTGCCTTTAGAGGACTGGCCCGCAGAGACGATTGCCTCTCTGCCTAAGGGCCTTAGCCGCCACATCGTGCGCTTTGCACACCTCGGCAACTACGTGATTGCAATCAAAGAGACCCTGCCCGAGTTGGCTCGTCGCGAATACGAAATGCTCAAGAGCCTCAACAAATTATCGGTTCCTTGCGTTGAGCCGTTTGCCGTTGTGAGCAACCGAACCGATTCAAACGGCGAGCAGCTGATGGCAGTTCTAATTACTCGACACTTAAAGTTTTCGCTTCCCTATCGCGCAATGTGGTCGCAGGGATTGCGACTAGAAACCGCAAAACGTCTCGTCGATGCGCTAGCGCTTTTGCTAGTGCGACTTCATGTCACCGGATTCTTTTGGGGTGACGTTTCGCTTTCGAATACGCTGTTTCGCCGTGATGCAGGTTCGTTTGCGGCCTACCTGGTAGATGCCGAAACCGGTCAACTATATGAGCAAGGGCTATCAACCGGACAGCGCGAGAACGATTTAGAAATCGCGCGCATCAACATTGCCGGCGAACTAATGGACTTGATTGCCAGCGGAAACGCGCACGCGGGTATCGATCCGGTTGAGATTTCTGATCGAATCGTGAAGCAATATCGTGAGCTTTGGAAGTCGCTAACCAGCGAAGAGATTTTTGAAACAAATGAACGCTGGAAGATTTCACGCCGCGTTCAGCAACTCAACGAACTTGGTTTTGATATTGGCGAGCTAACCATCGTGAGCGAAGAAGACGGCAACAAGGTGCGCATCCAACCCAAGGTTGTCGACGCCGGGCACCACGCGCGAAGGCTCTTGCAGCTAACCGGACTTGATGCCGAAGAGAACCAGGCTCGTCGTTTGCTCAACTCAATCGATGAATACAAACTGAAGCACACTCGACCCGGAGCAGACGAAGAGGTCTTGGCGCACGAGTGGATGAGCAAGGTCTATGAACCGGTGGTCAACGCGATTCCGCTAGAGTTGCGCGGAAAACTTGAGCCCGCCGAGATTTTTCACCAGGTGCTAGAGCACCGCTGGTACATGGCCGAGAATGAGCAGCGCGGCATACCGTTGCTTGAAGCCGTGCAGAGTTATGTCACGAACGTGCTGACCTTCAGGCGCGACGAAGAGGCCTATCTGGCCCCAACCACGGGCACCATCACCCTGCCAGATGCCGTGCCGACCGGCATGATCATCGCAATAGACGACGAAGAAGCCGATTGGCGAGACCTCGTCTAAAGCGGCGTTTAGAGGTTTAAGCTTCGAATCACTTTTCTAGTCGGCGCTTGCTGACTTCATAGAGGGCAACCGAGGCAGCGATTCCTGCGTTGAGTGACTCGGTTGTTCCGCTAATTGAAATCGAAGCAATCGCGTCACAGTTCTCTTGAACCAAACGCGACAAACCCTTGCCTTCGCTGCCGATTACCAGAACAAGCGGTTCGGTGCCGAGTTTGAAATCGTGCATCTGCATGTCGCCGCCACCATCGAGACCAATCACGAAGCAACCACGCTTCTTCAGATCTTTTAGGGTCGCGTTGAGGTTCGCTGCAAGTGCCACCGGAATGCGAGCTGCTGCTCCGGCCGAGGTCTTCCACGCAGAAGCGGTAACTCCGGTCGAACGACGCTGAGGAACGATTACGCCCTGGCCACCGAAGGCAGCAACAGATCGAATGATTGCACCCAGGTTTCTCGGGTCGGTGATTCCATCGAGTGCGACGATGAGTGGGTTCTGACCTCTCGACAAGATTGTGTCGAGCATTTCCATCGGGTGCTGATATTTGTATGGCGGAACCTGCAGCGCAATTCCCTGGTGAACCGAATCGTAACCGGTCATGCGGTCGACTTCTGGTCTGGTGATTTCGTTGATTGGAATACCTCGCGAGCCGGCAATCTTGAGTGCTTCTTTAACGCGGTCATCCATCTCGATGCGAGTTGCAATGAACAATGCGGTTGCCGGAACTTTTGCGCGAAGCGCTTCGAGAACCGAGTTGCGACCCGATAGAACTTCGGCCGCATCGGCTGCCTTGCTAACCCGGTCGCCCGAGCGACGAGCAGCTCCGGCCGAACCAGCGGTTCTCGCTGCCGGAGCCAAGAACTCTCCGCGGCGCGAACTGTCGCGAACACTCTTGCCCGCTGAAACTCTGGTTGAGCCGCCACGACCCGTGGTGCGAGCGGTGGCCTTGCCACCAGCCGCAGCAGCCTTAGCGCCTGGCGACTTGATTGACTCGGCAAACTCACGGGCAACTTTTGAGTTGCCAGCGCCCTTGCCCGCGGTCTTGATGCCAAGTGCCTTGGCCTTGCGCTCTGCGGCCTGCTTCATCTTGAAGGCTTTGTGGTTCTTGCGATCTTCGGCCTTCGGTGTTGGGCCCTTGCCGGCAAGCTTCTTCTTGCCATAGCCGCCGCTTCCGCTGGTCGATGCCTTTTTGCCTTTTGCGGCTCCCGGACGTGCTGGTTTTGCCATTAGTTAACGCTCCAATTGGTTGAGTCTGCGGAATCCTCGAGAGTGACCCCGAGTTTGGTTAGTTCATCGCGAATGGCATCGGCCCTTGCGAAATCTTTGGCGTTCTTTGCCGCAAGTCGATCAGCAACCAACTGTTCGACTCTGAGTCGAAGTTCTGGTGATACATCTGCAACTGGCCACATGGGTTCGCCCGAAGCGTTCAAATCGAACGGATAAATCTTGAGCGCCTTACACATCATGACAGAAGCACCCAGTTGCGCGGTGGCAGTAGCTGCGTCGGCCGAGTCGACGGCTGAATTTCCTTTGCGAAGGGTGTCGTGCAAAACCGCGAGGGCAGCAGGAACATTCAGGTCGTCGTTCATCGCCAAGATAAATTCAGCTGGAAGCAAATCGAAGTCGAATTCGTTTTTCAGGTATGACGACGTCGATTCGAGTGAAGGTGAGATTAGTGAAAGCGCTCGTTTGACAAAACTCTCGATGCCACGGATGTTTGCCTGGGCCTCAGCCAAAACACCATCGTGATATTCTAGGTTCGCGCGATAGTGAGCGGTCAGCAGGTAGTAGCGAACTGCAAGACCGCGAGGGTCTTGCTGAAACAGGTCATCTGCAGAAACGAAGTTGCCGAGCGACTTCGACATCTTGGTTCCGTTGGCGTTCACCAGACCGTTGTGCACCCAGTAGTTGGCATACTCGAGATCGGCAGCTCGAGACTGCGCGAGTTCGTTTTCGTGATGCGGAAAACGCAGGTCGAGCCCTCCACCGTGAATGTCGAAGTGGTCACCGAGGGCCTCGGTTGCCATGGCGCTGCACTCGATGTGCCAGCCTGGTCGGCCTAGCCCCCAGGGTGAGTTCCAAGCTGCGGTTTCTGGCTCCTCCGGCTTAGCAGCCTTCCAGAGCGCAAAATCTTCTGCGGCTTTCTTGCCGGCCGCGACCTCTTCCCCGCCATCCATGTCTTCAAGCTTTTGGTTGGTTAGCTCGCCGTATGCCGGCCAGCTCTTGGTGTCGAAGTAGACGTTAGCCGACCCGTCGGCGGCCTGATAGGCATGACCGCGTTTGATCAACATGGTGATGAGTTTCTGCATGCCAAATATATGTTCGGTTGCCTTCGGCTCAACTTCGGGTTTTGCGATTGCAATCTTTTCGTAGGCCGCAAAGAATTGCTGCGTCATCGACTTAGCCAGCTCTTGCCAGTCGACCGACTGAGCTTTTGCGTTGTCGAGAATCTTGTCGTCGATATCGGTCACGTTGCGCACCAGCGTCACCTTGTATCCGAGGGCCGAAAACCAGCTGCTCATAACGTCGTAGACAAGAGCACTGCGCAGGTGACCCGCATGTGGCGCGCTCTGGACCGTTGGGCCACAAACGTAAAGCCCAACCGCGTCTTCAACAATTGGGGTGAACGGCAATTTCTGCTGGCGCTTCGAGTCGTAAAGACTCAGGCCTGGCTTCGCGCTCACGAGCCAAGCCTACCTTCGGCCTTAATTATCAACACGGATGCGACCGCTGCGACACCCTCGTCATTACCCAGGAAGCCGAGCCCGTCGGTGGTCGTTGCACCTAGGGTTACCGCAGCGCCAACCAACTTGGTTAGGGCTGCTTCAACTTCTGCTCGACGACCAGAGACCTTTGGACGGTTACCGACGATTTGCACTGAGGCATTGACGATGTCGTAACCCGCCTCGTGAACCATGCGCACGGTTTCGGTCAAAAACACGCTGCCGTTGGCACCGGCAAACTCTGGGTGATCGACACCGAAGTTGCTGCCGATGTCGCCTAAACCGGCAGCAGACAGCAGAGCATCAACTAGTGCGTGCGAAACAGCATCGCCATCGCTGTGACCCTCGAGGGCCGGATAGTCGGGCCATTCGATGGTTCCGAGAAAGAGTTTCTTTGATTGATCGGTTGAGAAGCGGTGAACGTCAACACCGATTCCGGTTCGCCCTGGGCCGTTTAGTCGTGACTGAACACCGACAAGATCTTCGGGCGTAGTTATCTTTGCGGCTTCAACTTCACCGGCGACGAACGAAACTTTTTTGCCCTGCGATTGCATGAGCGCTGCGTCGTCGGTGAAGTCATCGCTCGCGTTTGCATACGCGCGCTTCAAGTCGACGGCGATGAATCCCTGAGGTGTTTGTGCACTACGCAGCGAACTGCGATCAACTGTCTCTTGAACCTGCTCGCCAGAAACACGTTTGATGGTGTCGGCAATCTCGAGTGCCGGAATCACCGATGCGCCCGTGGCCCGAACGGCCGACGCTACGCGTTCAAACAAAGAGTTCGATGCAAAAGCGCGAGCGGCATCGTGAACCAAAACAATTTCGATTTTGTCGTCAACTACCGCGAGCGCGTTTGCAATCGACTGTTGACGAGTGTCGCCACCAACGACAACGTCGAGAATCGCATCGGTGGTCAAAACATCGTTAGCTATTTCGGTTGCCTCGGCGAGGTGAGTTTCAGGAACCGCGATGACAACCTGGGCAAGATCGGCGAGACCCGAAATCGGTGCCAGGGAGTGTTCGAGAATTGTGTGCCCGTTCACCTGAACGAAGGCCTTGGGCGCTGACGCCTTCAATCGCTCTCCGCGACCAGCAGCGACAACGATCACCGCTAGATC
>Ga0209191_1000069_pt1 | contig 81556 bp, 86 predicted proteins | sample S_130626_EF_Meta_FD_187320 | JGI IMG/M metagenome (GOLD analysis project Ga0209191, IMG submission 187320) | Freshwater microbial communities from Lake Simoncouche, Canada to study carbon cycling - S_130626_EF_MetaG (SPAdes) (version 2) | ecosystem: Environmental > Aquatic > Freshwater > Lake ...
ATTTGACACAGACTTATCGATTCGATGGCAGGTGACGCAGTTTCCCAAGTTCCTGTTATAAATAATCTCAAACCCACGCCCCACCCGATCAGAATAGTTAGTTTGAGCATGAGATAAATCGGAGTGCAGCAAAAGCCCTAAGAGTAAGTATTTGAAGTTAAAAATCTTAATACGCATAAGTTCATCCAAATTAGATTAGTTTATTGTGCCACTACTGAGCAAAAATATCTCTTAGCCTTTCCAAGGAGGTTTTAAATCAGTTAAGCCGGAAAGAACTTTTGGCATCATAGACAAATAGCCACTTTGACGTCCAATAATCCATGCTTGGGCAATATCTACATAATCCAAGTTACGCTGCGCTAATAAAGCCTCTGCAGTCGCTAGATCATTCATTTGGCCAAGCAATTCCTGCGCACGAGCTAAAGACTTCATGTAGCGTGAAATCCTTTTTCTAGGGTACAGCTCCATAAAAAAATCAAAAGAATACCGTAGTTTTTTTAGATCGAGGCGCAACTCATGACTTTGCTCTAGATTACGGTTCGGTATTAATACTTCTCTCATAAAACGACGATGCTTTCCTTTTAAAAGTCGAGATGCAAACTGTTGTGTATTTTCTTCCACCATTGGCTCAGCCGAACTTTGACTTGCTACAATCATTTTTTGGCGATTCTTAATTTCCGGATGGGTCCCCAAACTCATGACTGCTTCGGCAAAAGAAATTAATTTCACTGAATACGATCTACTACTAAAGCTAACTACAGCTTGATTATGCGCTTTAGCGCGCTGTTGGAAAGCAAATTTTGCTAGAGATTCTATATCTTGATTATTAGGAAAGGCCTCTTTTAAATGCGGCAAGAGCTCACTACAAAACACGTCCCAATTACGCGCCTCACCCAACTCGTTTGCTAAATCTCGCCAAATTCCATTCCATTGACTAACAAAACTCATCGGCAATACTGGTGAGAATAATTTAATCGCAGCACGAATTCTACGCATAGCCACGCGTGCTTGATGGATGTACTCATCATCGTCATCCCTAAGAATACCAACATCATTAATTTGTAAATGACTTAAACATTCTAAACATACACTTTCAAAGGTTTTTAGAGGAGTTGACTTCGGATTAATTGCAAGCAAAGGCGGCTTTAGCGGACTTGGTTGAATATTTTGAAAGAGTTTGTAACCCCTAGCAGCTTTAGAATCGGCAGTTGGGTGTAACCGAACTCTTCGGCTTAAAACTCTAGCTAAGCTAAACAACGTAACTGGATCACCTTCTTTCAGCTCAAGTTCAACTTCACTAATTTTTTGTTCATAAAGCTGTCCATCACGCCTTGTAACAATCGTTCCTTGATCAACTGCAATTTCAATTTTTGCTCCTCGAAACAAAACTTCCCAAGAACGCCTCGTAAAATCAGTGGTGAAAATAGGAATTAATTGTGGGGATAACAAAGTTAATTTTTGTGCGATGACTGGATCATCAACCAAGGTTTGAAAATCGAATTGTCCCTGAACAGTTAAGGCTTCCCATTCTGAACGTTGTGACATACCGCCCACATTGGTATGATTTATTTTTAAAGTTAACAGCAGTTTTCTAAGAATCTTTCGTTCCCTAACCGCCATACCCTGACGCATCAGAGTCAATTCATTCGTATCGTAATAGATGTTGTAAAGCTTTTGTCTTTTTCCAGTAGTTTGTAGCAATGGATGTTCGAGAAGAAGGGCTAGTTCCTTGGCGTTAAAACTTAGTTTGAGTTCAATTTCGATCGACACTGTTGTAAAATTTACCTTTAAAATTAAAAGTGGTTTAAGTGAATATTTTAATCTCTATGCAACAAAAATACGATCTAGATTTTATAAATACAAAAGAATTTTTAATGACAGCTTCATAATTAGTGCAATGAGTTCACTCGAATATGTAGATAATTACCACTGAAATATGATGACTTTCCTGTCATACAAATGTGTCAAGATAAGCCTATGTTTACAAAACTATCTCTCTGTATATTTTTCACACTCATAGTCAGCGCTTGCACGACTCGCATTTCACCTACGATTCAGACTAGTAAAGATCCGAAACCACTTACCCTACTCATTTCGATAGACGGATTTAAACCAGAATACTTGCAACCTGAATTTTCTCCCACTCTCTATAAACTCGCTCAACAAGGTACTTCCTCGAAAGGTATGCTATCTGTTTTTCCAAGCTACACATTTCCCAATCATTACAGCATCGTCACTGGCTTGTATCCGGATCATCATGGCATCGTCAATAACTCCATGAAAGATCCTCAAATTCCCGAACCATTTCGTCTTTCATCAAAGTCATCGCTAGCTAACCCCACTTGGTGGGAGGATGGAACACCGATTTGGGTTACCGCGCAGAAAAATGGTCTAATATCTTCCACCTTGTTTTGGCCGGGGTCAGAAGCAAAAATTAAAGGAATTCAACCCAGCGATTGGTTAGTCTACGATAAGAACATGTTACCACCCGAAAGGGTTAACACCTTATTGGGATGGCTCAATCGCCCTAATAATCAACGTGCAGATTTTGCAACTTTATATTTTGAGGATGTAGACTCAATGGGCCACAGATTTGGCCCGAAAAGCAATGAAGTAATAAGCGCTGTTACTAAAATTGATCATGCAATTAAAAACTTAATTCAAGGCTTAGACCGCCTCCATCTTATGCCAATCACAACCATCATCATTGTTTCAGATCACGGTATGGCAGAGGTTCCACCCAACCAGCGTATTCAGTTAAAAAGCCTTTTGACATCATTTGACAAACCAAGTATTGAATGGCAAGGGCCACTTGCAGGCATCAATTTAAACGGCGAAAATCCTCTGCCTATTCTCAATGCCCTTCATCAAAATAAAAACATACAATGCTGGCAAAAAAATACTATTCCGAGTAAATACCATTTTGGAACCCATAAAAGAATTCCGGATATTGTCTGCCTAGCCAACCTAGGATATGCCATGGTTGATGGCAACATGCCGTTCATGATTCCAGGCCAGCATGGGTTTGATCCTGAGCTAAAGGATATGCATGGGATTTTTATTGGCTCAGGTTATCGAATCAAACAATCCAAATTAGATATATTTGAAAATATCGAAATATATCCTCTACTTTGCCATTTACTCAATATATCACCCGAAAAAAATGATGCAAAAGATATCTTGTTTCAACAAATGATTCATCAGTAACAGATTTATTGTTTATATATCGTAGCAGTTTGTACGGACCAACCGCCACCTAAAGATTGAAACAAAGAAGTTGTATCTCCCAAGTAGGTAGCATAGGCTTGCAAACTATTAATCCGAGCTTGAAGATAGGCTTGTTGTGTAAGAAGCGCGGCAGTTTCTGATATATAACCCGCCTTCAGTTGTCGATCGGATTGATCATAAATCACTTTATTTGCAGCTTCATTTTCACGCGCAGTTTGATAGTACTTTCCATCTGCATTCATTGCATATAAAGAGTCTGCAACATTTTGGAAGGCGCTCAGTACGGTACTTTTATATTGACCAATCGCAGCGTCTAAACTAGCTTCAGCTGCTCTCTTTCTGGCAAATAATGTTCCTCCTTGAAAAATCGGCTGAGTAATTCCACCAGTAATACTCCATACTGAATTTGCACTATCTGATAAATCCCCAAACAATGTTGCTACATTACCTATATTGCCAGTTAAAGAAATTTGCGGCAACATATTAGCAACTGCCACTCCAATTTGCGCATTAGCGGCTTTTACATACTCCCCAGCTATTTTGATATCAGGTCGCTGTTCAACAAACTGTGAAGGTATCGATGTAGGTAATGGATTAGGGATCTGAATCGAATTAATACTTGGTAAAAGTAATTTTTCATTTGGCATCTTGCCACACAAAACTGCTAATAAATTTAAGGATTGCTCACGAGCCTTTTCAAGAACCGGAACCTGAGACACTGCCTGCGCATATAAAGACTCTTGGACTGCTAAATCAACACTGCTTGAATATCCGGCTGCACGAAGGCGTCTTGCGTGTTCCAATTGAAGTTGACTAGCTTTAGCTAACTCTCTCACTGCCTTAACTTGCTCACGTAACGTGGCTTCTTGAATTGCTGTTGCCACAACATTATTTGCAATGGTTGTTCGTAACGCCTCTAATTGATAGGACTGAGCATTACCCAAAGCTTTGAGCGACTCAACCTGACGTCGATTGCCACCGAAAATATCAGGCACAAAACCCACTGATAATCCTGCAGTATTTAAATTATAAATTTGCGCCCCTGAATTAACGCTGGATTGCAAAACAGGGCCCACATTTTGACGAGTTAAAGAATACCCAACTCCGATCGATGGAAAGAATAAACCTTGTTGCGCACGAACGTTTGCTTGAGCCACACGTAAATTGGCAATACCACTTTCAATATCAGGATTGTTTTTTAAAGCAACTTCTACTAAGGAATTAATTTCTTCTGAGCCATATGCTTTCCACCATAGTGCATCAATCGATGATTTTTCAGGCGCTAAACTCATTCCCAAATTATCTTCTCGAGTAAAGCTTGATGGAAGATTTATTTCAGGTTTTTTAAAGTCTGGACCAACAGAACAAGAGAGCAAAGTAAGACTACTCATCAAGAGTAATAAGGCTTTTAGATATAAATTCCCGATCATCTGCATTACCCTCCAAGCCCCTTGCGACGATTCTTCGGGCTATAACGCTTCAGAACTTCATGATAAATGGCTGGTACTACAAGTAGCAAAAAGATTGGGCCAACAATCATTCCGCCAACGACTACTGTTGCTAATGGCTTTTGCACTTGACTACCAATACCATTGGAAATAGCCGCAGGAAGTAAACCGATCGCAGCAGACAAAGCAGTCATGAGGAGAGGGCGCATCCGAGTTTCGTGGGCTTCAAAAATAGCGTCAAACTTGCTCCTGCCCGAAGCAATTAACTCTCGGTAGTAGGTTTGTACCAAAATACCATTCATCACAGATACTCCTAGTAATGAAATAAACCCAATAATTGCAGAAATGCTAACTGCTTGACCAGTAATAAATAATGCCATCACACCACCAAGCATGGCAAATGGAACCCCTGCAACAGTCAACATACAGTCCATTAAATTATTAAATAATGCGTACAAAAGAGCCAAAATTAATAAGAGTGCTAATGGTACAACAATAGATAAACGCTTCTGTGCAGCTTGTAATTCCTCGAATTCACCAGCATAGGTGATTCGATAGCCTTCTGGTAAAGTAATTTTTTTAGCAATTTTTTCCTGAATCTCTTCTACGGTACTTCCCAAATCTCGACCCCGAGTACTAAATTTAATCGGAATGTAGCGCTCATTTTTTTCATGATAAATATAAGTAGCGCCAGTATCCAAACTGATATCCGCAATATCACTCAAAGGAATGTAGGCAACTACACCATTCGAGGTGGTGTAACCAATTCTTAAATTTGAAACATCTTCCAGACTATCCCGACTTTCACTTCTCAACCGAACTGTTAAAGCAAATTGACGCACACCTTCAATTACTTTAGTCGCCTCAGTACCTGCAAAAGCGGCTTGAATCACCGTATTTACATCTCCCGTATTTAAACCATATCGCGCGGCTTTTTCACGATCAATCGCAATATTTAAATTAGGTTGGCCAAGAATGTAGAAAATACCCAAATCTGACACGCCTTCAATATTCGACATCACAAATTTAATGTCATTAGCCAGACTTTCTAAGGTCGCTAAATCAGGTCCAATCACTTTTACTGAATTTGCACCTTTAACTCCGGATAAACCTTCTTGCACATTATCTTGAATGTATTGTGAGAAATTCGTAGTTACCCCGGGAAATTCATTTTCAAAATCTTTTTGCAAACTTGCCACTAATTTTTCTTTAGTGGAACCCTTTGGCCAATCATCAAAGGGCTTCAATGGGGCAAATAACTCCACATTATTAAATCCTGCAGCATCACTCCCATTATCCGGTCGACCATGCTGTGAAACAACTGTTACAACCTCAGGATGACTTTTAATCAGCTCGCGCATTCTGTGGACACTATCTGTTCCAGCCTCTAAGTTTATAGTAGAAGGTAAAGATGCACGAATCCATAAATTCCCCTCCTCCAATGCCGGAAGAAATTCACTACCTAGCTGTGTCAACATCAACATACCAACTAATATTGAAGCGATACCACCAATAAAGACTTGCTGAGTATGTTGCATCACCCAAGCGAGTTTGGGGGTGTAAAACTTTCTGATGACTTCAACAATTTTAGTTTCATGTTCTTTGACACGTCTTGGCAATAAATAACTCGCAATCACAGGGGTAATCGTAAATGTAGCTAATAATGCTCCTGCTAATGCATACCCATAGGTCCTTGCCATAGGGCCAAAAATTTGCCCTTCAACACCCTGCATCGTAAACAAAGGTAAAAAGGCTGCAATGGTGATTGCCGTTGAAAACAGAACAGATGTATCAACTTGGGTTGAGCTTAAAAATATTAATCTTAATCTAGCAGTCCATCCTTTTGAGGGATCGGTTAATAATCCATCAGGACCAAAAGCCATTTTACGTAGGGTTCTTGAGCGCTCTTCGGGCGTCTGTTGGAAATTGCGGAATATATTCTCCACCAAAATCACGGCCGAATCCACAATAATTCCAAAGTCGACTGCTCCAAGTGAAAGTAAATTGGCTGATTCCCCAGTTAGTGTCAAAATGATGATGCTAAAGAAGAGTGCAAAGGGGATATTGATACTGACAATCACCGCACTTCGTAAATCCCCTAAGAACACTAGTTGGATAATAAAAACCAATAAGCATCCAAAAATCAAATTGTGAATAACCGTATGCGTCGTAACACCAATTAAACTGGAACGGTCGTAATACGGCTCTACTTTGACTCCATTTGGTAAAGACCCATCTGTATTAATTTTATTGATAGCTTCTCGCGCTTTTTCAATGACTTGATTCGTTTGTAACGTACGATTCATAATCACAATTCCAGTAACGACGTCCTTCTGATCATCCCTTCCAGCCTCTCCTAATCGGGGTGCATACCCTTCTGAGATAGTTGCTACATCTTTTACTCGAATCGCAAAACCATTTTGCTGAGTTAAAACAATACGTTCAATATCAGATAAGTTTTCTACCAAACCCACGCCACGAATATTCATCGACTGATCGCCGACACTCACCGTTCGCCCCCCCACATTCGAGTTGGAATTACCAATTGCACTTATCAATTGTTGGAATGTAATACCATAACCCTCAAGTCTTTTTGGATCGACTTCAACGTGATATTCCTTTGTAGTCCCCCCCCAAGTAACGACCTGCACAATTCCGGGAGTAGTCAATAATCGTTTAACAACTGTCCAGTCTTGTATAGTGCGTAAATCAGTCAAACTATAGGTCGGTGGTCCCTTAAGTTGATATCTAAAGATTTCACCTACTAAGCTTGACGCTTGAATTTGTGCTTGAACACCATTCGGTAAATTCACATTTTGCGACAAACCATTTGCTACTTGTGTTAAAGCAAAGTAATAATCAATACTGTAATTAAAGGTAACCCTTACAAATGAAAGTCCTGCAAATGATGTCGAACGAATGACTTGCACACCGGGAGTGGTTGCTAGCCCAATTTCCATAGGACGGGTGTAATACCGCTCCATTTCTTCAGAAGATGCACCTGGATATTGAGCCGTGATCTCGATAATCACGGGAGCAGGATTCGGATATGCTTCAACGTTGAGTTTTAAAAAAGCAATCACCCCAGCAATAATAAAAGCCAATAAACCTAAGACCACAATCGGTCTTCTTGTTAATACAAAATAAAGTATTGGTTTAAACATGAAATATGAATTAAGTGATTGAACTAGTGAGTAACACTGTATAAATTACTTAAAAATAAGGCTTTGTTCAACGCAATCATTTCACCAGATTGCAATCCATCCAATACTTGCACAAGACCTGCTTGGGTAATACCAATACTTACCACACGACGTTTAAATAATTTTCCATCAGCTGTCGCCCAAACTACCCGAGTGCCATTATTTTCTCGAACCACAGCTTCAGCCGGAATAGCAGGGTAAGGCTCCGGCTTGGTGATCTCAATATTAAAGCTTGCTAACATTTGAGGTTTTAATTCTCGGTCAGGATCGAGAATTTGTGCGTACAAAGTTAAACGCCGAATTGTCGGGTCAACTGAATCACCGACATAAACAATTTTTCCGGGGAAAAGTTTATATTTATATGCCTGTACTTTCACGATGACACTTTGACCTATTTTATAGTACGGAGCCTCTGACTCTGGGACCTGTGCAACCATCCATAAATTTGTTGTATCTGAAATCGTAATTGGGGCCGGCGCCACTCCAGGCTGAACAAGTTGACCAGTGGCCACATTTCTCGTAATAACGCGCCCGCTAATTGGACTTTTAATATTAAGCTCTGTATCCACTTTTCTAGCACTAATCACTTGATTAATTTCTGCGTTGGAAAAACCAAATAAAGCCATCGATTTTTTTGCTGCAACAAAATTTGCTTCTGAAGTCTGTTGCTCTGAGATATTTTGCTCTAACTCACGTTGTGAAATACTCTTGAATTCATATAAATCTCGAGCACGCTTCAAGGTTTCGTTTGCTTGCTTATAAATACCTGCCGCTGATAATAGAGTAGCAGAAGCCTGCGCAACATCTGGGGCTAAAACCGTATATAGCGTTTGGCCCTTTTTAACATCATTACCAGGCTCAACAAATACTTTATTGATACGCCCTTGGTAAGGTGAAAAAACATCTGCCGTTTTATACTTGTCAAAGTCAATCACACCGACCGCTTCTCGAAGTTCCTGAAAGTCATAAGTTGCTACCAAACCGGTTTTAATTTCTTTTGCTTGCTCTACTGAAATTTGTACGGTATTTTCGGCACTCGGCTTTTGAAGCGGATTGGGTTTCTTGTTCAGATCAGGTAGAAGATAAATTAAGCCCCATATTAATGTTGCAAGAATAAACCCAACTATGGCAAACTTAAGGGCTTTGTTTTTTGTAAGACGTTGAATGGTATAAGATTTTTTTACATCTTGGAAAGTCAATTTAGAATTGTTATCACTTTCATTCATTAAAACACCATTCTTTTGAATTAAGATTTATTTAAAATTAAGGCCTACTTTAAACACATTAGATAATAGCCTAGTTTTAATAAGTACCCTTCCATTTTAAAGCTATTTGCTCTACTTTCTTACCCAGATGAAAAATTGTCATCGTTACGTCGTCATTCTAGACGTCGAGTTTAGGAAAATCTAATGTCACGAACGAATCCAGATGATGATCAAAATGATGTTTTAGGGATTCTTGGGGCATATTCCATAAACTCTCATTCATTAATCAGCTTAATTTAAGGCAGAAAACCAGATTATTTTAGGAAATTTTGATTTTTCAGTATCTAATGGCAAAGCCAATTACTGATGATAATTCAGGTAATGGTAAAACAAAAAATTCGCCGCAGAGTGTTCGAGTCAATAAATGTAGAATAAGATTTACAGAAATAAGATTTACAGAATCTTGATCTTAAATGTATCGCGACTCTTCAGCGTCGATTAAAATCACTCTTTTAAACTAAGAATAACTATGTCTAACTCTTTCTATTCATACGAGCCCATAAAAGGCCATGGTCTTCCTCATGATCCCTTTAAGTCAATTGTAGGGCCTCGTCCAATTGGTTGGATCGCAACCCAAAGTAATCAAGGTATCCTAAACTTAGCCCCCTATAGTTTTTTTAATGCTTTTCATGCATCTCCGCCCATTATTGGTTTTGCTAGCACGGGCTATAAAGACTCTGTGAATAACATTTCTCAAACACGTGAATTTACCTGGAATTTAGTGACCTTAGATTTGGCAGAACAAATGAACGCAACTTGTGCAGAAGTGCCGCCAGAGGTTAGTGAATTTGAATTAGCTGGATTAACTCCCTTAGCCTCATCCGTGATTCAAGTCCCTCGCGTTGCACAAAGTAAAGTTTCTTTCGAGTGTAAACTAACCCAAATGATTCACCTGCAAAATGCTGAAGGTAGTCAACTATCTAGCTGGCTTACTTTAGGTGAGGTTGTCGCTGTGCATATTTCAACTGATCTGCTACACGACGGTATTTTCAATACCGCAACAGCAAATTTCATGCTGCGTGGTGGTGGTCCAGCGGATTATTTCAAAATTGGACCTGAGCAATTATTTAAGATGTATCGCCCAAAATAAAACGAGGGGCAATCCCCTCGTTTTATTTTATCTAAATGAAATAATTAATTAATTTGTTGGATACCACATAAAATCCAACCACTAGAACTATTCATTGGTTTTGACCAATTCCAAACCTCAGCAAATTCCTCAACAGGTCCATTTACTTCTTCACGTAAAGAGCCTGAGAATCGAACACTAGCCAAATACTCATGATTCTCTTCTTCAACCGCTAATAAATCAGCTGCCAAAGTTAATACTTGTGTGAAGCTAACAGCTGTCGCTCTTGCAAGCATATCTTTTCTTAGATGAGTAAATAACTCAGGGCTTGTGAATTCTTTTAAAACATCAATATTTTGTTGATCTGATGCTTCTTGAAGTTGTAAAAAAATCTTCTTTGCATTTTCTAGAAAATTTTCTTTATCCGCAAATGAATTGGGCGTTAAATTTGCTTGAACGCTTGATGGCAAGTTGTTCAAATTATTATGCGCTGGCTCATTAATAAGTGGCATTTGATTCGAAGTTGGCATCGATTGTAAAGGTGATGCATTAGATGCCTTACTCGCTGGATAAGCATTTCCAGAATCTGTAGAAGCATCAGATTGTTGAAAATTCATGCCAGGAATACCAGTACTTAAAGTAGGTGATGATGCATTGCGGCTCATGAACTTTCTGAACAACCACATCCCGATGAGTGCAACTACAAGTACCATCAGTAATGAGGAGACCATAGAACCCATCTCTGCCCCCATGCCCATATGTGAGAACAAATAACTTAAACCAATACCAGCTGCAATTCCACCTAAAATTCCGCCCATTCCGCCAAAACGACTTGGGGCAGGAGCCTGTGGAGTAGCTGGGGTTGGTGAAGATGGTTTTGGTGCGGCGTTAACCGGTGCAGCAGCAGGTTTAGGTGGTAAAGCACTTTGGTTGTTTGTAACCGTATTTGATTGTCTACCAACACTAGAACCGTTACCCATTTTTTTTGCTTCAACAACAGTTCCACCCAATAAGATGGTCAACGTAACTGATAAAATCGCTAAAGCCTTTAAATAACATAACTTCATTGTTAATCTCTCCTAAGAAATATTCTTGTATTCTATTAGATACTATATTAAACAATTTGTCATTAACCTTTTAAATAATAAGGGTTTTCATCTTCAATAACCTATTCGATAACCACCTACTGAGAGCAGCTTTTATATTGTGAAATTTGGGAGGTAAACAGGCAGTTAACCATCAAATCATATTCGCTGAGTTATCAATTGATAGGGAGAAGTAAATAATCAGTTGCTATTGAACTCCTTTAACTATGGGTAAAAGAATGGTTAATTTGACAATCTAAAAGTAAAAATTGCCTTGTAAAGACAATGCTTGTAAATACTCTCGTGGAATTCTTTCTTAAAATATCGATGTAATACTATCGACAGAATCTATCTCTTATATTATTGACCATAGGAACAAATGAGAAGTTTTTTGAAAATTATTTTGGGGATATTTCTTACCGTTCAAGTATATTTTTTTGTTCAAGTGGTTTGGTACATGGAGTTTAATCCAAAAGAAACAGCTTTTATGCTTGCCGAAATAAATCGTTTAAGTACACTAACACCACCTCGCGGAATAACTCAGCAATGGGTTCCTTACGAAAAAATATCTTTATCCATTAAGCGAGCCGTGATTACCTCAGAAGATGCTAACTTTATGATTCATGATGGTGTCGATTGGAATGCTTTAGAAAAGGCCGCAAAAGAAAACGCTACCCAAGGAAAAATAAAACGAGGCGGTTCAACAATTACGATGCAACTTAGCAAAAATTTATTTTTATCTGCTGAACAAAGCTATATTAGAAAAGCTCAAGAAATCATCATTACTGGGATGCTTGAAATTGTTCTGAGTAAAAAACGTATTTTAGAAATCTATCTTAATGTCGCCGAGTGGGGTGTCGGTATTTTTGGCATTGAGGCCGCTGCAAGACATTATTTTGGGATTTCAGCTGCACAGTTGAGCCCCCACCAAGCCGCATGGTTAGCGGCTATTCTGCCAGCTCCCAGAAAATTTGATCAAATGAGAAATTCCGCCATTGGGACTCAAAAAGCAAACATTATTCTTTATCGTATGCGGATGGTCAATGTGCCATAGTCATTTAAGCTAATCTAATTTAATGTTACCTTTAGCAAATAGTGTCTGCCAACGATTTGTTTCCTGACGAATAAATTGTGCAAACTCTGCTGGAGAATCTCCAACTGGCTCCAATCCCAAATCATTCATTGTTTTAATTACTTCAGGATCTTTCATCGCAATTAAAATACTTCTTTGTATCAATTGGACTTTATCTGATGAGGTTTGTTTTGGGGCTGAAAGCCCAAACCAATTTTTCAATACAAATCCTGGAAGAGACTCTGAAACAGTAGGAATCTCAGGCAATATTGATAAACGCTTACTATCTGTGGCGGCAAGCCCCCTTAATCTGCCAGATTTGAGATAAGGTAAGCCAATTGCAATAGCCTCAAAAGTTAGTTGCACCTGACCACCAATGACATCTGTAATACTTGGAGCACTTCCTTTGTAAGGAACATGAATTATTTTTGTGCCTGCTGCTTCATTAAAAATTTCTCCGGCCATATGTGGTAAACCCCCATTACCACTTGATGAAAAATATACTTTGCCTGGATTTGCTTTTGCATAACTGATTAATTCTGTGATATTTTTAATGGGGAGTTGAGGATTTGTAAAAACAATAAATGGTGAGGAGGCCACCTGAGTAATTGGGACAAAATCTTTTTGGACGTTGTAAGGCAAATCTTTCACCATGGCGGGGGTGATGCTGTAATTACCTAAAGTTCCCAAAAATAATGTGTAGCCATCCGGTTCAGCATTAGCGACAAATTGCATGCCAATAACTCCTCCCGCTCCACCCTTATTATCAATCACTACTGGTTGGCCAAGTTCTTTAGATATTTTCGGTGCTAATACTCTCCCAAGCGTATCAATTGCACCTCCTGGAGGAAAGCCAATCACAATATGAATTGGCTTATTAGGATAGTTTTGTGCATGAGATGTGAAATGGACAATACCTATAAAAAAATAAATAGTAATTTGAAGTGGCAATTTTAGATAATTCATCTAATCTCCTGATATTTATTAAAATGTAATTAGATGTAATATAAAGCATTCGATGAAGATACTTGACTTAACTGATAAACATTGGAGACTTTATGACAAGCCGGATTGAAGTGTATGCAGGCACTGCCGGACATTCTGTATGGTTTAGCAATGATTTTGGTGAAAAATTTGTCCACCCCAATAGCCACTCTGGCATGTATCTTGAAGCAAGAGCATGGTGTTTTTCTAGCCATTCAAAACAAGCTCAATTTATGCTTTGTGGAACGGATATGGGGTTGTTTCAATGGAATGAAAACCTGACTCGCTGGAAACTTCTCAATAGTCCAATGCAAGATGTTTGGGCTTTAGCCCAAGCTCCTGAAAATCCAAGCATTATTTTTGCTGGCTCAAGACCTGCTGAACTCTATCGGTCTGGGGACGCAGGTTTATCTTGGGGAAAAATTGAAATTCCAGGTCTTGCCACTTTTTCAACCATCAATATGGGGCCAACACGTTTTACTCAAATTTTATTTGATCCAATTGATTTTGGAATGATGTGGGCAACCGTTGAGATTGGCGGTATTTTTCAAAGTATCGATCATGGGTTTACTTGGAAAGAGGTTTCAAATGGCCTTGTTTCCATTGATGTCCATGGTATATGTGTCACTCAAATGCCTAATGGTAGAAAAATTATTTATGCAACAACAAATCAAGGTCTGCATCGCTCAACGGATAATGGCGCCAACTGGGAATTTGTTCTCTTAGATTCTGATTGGCAATACACTCGAGCAATTGCAACTGAAATAGATGACCCCTCAACTATTTGGCTTTGTAACGGTAATGGTCCACCAGGAAATACTGGCAAACTTCTTAAAAGTTCTGATTATGGATATACATGGACTGAAGTAAAGTTACCTCAATCTCTCAACTCCACTCCATGGTGCATTGCCATGCACGAATCCAATACTAGGTTACTATTTATTTGTACTAACTTAGGGCAATTATTTAAAAGTGAGGATAAAGGAATTACTTGGGAGAAGCTACCTCATGAATTTGGGGAGTTACGTGCGCTACATTGGCGAACAACTGAATATTGTGATGATCGACCGCCACATTCAATGACTGTCCGTCGCCCCCCGCCAACACCATAATTATATAAGAATGAATACATCTACAAACCCACTTAGAGTCATGCTAGTTGTTCCTGAAAACAATACCACTATGCATCAAGAACTTTTACACTGGCTACCTTATGGTTCATCATGTGAAGTTGTTAGAGTACCAAGAGGCAAAGGGCTACTTAACACTGAATCACTGCCTGCCTATAAAATATCTACGATAGAAGTTTGTGAACAATCCACCAACAATGCGTTAGATATTGTTGCGTATGGTTGTACTGCGGCTGGGTTTATTTTAGGTCCGGCGGGAGATCGAGAGATGGCGCAGCGAATTGGTGAGGTTACAGGCAAGCCAGTTGTTACTACTGCACACTCGATGGTGAAAGCTCTTCAAGAAATTGGCGCTAAGAATATCTCTTTACTGACACCCTATCAAGATCATGTAAATGATCAATTAAAGCTATTTCTTGAATCTGGTGGTATTCATGTTCGACATTTCGATAGCTTTTATGCTCAAGATGTTATCACCCTAGGACAAATTACTGCTGAGCAAGTTCAAGAAAAGGCTAAAACTTTGTTTTTTGAGGATATAGATGCTCTTTTTATTGCTTGCTCACAATTACCAACCCAGGAAGTTCTTAATCCCTTATCATTGCTTTTAGGAAAACCAGTCTTGTCATCCATACAAGTAACCGCTCAATACCTTAATCAACATTTCTCGTAAAAGAATAATTCCATGAAAAATATCCTCCAATTGCGCACACTCTGCTTTGTCCTTCTATTCAGTATTTCTAACTTTGGGTATGCTCAAACCAACAATTGGCCGAATAAAGTAATCAAAATTATCGTCCCATTTGCTCCAGGTTCATTTACCGATACGGCCGCTAGAATCATTGGAGCAGAAATATCTAAGCATACTGGTCAAACAGTCATTATCGATAATAAGGGTGGCGCTGGCAGCACCCTTGGCACAGACGCAGTAGCAAAATCAGCGCCTGACGGATACACCTTTTTACTTACTGACAATTCTTTTGCTGTATCGACCGCTCTATACGAAAAATTACCTTATCAGCCTTTAAAAGATATAACTCAAGTATCTTTAGTTGCCGATGCTCCGGCAGTTTTAGTTGGTCGCCTCAATTTGCCGCAAAAAAATCTGAAAGAGATTGTCCAAAATGCACGCGCAAATCCCAATGCTTATAACTTTGGCTCTGGTGGTATTGGCTCTTCAGCTCACCTCGCTTTGGAGGCATTCCTTGTTCAAAACAATCTCAAAATGACACATATTCCTTTCAAAGGAATTGCTAGTGCGATTGTTGATGTTGTTGCTGATCGTGTGGATTTAGCGATTGGTAGTGTTGGTTCAACAGCGCCATTTATTCGTGATGGCAAATTGATGGGAGTTGCTATCAGTGGTAATCAAAGACACCCTTTATTTCCACAGGTCCCCACCTTTGCACAGGCAGGTTTTCCGAACTATAAAATGACGTATTGGTTTGGAGTAATGGCGCCATCGGGCACTCCAAACGACATTATCGAAAAAATGCACCAAGAAATTGTTCACGCCATTCAAACTCCTCAAGTCATTGATGTGTTTAAAAATTCTGGTGTCAATCCAACCTCAAACTCTCCGACTGAATTCTCAAAAATGATTCGAGATGAAAGCGCCATGTGGTCAGAAATCATAAAAAAATCTGATATTAAAGCAAATCTAAATTAACTAAATATAAGGAATTTTATGTCATTTAATCCTTCTGAAAAGGTTCAATTTACTGCGCCACCGCATGCTTGTGATGCACATTTCCATGTTTTTGGTCCTGCAGAGTTATATCCCTATGGCTCAGATTTACGTTACACACCACCACACGCTCCCCTAGAAGATTATCTGCAACTTGCAAAGCATTTAGGTATTACAAGATATGTCTTTGTCCAACCTAGTGCCTATGGTCGGGATAATTCTTGTATGTTAGAGGCCATGAAAATTATTGGTACTAAAAACTGTCGGGGCATTGTTGATATTGATGAAAACGCTCCAGAGGCATTAATGTCTTCAATGAATGATCATGGAGTTAGAGGAGTTAGAGTTAATGTTAGCCCAGTTTTTCCACAAACCTCTGGACTTGCAGATCAATTAAAATCACGTATTGAACTTCTAGCTAAACGATGTTCTGAAATTGGGTGGCATTTAGATTTTTTATTGCCAGGTTGGTTAACTGCGGAGCTTATGCCCGTTTTTCAAAGATTAGAGTTGCCTTTTTCCATGGCGCATATGGGTATGAATCTTGCAAAAGATGGTGTTGATACTCTAGCTTTCAAAAACTTTTTACATTTATTAAACGATCCGAATCAGCTCGCCTATGCAAAATTTACAGGTATTTATAGAATGTCCAAAACTCCTGGGTTTATCGATGCAGATCCTTTGGCAAAAAAAATTATAGAAATTGCTCCACGACAAATTATTTGGGGAAGTGATTATCCTCACTTGTCCTTTGGTGAAAAAAGCTCAGTTGAACTTTTTAACTTACTAGGGCGCTGGACCGATCAAGAAAGTATTAGAAAGCTCATATTAGAAGATAATCCAGCGCGTTTATTTGGTTTTTAATAGTCGATTTTTTGGATTTGCTTTGCTTTTTCAGTAGCGATTGACATCAAAAAAGCCATGTCAGTTCCTGCAGAAACGTACCTAGCCCCTAATTTGACATATTTTTCAACTAAATCAGGTCGCGAAGATAATCCCCCTACCCCGCACCACTTTCTATGTTTTTTACATAAGTCGATGGTTAATCGATAGGCCTCATCTACCCGCGCGTGATCATACTGGCCAGTTATTCCCATATCGGTAGTTAAGTCGTTTGTTCCGATCAATACAATATCCACTCCCGAAGTAGAAATAATTTCTTCTGCTTGATCGAGGGCTTGCTGACTTTCAAATTGAACAATAACAACCGTATTGGCATTCATGATGGGATAGGACTTTGTTGCAGGAAGTGATTGGTAAGCTAAGTGGGGTAATGCACCTGCGGCAGATCTCTCGCCCATGGGTGAAAATTTAGCCGACCTAACGACTTCTTCAGCTTCTTTTGCTGAACGAATATGCGGGGCTATGATGCCTAAAGCGCCAATATCTAATACTCTAGAAATCCACTCTGGTGTGTTAGCCGGAACCCGAACAAATGGAGCCAATCCAATACTTAATGCGGCCATACAAATTTGACTCGTAGTTTCTAAAGAAAAACTACTATGCTCTAAATCAATATAAATCGAGTCAAAACCAGCAGTTTTTGCAATTTGAGCAATCTCAACACCCTTGACCATCCTCACCGTCATGGATGAAACCAGTTCATTATTTTTTAACTTTTGTAAAAAATAATTTGTTAATAGATTCTCATCTTGATTGTTTTGAATGGGCATTTTGATCTCCTAGATAATTATTCACTAATTATCATCTAAATGAAATTGCTTGATATCAATTCAGCTAAAATAAACTTATCAACGATTCTTCTTAGAAAGAGACCAACTTGAAAAATATCCTATTTAGTGCCCTCTTCTTCATTAGCTCACTCAGTTTTGGACAAGCCTACCCAAATAAGCCTGTAACCATTGTTGTAACCTACGCTCCTGGTGGTCTTGGCGATCTTATGGCAAGACAACTAGCTGAACAATTAACGCTTAAAATGAAACAATCTTTTATTGTCGAAAATAAGCCTGGTGCGACCGGTGCTCTTGGTACTCGCTTTGTCACAAAAGCTAAAGCTGATGGTTACACCCTTCTGCTTGGTCAAACTGGTGAAATGGTGATTAATACCCTTGTTAGTAAAGATTTAGGTTATGACCCTTATCAAGATCTGAAGCCGGTTGCTCTGATAGGTGAAGTTCCATTAACCTTAGTTGCGCCATTAAATTCCAATTACAACTCTCTTCCAGAATTTATCAAATTAGCAAAATCACAACCCAATAAATTTACCTATGCATCTTCAGGTACTGCTACTCCAGGTCATTTGGCTGGAGCATCTTTGGCGCAATTAACTGGTATTGAAATGACGCATGCTCCTTATAAAGGCGCTGGTCCAGCGATGACCGATATTTTAGGTGGTCACGTCAATGTCTTTTTCGCAAGCACACCGTCAGTGGTTCAATTTATTGAAGGTAATAAATTAAAAGCACTCGCAGTATCCTCTCCCAAGAGAACCAATGTTTTCCCGCAACTTCATACTGTTACTGAAGATATTAGTAAAGAGTTTAGCTTTACTCTCTGGGGCGGTGTATTTGCGCCTGCAGAAACTCCCGAACCAATCCTACAATCCCTAAATATACTGATCAACCAAGTATTAAATGATCCTCAATTTAAAAAACAATTTGAAAAAGATGGTATTAATATCAAGTCAAATACTCGAGACGAGTTTGCTCAATTTCATCGTACTGAACTTAGTAATTACAAAAAAAGTCTTCAATCACTAAACTTAAAATTAGAATAAATTCATGAAAATTATTGTTATTCCAGGGGATGGTATCGGTCCCGAAACGATGGCCGTGTGTACCCATGTTTTAGAAACAGTTTCAGATAAACTCAATCTTCAATTACAACTAGTTCCTGAGATCGCAGGTCACGATAGTTTAAAAAAATACCAAGCAACAGTCACTCCAGAATTACTAGCCAAAGTCAAAGACGCTGACGGTCTTATGCTAGGGCCAATGGCTACGTATGACTTCAAAGATGAATCTAAAGGTGAAATCAACCCCTCCAAATATTTTCGCAAACAACTGGATTTATATGCCAATATTCGTCCTGCGAAAACTTTTCCCAAGATTCCTACACGCATGAATCCTTTTGATCTTGCAGTCGTTAGAGAAAATACAGAGGGCTTTTATGCAGACCGCAATGTAGAGTCAGGTAATAGTGAAATTTTGGTTACTCCGGACGTCAGTATCTCACTACGAAGGATTACACGTCACTGTTGTGACCGAATAGCTAAAACAGCATTCGAATTAGCGATGACAAGAAAAAAACATGTTTCTATTGTTCACAAAGCAAATGTTTTAAGAGTCACCGATGGCATGTTTATGGATAGTTGCTATAACGTTGCAAAGAACTATCCTGAAGTCACTGTCGATGAATTTATTGTGGATGCCATGATGGCTCACGTAGTTAGAAACCCTGAACGCTTTGATACGATTGTCACCACGAATATGTTTGGTGATATTCTCTCAGATTTAACAGCAGAGTTATCTGGTAGCCTTGGCTTAGGCGGGTCTCTCAATGCTGGCGACTTATATGCTATGGGTCAGGCGGCCCACGGTTCCGCACCAGATATTGCAGGAAAAGATATTGCTAATCCTTTTTCTCTAATTACCTCAGCGAGCATGCTCTTAAATTGGTTAGGGCAAAGACATCAACTACCAATTTATATCCAAGCTGCGAAATTAATCGACCTCTGTATGCAGCAGGCAATTGATGCCAAGGAAACGACCATAGATATTGGTGGATCCTTAGGCACCTTTCAAACTGGAAAACAATTTATTCAACGAATCCAAGCTGCTTAATCTGGATTCGTTTTTTTCTTTACAGGCATATTAGGAATTGCATCATAACTTCTTCTATCAATGTAATCTTGATCCCTCTCCATCCAAAGACCCTTAGTAGCTTCTAGGGCATTTTTATCCCATTGCTCACTCCAGTCTCCTAAGTCATATCCATACCAAGGAGATTCTGGTCTTAGTTCAGGTAAACCAAGTTTTTCCCATAATTTTTTTGCGTTTTCCATATATTCTTTTTTGGGTAGCGCTAATGGTGGCATTGGATACTTCATCGTGGCATCGATCAGCATGGCAGAATCAATCTCAGGAGTATATTCGCTCCGTGGTCCATGCCCCATCTCTCTATATCGAACAATTTGTATATCTTGACCGGGATCACAACGATAGGACATTGCCCACAAGACAGCATCGATATTATTCGGATCAATGTCTTCATCAATCGCAATCACAAATTTTCCGATAGCTGCCTGCAGTGTCATCGTCCCATTTAAAGCACGCCAAATTTCAGTTTTAGAAGTTCCTCTTACAAACTGTAAGAAAACAACTTTACGCAAATTAGTAAGGGCTTCATGTAACGTGACTTTTTTAATCCCTTTAATGGATAACCGGTTTTTTAAATGGCTAAGATATAAAGGCTCGTATGCTAATTTTTTTATTACGCTAGACTCACTAGGTGTGACTTGCGAAATGATTGACATAATAGTTGCTTTTTTTCGGCGTGTTATTGCGGTTACAGTAACAGCGGTGTTGTAGTCTTCAAGAGCTACATAACCATGCGATTCACCGAAAGGTCCCTCAGGCTCCAAAAATTCTGTATCAACGAATCCTTCTATAACAACTTCTGATTCAGCTGGTACCAATATATCTACAGTGTGACATTTAACGGCTCGAATGGGCTCACCCGCCAAGCCACCTGCAACCGCAAGCTCATCTAAACCAATTGGAAGTTTTTGTGGTCCTTGAAAATTAACAAATGGAGGACAGCCAATCACAATTGCAACTGGCATCTTCTCTCCCCTTGCTTTGTATTTCTTCCAATGCTCTAAACCACCTGCTCTGAGATTTGCAAGCATCATCATACCCAGTCGAGTTGGTGATTTGATTTGTCCCCGATAGGTACCCATATTCTGTATACCTGTATCTGGGTCTCGGGTAGTTACACAAGCTGCCGTTATATAAGGAGCGGCATCAAAACCTGGAGTTGAAATTGGGAAAGGAATTGACTCTAAACCATTCCCGGGTCCCTCTAAGTCATTACCTTGAATGATCATTTCGTGACATGGCGCATCTTTCGTATTCACAATAATCGGCGGTATAGGATGGGCAATTGCTTTCTCCCAAGCTGGTCCAATATCCTCAAAACTTGCCACATTCATACCAATTCGATATATTTCTGGATTCGCCGCTAAAGCTCCAACGACTACATCAATATCATAACGTTTACCTTTAGTATCAACCACATTCGTAAATAGAAATGCCTTTCTCTTTTCTTCTGCTATTCCACCACGAAATTGCCATCTAACTAAAGGATGTAACTCTGTATCTTTATTTACCGGTTCATCCACTCTGCAAAGCAAACCAGCTTGGTCAAGACGTTCTATATGTTGCCCTAAATCAACATAACCAAACTGCTTATTCTGTAAAGGATCGTTTTTGTTCATTTCAACTTTCAAAAAAATTATTCTGGTTTGATATTTGCTTTGATGTAAATTTCTTGATTACGCTTAAATTCTTTTGTAATATGACGTGCTGTATCTTCTGGAGATACCCACGCAGTATTAACCCCTAACTCTACAAGCCTTTGTTGTAATTCAGGATCTTCACTTACCTTTTTTAATTGCTGGCTGATTTTTGAAACTTGCGAAGAAGGAACACCTTTAGGTCCCCAGAATCCATAAGAGTTCTCTAACTCAAATCCAGGCATGCCAGCTTCTAATGTTGTGGGAATATCTGGCAAAGGTGAAAAACGGTTTTTAGAGGTTACTGCCAAAGCCTTTAATCTACCTGCCTTAATGAGAGGCATCACTGCAAGAGGTGTGACTACCATTAAATTAACATGCCCTCCAGCCAAGTCTGTTACGGCAGGGCCAGTACCACGATAATTAATCGTAGTTAACGATAAATTAGTTCTCGACTTAAAAATTTCAGCTCCAAGTTGTGGGGATGATCCCGCCCCTGAAATCGCAAAATTAAATTTTTCGGGATTGGGTTTAATTTCATCGATTAATTGCGTTAAATTACTAGATTTAACTGAATCGGGATTCACAACAAATATTAAAGGCGCTTTCGCAACAAGAGAAATCGGGGTGAAATCATTAATCGCATCATATGGAACTGATTTAATAACTAAAGAAGCCATCGAGTGAACATCAGCACTAAATAATAACGTTTTGCCATCAGGCTTTGATTTGGCTACATGTGATGCACCAATAACCCCATTTGCGCCACTTATATTTTCAACAATCCAATTCTCATTAAATTTTTCACTGACATATTTGCTATAAACCCGAGCAATATTATCTACATTACCACCTGGCGCATAAGGGACAATAATCTTAACGATATTGGATTGAGCAATTGCATTATGAAACGTAAAAATATTGAATACCAAAATAATAAAAATATTTTGTAACAAATTTAACCTATTTTTTAACATATACAACCTATTATTTTGAGCTTAATACTAAAGCTAAAGAATTTTTGGCATAGTTAGCTGCTTGAGGAAACTCATCCAATCTACAATTTGCCAAAAAGTCTTTAACCGTAGCTAATGCAGGAATCGTTCTTGCTCTTAACTGACCAAGCAGTTTGTCTTGCGCAAGTGATAAGTCTTTCAAGGGAACCACTTCACTTACTAAACCTATCTGGCAAGCCCTTTGAGCGGAAATATACGCATTTGTATAAACAAGCCAACTAAGTGCCTTTGGCCCCACTCGATCCATCACCGTTGCCATTGCAAGGGTTGGAGGCATATCAACTAATAATTCAGGAAAAGAAAATTGTGCATTGTCTGCCGCTATCGTGATATCAGCTGATCCAGCTAAAGCAGCTCCAAAGCCGTTCGCCTCCCCTTGAACAATCGCCACCACGGGAACCTTTATAGCACGAAGTGCCGCATAGACTTTGGTAATTGGCCCCATCATTTTTTCCCTTAGCTGAAGTGGGGTTGGGGGAGTATCGTTCACTTTTTTGCCACCATCTCTGCCTTGACAAAAATGATCTCCATGAGCGTTAATCACTACCGCTTTCAATGAATGATCTAGGCTAGCTTGTTCTAATAATTCCCCTAATCTAGTTACAACAGTTTGTGGAATTTTGTTGCCAGTATCTGGCATATTTAAAGTTATAAATGAGACTTGATCAATGGTCTGAAATAATACATTTTCTAATTGCTGATGCATAAAGTTTCCTAAAAATTAAATTTAAACTGGATAAACTAAGGAAGTTGGTAAAAGAATTGAATCATAGATACAAATACGATTTCGGAATTTATACTGACCATCCTCAACCACTATTTCATCCAAGTATCTTCCAGACAATAAGATTTGAGTTTTGAAATCAACAACAGTTTCAGCTATCAATACATTCGCCTGAGAATAAATCACATCATCTTTTATTTGATTAATCGTGACTCCTGAAATTAAATGTCTGAGATATCTTGGGCGATATAAAGTTGAATCTCTCAAGGCTAACACGCGATCTCGTAGCATAGCCTTGCTATCACTGTGCCAAACAGCAATCGGCAAATTCAACTCATGATTCTCTCGTGAAATAATTCGATAAAGACATGACTCAGAAAAAAATGAAAGCCATAAGTTAAGATCATCTTGGTCTAATGCCAATACATATTCATTGTTAAGGGTTTGTATTTTGTGATTTAAAACAACTTTTTCCAATTCCGCAGATAAAATTGGATTCATAAACCCATTACCTTTGCATAATGTTTATAAAATCCCCTGATTGCAACCTCTGTAATCATGTGTTCTGTATCTTTTATTTCTCGACCACCCATCTCTAACACAACTTGATGATTATCGTAAGGAAACATCCCCGACTGAGACATAGCTAAGACTTCGCTATCATCAACGGATACCAATCCAGATGGTCCCATTAAATTTGCCTGACGAACACGCCTTTTAACCATCTCTTCGCTATCGCTTGCATAGCCAAAAAATGTCCAATGTAATTCAAATACTCCAGGACTTCTTGTAACAATTTGACGCATAGCTAATGTATTAGATTGTTGTTGAATAATAATATTGGGAAATAAGGTCAACATTACCACGCTATTATTTCCAGAAAACTCTTTTACAACATCAAGTAAGTTGGGGTCTTCTAAGGTGAAATTATTTCTTAGATTATTTTTCATCTCTTCTGCTGCCTCAGCGCTGGCTTGACCAGCTCGCCTACTAATTAAGGCACTATGACGACCTGTTTCATCCATTTCCACTGCGGACTCTTGATCCATCCTAAATAACCCAAAGGTCATTAAAAAAACATGCAATACACTTGCGTGGTAAGGATCCTTGATATTCTCAAACATTAACTTCCAATTACATTCGATACTCTGTCTCTCATATCCAAGTACTTTTAATTCCCTACCATCAAATACCCGATCAAAGTAACCAAGCATATTAGTGCCAATATATTCCTCGAATGGCTCTACAGAATGATCAAAACTAGCGAAAATAACACCATGTCGACTGTGCACTTTTAGGGATCTAACCGAATGCTCATTTAAGTCAAAATCGTCAGGCATGCCACCTTGTTTTTTGTATCCTCGTCGAAAAGGGATACCCACTAATTTACCTTTCAGATCATAATTCCACTGATGATAAGGGCATGTAAAACTCTGTGCATTGCCTCTAGACTCTTTACAAAAGGCAACCCCTCGGTGAGCGCAGCTATTAGCAATCACATTGATTGAGCCGTCTTTGTCTCGCACGACTATGACAGGTCTGTCACCTATTGAAGTTTTTACAAAATCACCTGAATTAGGAATTTCAGCTTCTAATGCAACATAGCTCCATGACGCACCACCAAATATTTTTTCCTGTTCTCTACGATAAATTTCATCATCGGTGTATACCCAAAAAGGAACTCTTGTGGCACCCCCTTCAGGCCAACGATAATCAGAGGGTGTCCGAGATAATTTACGTATTACTTGTTCCACAGATAACTCTCCATTTACTTTGGTAATATTCCGGCTTTTTTAACCGTATTTTTTAATGATTCAGCATCTTTATCCAAAGCTTTTTTAAATCCTTCAGATCCTTGTCCAATGGGTTCTACCCCAATCACGGCAAGCTTTTGAATCATATCGGGCTCTTTCATGATTTCAGCAAATTCAGAATTTAACTTATCAATGGCTATTTGTGGAGTTCCTGGCTTGCCAATAACACCTAATAAAAAAGCGTAATCAAAATCTTTAAAATCTTGCCCCATCGGTTTAACATTCGGCGCTAATGGAGATACACTCGCACTCGCTGAAGCTAATATGCGGACACGATCACTTGCCACAAATCCGGCCAAAGATGGCATTGCAGCTAAAACACAATCTACCTGACCAGCAATCACTGCGGGCACAGACTGTCCAGTTCCTTTATAGGGAATATGTAAAACTTTAATACCGAAAGCAATTTGCATCGCTTCAATCGTTAAATGATGTAAGGAGCCTTCACCAGAAGATCCACAACTAATTTCACCAGGCTTACTTTTTGCTAATTGAATAAACTCTTCTAAATTCTTGGCTGGCACTTTAGGATTAACTGCAAGAAAAAATGGTGCTTTAGCAAGATAAGATATCGGTAAAAAATCCTTCTTAACATCATATGGAACTTTGCTAAATACGAGTGGTGTAATAGACAGCATGGCACTATCTGAGAAAATAAAATGATAACCATCAGCAGGTAAATTAATTAATGCTTGACCTGCATTGATCCCTCCAGCTCCGGGTAAATTATCGATGATGACTGGTTGCCCAATTTTTTCAGATAATCTTTGTCCAACTCGTCGTATAACAATATCTGGCAAACCCCCTACCGCGTAAGGAACAATAAACTTGATTGATCTGGCTGGGTAAGCATCTGAACCAAAAGATGTATTCACTTGTGCCGCGAAACCAATCCAAAGAAGAAATTTAATCCACTTCATGTGTAGCCCCCGATTTATTTTTTTAATCTAATTATCTTAATAATATAATACTCCTTGGCTTTACTTATTTCGTAAATGATCAATTAAAAATCTTAATTGATTGTGATCAATCGTAAACATGAGTTCCAATAGTTCTCCAAGCTCGCCCTTGGGGAAACCCTCTCTTGCAAACCAGGCCAAATAGTGCCCAGGCAAATCAGCAAGTTTTCTGCCAGCGTATTTGCCAAAGGGCATTTCCCATTCAACTAATTTCATCAGTGATTCAGGCTGCAATGTCTATGCTATCAATGTTAATATGTTTAAAGGAATAATTCATATGACGGATCAGTAGATGGCATTCATACTAGGGCAAAAATTACAACACCTAAAGACAGGTGGTTTTTATCGTATTTTACACTTGGCAAAAATAGAGGCTACCTTAGAAGATGTCTATGTTTATGAAGCATTGATTAACCATACCGTTTGGATCAGGCCCAAGTTGGAGATGGAAGATGGGCGATTTATCCCTATCATTGAAAATAATTAGACTAAAGGAGATCAAAAATGCCCCTAAAATTTATGGAACATATTCTCATATTGACTCATGATCCTGAAGGAACAAGAGATTGGTTTTGTAACAACCTTGGTTTTGTAAGTGGGTACCACCCTGAATTTGGTTTCCCAGTCTACTGGCTTTATATCGGTGAACAAGATGTCGTTCATATTGGTAAAGCCAAGTTCTCAGATCATCAGGATGTCTATTTGAGCACTCCTGAAGATGAGGTCAATAAAGACTATTCTGGAGGTGGTAGCCTAGGCTCAGGTCGTATCGACCACGTCTGCTTCAACTGTACTGGGATGATCGAATTTATCGAGCGTTTACAAAAAAATGGGGTGAACTTTAGCGAAAGAAAAGCTCACAACTCCAATTTATACCAATTGTTCATGCGCGAACCAATCAACGGCATCAAAGTAGAACTCAACTTTTCTGCTCAAGAAGCCGTTCTTGCGGGCCGGGCTCCCAGTTGGACCGATGAAGGTGCAACGAGCTAATCAATCCCAGTTCTTTTAAAAAGAGCTTTTGCTTTATCAGACTGCAAATACTCAATTAATTTCTGAGTTTCTTTAGGGTGTTTTGAAGTTTTCATGACGGCTCCGGAATAATTCGTGTAATTTTGATACTCATCTGGTAGTGAGCCTACAAGCGCAACTCCTTTAGACTCATTGAGTTTGATTTCAGCAATTGCGCCAAATCCAATTTCATTGCCCAAGCCACGAATGACGCGCTGTATAGCATCATCTCCGTTGACGAAGCGCTCAGTTTTACTCTCCAATTTCTCAGCCATTCCAATTTTTTTGAATAATTGATCAATATATAAACCCGTGGATGCTTTGTTATAAATAAGCCGATCTGCTTGCATAACTGCATTTCGAAAAGACTCTGGATTATTCATCACTGGAAAAGTATTACCCTTCTTCACCATAATACCGACGCCACCCTTACCTAGTAGTGCCATAGTACCGTCAACCAACTTCGCTTGGTTTTCTGGTCGATTCATTAAATTGGATGCTGTCAACATTAAATCACCTGGAATATTTTCAGTTAGTTTTTGCTGAAGCTGAGGAGCAGTTCCATATTCAACAACCATTCGATTACCTGTGCTAACTTCAAAATCTTTTACTAATTCATGAAATGCAGCCTCAAATGGCCCACCACTAAAAACTTTTAAATCAACCGCAAAAGATGAATTGATGAACACGGTGAACGTACTAATAAAAATAGTTTGAAAGATTTTTTTCATGATTTACCTTAAAAATGTTTTGCAATCTCTGGATCAAATTTTCCGTCTATTAAAACAAACAATACCTTACATGGTTTACCAGATCGATTAGCCCAAGCATGATTGGTTCCTCTTTCTACTAAAAAATCACCTGTTTTCATCAGCCGCTCTTCTTTGTCTAAAACCAGATAAATCTCACCTTCTAAGATGAGTGCGTAGTCAACAGACTCCGTACGATGCATCAAAGGATGCCCACCTGGTCTATAGGTTGATGCTTTATCAGTTCCCATTGCTCCAAATGCCGTTTTCGCCCCATCATTATCTAGTTTTTTTAACCATTCACCTTCAGGTCCGAATTCAATAATCCTCACGACGGAACCATTTTTGGGTGGTTCGAGTTGCAGGGGCGCAGAAGTCGGATCTGGGTCGTTATTAATCGGCGCGGGAGTTTCATGGGTAACCCATAAATTGGTTAAATAAAATCCTTCACGTTTTGGATTCGTATGAACTGCGGGGGCAGCACCATCTTCAGTAATAATTGCATGACCCAACTCATCATGTCCCGTAACGATCCTTCTGACAAAACCTTTTACATTCTCCATTGATAGCCTTTATATGTATTGTTCATTAATATTTTAAATACTATTATAGTTTTTGATAGTCTTTTGGGATCTAGTATATCCGCTGTTTTAGAGAAAATTAGTGATTGAAAAAATCATTAGAAAAATTTCCCTAGATCTGTTGTGCTAATCATATTGGTGAACGACTTTCAATACCTTGAAAAGACTTTGGCTACTGAGTAACGTAGAAAGTGGGAGGTGGCACCTGCGGTATATATGCCGTGGAAGAGTCTGTTTGAATGGGCTTCCAGGCTTCTGGACAAGTCGCTACATTGGGATAAAAGTTATTCTCTGACTCACAAAAATACCAAATAGAAGGCTTGGTTGTGGCCGGTGGAGGGATCTGGTAGTTTGAAACAGGAGCGGCTGGTAGGACAATTGGTTGTTGATAAACGACTTGCGGGGGATAGGGTGGATAATAATAAGGTCGGGGATATTGGGATGCAACAACCGCACCACCTATAAATCCTACTCCCGCTCCCCAACCCCAGCGAGAATGCCAATTCCGGTGGGCATGCGCCTCAGATAGGAACGAAAGAGAAGCCAACAGGAGAAATACAGATAGAGCCCGTTGATTAAAGCCTTGCATCTTAAATCTCCAATCAAAAAATACCCTCGATGCCATAAAGTAGAAATTACTTTACTGATATTCTAATAACGTTGATCGGAATGATCTAGTTGACATTTATTTTATTAAAGTCAATTTTCTTCTCAATGGATTTCAAATGAAATCTCTCAAGATTAATCAATCTTTACATTACTTTTTGCGACTAAAGGTACCCAGCGACTGATTTCATCCTGCAAAAAACCTTGTTGGTCAGCTGCAGATATATTGAGCATTCTGCCACCATCTTTTTCTACTAGGGAAATAAATTCAGGATCCTTATTGACTTGCGCTAAGGCTTGACGCAATTTAGCAACGACAGGAGCTGGGGTATTTGCCGGAGCAAAAATACCAAACCAACTTTCGCCTTGAAACTTGGTTAATCCTGTCTCATTAATGGTAGGTAACTGCGGAAATAAGGCGGATCTCTTTTCGCCAGAGCTTACAAGTCCTTTTAATCGGCCAGATTGAACATACGTTTTAGAAGCAGCAACATTATCAAAAATCATATCTAATCGCCCTGCCATCATTTCTTGATAAGCTTGTGGTGCTCCCTTAAAAGGAACATGAATAAGGTTTAAACCCAACTGATCTGCCAAAATATTTCCCCATACATGCTGTAAAGTACCGATGCCAGCAGATCCATAGGTATACTGCCCAGGCTTGTCCTTCATTAACTTGACCATATCAGATAAAGAATTGACAGGTAAATCTGGTCGAACTGAGAGTACAAATGCATTCGCAGAAATATATCCCAAGGGGATAAAGTCTTTGATAGGGTCATAGGGTAAGTTTTTCATCAAGGCTTTATTCATGACCATGTTAAATAAACCACCTACCAATAAAGTGTAACCATCGGGTGATGCCTTTGCAACAAACTCAGTACCTATCAATGAACCTGCGCCCGCTTTGTTTTCTACAAAAGTCGATTGTGGCAAAACGTCACTTAATTTTTGAGCCACTTTACGCCCAATAATATCGGTCCCACCACCTGGAGCAATTGGAACAATTAACTTAATTGGATGATTTGGGAAGTCACTCGTTTGAGCAGATACGCTAGAACAAACGATGGCTAAAAAGAAGGTTAGTTGAAGCAATAAACAAGTTTTTATTTTCATATTTACTCTAAATATATTCGGTTAAGGAGCTTTAATGCCTGCGGATTTGACAATTTTCTCATATAGCTCTAGATCAGATTTCATTTCATCAGAAAAACTTGCTGGTGAAGTTGGTGTCACCAAAATACCAAGTCCATTGAGCTTTTCTTTTGTCTGTTCAGAATTTAATATCTCATTAAGGGCTTTATTTAATTGCATAATGATCGGCCTTGGGGTTTTTGCGGGAGCTAATAAACCTATCCAAGACATCACTGAAATATCTTTAAAACCACTTTCTATGAAAGTTGGTACGTTCGGCAAACTCGATACGCGATTTTTTGCTGATACTGCAATTGGCTTTAACTGACCACTATCCACATACTGAGTTGCTCCAGCCAAATTAGTAAAAGCCAAAGGAACGTCTCCGGCAATCAAACCAATTAAAGCTTGACCGCCACTTTTATATGGAATCACAACTAAATTGGCCTTGGTGTTTTGCTTTAATAACTCTCCAGCAATATGAGGGGTTACCCCAATACCTGATGTCGCATAGGACAAACCCTTTGATTCCTTCATAGATAAAGCAACTACGTCTTTTACTGTTTTTACTGGCAAGCTTGGGTTTGCAAGCAAAATAAGAGCGGCATCACCAATTTTTCCAATTGGGGCAAAATCATTCATTGTGTTAAAGGGAATTTTTTCAAAAATATGCGGATTAATCACTAAGGTGCCATCAAAACCCACCAATAGGGTGTATCCATCTGGCTCAGCTTTTGCAACATAACTCGCCCCTATGTTGCCAGAAGCTCCAGCCTTGTTTTCTGCATAGACTTCAACGCCTAATTTTTGAGAAAGCTGCTGAGCAATATACCGCCCACCAATATCAGTAACCCCACCGGGAGCAAATGGAATGATTAAATGTATCGGTTTATTAGGAAAATCTTTCCCTTGCGCAGATGCTTGAATAATTGAAAAATAACTAATTAATATACCTATAAAACTCTTTACAATGATTAAACTTAATTTCAAATCCGCCCCCTACTTTGTATTTTTATAAATTGGAATCAATATGTTTACGATCAATCGAGTTCTACAAACGATCATTTTTGTCTTTGGTCTATCCCAAGTATTGTATACATCAGCTCAAGAATATCCAAATAAACCTGTAAAGGTAATCGTACCATTTGCTGTCGGTGGAGGTGCAGATATTGTTGCAAGACTGGTCTTTCAGAAATTATCAATCCGATTGGGACAATCTTTTGTAATTGATAATCGAGGTAGTGCGGGAGGCATTGCTGGCTCAGACGCCGTTGCAAAAGCCAGCCCTGATGGATATACCCTTCTTTTAGGACAAACCGGCCCAAATGCTATTAATCCATCATTATTCCCACAAGTACCCTATGATCCTGAAAAAGATTTTTCGCCGATTATTCAGCTCACGAGTTATCCCTACTTAATCGCTCTTCATAATCAAATTCCTCTGAAAAATTTACAAGAATTAATTCAATCAGCAAAGAGCAATCCGGATAAATACTCTTTTAGTACAGCCGGCAAAGGAAGTTCTGCTCAAATCGCAGCTGAATTATTTATGCGCTCGACACAAATCAAAATGATTCATGTTCCATACAAGGGTGCTGGTCCCGCATTAATTGATGCCATGGCAGGTGTGGTCAGTATGACGTTTGGTGACGCTGGATCAAGTACTCCGATGGTACAATCCAACCGAATCAAAGGTCTAGCTGTTACCAGCAAGAATCGCTCTAAACTTCTACCAAATGTTCCGACTGTTGCGGAATCCGGTTATCCAGGATTTGAAGCAGTTGCTTGGCATGCAGTCTTAGCTCCAGCCAAAACATCTCCAATCATTATTAATAAATTAAATTCGGAACTCAATGAAGTTCTTAAAGATCCAGAGGTTCGTGAAAAACTTCTCAGCAATGGGCTAGAGATCGTTGGAGGTAGCCCTAAGGAGTTTAGTGACTACATCCACTCAGAAATTCAAAGTTATAAAAAAATTATTCAAGAAGCCAATATCAAGCTTGATTAAAGTCAAGTTCATTAAACAAAATACTTACATCCGGAAGATGATCCATGGACCAAATGAGGTCAATAACCTTATCAGCGTCTAATTTCAAGTGATGATAATTAATTTGGTTTCTTAATTTATTTTCTAAATCCACATCAGTTAAAGGCTTAGAGACAGAACCTTTTGCATGCTCAATGTGTTTATCGATGGTTCGATCTTTACATATCAATTGGATTTTTACACCGTCAACCGCAATGGCAGAATCTTCTAAAAAAGACACCTTGGAATAAAACGCTTGAATCTTTTCATTTTTTACAATTTCATCACTAAATTCTTTAAGACCCGCTTTGCCAAAATGTAATGCGACAGAAACAGCATGCTGGCCACTGACCTGTGACTGTCTTCCATTTTCAATCAAAGGTCGATCAGTTCGTTGTTTTAATAAAGGATTACCCATAATTCGAACCTCTTGTATTGAGGATAAAAACGCATGGTTAGACTGTTCTTCTTGATAAATGTCTAAACAAGCCTCAATTACTGGATTAAGAACAACACCGCATGGAAATGGCTTATAGGTATTATTTAAGACTTCCCAAAGGGTGCCTAACTTTTCATTCAAATTCTGTGGATGGACTTGGTCGCAAAACACCTGTAAAAAACCTCTTGCTCCCTCCAAAGGGTCCTGGGGCCCATCAAAATTCTCAGACGCACATATTGTGGATAAAAGTCCATTTTTGGCAGCATTCCCGACACTCAAACTTTTCGACATCGTACCTAGATTTTCTACTAATCCACACGCTTGTGTTGCCGCATTACCCAATGCCCATAATATCTGTTGTTGATTTAATCCCAGCAACTTCGCACTGCCAATTGCCGCTCCAAAGACTCCGCATGTTGAAGTAATATGCCACCCTTTACTGTAATGAAATGGCGAAATAGCATTACCTATTCGGCACTCAACTTCCATACCCCAAATTAAGGATAATAAAAACTCCTTACCAGAGATCATTTTTTGTTGTGCGAGAGCTAATAATGGCGCAGCCACAGGTGCTGTGGGATGAATAATCGTGGGGATATGAGTATCATCAAAATCAAACACATTTGCTGCCATCGCGTTCATTGCCGATGCTTGTAATATATCTAACTTATCTTTAAAGCCAATCACTGAAGCCTGGGCTTTGCCAGAGAACTGACTCAAGATTTGATAAGCCTTCAAAATAGTTGGATCTTGATATGAAGCAATGCAAACAGCAAAATAGTTTATTAATGAACGTCGTGCTTCATGCACAACATGACTTGGCAATTCTTCATATTGACTTTGATGAATATACCGAATTAATTCCTTTGTAATTCCTGACATCGCAAAATGATTCCTCTAAATAAGTGGTGTATATTTCTAAATAAGAATAACCTAAAAATAAAGCTTTTAGGCGACAAATGAGACTACTTCTTTTAAATAGGGTATGGGTATGCAAAATAAAAAAATTGGAGTGATAGGCCTTGGCATGATGGGAGTACCCATGGCGAATAATTTGTTACAAGCAAATTTTCAGGTAAAAGGCTTTGATATAAACCCTCAAGCTAAAGAAAAATTCAATACAAACTCAAATTTTGAATGGATAAGTAATCCGCAAGAAATTGCAAAATCCTGTCAAATCATTATCTTGATACTTCCAGATAGCCATATTATTGATCAACTACTCTGGGGTAGCAACGAAGATGGCATTGCGAGCCATTTTCAAAAAGATACTTTAGTCATTGACATGAGCTCTTCAAAACCGACAAATTCAAAAATCAATGCTGAGCGTTTACAGAGTTTGGGGTTCGGTTTTATTGATGCCCCTGTATCAGGGGGGGTTAAAAGGGCTATCGATGGCTCTTTGGCTATTATGATTGGCGGTGATGAGAATCATATTCAACCAGTGATGCCTATTTTTCAAGCTCTTGGAAAAACAATTGTTCATGTTGGTACGGCAGGCGCAGGGCATGCAGTTAAAGCTTTAAATAATTATGTTTCTGCCGCTGGTTTATTAGCTGTCAGCGAAGCTTTAGTTGCTGCAGAAAAGTTTGGTATTAACCCACATCTAGCAAACCAAGTTTTTAATGCCTCATCCGGAAAAAATAATACAACGGAGGTTAAAGTGGAGAATTTTATGCTCTCTGAAACTTTTAACTCCGGCTTTGCTATTGCTTTGATGAGAAAAGATATTCAAACAGCGAAAGATTTTATCCATGAAATGCAATCGCATGGTAGCTTTGCAAAATTATGTTTTGAAGAGTGGGAAAGCGCGGAAAAGTCGCTGCCAAAAGGTGCTGACCATACCGCTATGTTTGCATATATAAAAGATAAGATCTAGGAAATTAATAATGGGTATCGGTACTTGGGAAGTTTTTGCCATGCGCTATGCGACGATTAATCGCAGAAGACTAGAAAATTTTATTGTGCACGATTTACATGATGTAGCCACACAAATGGACTATTACGTTTGGTTCTTGAAGAACGATAAGGAGACCATCCTCATCGATACAGGCTTTGATCAAAAAGCGGCGAATGAAAGAAAAAGAAATCTCTTACGTTGCCCTATTCAATCGTTACAAGACGCAGGTATTTCGCTTCATGACATTAAAGATACTGTATTAACCCATGCTCATTATGACCATGCTGGTAATATTGAAAAATTAAAAAATACTCGCTTTCATCTGCAAGAGCGAGAAATGTCATACGCTACTGGTAAAGATATGCGTCATGCCTTTTGCCGTCATGCCTATGACCCCCATAATGTATGTGAACTTATTTATGCTAATTATGAGGAGCGTGTTGGCTTTCATGATGGTGTGTATGAGTTACGCTCGGGAATAGAAGTCTATTGGGTTGGGGGTCATACTCGAGGTCTGCAAATCGTCAGGGTTCATACTCAAAGAGGTTGGATTGTTCTAGCCTCAGATGCAGCACATTATTTAGAAAACTTAGTCCATCGCTCGCCTTTCCCAATCGTCACAGATACTTCAGAAATGCTGAATGCTTACGAACTGATTGAGTCACTTGCTGAGTCTCAACATCACATTATCCCCGGTCATGATCCTCTCGTCATGCAATCATATCCAAGGTCAGGACCGGATCATTTAGAAATAGTCTCTTTAAGCAGTCCACCACTCCCATCATGAAAAAATATACTCTGCTAGTGTTTTTTATTTTCTGTAATCTGTTTAGTCTATTGACTTACGGGCAAAGTTCATTTCCAAACAAACCCATACATATGATTATTCCCTTTCCACCAGGGGGTTCTACGGATGTACTAGGACGATTACTTGGTGCTTCCATGTCAAACAATTTGAATCAAAGTGTTATTGTAGAAAACACCGGTGGGGCAGGAGGAACCATTGGCGCCAATAAGGTCGCAAAATCTCAGGCTGATGGCTATACACTACTTTTCCACAACATGGCTCATGCAAGTGCACCCGCCCTCTATAACAAATTAACCTACAATCCTATCCAAGATTTTGAACCTATCGGAATCGTTACAGAAGTTCCTATGATTCTCGTGGCAAGAAAAAGCTTTCCAAGTAATAACCTGAATGAATTACTTGCTTATGCAAAAACCAATGGTGATAAATTAAATTTCGCAAATGCTGGAGTTGGGGCAACATCTCAATTGTGTGAGGCTCTATTAAAAAGTGCAACCAATAATAAATGGACTAGTGTTCCTTATAAAGGTACGGGTCCTGCACTGAATGATTTATTAGGTGGTCAAGTTGATTTAATTTGTGATCAACCTGCAAGTACTATTGCACATATTAAAGCTGGCAATCTCAAACCAATTGCTGTTGCCACAAAAAATCGTTTAAAAATTCTGCCCCAAGTACCTACATTTTCTGAGTCTGGCCTACCCAATTTTGAGTTAACGGTTTGGCATGGTTTATATGCCCCAAAGGGTACGCCAAAAGAAGTGATAGATCGGCTTGCCATTAGTTTAAGAGAAACGCTTAAAGACCCGAATATCATCGATCGTTATCAAGAAATGAGCGCCTCTATTGCTTCACCTTCACAAGCAACACCTGAAGCCTTACAAGTCTTTTTAAAAGCAGATGTAGATCGCTGGAAAGCAGCCTTAAAATCCGCAGGTATACAGCCTGATTAACTACTATTTTAAATCATACTTTTCGCCCGAAAAGAAATGATTTGGACGCATAAACATCGATAAAAAAGTTGCGCCATTAGGCGCAACTGCAATATGCCTACTTCCTGCAGGACGCCAAACATATGTTCCAGCAAATGCCTTACCCTCCTCGTCCTCAAGACTTCCTTCCAACATAAATGTTTGCTCTAGTCCAGTATGTTCATGAAATGGCACAATCGCACCAGGATCCATTTGAAATAAGACGGTAGACATTCCAGATATGGGTTCGGAGTACAAGACTTTAATCTTAATACCTGGAAAAGGTGTTGGTGACCAGTCTAATGTTTGCGGGTCGATATAATGAGAACGAACTGATTCTTCGATAGGGGTGCTTGTCATTTTTTTCCTGATATAAAGTTATTTTTAGTTAAGGGCAATGTTTTTTTCACGAATAATTTTGATCCATTCCTGGATTTGATTCTGAATAAATTGATTTCCTTCTGCAACACTACCTTGATATATGTCGCCACCAAGTTGAGAAATTCTATCTTTCAATTCTGGGCTTTGCATTGCAATAGTAATAGCATCTGATAATTTTTTTACAATTGGCTCAGGCGTCCCTGATGGCGCAAAAATAGCATTCCATTCATACACTTCGTAAGCTGGAACACCTGCCTCAGACATAGTAGGTACATCTGGCCAAACACTCGATCTTTTTTTACTTGTTACAGCAAAAGCATTTAATCTTTTTGCATCAACATATGGCTTTGTTGATGCAATGGTGCCAAACATAATTGGAACTTGGCCTGCCATCACATCATTCACAGCCAATGCTCCACCTTTGTAAGGAATACCCTGCATTTTAATATCTGCCTTGATTTCAAACATGGCTCCGGCCATATGTTGGGCGGAACCGTTACCAGAGGTTGCATAAGCGATTTCATCGGGTTTATTTTTAGCCATCGCAACCAGCTCTTTGACATTTTTTGCTGGAAAATTTGGATTTACTAATAAAACATTCGGAAATAATGCTAGCATTCCCAACACTTTAAAATCCTTACTTGCATCATAGGGTAACTTTTTGAACAAGCCCGGGTTTACAGCATAGGATGAAGCATCTAGCAATAAGGTATATCCATCTGGATTACTTTTTACAACCAGTGATGCAGCTATTTGACCAGAGGCGCCCGGCTTATTTTCGACAATTACTGTCGTACCCAAGGCTTTACCTAAAGGTCCTGACAAGGATCTCGCCACAGCATCTGCACCCCCACCAGCAGGATAACTTACGACTAAGGTTATGGGTTTATTCGGCCAAGTTTGTGTAAATCCAAGTTGGGAAAATATCAATAAACCAAGAGAGACAATACTATGTTTAAGATTCATGAATTAGCTTTCTTAAGAGAAATTGCCGTATTTACTACGTATTATTTTTTCATATTAATGCTTTTTTTGTCCTCTAACCAACTAGTTAATACCCCTATGACTCCATCATCCTTAGCTAGAATAGAAATTGGAATTAATTTTAAATCATGTGAGTATTTCAAAGCGGTGAGTCAATTGGAGCATACCAATGGGGTATATTTTCGATATCACGAGAAAACTAAATCGAGCCTGACTTTCTGTAAATTTTGCATGCTTCCCGCAAAAATCCTCTCAACGAGTATATTCCATTACTGTACTTAATTTTTCACCTATACATCAAAGAATTAGTTTGCGGAAATTAGTTTGGCTAGAAGCTCAGGTTGACCAAGCAAATCTTCACTTTTACCATGATGGGTTACTTTCCCACGATTGAGAACTAACACTTGATCAGTGACTTGCAATGCTAATTTTGCAGACTGCTCCACTAAGATAACAGTCAAATTTTCTTCTCTGATCAACTTTTTAATAACATCCATTAACATTTGCACAATCACTGGAGCTAAACCTTCTAAGGGTTCATCTAACAACAGTAGGCTAGGGTCACAAATTAATGCTCGCCCGACAGCCAACATTTGCTGTTCACCACCAGACAATTGATTACCCATATTATCTTTTCGCTCGGCTAAACGTGGAAATAATTCATACACCCTTTCAAGAGGCCAACGGCCTGGTCTAGCAGCAACTAACATATTTTCTTCAACGGTTAATGATGGGAATATGTCTCTAGTTTGAGGAACGTAGCCAATACCCAACCTTGATCGTTCATACACGGCTAAAGATTGGATTTCTTTACCAAACAATTCAATCCGACCAGAATGGAGGGTGGCATGTCCCATCATCGTTGACATCAAGGTTGTCTTACCAACACCATTTCTTCCCAAAAGAGCTAAAGAGGTATTAGTAGGAATTTCAATATTAATATTTTCCAAAATATTTAATTCACCATATCCAGCATGAATACCTTGCAAGCGAAGTGCTATCTTGTTTTGATTTTCACTCATTTGGCTCTCCTAAATACACTTGGTGAACTCGAGGATCATGTGCTATCTCATCGGGCGTTCCCTCACACAAGACCGCGCCTTGAACCAAAACAGTAATTTTTGATGCAAACTGAAATACCAAATCCATATCATGCTCAATCATCAAAATGGCAATATCTTTTGGTAAAACGTCTAAAGCCTGCAAAATTCGCCCCGACTCCATGGACGGAACTCCGGCCGCAGGCTCGTCTAAAAGCAAAACTTTAGGCTTTAAACCCAAAGATATTGCAATTTCAACTAGCCGTTGTTTGCCATATGGCAGTTGACTGACTCTTTCATTGGCATCATCTGCAATCCCTAAAAGACTTAAAATTTCTAGTGATTCTTCTTTTAAAGCTGTAAATGCACTTGCATTTCTCCACATTTTTTTTGAAATACCAAGACGCTCTGAAATACCTAAAGAGATATTATCCAACACTGTCATCTTATTAAATAATGAATTAATCTGAAATGTTCGCCCTAGGCCCATCTTCACTCTTTTACTTTCATTGAGCGAACTAATTTCTTGCCCCATCATTTTTACTTGTCCGGATGATGGCGTTAATCTTCCAGTTAATAAATTAATGAATGTAGTTTTACCCGCGCCATTGGGGCCAATTAAAGCATGCCTTGCACCTGCCTCTAATTTGAAGTCAATCTGATCGGCTACTGTCAGAGCTCCAAACTGCTTGGATAATCGAATAGTCTCAAGAGCTAATGTCACTTACTAGATCTCCTAAATACAGTAACTTTGTCAAATATTCCTAATACCCCACCCTTGGCAAACAAAACAACAATTAATAACATCAAACCAATTCCTAAGTTCCAATACTCTGGAAATTGTTTAGCCAGAAAATCTTGAGCAACTAAAAAAACGAGCGGTCCTACAAAGGCCCCATATATTCTGCCAACACCACCTAAAATCAACATAACAAGTATTTCGCCTGATGGCTCAAAGCCTATCAAATTAAGTCCAACAAATTGGTTGGTTTGTGCTATCAAAGCACCCGCAACACCAGCGATAATTGCGGAAAAAGTGTACGCCTTTAACAAGTATGAAGTAACGGGTACTCCAATTGCCTGCATCCTTTGTTTATTCTCTTTAATTCCTGTTAAAGTAATGCCAAACGGCGAATAAACTAATCGTCTAACTAGGTACCAAAAAATAAATAAAATGCCTAAACACCATAGATAAGCTGTTTTATTTAAAAAATCAAATTTAAATAAACCAAAAATTGGGCCGATAACTACTCCGGTTAATCCATCTGCCCCACCAGTGATAGTCGTGGCCTTATTTGCTACTTCAAAACATAAAGCAGCTATTGCCAAAGTTAACATTAACTGTGTTAGTTTTTGTGTTCGCAAAATAATAAGACCAGTACTAATTCCCAGCAAACCACAAACGATGGCACTCATCAGAAGAAGTAGCAATGGGTCAGTTATACCTACCTTGGCAGACAAAATACCACAGGTATAAGCCCCAACTCCAAAAAAAGCTGCATGCCCTAAAGTCACCACACCAGCATATCCTGTGATCAAATCTAAAGAAAGTGCAAACAAAATATAGGTGAGTATTTGCGCTCCCAATGATAGGTAGTCTGGCAATACAAAGAAGACAGCTAAAGCTAACACCCAAGGGATGAGCTCTGAAATTTTTAAACGTGGATTGGATTGGAAACCTACTAATTTACTCATGCACGTTTTCCCATTAAACCAAGAGGACGCCACAATAAGATGCCAATAGTCACGATATAAATAAAGAACGCACCCACTTCAGGTATCCAATATTTGCATGCCGTATCAAGCACGCCTATCAATAGAGCGGCAAAAAATGGCCCTTTTAAACTTCCTAATCCACCTACGGCAACAACAATCAGAAAAAATACTAATTGCTCAAAGGGGTATGTGGGCTGAATAGCGATAATTTCTGCGCCCAAAGCTCCTCCCATGCCAGCGAGACCACTACCAACCGCAAAAGTAATACTAAACAATAACTTTGTATTAATCCCAATAGACTGTGCCATTGGACGATTATCAACTGTAGCCCTTACCATCGCGCCCCATTTAGTATTTTCAACACCAAACCATAAAGTAGCAATGAGGATTGCACTAAAAACTATAATAAATACTCTATAGGCAGGGAAGTCTCTACCAAGAAAAGTAAATTGATCCTTTAAGTACTCAGGCAACATCACTGGTTGTTGTAATGTTCCATAGATCAAACGTGCAATAGCAATTGAAATAAAAATTAAGGCAATACTAAATAAGACCTGCTCAAGTTCAGGAGCATCATAAATATGTTTGTATAACAAACGGTCAAGAAACACACTAAAAAATGCAACTATCAAAAATGAAAGTGCCAGTGCAATTGGAAATGGGATTTGATATTTAGCCAAAGCAGTCACGAGAATGTAACCGCCGCACATAGCAAAAACTCCGTGGGCCAAGTTGGCAATACCCATCATCCCCATCGTGATGGATAAACCTACGGAAATAACGTAAAGCACCATCCCGTAGGCCACACCGTAAAATAAAACACTAACAACTGCTGCTAAAAAAGAATCCATTCAGTTTAGTGCTGATAAAAAAATAAAAGTTAATAACAATTATTTCTTTTTATCAAATTCCTTCATTGGGTCTTTAATTCCAGTACTGAGTGTTTCAATCTCAACGTTTGCCAATTTCCCATTAACTTTACGTACTTCACGTAAATATTCAGGATTAATCACATCTCTCGTCTCAGGGTCGATAGAAAATTCACCACGGGGACTTGTTGTACTTTTATATTTTTTCAATAGCTCCATCGTTTTATCAGGATCAACTTTGCCATTTTGCTCACGAATCGTATAAAAAATCGCCTCCATCGCATCCCAAGCACCAACAGCCATAAAACCGGGTTCTAAATTTTCACCAAACTCTTTTTTGTAAGCCGCCACAAAAGCACGATTGCTAGCACGAGTTGAATTTGCTGAATAGTGATGCACCGTAGTAACCCCAAGAGCAACATCACCCATACCTTGCAATTCTTCGTCGGTTACCACATCTCCAGTACCAATAAACTTAATACCAGCTTTAGCTAATCCTAAATCTGAATAAGCTTTCATCATTCCAGTAGCTGCTTTTCCTGCCGGATTAAAGCCAAAGATAACTTCAGGTTTAGTATCTTTAATTTTTTGAATAAATGGCGTGAAATCAGGATTTGCTAAAGGGATTCTTACACTACCTAGAATCTCCCCCCCTCCCTCTTTAAACCCTTTAATAAAGCCTTCCTCAGCTTCATGGCCAGGCGCGAAATCACTCACGGCTGTATAAGCTTTTTTATATTTTTTCGCTGCCCATTGTCCTAATGGATAAGCAGATTGCCAAAGAGTAAATGAAGTTCGAGCCATGTAAGGTGCATTGTTCATCACCCTTGCAGCTGCGGCATTCATACTAATGAATGGTACTTTTGCTTCTGTTGTTAATGGCCCGATTGCGGCCATGTTGGGAGACCAAACAAAGCCAGTCAGATAATTGACTTTCTCACGCACAATTAATTCCTGCGCCACACGCTTGGCAACATCTGGATTTGGTCCAGTATCATCACGCGTAATAATTTCTACTTTGACACCAGGAGGTAATTTATCTCCATTTAATTTCATGAAAAGCTTGACGCCTTTATCTAACTGATCGCCTTGAGCAGCTCCTGGACCACTATATGTTCCCATAAATCCAATTTTAACTGTTTGAGCTGAAGTAACGCTCATCATCAATCCACTCAAAATTACTAAACCAAATTGTATGAACTTATTTTTTTTCATAATGCCCTCAATTAATTTCTAAAAATAAATGTTATTTTTGAACTTTACATGACAAAGAATAACACGTGATTCTGAGTTTAGGGGTGCTTTTAAGGACTCATTCGGATCAATACAAAATGAATAACTATTGAATTTTGCAATTATTAAATGATTAGAAACTAGCTGCAATCCCAATAGAATATCCTGAAATATCTGGGGCAAATTGGTATCGGACCATTAATCTTGCTCGGGTAAAAAAAATATCATAATCTTTAATATCAAGCTCCAAACCTGTGCCAATGCTTGACAGGAAGTTAAAACCCAAAGCACCTCGCGAATCTCCCAAATACTGTGTATGAGCAAACTCAACAACACTCCTCACGACACTACCCATCAGGGTAAACCCTGCAGGAACTCTGCGACGCGACCATAATCCTATACTTTGAGCACTGGTATGGCCTTCTACAGATTTTGAAGAGTCAAAACTAGTTAATTGAATATTGGTGTAGCGTAATTCAAATTCATTTTCTTGATCGGGACGATAGTCTTCATAGTCGAGCACGATGGAGCCCCCTAATCCATAAGCATTTAGGCGCCCATTATTCAAGAAATCAAGGCCTATCCCTGTTTTGTTCTCAATCACTCTTGCTGCTATAGATAGATCACTTTCTACGTGACCTAGGGACACATTGAGTATAGGTCTAATTTTAAATTGCTCATTTAATTTAAAATCCCATCCAATCCCACCAGTTCCAGAAATACTATTCCACCTCACAGGTATGGAGACTGGCGAAGAACCATTAGTGATAAAAGTCGGATTGTAGCGATTGAAAGCTATAGTACCCTCAAGATATAAAGGGAAACCCTCACTTAATGTTCCTCCCCCACCTAAGGATGTCATTGATAACCCAGGATTACTCAATGCACTATCATTTAAAGAAAGAGATCCCGTTGTAACATCAGGAGTCAAAGAATAACTAATCACAGTTAAAAAAGAATTGGCTCGTTGTTGCAATAAACCGTTGACCAAACCTTGAGACGATGCTGGCGGCAACAAACTAATGCCCAAAAGAAACGTAATAATTTTTAAACAATTAAACTTCATTTGATGAAAAACTCATTTTGTCAGGTAATTTGATTAGTTATGGCTAAAAAATAAATGTAGACTATTACTAGCCATTTTCTAAGTTGTTCAAGATGTATATACTCATATAAGACTAGTATTAACATTAAAACATTCTTTAATTGTTTCAACATTATCCCATTTGGTAAATATGATAACTAAACAATGCAAAATACTTAAAGTATTTTTACTCACAATTCTCTTTGCAAGCTTTTCATTTCAAACAGTTTGTGCACAAAACAAGCTGGAAAAAACAAAGATAAGTATTGCTGTAGGAGGTAAAAATCTCTTCTATTATTTACCACTAACAATTGCCGAACGTTTAGGTTATTTCAAAGATGAGGGACTTGACGTCGAAATATCTGACTTTCCTGGTGGTGCAAAAGCTTTGCAAGCACTTGTAGGCGGTAGCGCCGATGTCGTATCTGGAGCATATGAACACACCATAAATATGCAGGCGAAGGGGCAAAATATCCAAGCTTTTGTTTTGCAAGGGCGTGCGCCACAAATTGTACTTGCCTATTCAACTAAGAATATGCCGAACTTTCAATCGATTGCCGATTTAAAAGGTAAAAAAATTGGCGTTACAGCTCCAGGTTCTTCCACTAGCATGATGGCTAGTTATATGTTGACTAAAGCCGGTATAAAACCCTCTGATGTGTCTTTTATTGGTGTTGGAGCAGGTCCAGGTGCTGTTGCTGCCATGCGCTCAGGACAGCTTGATGCAATTTGTAATTTAGACCCTGTCATTACGATGCTTTTGGAGAAAAACGATATCAAAATCATTTCAGATACTCGAACACTAAAAGATACAAAAGCTGTTTATGGTGGCAATATGCCAGCAGCAGTAATGTATGCCCCTACAAGTTTTATTGAAAAGAATCCTAATACCACTCAAGCTTTAACAAATGCCATTGTTCGAGCTCTGAAATGGCTCAATCAAGCGGGTCCTTCAGATATCGTTAAAACTGTTCCTGAAAATTATCTTTTAGGTGATCGATCTTTATATCTTACAGCTTGGCAAGGTGTTAAAGAGGCGATTTCTCCTGACGGCTTGATTCCAGCTGATGGACCTAATACAGCACTTCGGATGTTGTCACAATTTGAAAAAGAGATTGCCGATAAAAAAATTGATTTATCTAAAACCTATACAAATTCTTTTGTAATCAAAGCAAATCAAAAATATAAGTAATCAATTTTCATGAACGCCACATATGTTCTCTCTTTACAAGATATTCAGTGCAGTTTTGTTTCATCTGAAACAAAATCTGAATATATTGCTATTGATAAGGTTTGTTTAGATCTTCATTCTGGCGAGTTTGTTTCCATCGTTGGGCCAACTGGGTGCGGCAAATCAACCATTCTTAATGTGGCTGCTGGCCTAATTAGTCCCAGTAAGGGCAAGGTTATCGTATTTGGGGAAGAACTTCGCTCCATTAATCGGCATGCAGGTTATATGTTTCAAACCAACACTCTGATGCCATGGAGAAGCGCTAAAGATAATATTATGCTAGGACTGGAATATCACAATCTTTCTAAAGATAAGAGAGGGCATATTGCGAATGAATGGTTGCGTAAAGTCGGCTTAGGAGATTTTGGTGATCGATTTCCGCATCAGCTATCAGGTGGTATGCAAAAACGAGTAGCTTTAGCTCAAACTCTTGCCCTTGATCCAGATATCATTTTTATGGATGAACCCTTTTCGGCCCTAGACGTGCAAACGCGTCAATTGATGGAAAATGAACTACTACAACTATGTCAGGCATCCTCTACTCAAAAGGGTAAGTCGGTTCTTTTTATTACACATGATCTTGATGAAGCAATTGCAATGAGTGACCGTGTCATTGTTATGTCTGCCGGACCCGCTTCAAATCCGATAGGGAACTTTGAAATTGATCTTCCTAAACCAAGAGATGTTGCCGAAATCAAGTCAAATCCAAGATTTCAGGAATATTACAAACAAATATGGGATGTGCTTAGATCCGAAGTCATGAAAAGTTACTCAAACCAGATGAAAACTTTGACTCATGTATAAGAATCTTATTTCAAATAAGACCAAGATTATTACTTGGCAAGTATTGATACTTCTAATGATCATATTGGCATGGCAGTTTTTTAGTCGCTCAAACCATGTTGCTTTTTTTATCGGTGAACCACTGATTGTTTTTCAACGACTAGTGAATTGGTTAATCATCGAAAAAGATGTTTATTGGCATCTTGGTATTACACTTCTTGAAACTTGTCTTGCCTTTTCTATTGGAACCCTTGCTGGTACTTTTTGTGGTCTATTTTTAGGGTTATCGCCGATTTTTTCGGCTATTTTTGATCCTTATATTAAAGCTTTAAACTCTATGCCAAGAGTAATTCTCGCGCCCATCTTTTCAGTTTGGTTTGGTTTAGGTATGTGGTCAAAAGTTGCTTTAGCAATCACTCTTGTATTTTTTGTTGTGTTTTTTAATGTTTATCAAGGAATTAAAGAAGTAAGTCCAAGTATTTTAGCGAATGCCAAAATGTTGGGTGCTGGTCGAAAACAATTGATTCGAACTGTCTATCTTCCGTCAGCAACTAGCTGGGTTTTCTCTAGCTTACATACTTCTATTGGGCTTGCTTTTGTTGGCGCTGTCGTAGGTGAATACTTGGGATCAGCAGCCGGTGTTGGCTACCTCATCCTCCAAGCCGAAGGCTCTTTTGATATCAACACGGTGATTGCCGGAATTATTCTTTTAACCACCTGCGCACTCCTATTAGACTCGATAGTTGGCATCATTGAGAAAAAGTTAATGGTTTGGCGCCCCCAAACCTCAGGTCTTGAAAAATTATAAGAGTTTAAAGCTAACTGATTTCAAAAACTTCTTTTGGCTGAACAAGCATTTTGACTACTTTTTCATATTCAACAAATAATGATTTTGGATTATCTGTTTTTACTTGGCTGGATAAGTGGTGATTCCAAAATAATGTAGTCATTTGATTAATGCGCTCCCAAGTCTCTAACTCGCCCTCTAATCCAATGGGAATGTCACGACTAAAAGATTGTTCATCAACTTTCTCTCCTGCAAAAGTCATATGATCTGCAGGGCGGATAATCCATAACTGACGAGCTCCACGAGGCAAATTGTCGTATACCCAACGACGCTTAGCCAAAGGCATCCCTAGGGTCATTTTTTCTAGTCCTTTTTTAAAAGTGACTTGATTATCATGATCCCCCATAATGCAGAAAAATGGCACTTTGACATTCACCATTTTTTTTGCGCTTGATTCTGTCATTGATCCCGGTGAAAAAGCAATCGCAGCTTTAATACGATGATCAATCATACCAACACCACTTTGACCACAAATCGACTGTACTGTTAAAGCGCCATATGAGTGACCTGCAATACCAATTCTCTCCGGGTCAAGATAGTCTTCCAACTTCAAATCACCCTGACCTAGCCCATTTTTTTCCAAAAAAGATGATTGAGACCCTTTTAACAATTCACTAATGACAAATTTACAATCCAATACTCTCAAGTCATATTGTGGTCCAGCTAGGGATTGTTGTAATCGATTCGTAAAAGTTGTCTTTTCCGTATCCCAAATAACGTCATTGGTTATTGGATGAGAAATCGTCACGACAACATTGCCAGCCTTTACCCACGCTTCACACCAAGACTCTCCATTCGATAAACCACTGCCAAGACCTGGTGAATAAATAATCAATGGTGATTTTTTCTTCACCGGAGGTAGGCGAATTCGAATATATAAATGACGTTGTGTCTTAGGATCTATGGTCTTACTGTCAAAAACAATTGGTGGTTGAAGGTCAAATTCTTTTGGCGTTGACCTTTTTTTTTGTGCGATACCAAATGGACTCAGCAAAGTTAAAGCTATGGCAGTTAAAACTTTTCGACGTATGCTTTGATTGGATGGCATTAAAACCTCATATAATATTTTTCATTATAGATAATATAAGGTTTTATATGTCAGCCAAAAAATATTTTGTTGCAATTTTCTTACTCATTTGTTGTTGGTCAAATATTGTGCATAGTCAAAATACCCAAACGCTGTTCTACTCTCATGGAAAATATGTTGGCGAAGTTTTCAATGGTAAAGCTCATGGCTTCGGTACCTATACGGCCTACAAAAGTGGTGGTGTCTATTCGGGTAATTTTTATCAAGATACTTTTCAAGGTCAAGGAACATATAATTGGCCGGATGGCTCAAGATATGTTGGGAACTGGCAAAACGATGCTGGTATTCAAGGTACTTTGTTTTATCCTAATGGAGCAACTGCCCAAGGTACAGTCAAAAATGCGATCTTTATTCCAAGTCCTGTACCGTATATTGCCCCGATGATTCCAGTCACTCCGCCAACTAGTAAACCCAATAATTCTAATCAACTCAATAAGGCTTTATATAATCAATTAGGTCCCTCTGGATGGGCGAATTGCACAGCTGGTCAAGTAGCCATTTCAGCACTCATTGCACGTGGTGATCCGATCAATCAAACAATCAAAGATTCCAATCGATCTCTAGGGACTATTCTTGGATCACTACGTCAATATATGCTTGCAAACGGCACTCCAACTTCGGCTTTGGATGACTTAGTTCGAAGCTTTAGTTCTCAAATTAAATCCGGAGATCAAGCTTTAAGAATCATCAATGACTGCTCCAATCAAATTGCACGTGTCAATTATTAACAAATGTAATACTTGAGTAAGTTGCGTGAGATCTTTAGAGCTTTTCAAAACCATACAACTGGGCAGGATTATCTACCAAGATTTTTTGCAAAATACTAGGGTCTTTCACCCACTGATTTAATCGGTTCAGTGCATGACCATCATTAATCTGATGAAATGGTTCGATTTCTTCCTTGATTCTTTTTTTTCCTGGTTGTGCTCCGGAATGTGGCCAATCAGACCCCCATACCAAACGATCTTGATTTGTCCTAATTAAGACCTTCGTAAACTCCGCCATTTGATCAGAGTCTGGATGATCAGTAATCCGTTGAGGTGCAGAGAGCTTCATCCAAACATTGCCAGAATTTAACATCTCAATTAGTTGCACAATGAATGATTGCTCTAACCCATCATCGATTGGAGTCCTTGCAAAATGATCCAAAACAACAGGCACTGCACAATGAATGATGTCATGCGTGAGTTGCTTTACCAATTTAGGGTTAGAGTAAATCTGAACATGCCACCCAAATGATTGAATTAATTGTGCTGTTTTTACAAGTTTGTTTTTTGCAAAAAGTGAGTCTTCAACTCCAGATGTTTCTAAATTTAAACGTGCGCCTCTAAAACCCGCTTGATGAAGTTTTTCAATCTCTCGCATCGTTGTTGTACCCTCATCAATAACGGCTATACCTCTTGTCTGATTCCCTAGCTCACGAATGGCTTCTAAAGATCGGGTGTTATCGACGCCATAAGGACTTGGATGCACAATGACAAGACGCTCGATACCTAGTAGATGATGTAATTGCTTTAGCTGTGAAATGCTAGCGTCAGCTGGTGTATAAGCACGTTCTGACCAATACGGAAATTGTTTTTCTGGTCCAAAAACATGCGTATGACAATCACAGGCTCCAGGCGGCATCTCAAATGCAATAGCTTCTTGTTCCTGAATAGGTAGCATGACTTTTTCCTCAACTTGATTGAATAAATTTGATTTTATTTAAAAATTAATAGTAATATGTAGAAAATAAAAAATATTAGGGGAATTATGAACTACAGCACCAACTTTCCTGCTCTTCAAGGATCAGTCAGCGCAGAAGAATGGCAAACTCGAGTTGAACTCGCGGCCTGTTACCGCCTGATTGATGCCTATGGAATGACGGATTTAATCTACAACCACATCACTGCAAAAATTCCTGGTACAGAGCATTTTCTGATTAATCTATATGGATTACTCTATAAAGAAATCACTGCATCTAGCTTAGTGAAAATTGATTTAGATGGCAATATTTTGGCCAAACCACCAACCGATTATGGTATTAATAAATCTGGCTATGTTATCCATGGAGCAATCCATGGAGCAAGAGAAGATGTTAACTGTGTTATCCATACGCACACACGAGCTGGAATGGCAGTCTCTACCATGGAATGTGGTTTATTACCGCTAACGCAAACTTCAATTCGCTTTGTAAACCACCTTGGTTACCATGATTATGAAGGTCCCGCTATCGATTTAGATGAACAAAAACGCTTAGTGACTGATCTAGGCCCGCATAATGCAATGATATTTAAAAATCATGGCTTATTGACTTGCGGCCCTAGCGTCCCAGAGGCATTTAACACCATGTATCAATTAGAAATGTCATGCCGTGCTCAAGTTGATGCAATGGCGAGCAACACTAAATTAGTGATTCCAGATGAATCCGTTTTAGCGAAAACGGCTCATTTATACCAACCAGGAACTAGAAGACCCTACGGTGTTCTCGAGTGGCACGCGATGATTCGACTTTTAGAAGCGCAATCAAAAAACTCCTCTTATCCTCGTTACGACCAATAACGGAATACTCATCATGAAAAAACCAATGGTTCGTTATTTATGCATGATCACTGGCATATTTTTTTCGCTGATTAGCTTTGCTCAAAACTCAGCTGATTATCCAAATAAACCCATCCATATCATTGTTCCTGTAGCGGCAGGTGGAAATGTGGATATCGTAGCAAGAACACTTGGCAATGAAATAGCAAAAATCCTTGGGCAATCTGTCATCATCGAAAATAAGCCAAGCTCAGCATCTATTGTAGGAACACAATATGTGGCAAAGGCACCTCCTGATGGATATACCCTTTTGGCCCATTCAAGCACGTTTTTTGCGGCTCCTCTGATTTCAAACAACGCTGGTTATGACCCTGTAAAAGACTTTTTACCGATCTCATTAACGTGTAAAGTGCCCATGTTCGTTATGGTGAACCCCAACATACAAGCAAAGAGTATTCAGGAATTTGTGCAATACTCAAAAGCTAATCCAGGAGTTGCCGTTGCGAGTAGTGGCAATGGCTCAACAGGTCATATTGCCGCAGAAGTATTTGCCAACCGTGCAGGTATTAAATTTACAAATATTTTTTATAAAGGAAATGCCCAAGCTATGATCGATGTTTTTAGTGGGCAAGTACCAATGATGTTCGATCAAATTAGTACCGGGGTACAAAATGCCAAGAGTGGGAAGTTACGCGCTCTTGCTATTACTAGCCTAGAACGTTCTTCACTCATGCCTGAAGTTCCTACAATGGCAGAAGCAGGATATCTCGGATACGAGGACGTCACCTTAAATCTGCTTCTTGCTCCCGCTGGTACCCCGAAAGAAATCACCCAAAAACTTCATGCGGCCGTAGTGAAAGCACTTAATCAACCTGAACTTAAAACAAAATTTGCAGAAAGAGGCATCGATTTGGTTACTAGTCCAAGTACCGATGATTTAGGTCAACTCATTAAATCTGAAGTTAGCCGTCTGCAAAAACTGGCAAAATCTGCGGGCATCAAGCCGGAGTAACGCCCCTAGATTACGTCACTAAATCTGCAGGATCTATAGGCTCGCCTCTTTCGAAGAGTGCAATATTGTTAAAGCCATGCTGAACTATTTTAGTTACTGCTTCCTTCACACTCGCTCCAGCATGGGGCGTCACAACCACATTATCTAAACTAAATAATGGATTATCCATTTGCGGAGGTTCATTGACAAACACATCTAGCCCTGCACCAAATAGGCGCTGTTCATGAATAGCCTGAACCAAGGCTGGTTCATCAATCAGCTCCCCCCTAGCAGTATTAACAATGATCGCACTTTGTTTCATTTTTTGTAGCGCTTGATTGGAGATGATGTCTCGAGTTTGCTCATTAAAGGGTGCATGCAAGCTCAAAACATCACTCTGCCTGAGTAATGTATCAAAATCCACATATTCTGCTTTAAAGGTTTGCTCGATTTCTTGAGATGCGCGTTTTCGACTGAAGTAAATGATTTTGGTATCAAAACCTTGTAATTGTTTTGCAACTTGACGAGCAATATTACCAAAGCCAAATAATCCCACGGTTTTGCCTGTTAACTGCAAACAACTGGTGCGCAACTCAGTATTAGGCCATTTTCCAGCCATGAAACTTTTCTGCGCATAGCTAAATCTTCGTAAGGTAGCCAACATTAATAAAATAGCCTGCTCAGCAACTTGAGCGGCATTCGATCCATTGGTAATAGCTACGGGAATATTTCTGGCTTTGGCAGCTTGAACATCAATCTTATCCACCCCAATACCCCACTTCTGAATCATCTTTAACTTAGTTGCTCCTTGAATGAGCTCAGCATCTAAATAGCTAGCTCCCAAGAAAACATAATCAGCATCCTTCAAGAGCTTTCTATGAGACTCTTTTTCATTGACATCGGAAAACTCAATCATAAAGCCTGCTGGAAGTAAACTCTGCATCTCATTTCGTAAAACAGGTAGTGAGGGCGTTAAAAAAACGATTTTTTTGGTTTCACTCACGTATTAGAACCCGTAAAGACGTGCTGGATTATGCACAAGAATTTGTTCACGATCTTTTTCAGACGGCAACCAACGTAATAATAAATTGGTTAAATCGCCATCATCTGGAATCGCTCGTTCATCAAAATAATTGATATGCGGCCAATCAGTTCCCCACACCACACGTTCAATGTTTGCATGGATTAAAGCTTTGGCAAAGGGGTCTACATCAGCATAACTCACATGAGATGCGCGAATTCGATCCGCTCCTGAAATTTTTACCCATGCCAAACCCTCCCCTACTAAACGAAGTAACTCTTCAAAGCCTGGATGAGAAATACCATTAACTGTATCCATGCGCCCCATATGATCAATCACTAAAGGCAAATGGAGTGCTAACAATCTTGGAGCCAATTCGAGTATGTCGGGAGCATGCGCCCAAATTTGCGCATGCCAGCCTCGTGCAGCCATTCTTGGGGCCAACTGCTCTAATACTTCAAGACCTACGCCGTTGCGATAAACTGCTTTTCCATTTTTACGCAATAAATTAAAACGAACACCTCGAACCCCCAGTGCATGCCAATCATCTAGCTCTGCATCTGTTACATCTGCAGAACACACTACAACTCCTCGGAATTGATCTGGGTATTGCCGTAAAGCAGCAAGAATCGCTCCATTATTTGTGCCACAAACACTCGCAGTTACTAATACACCTCGAGAAAATCCAATTCGATTGAGGTGCGCCTTAAATTCGTCTGCAGAAAATTCAGCAGGTGTATAACTTCGATCATCACTAAGGGGATATTTTGCAAATGGACCAAATACATGGACATGACTGTCACATGCCAGTGGGGGAGGATGAAAAGCTATCGGTTGATAATTTTTTTTGGGTAGGCAGCAAATTTTTGTCATGTGATTTACTCAGCTTTTAATTTACCAGCTTGTGATAATTTTTGGGAGTTAAGTGACTCTTGATTTAGAAGACTCGCCCACTCTTGGGGTGTTGATGATTTCGGAACGCTACCAACAGCAATTAATCTATTTTTAAAAGCCGCATCATTCACAACTTTATTCAATGCCATATTTAATGTCTTGATAATTTCTGGTGGAGTACCTGGAGGCGCTATTAAACCAGAAGTGGTATTCGCTTCGACTTCCAGTTTAGTTACTTCATTAAAAGTTGGTACTTGAGGAATACTAGAATCTCTTTCTCTTGAAAGTACGGCTAGTATTTTTAATTTACCAGAATCAACAAAACCCTTAGAACTCGATAATTGATCAATCATAAAATCTAATTGACCACCCATTAAATCAGTTAAAGCGGGTGTCGATCCTTTATATGGAATGATATTAAATTCTACCTTTGCAGCATCTTCTATCTTTAAAATGGCTAGGTGATTAGAAGTGCCCAATCCTGAGTGCCCAACGGAGACTCGCGTTGGGTCTTTTTTTGCGGCTGTAATAACTGCATTCACATCATTCAATCGCTTATCATCTGCTCGTACCACAATCACGAGGGGTGAAACTGCCGCTAAACCAATTGGACTAAATCCAGAAGGTTTATAAGGTGGTGTTTTCATCATATAGGGCAAAACAGAAATAGTATTTGTTGTGGCAAGTAATAAGGTATAACCATCCGGCTCAGCTCGAGCGACGGAGGAAGAACCAATCGAACCACCTGCTCCGGCGCGGTTATCCACTAATACAGATTGCCCCAGAGTATTACTCAAACCTTGAGCTACTGCCCTAGCAACAATATCCACGTTTCCACCAGGAGCAAATGGCGCAACAATCGTAATAGGTTTATTGGGGAAATTTTGCGCACATACAGGAAGAAAAGTAATCCCTAAGAATGCAACAGCTAAATACCTTTTTAGATTTATCATTGTGGCTCCAGTTGATTTATCGATTTATTTTTATAGTTCATTTAATCTCTAAAACTAGGATCCATGCGATCCATCATCCTTAGTAAAGCTGGCCACTCCATCACACCATATGGGCGACGAACTTGTGGTTGGTAGTTCATGTAAGTTTCCTGTAATACTTTTTCAGAAACTTCTTGTAATGGCACATGACATGACATTGCGGCTATCTGAGCACGGCAGGACAGCTCCAAGCGATGCATCCAATTAAATGCTTCACCAACCGTTTTTCCTAATGTCAGTAAACCATGATTACGCAGAATTAATGCTTCGCAATGACCTAAATCACGCACTAATACCTCTTGCTCGGCCATATCCAACACCACACCCATATAGTCATGATAGGCAATTTTCAAAAAGCGCATTGAGGTTTGATTTAGGGGTAACAGTCCACACTGCAATGAAGAAACTGCCATACCTGCATAGGTGTGAGTATGAATGACGCAACCAACTTCGGGACGCGCATGATGAATCGCACTGTGCAAAATGTAACCTGGCTTATTAAATCCATAATTGAGATTTCCAAAATCAGGCTTAAACAGTATCTCTCCCTCGTGCGTGATTTTAATAAAACATGATGCTGTCATTTCCTCGTACATCATGCCATAAGGATTGATTAGAAAAGCATCATCTTCCCCAGGCACTCGAAGCGTAATGTGGTTAGCTACCATATCAGACATACCGTAATGCGCCACCAATCGATAGCAAGCCGCTAAATCAATTCTGGCTTGCCACTCTTCATCAGAAACAAGACCTTGCAAACTTTTTAATTGTAATTTTCCTAAAGCCATCATTAGCCCTCTGCATGTCAAAAAGATGATTTTTATCTTATATAAAATATTATACTTTTTAAATATCTTAAAAAAGGGCAATTTAGGCTATAAAAAATCATCTCTTCCATGGTATTGATTTGTGCCTCTCTTATTCCACGTGGACTAACTTACAAAAATTTTGCCGGCCGAGGTTTTTTCAAAGCAAAGCGAATCTCCAATTGTTTTAGTTTTACTTAAACTATGAACTGTTGAGATATTTAAGGGTTTACCCTTAAACTTTTTTTATCATTCATTTAATTTATAAAGTAGACTTTACGAATTCAAAAAATAAACGAAATAGGGGAAAATTTTGGAAAACGTTAAAGTTGCAATTGATGCACTCTTCATCATGATGGGTGCTCTCATGGTTTTGGCAATGCATGGGGGGTTTGCGTTTTTAGAGCTGGGTACTGTCAGACATAAAAATCAAGTCAATGCATTAGTCAAAATACTGCTTGATTTTAGCGTCTCAACCATAGCCTATTTTTTTATAGGCTATGGTATCGCCTACGGTGTTGGTTTTTGGGAAACATCAGAAGTCTTGGTTCAAAAAAGTGGCTTTGAATTACTCAAATTTTTCTTTTTATTAACTTTTGCAGCTGCAGTTCCCGCAATCGTGTCGGGGGGAATTGCTGAACGCGCAAAATTTAACCCCCAATTAATCGCTACTTTTGTTTTAGTTGGATTTATTTATCCTTTTTTTGAAGGGATTGTGTGGAATCAACATTTTGGTTTTCAGGCATGGCTTAAGGTATTTGGTGGAGAGGAGTTTCATGACTTCGCAGGATCAGTCGTAGTCCACGCTATGGGTGGTTGGATTGCATTACCTGCAATTATTTTACTAGGTGCTCGTCATGGAAGATACGGTAAAGATGGACAAATTTCAGCTCATCCTCCTTCAAGTATTCCATTCCTCGCTCTAGGTGCATGGGTACTTGCAGTAGGTTGGTTTGGTTTTAATGTAATGAGCGCACAAACCATCGATAAGATTAGTGGTCTTGTCGCCCTGAACTCACTCATGGCAATGGTTGGAGGAACTTTATCTGCTTGGTGGATTGGTAAAAATGATCCTGGCTTTGCTTATAACGGCCCTCTCGCTGGTTTAGTTGCGGTATGCGCTGGTTCAGATTTGATGCACCCCATAGGCGCGCTTGTCGTTGGCTTAATCGCCGGTGCTCTTTTTGTCAAAGTATTTACCTTAGAACAAAATCGTTGGAAGATAGATGATGTTCTAGGTGTTTGGCCTTTACATGGCCTATGTGGTGTATGGGGTGGACTCGCCGCAGGAATTTTTGGCCAAACCAGTTTAGGCGGACTCGGTGGTATCTCATTTTTGAGTCAACTCATTGGTACTTCTTTAGGAGTTCTAGTTGGTCTTTTAGGAGGTCTTATCGTCTACGGTACTTTAAAAGCGCTTGTAGGTCTAAAAATGACTCCTGAAGAAGAGCATCGCGGTGCCGACTTATCCATCCACCATATTGCTGCAAATCCTGGAAGAGAGACAGATAGGTAAATTAGGCATTTATATCAAAATAATCTATGATGTAATAAAGGGTTAAACATAAACTCAACATACTAGGAGAGACAAATCATGAGCATCAAATTACTTTGGGTTGGCGTGCTGTTTTTTTTATCTCAATCAGTACTCTCACAAACGCCACCTTGGTCAGCAACTAAACCTATCCGCCTGATCATTCCTCAAGTTGCTGGTGGTGGCGCAGATGCCATTGGAAGAACGATCGGACAAGCTCTATCAGAGAAATTAGGTCAGCCAGTCATTATTGATAATCGTCCTGGAACCAATGGTGGAGTAGGTATGGATGTCCTCATGAATGCGCCGGCCGATGGGTACAATCTCATCCTCGTGTTTACCTCAATGATGGCGATTAATCCAGCTGTCTATGAAAAAATCAATTACGACCCTTTAAAAGACTTACGATCTTTAGGTGCCATCTGTGAAGTCCCCTTAGTAATGATTGCTAGTTCCAAAGTACCTGCCACCAATCTTAAAGAACTAATCTCTTCTTTAAAGTCGGACTCTCAAAGTATTTTTGGTGCTTCGAGTGGTAATGGATCTTTTTCTCATATGATGATTGAGATGCTTAACACCAAGATTGGTGTCAAAATGACACATATCCCTTTTAAAGGTGAAGGTCCAGCAGTAGCACATGTTTTGAGTGGTCAGGATTCGATTATTTATATTGGTACTCCTGCAATTATTTTGTCCCAAGTTCAATCTGGTAAGTTAAAGGCACTGGGAGTTACAACAGCAAAGCGTATGAGTCAAATTCCAAATGTGCCAACGCTAGCTGAAGGTGGATTAACTGATTTCAATGAGAGTTTTTGGTACGGGGTAGCAGCCTCTTCGAACACCCCACCACATATCTTGGAAGCCTACAATAAAGTGGTGAATGATGCTGCTCGCTCAGATAACCTACAGGCCAATTTAGGCAAGATGGGGTGTAATTCATTACCTTTGAATTCAGCGGAATTTACAGAAAAAGTACGCAATGATATTAAAAAATATTCCGCAATTGCAAAATCAGTCAATATGAAAGTAGACTAATAATGAAAAAAATTCCGCAATTAAAACACCTCGGTTTGTATGTAGACAACTTAGAGCAAATGGAACAATTTTACTCATCGGTATTTGACCTCATCGTGACTGATCGAGGCCAAGTTCCAAGACTCGGTAATCGCAATATTGTTTTCCTTAGTGGTAGCGATGATGCTCATCACCAATTGGTTTTAATTGATGGTAAAGATCCAAAATCTGGTCCAAGTGTAGTCTTTCAGATGTCGTTTTTTGTAGATGAATTAGATGATTTACGTCGCATAGAAAAAAGATTACTCAACAATGGCATTACCAGCATCACTCCAATCACTCATGGCAATGCTTGGTCAATCTACTCGCAGGATCCTGAAGGTAATGGCTTAGAAATTTACATGGATACACCATGGCATGTTGCTCAACCCCATGGAAAACCATTCGATTTATCGTTAACCGATGATCAAATTTATGTTCATACAGAAAATTTGATTAAAGAAAATCCAAGTTTTAGCTCGCAAGATGATTGGCGTAATGCAATGAGCTCACGCTTACAAAAAATTAACTAATTCTTTTTTACTTCACCTTACACAGGAAATCTTTATGAAACTCGTATCATTTTTACACGCCGGAAAAAATCACTATGGTGTCATTAAAGGCAATAAAGTTGTCGATTTAAGTGCACGACTTGGGAGCTTATATCCTGACATCATTAGCTTTATTGCCAATGATGGTAAAGCTGTTGCGCAAACTTTAATCCAGGAATCTGCGGGTGATTATGACTATGATAGTCTTCACCTGTTATCTGTAATTCCAAACCCTGGCAAGACATTTTGTGTTGGACTTAATTATCATGATCACGTAGATGAAGCGAATCGCGCTATTGGCAACCGTAAAGCGCCTGACAGGGCAATGATTTTTGCCCGCTGGCCAGAGTCCTTAACAGGCCATAAGCAACCGATTATGCGTCCAAAAGTCTCGCAGATGCTCGACTGGGAAGCAGAACTTTTGGTTGTCATTGGCAAACCTACAGGCCGTTATGTACCAAAAAATAAAGCCCTAAACTATATATTTGGTTATGCCTGCCTCAATGAAGCATGTCTGCGTGATTATCAACGGCACTCTAGTCAAATCAATCCAGGTAAAAACTTCGAAAAAACTGGCGCAAATGGCCCATGGATGGTTACTGCTGATGAGATCCCAGATCCAATGAATCTGAATATTGAGATGAGGCTCAATGGTGTCGTCATGCAAAAAGCAAACACTGCACAAATGATTCACTCAATTGAAGCAACTATTGAGTACATCACCGAGTGGACTACTCTACAACCAGGCGACCTCATCGCAACGGGTACGATGGGCGGGGTTGGATTCGCAAGAACTCCCCCTATTTTCATGAAACCAGGTGATATCGCAGAAGTGGAAATTGAAAAAATTGGTATTCTTTCGAATCACATTGAAGACGAGTCAAGCAATCTAGGCCCTCTGTAAACAATTGCAAACATCGAAAAGTTGCTTTTGCTTCTCGATGTTTGCAGTGACTCTTTTATCCTATACAACAAACTTCGTAACTAATTCCCAGAACCTGCCATAGGCCCAATGTCCAAGAGTTAGTTAAAGTAGTCCTCATCGTGAGAAATATATACACCTTCCAATACGTTAAGGATTGATGAGTTTTTACATATATTTAACTCATTGAAGCAAATATCTTCTGCATTTTATTTTTTTGTAACGATTTCTACTAATTTCATTCCTACAAGCATTGCTATGACAAAATACACCACACTTTCATTGCCGAGCCCGAGTGAAACGATAGCTGGTCCAGGACAATATCCGGCCAAAGCCCAACCTACTCCAAAGAAGATACTTCCAATAATTAATGGTAAATCAATCTGCCTTGTTCCTGGCAAGTGCAGAACCTCATTCAAAATCGTTGTTTGTTTTTTTCTAACCATCGAAAGGTGATGAAAGTAAAAGGAATTGCGGCACCCATTACCAACATCAATGATGGATCCCATTGGCCAAATAGGTCTAAAAAACCAATAACTTTTTTTGGATTAGTCATTCCAGAAACTATTAAACCAACTCCAAAAATAAATCCAGATAAGTATGCCGTCCTGAGTTTCATATTAGACCACTATGTAAAAATAAATAACAAGCAACAAAACCAGCAGTCATAAAACTGATAGTTGCTATTAATGATCTCGTTGATAAACGCCCTAGTCCACAGACTCCATGCCCACTTGTGCAGCCTGAACCAAGTCTAGTTCCCACTCCTACCAATAATCCCGCAATCATTAAAGTAGCTATGGAATTACTCGGTGAAATCACTGGTAACTGAAAAAATAGTTGATAAATCCATCCTGAGCTAATTAGGCCGAGCAAAAATAATATTCTCCACGGAAGGTGCTCTTTAGGAGCACTCTTAAAATGTAGTAGTTGAGAAATAATCCCACTAATGCCTGCAATTCGACCATTAAACAATGCCAATAAGCTTGCCGCTACCCCAATCAAAACGCCGCCGATGATTGCGCTCCATGGAGTAAAAGCTAACCAATCAATGGTCATAATAGGTTTAAAGGCAATTTTAGATAAGAAACTTGATTAGATTCCTTTAGCGGAAAATGACCTGCTCGAATATTAATCTGAATTGAGGGCAGGATTAAGGTTGGCATTTCTAAAGTTGCATCTCTCTTTTTTCGCATATTGACAAACTCCTCTTCACTCACTCCATCGTGAATGTGAATATTATCTTTTCGTTGCTCGGCAACAGTTGTGAAGCTTTGAACATCTCGACCAGCAGGTGGATAGTCATGACACATGTATAACTTTGTATGATCTGGAAAACTTAAAATTCTTTTGATGGAGTAATACAGACTATGAGCATCACCGCCTGGGAAGTCACACCGCGCAGTTCCTACATCTGGAGGAAATAATGTATCCCCTACAAAAATTGAGTCTCCCAAATGATAAGCCATACAAGCAGGAGTATGCCCAGGAACACCAAAGCATTGAAAAACCAATTCACCACACACAAGTTTCTCGCAATCTTGAATCAAATAGTCAAATTGTGATCCATCAGCAACAAATGCTCCCCCCAAATTAAAAATATCTTTAAATGTAGTTTGAACTTGCTGAATGTGCTGACCGATGGCAACTTTTCCACCAAGCTGCGTCTTGATTAATTGCGCAGCACTTATATGATCTGCATGGGCATGCGTCTCCAAAATCCATTCAACTTGAAGTTTATTATTTTGAATAAATGAAATAATAGGATCAACAGAAGAGGTATTCGTTCTTCCAGACTTTTGATCGAAATGTAAAACGCTATCAATGATCGCGCAAGAACTACCTTCTTTAGTATAGACAACATAGGTAAATGTATCAGTGGCACTATCGAAAAATGATTTCACTATCGGATTCAAGCATTATTCCTTTACAAATGATTTGCATTAACTCAAAAAGACGTTCTTACGAGATAAATTTTCATTGATACTGATTATATCTTTATAATTCGTAGTAAAGAAGCTAATCAATACGTCTTGTATTGGTTCAAATTGAGGCTTAGTACTCATGGATCAAAGTATTTTATTAATTATTTTTTTAGGTGCATTTGTTGGTCTGTTGATGGGACTCACAGGTGCTGGTGGTGGCATTCTTTCCGTGCCTCTTCTTGTATTTTTTCTGCATCTGCCCATGGCGCAAGCAAGCCCAATTGCACTATGTGCGATTGCATTTTCAGCAAGTATCGGAGCAGTCATTGGCTTGAATAATCACACTTTACGATACAAAGCGGCAATATTCATGTCCATTTTCGGACTTATACTTTCTCCAGTTGGATTATGGATTGCAAAAATAATACCAAATAACCCTTTAATTATTCTTTTTAGTGCAATTTTGTTCTATACATCCATTAGACTTTTTCATCAGGCCTCTCAATCGATTAAAGGCACAGTACCAAAAGAAAAAACTCCCCCACCTTGCAAACTGGACCTATCGATTGGTAAGCTCATATGGACAGTTCCGTGTGCACGCTCCCTTATGTATGCGGGAGCGGGAGCTGGTTTTCTATCCGGCTTACTGGGTGTTGGTGGTGGATTTATTATTGTCCCGGCGCTGAAAAAGTTTACCGACCTACCGATGAAGTCAATTGTTGCCACTTCACTTGGAGTTCTAGCCATAGTATCTACGGGCGGTGCAATCATCTCCTTAGCAGCCGGTAATTTAAATGTTGTGATTGCTCTACCCTTTTCTGTTGGTGCGCTTTTAGGTCTATTAGTTGGAAAATTTCTGGAAATGAAAATTACTGGAGCAAGGGTACAACAAATATTTTCTATATTTACTTTTTTAGTTGCAATCAGCCTATTATTTAAAGCTATTAATCTGTAAACAACTTATTTTGAGAGCAATTCAACTTTTAATTGATTCATGCATACCTCAGACACAAGTCTAGAGATAGATTCATCCCTAAACTCTTTTAGAGATTACTCTGGCTTTAATCCAGAAGCATCAATCACTTTTTTCCAATGCAGTTTATCTTTAACTAAGAATGCTTTAAATTCATTTGGACGACTACCAACAATCACTGCCCCCAAATCATTTAGCCTTTTACGAATTTCTGGTTTAGCTAAGGCCGATTGAATCGCTGCATCAATTTTTTGGACTGCGACAGTAGGTGTTCCAGCTGGGGCTAGCATGCCAACCCAAGGAGCAGTGGCATCAAAACCTTTATAACCTAACTCTTCCATAGTTGGAGTGTTCGGAAAATCGAGTTGACGTTTAGTTGTTCCTACTGCTAACGGGATTAAACGCTTTTGTGCAACTTGATCAGCAATTCCAATGATGGGATAAAAGATGAAATTAACATTACCCGCCATCACTTCTGTGAGTGCAGGTGCATTTCCCTTAAAAGGTACATGAATTAAATCAACTTTGGCATCGGTGGCTAAAAGTGAGCCCGCCAAATGTGAGGATCCCGCATTTCCAGAGGAACTGTAGCTGACTGTGCCTGGTTTTTCTTTCGCTAGTTTAATAAAATCAGGAAGTGTTTTTACAGGCGAATTATACGAAGTAACTAAAATCATTGGCAAATCAGCCACCATGGAAATCGGCTCAAAGCTAGTAATCGGATCATATCCTGGCTTTTTAAACATAATCGCATTGACATTGTGTGATAGCGATGCAAAAAGCAAGGTATATCCATCCGCGGGAGCTTGAGCAACATATTCGGTGGCTATTTTTGCATTGGCTCCAGATTTGTTTTCAACAATGACTGATTGGCCTAGTGTCGCAGTCATATCCTGGGCCAAAACCCTTGCAATCACATCGGTAGGACCTCCAGCCGCAAATCCAATGATCACTTTAATGGGCTTATCTGGGTAGGTCTGCGACATGGCAGGTAGTACTACAATTGCCAGAAGGCTGAAGAGGATTTTTTTAAATATGGTATTCATAAAATTATCTCGTTATTAATTAAAAAATAAGTTAGCAGCAACTTGACAACGCTTAATGTAACGGTGTTCATCTGGTTGATAGTCTGCTACTGCATTATGTATCGTTCCCATGTTGTCCCACATTAAAACAGCTTTTTCTTCCCACTCAAATGCATACCGATATTTGTCTTGGAGTTGATGTTCAAATAAGAACTTTAATAACTCTTCACTTGCTTTTTCAGAAAGCTCATTAACTCGAACAGAGTAGCCTGGGTTAGCGTACAACACTTTTTTTTGGGTAATTGGATGTACCAAAATCGCTGGATGTGAAACGGGAGGTTTAGCTAGTCGTTGCTCTGGCGTTAAAGGCGGTCTAGAACTACCCTTATGTTGGCGCATTTTTTCCCAAAACTTATTAAAGTCATGGGTAATCGTTTTATTCTCTAATTCTTTATGAATCTCCTGTGGTAATCCTTCATAAGCCGCTTGCATATTACAAAATTCGGTATTACCCAAAGACTTTCCATTGCGAAAAGGGATTTTGATGCCATACAAAATATTTGCAAAAGCAATCATCTTGCTATAAGACATGTCGGTATGCCAATCTTGACCTGCATCTGAAAGCCCAAGTGGTTTGCCATCTTCAACCATATTAGATAGGGTCATGACCTCAGGCAATGCCGGATCTTGTGCAATCTTTGCAACATTTATTTCTAATTCTCCAAAATTCGAACTAAAGTCTCGTAACTGTTTTGGCGTCAATTCTTGTTGGGTAAAAGCTAATACACCATACTCACCAAGCCAATTGATAATTCTCTCTCGATCTTCTAGGGAGATCTGTTTTGACAAATCTGCATTGACAACTTTGGCACCTAAAGTTTTATTTTCTGGAATGATATACATAGATGAATAAATAAATGATTTATTTGTTTTTTATAGTAATTTCACAAAATACACAAGATAGTGATTACCCTCCATCATTGTAATAATTTATCACAGTAGTGATAACAATGCTTTAAAATCAAGTGATGAGCTCATCTACAGATCGCTTTTACTCTATTGAAGATTTGAGGCAACACGCAAAAAAAAGATTACCAAAGGCGGTCTTTGATTTTTTTGACGGCGGCGCCGAAGACGAAATTACTCTTCAAAGAAATATGCTCGCTTTTCAGGAAAAGCGTTTTATTCCAAAAATACTGAATGATGTCTCACACGTTAATTTATCTAGTATGGTTTTAGGTAAACCAAGTCATCTTCCCTTTGCGATCGCACCTACTGGTGCGGTTGGCTTTGGTTGGCGAGATGGCGATATTGCCATTGCAAAGGCTGCAATAGCTTCAGGGATACCTTACTGCTTATCTACAACCGCAACGGCCTCCATCGAAGAAATCGCCCAACATGCGCCAGGTAGGCTTTGGTTTCAAGCATATGTATTAAAAGATCAAGATTATTTTAGAAAACTCATCCGACGTGCCCAAGTTGCAGACTATGAAGCATTGATGATTACAGTTGATTTGCCTGTTGGTGGCAAAAGGGAAAGGGATCTGCGCAATGATTTTAAGATCCCATTTCACTTTACCTTAAAAAATACTTTGGATTTTGCATCAAAACCTCTATGGGCTTTACCGATGTTATTCAACGGTGTTCCAGAGTTAAAAAATTTGAGTGGTCTTGCCAATGCAAATACAACTAATCAAAGTTTGGCATCCTCAGTTGGCAACAACTACGACCCTAGTTTTGATTGGGGCAGACTTCAAGCCGTTCGAGATCTTTGGCCTAGAAAACTCATTGTCAAAGGGGTTTTAAACCCTGAGGATGCTTTACGACTAGTCAAGATGGGCATTGATGCTATCGTTGTATCTAATCACGGAGGTCGCCAGTTAGATGGTGCAATGGCTAGTCTAGATGCCTTACCACCTATCGTTGCTGCTGTGAATCAAGCAATTCCATTGTACTTAGATGGCGGTATTCGTCGAGGCTCTGACATCCTAAAAGCTATTGCTCTTGGTGCTCAAGGGGTTTTAATTGGTCGCGCAACGCTCTATGGCGTAATTGCGGCAGGTGAGCCAGGGGCTCAACGCGCGTTGGCTATTTTACAAAGTGAATTAACTAGAACGATGCAACTCTGTGGTGTTGTAAAAGTATCAGAAATCAATGCCTCTTTACTCTCTCAATTCAAGCTTTAATTGAGATCAAAAGGCTGGTGAGTAAAATCAATAAATAATTTCTTTTCCAATTCATCATCATTTGAATAAATACCTATTGGTATTTATTCTCTCCAAAAATTATAAAAATATTAGGTTATCCATAAACTAATTAAGCGATGTGAGGAGGTGCCCTAGAGGATTGCATAAGCCATGCAAATAATGGTCATGGAGATTAATCATGCAAGCGCAGAAAAGTTGTTTTATGATCAATCATGAAAGCATGCATCTGCACTATAATAGGCATGTAAAACAGATGTAGCAATGTGCAATAAGGGCAATGCTCATTGCTAAAGAGATCCGAGCCATTACTAGAATCAATTTAAATGCAGTGAGAAATTTCGTACCGAGTGCGGAACAAATCTCAGTGTCAACCGTTGCTGGGAAGGCATTTTAATTAATGACTTGAGAAATAACTGGAGCCAAAAACTCATCAGAACAGCAAAATAGCTATCCAATGGACCTAAGAACAAGGCGGACCTAATCTCATTGAAGGGACTGTAGCATTTCTGAACACCTAACAAAGGTGAATCATCTCAACCTTGTTCGATATCTGTAAGAATTGAATTCCAATACTCTAATTCCTTGATAAGAATAGAAATTTATCTGTTCATTTAGTCCCATATCAAACATAATCTGTACATGAGTATTTTAATTTAATTAGTTACCTATGAACCTATTACAACATGCTGCAAAATGCTCTACGTGTGTAATTGGAAAATTTTGTCTGCCACCGGGCCTTACTAAAAAAGAGGCTGAACAAATCGATATTCTAGTTAATCAAAAATTAAGGCTCCATAAGGGAGAATACCTTTACCGCCAAGGTGATCCTTTTGTTTCTTTATATAGTATTCGTTTTGGCTCAATAAAGACAGAACTTCTCTTACAAGATGGGAGAAGTCAAATTATTGGTTTTCATTTACAAGGGGAAATATTAGGGCTAGATGGTATCGGCAACAATGTCTATCAGTCCGAGGCAATTGCTTTAGAGGATTGTGAAGTTTGTATTGCGCAATTCTCAGAGTTTGAAACCTTGTGTCAGAAGATACCCTCTTTACAGCGACACTTATATCAACTTCTTAGCCGCGAAATTACTCAAGACCATCGACATTTGCTGACTTTGGGTAGCCTAAATGCTGAAGAAAAGTTGGCTTATTTATTTATCTATTTGTCTGAACGACTTGCTAAAAGAGGTTTATCTGCGACAGAGTTTAATTTAGCAATGGGGCGTGAGGAAATCGGCGACTACCTTGGTCTTAAAATAGAGACCATCAGCCGTATCTTATCGAAGTTTTCACAAGCAGGAATTATTGAAGTCAAGAGTAAGCACCTAAAAATACTGAATATCAAAGAGCTGTATCGATTGGCTGGGTCTGAATTGACACAACCCATTCGACAATAGTTGTAGTTCGTTAGGCATTCAGTACCAATACAGGTATTTTGCTATGTAAAATGATTTCATGCGCCTCACCCCGCAAAAAGAATCCTTTAATACCTTTTCTTTTGTGGGAAGCCATCATGATAACGTCTGCTTCCACCTGTTCTGCAACATCAATCACACCATCAGCTATATTTGGATGAAAAACATGAATGCTAGCAACTTCTAAACCTTCTGGTATTAATGCTTTTGATTTCGTAAAAAGATGCTTAGCAAAATCTTTACAAGCTTTTTGATGAGCTTTTTCGCTGATCAACACTTCATTGACCATATCTGAATACATATATGGGCCTAGTGGGTCAGATACATAAACTAAAGTAATCTTCGCCCCGTCTAGCTTCGCTAAGCGAATAATTTTTTTGAGCTCTAATTTAGTTAAATCATCGCCACTAATTGGGGCTAAAATATGTTTGAACATGATATCCTCCTTGGTTAGCACCACGATAGCAAATAAGTTATTTTTTCATTTGATTTATGTCAAATTTATTTAGCCTTTATAAAAATACTTAATATTGGTATATCTATTTCGAATAAATGCATGGGAGATGCCGATAAATAAGATTAATGTTCATATAGTTAGTATTTTTTAACTTTATTGAATTCAAGCAATTTACTGTGCAGTATTAATCCACGATCAGTCATTGATTGATTCCCACTTTTAAGAAATAATTAATGTTATTCATAATCATCAAAACTATGCCTTCTGATAATTTAAATATAAATGAATGAATGCTGGGATTTTGTTATTTATACGCCCTACCCTACAAAGTTTCTTCCTCAGTTGCTCTTACTGAAGTAGCGAAGGGCAATGTACCTGCCGCCATATTTAATGCAACTATTTCGGGCTTAATTGGTATAGTTGATACAACATTAATTTCTAGAAAATTAAGCTTTAATACGGAAGATGAAATCGCTGCTGTTTTTTGTGCCTCAAAGAAAACACTTGCGCCTGGAGTACCGATGGCAAAAATTATTTTTGGAGCCCATCCAGGATTAAGTCTAATTATGTTGCCTATTATTTATTCCACCAAGTTCAAAGCATTATTTGCTCAATACTTGCAAATCTATATGCTAAAAGAATAAAAGATTAGGCAACTTTTGAATCTTTAAAATCCTGTTCATCAGCAATTTTCAATTGTTGATGATTTTGACTTTCAACTTCTCGGATATCATCCCATGAGTTTATCAATTGCTCTTCGATAGTTGAATTTTCCTTGGAAACCATTGGCGAAATTTCAACCGTAATTTTTTCTGTGTACGCAATAAGAATTGCAGAAAAAACCAACACCATATGAATGATGGTTTGCCACAGTAGTATTTTCCCATCTAAGGTCTCTGCATTAATAAAAGTTTTCAGTAGATGAATGGAAGATATCCCAATAATAGAAACTGCTAATTTAACTCTTAATATCCCAGCGTTGACATGAGACAGCCATTCTGGTTGATCAGGATGTGTATCTAATCTTAAGCGTGATATAAAAATCTCCCAACCACCAACGATAACCATCACTAACAGATTCGAGATCATCACAACATCGATTAAACCAAGAACAATCAGCATTAATGCTGTGTCAGTTAAATGCGCATTTAAAGAAAATACGTTAATAAGTAATGTATAAATTTCTACCCAAAATTGCCAAACATAGATGCCCTGTGCAACAATCAGACCTACATAAAGTGGAGCCTGAAGCCATCTCGACATAAAAAAAGATCGTGCTAAGGGGTGTATTTTCGGATTTTGACTCTTCATTTTGTAATTCCAATAATGTGTTTTAAATTCTTGCCATAACAGAGGACTTGGGATAGTGTTTTTATATTTTTTATCATTGAAATTTCATTCTGGGATTAAGTCTACCAATCAAATCTTGCCCGCAAACACTTTAATAAGTTAATCCAGAAAAAGTGTTTAGAAGCTTCAGTTGATGGTTACTTTCTGTCATTTACTTTAAGGGAAATTTACGCAAAATTGTCTGAACATTGCATATGATTGATTCACTTTTCATTACGATATAAGCTTTTGAAAGTAATGTATTTATTTTTAAGCTAAGGACATTTTATTTTGTAATTTTCAATATCATTTTTTAAGGATTGTTTTATGGCTAAGCCGTGCTTTAATAATGTGTAGATTTTTATAAAGTAAAGAATGTTTATGGATTTTTTTCATTATTTAAAACACCCAGCTAAACAAAAAAGAGGAGAATTAACTAGTTTAGCTATTTTGGAAAGTGCCCTCGATTTGATTGAGAAGGGTCACATCTCTTATGAAAAAATTACACTTAAAGACTTATCAAATCAAACAGGATTTTCCATAGGCACCATCTATCGTTATTTTGAAGACAAGGATGATTTGTTAGCCTCACTTGGTGGATTTTACTTATCCAAAATTCATATACAAGCGAAGGAAATTCTAATTGAATTCCCTGATCACGGAAATTTTAGAGATCTTTTAGAAACATTAATTGATCATTATCTAGACAACTTAAAGTCTCAGGATCTCCATCAATTTATTCCGATTTATCGACTCTTTATTAGGTCCCTTTTAGAACCAGAATTAGTATGTCAACTGATAGACCAACTAATCCCTGATTTTATACAAACTACCAAAAGAAATACTAGCAAGACTTTTCCTAACATTGAAACGGATGCCCTTCGAATTTATTTAAGGGGATTATCAGCTATGATCTTTTCCCCAGCCCTCGAAAAAGATCCCTTCTTTTTTTCTAAAAGCTATCGAATTTTGTTAATTGCTACCACAGAACACTTCATGAGAAACAACACATCTCACAGTGAAATTTTTGTTTCTCAATGAAGGGATTCAAAAAATTAGGGTGAAATAGTTTATTTTTCTGAAGTAGCAATAGATGCAGTAATTTTTTCTGTGTAAGCAATCGCAATTGCTGATAAGACTAAAGCCATGTGAATAACTGTTTGCCAAAGTAGTGTTTTTTCATCTAATGTCTCTGCATTAATAAAAGTCTTTAGTAAATGAATTGATGAAATACCAATAATTGCAGTTGCTAGTTTAACTTTAAGAACACCCGCATTTACGTGCGAGAGCCATTCCGGTTGGTCTGGGTGACTTTCGAGACCCAACTTTGATATAAATGTCTCCCAACCGCCAACGATAACCATCACTAACAAATTCGAGATCATCACAACATCAATGAGCCCTAACACTACTAGCATCAGTTCAGCATCTGTAACATGCTTATGGGAAGAAAATACATTTATTAATAACACGTATAACTCAACCCAAAATTGCCAAACATAGATACCTTGTGCAACAATAAGGCCAACATATAAAGGGGCTTGTAACCAACGAGACATGAAAATCGCACGTGGTAATACATACATCTCAGGCTTCTTTTCTAAACGCACTTTGAAATTTCCTATGTTATAAGTTGGTTAGTGAACTATAAAATCTTAAAAAACTTAATCTTTAAATTGATCACACTGAATAGATAATTTAATGGATATTGGTATCATTTTTTGGATAAATCGTGTAGTATTGATTCACTTTTGAAAACAATTTAAATTATTGAATTTAAATAAATTTCTTTTAAATTCAATAATTTTATTTTGTTTTATTCAATACGAAATTTACCTAACAATCATTTTTCTGCTAATTTAGTAAATGATCTACTTAATAAGCTTAAAAATGTCCGAAATTACCCCCAAAACCAAAGCTACGCCTCAGCAATTAAGAGCTGAGATTACAGCTTCAAATATTATTGAGACGACTCTATATCTAACTGAAGTAGAGAAAACCTCTCTCGATAAAATCAGCATGCTCGATGTTGCTAAAAAATCCGGCTATTCTGTGGGGGCTGTTTATCGGTACTTTAAGGATAAAAACGATATTCTTAATAAGTTATTTGGTTTTTATCTTGGAAAAATTCATCGATCTTGTGCGGAAAAATTAGAATCATTCCCAGACAGTGGCAACTGCAGACAACTTGCCATTCTTATGGTTGACCATTATCTTGAAGACTTAAAACACAGAAACATCAATAATGTGTTGACTTTATATAAAATATTCATGCAGAATGTTTCGCGTCCTGAGCAAGTTTCAAGTGCTGTCGATGTTATCATCACTCCCTTACATAACATTATGCTGAACAATAAAACTGGGACATTTAAGACCCCGAACATCAATGAAATTAAAATTAACCTTCGTGGTTTGGCGTATATGATGCGATCAACTTATTTAGAACAAAATCCTTATGGCTTCACCTCAGAATATAGGGAATTTCTTATAGAAAATTGCACACGACTATTTGGTAATATTCATCACTAATTTAGTACTTAATTAAACTTTTATGAAAGAAATATATTTCACAAAAGATAGAGGAATTCAATTAATCGCTTTTTTGAAACTCCTTAGAAGCTTTCTAGCGATTGGTATAGCTAGTATTCTTTACTATATTTCAAAAAATACTTACAAGTATGATTTTAATTATTTACTCGAGCCGCTACTTAACAACCAAGATGTGGTCTTAACTACAATTATTTCTTTTTTTGAAGTGCTTTCTAGCGATGTATTATTCAAAATTGCACTAATATTTTTGGCATTAGGCATATTGCGACTATGCGAATCAATAGGTCTTTTACTTAACAAATCCTGGGGTTCTTATTCTTCAATTACAACTGGAATTATTTATACACTTTTAGCAATTTATTTAATTTGTAAAAATTTTTCTTGGCCTATTCTCATTCTTCTTATTATTAGTATTCTAATTACTGGTTATTTAATTTTTAAATTAATCAAAAATAAATTTAACTGATGTTAATTTAGTACCACGATTAAAGAGAGTATTTATACCTTATCATTGGATCATGATGGGTTGATTGTGGATGATTTTCGGTACTTGAGTTGTGGTGCAGGTGGTCAATAACCTAAAGCACTGTGAGGCCTGACATGGTTGTAATGCTTGAGACCCACTCACCAACGACAATTCTCGCTTCTTTCAGGCTATAAAAGAGTTCACCATTCAGTAAATTATCTTTGAAGGTTCCGTTAAATTTTTCACAAAAGCCATTCTCCCAAGGACTACCTGGTTCAATATAAGCGGTCTTAACACCAATACCGCTAAGCCACCTACGAAGATCTATAGCAATAAACACTGGGCCATTATCCGATCGAATATATTCCGGGATGCCATGAACTACCATCGCATTAGCTAATTTCTCAATCACTTGGATCGAGCCTATTCTTCTAGGATAATAAAAAGTAAAAATATATCAAAGATTAAGTAGCCCCATTTTCAGATCTTTGGCCTTCAAAACTGAAACTACTGCAATTAAGGGCAAGGCTGCGGCTGCAAATATTGCATTGTCTACATTTAAAATCACCGAAATAGATAAAGCTATCCTGAGGAGTCAAAGTACTCTAGATGAATAAAAATTTAGTCTTTTTACGTTGGAGCTTTTAAAGATTTTTTTTGGTGAAAAGAACAACTTAGGTGAGATGCATAACGGAACAATTTTAATTGCCTGACACTCTGGTTTTATTTGCTCTTTAGCTTTTGGACAATCTTGAACTTCTCAAGAAGGCCAAATAAATTTCTAGATACCTTTTGCGGCGTTGTCAATTAGCTTAGACAACTTTTCAAAGTAACGATAGGCTTTGGAGGTAAGCTCAACGTTTTTTTTTCGTTCATCTTGAGCATCAGTTATTAATTGAATGTATCCTTTGACAACAAGGCTTTTAATTCTTTTATGTAGGGTAGCCCTTGAGCCCAGATGTTCTAATGCAATAAGGTCCATCACCAAAAACCCCTGATCCTGAAGCTGTGACAAGGCGATATAATTCAATAGTGATTCTTCAATACTGTCCAAATGATCTACTGATTTAATAAAATCAATAGCATTAGTCATATTAAGAAAGCGAATGTAAGATAAACTTTTCATCTTTTCATTATAATAAATTTTTTCAATCTATGCCATAAGTCATAGCACCAGTATAGTGCTTATACAAAATCGTTACTATTGCATTATGAACCTCCTGAAAACTTATACTTTTGAAATAGCCATTAGCATCATTGGTTATGTGGGATTTTTCTATTTAACTGGTTTCATCAATCATCAGTTTGAGGTCAACAAAAGTGTCAGTTGGTTTTTTCCTCCTGCTGGGCTAAGAATTTTTTTTACTCTCATTTTTATATACTCAGGAGCTGTTGGGCTATGTATTGCCTCACTGATCATCAACTTTATAAGTTTTTCTGATTTAGACAATTGCACTATGCTAGGTGTGGTTATCATTAGCGGGTTGGCGCCTTTACTGAGTAGGCTGTTTGTCATCCACCATTTTCAGGTGGATCGAGATCTCCATAACCTGACTACTAGTCAATTAGTTATGATCATTTTCACATTCGCATTGTTCTCGTCAGGATTGCATCAACTATGGTTTATGACCCGTGGCCTAAACTCTGGCAGTTGGACTCTTTTTATTACTATGTTCTTTGGAGATATCTTAGGTTCAATCGTCTTCATCGCAATGATTAAATATGGTATTGCTTATTTAAGACGAAGATACGTACGCCAATCTTGATCACAATCAGCTATTCCTTTTAGTGACCAAATTGTTGGTATGTCTGCTAAAAAACAGCCCGACATATTCGTCCACCGGTATTGGATTGTGGGTAACAGTTACTGAGCTAAAAGAATAATCGCCCCAATCGAACAGGCCAATCCTAAAATTTTCTGCCATAAGATTTTTTCTTTAAAAATAAAAATACCCACAATAGCAGTTACTACGAAACTCATTTGTGAGATTGGCACAATAGTACTTGCCGGACCATACTTTAAAGCTTCAAGCAAAAGGTAGAGCCCTAAAAATAAAAAAAGTGCTGCCGAAAAACCTAAATAAAGATATTTCCAAACAAAAATAATCTTTTTTTCCTTATGGTAACAAGATAAAAATGCCAGTGTAAAGAAGATAAACGCTTGACCAGTCAAAATGGATATTGAATTACCGCCGGCAATTGCACCCAATTTATAAATAAAACCTGTAATACCGAGAAGGACAGTAGCAATAGCAAGGGTCCGAATCGTTCTATTTTTTTGAGCACTTTGCGCCACATGGCTCACCTGGACGTTAAGATTACTTAAAAGTAAAAATGCGGCAATCACTAATAAAAAGAATGCCAGAATTTTATAAACAGTAAGAGGTTCATTTAGAAAAATAATCGCAAGGGTTGCTGATAAAATAAAGCTACTCCTGAAAACCGGAGCTACGACACTCACATCGCCAACGCTTAAACTGATTGCAAAATAAAGTAATGCGAAATAAAGCGTCACTCCAGCAGACATCCCGTACAAAAATGGAATACCAAATTGAATTGATGATGATGCTATTCCTAGAACCAATGCACTTGGGAGAAAAAATATCGTCTGCATAATTAAAAACTGATGAGATGGTAGGCCTTTGCGAGCCGCTATTTTAAAAATGACGTCACCTAGCCCATAAAAAAACATCGAACATAATGCAATCGGTAGGTAAGAATTTTCCATAGTTTAGTAAGGCTCTTATATCATGAGCTTCGAATGAGGCCTATTAAATACTCATCATAATGCTTCTGGTTTGAGATTCAAACAAATTACCACAAGATCAATTGAACTTATATCTGTGAGGAATATTTTGTAAAGGTCAGCCCCGCCCCCTCTTAATCACTTTAACAATCGCAATTCAAGCCCATTTGAATACGTAATTAATTGTTTGTTAGGGTACTTTTAGAGACGATTCAAAGCCTTAGTAAAACGTTTTAGAAGTTCTTGTACTTCCAACTCAGAAATAATCAATGGTGGGCAAAAGGCGATAGTATTGCCAATGGCCCGAACAATTAAGCCCTCTTCTTCAGCAATACGAGCACATTCGTTGCCGTAATTAGCTACGAGTTCAACCCCTGCTAACAAGCCAATACCACGTACTTCTTTCACCAAAGAATGACTCTGAAGATTCATCAAGCCCTCAAGAAGAATAGAGCTAAGCTGCCGTACATGATCAACAATTTGGAGTTCCTCATAAATCTTTAAAGTCTCTAAAGCAACAGCCGAAGCAACGGGATGACCTGAGTAAGTCATTGTTAATCCAAACAGGCCTAATTCCCCACTTTGTCGCTCTATGGCTTCATAAACGCGTGAGGAAATCATGAGTGCAGATATCGGAATATAAGCACTAGACAATGCTTTAGCGCAAACTAACAGATCCGGTTGAAGTTGCATGGTTGTAGAACCGAACATATTTCCAGTTCTACCAAATGCAGTGACCACCTCATCACAGACCAACAAAATGTCATGCTTCTTAAGAAGAATTTGAAGCTGTTCGTAATAGCGGGTAGGTGGAATGACGATACCACCTGCCCCCATCACGGGCTCGACAAAAAAAGCAGCAATTGTGTGCGCACCCTCTAGATGAATGAGTTTTTCAATATGATCAATCAATCGATCGCTAAATGCATCTTCTGTTTCTCCTGGATGAGCAAACCGAGAAAAGTGCGGGGTTTGAACATGTAAGAATCCTGGTAGTGGTAAATTAAACCTATTATGCGCATAACTCACTCCTGAAAGACTTGCTGAGGCGATCGTATTACCATGGTAAGCCAACTGATGCGATATAAATTTCTTTTTTTCAGGTTGCCCAAGTGCATTCCAAAAATACCAACTTAAACGCGCCGCGCAGTCAATCGCCTCAGAACCAGTACTTGCAAACCAAATCCTAGACATTGGTACGGGTGCTATGGAAAGTAATTTTTCTGCTAATTCAATCACTCTTGGGTGACTTTTGTGATTAGTTAAAGGGTAGTAAGCTAATTCCATCATTTGCCGATGAGCTACGTCGGCTAATCGCTCATTTCCATAACCCAGAGCAATACACCACAAGCCAGACATAGCCTCGATATATTCACGCCCATCTATGTCTTGAACCCATACTCCTTTTCCAGACTGTATGACGGTGGCACCACGCTTAGCATGTGTTGATAAATTGGTGAGTCCATGGACAACAGACAGAGCGTCTCGGGTCTGGAGAGAATCTTTAATTGACATCAGGAGTCCTATAAAATCGAAGTTGCGTTTCTCTTTCACTACTAAATCTGACATTGATTAAATATTATCTCTTATTGTGAGATACTTTTCCTGTAATTTTTATGGCCCCTAAAACTACTCTCCTCTATACTAAAGCTACAGGGATTAAGTCCAGTTCAACACAGAACTCAATCTCTCATGCTAAGCTAACGAAATCGTCCAACTTCTTAGAGTCGGATCATTCATGGTGGCACTAAATTGATATCCATTTACAATAATGAGCAAAATAAATAAGAATTACATGAATTATTATGGCGCAGTAAAAAGCTACGCACGAAACCCTTATCAGACTAATTCTCTCGGTGCACCGGGGCAACTAGACAATAGACATACCAATTCAGCCCGGAATAATGCAAAATCGATTGTGTCACCTGCAACGGTGATTCACATTTCGCCAGAAGCTAAAAAGATATAAATAGTTGGTTCATCTGCAGAAATAATTGACAACCCTTAACCCGAACCAATAGTCTTACGGAACCCATCCAAGGATGGTTGAAGATCTGGCCAATCTAAATCACACTTTGCTTAATCAACAACAGTAAAAGTATTTTTAAAATTTTGGTCTGCCCGCAATATTTGATCATGCGGTCGCCAGTCAATTCTCATAACTGAACACAATGGAATTGGCTTTGGCAAAGTATCTCTTTAGCAAACCTTTGCAGCTTTGTCAATTAACTACGATAGTCGTTCATAATGCCGATAAGCCTTTGATGTGAGCACCACGTTCTTTTTACGCTCGTCTTGAGTATCAATTATTAATTGAATATATCCCTTTACAACCAACTTTATAATTCTTTTATGTAAGGTGGCTTTTGGGCCTAAACTCTCTAATCCGATAAGATCCATTACCAACAGCTCCTGATCTCTAAGCTTAGTTAAAGCAATATGATCAAATAAATATTCTTCAATACTGTCCAATTGATTTACTGATTTTATATTATCAAAAGTATCAATCATTTTAAGAAAGCGAATATATGATAAATTTTTCGCGGCATGAACCTTTGTTATTTATTTAAGAGCATAGTTGGTACTCCCTTAAGTAAAAACTCCTCGTCAAAAATGTTACCTAGACATTACGAGAAATGTAATGGACAAGCCAAGAAAAATCTTTACGCTGTGGTACATCTAATTTAATCAATGCCCTACATTTTTCCCAAGATAAGCCCATGTAAATTGACTACCCAATAAATTCAGGCTTTTGGTCGATGCTTTACTTAAATCTTTAAAAGTTCTAATGGTTCTTAAAGTGAGCACAGCCCGCAAACCAAGGCCTATTTCAAGTTCAAATTTTATAAAATCACAATAACTACAATAACTTGAGTAATCTAATTTTTAGAATTTTGACCGGCCTAGCACGATACGAACGTGCAACCTTGGGTTTCTTAGACAGTGGAGATTAAAGATTCTAACTGGCTCTTTTTAATTGAATCAGAAGCAGGAATAAGAACTATTTCATCATTAATTAAGGTTTCGATGGCAGTGTTGGTTTGAATACCTAAATCTCCAACTTCTGAAAGCACAACTAAACCCACAAATATTAACCAAACCATGATAAAGTTGAGACTTATTTAAATTTAATGATTGTTTTTATGACAACCGCCAACATATCGTCCTACGCTTTAAATTCTTCAAATGATATTTTTTATACTCTGCAAGGTGGTAAAAACAATTCAAATACTGTAAATGCTATCAGGGATGGAATTAATAACTTTGGTAAAGTGGCTAAACAATCTGTAGTGAATTCATCACCAAATCCAGTTGCACCATCTGTGATTTTAGACATTAGTGGTACAGCACAAACAGCCTTAAAGGGCTGATAACTTAATAAGCTAGCTGAAATATTAAGTCTCATAAAGATTTGTCAATCTCCTGAGTTCAAAAATGACTAGACATTAATGAACCAGAAATATTTATTTGCCCCACAAACATGGTCAAACATGGCTAGCCAACGGTAATCTCAGTCTCACCAACCCACGGCCTTGAACAAGCGTGCCAATATGGAATCGCAATCGCCACAATGGATCACCGTAGTTTTGGTTTTAGCAAACACATTTTTATGCCTTTGAAAATGTAAAGTTAATATCTATTCTTTGAAATTTTAAAAAACTCTTTTGGAGCCTTTGAACTGATGTTAATTTAGTGCCACGATTAAAGAGAGTATTTATAACTTATCATTGGATCATGATGGGTTGATGGTGGATGAGTTTTGGTACTTGAGTTTGTGGTGCAGGTGGTCGGCAACCTAAGGCACTGTGAGGCTGAACATGGTTAGGTTCTCTGGACCCCCATTAAGTTCCACAGGATTTCCCGCGGTGATCTCAGCATGCAACCTACAGCCTAGATCAGAGTTGATGAATCTGAATGGGTAATTGGAATTCATAACATCAGGGGAAAAATAGTTAGCTACAACTTCCAAACTTTTATAATTTCAAAATTCTCAGCTGATCACACCGTATAGCACTCTCAAAAAAAACTACAAATTGCTTGGCAATTCGGTTCAAGAGACGGGTAGGCAGGCCATTTTGAATCGAGAACTTATGTTCCGCATATAAATATAAGTTGCCATCTTCGGCTAAAGCACTCACAGGGAAATGTGGGTATCCTTCATTAGCCTTTATGATTATTTCGTTTAAAGAATTTAAATCATTGGTTTCGCATCTTACTTTACCGAAAAAGTAGAGCTCTTGATTAGTTTTATTCAATTTTAAATAAATGGGGGGTTGACTACCCCTTACACGGATATTTAAAATACTTTTCTCATCTACTTCAGCTGTTATGTTTGCATGGGAGAATATTTCAATTAAATGATCATAATTGATATTATCAACTTGATAAATTGTACTGATACGGTCAAATGCCTCTGCTCTTGACTCTTCAATAATCTCCATCATATCCGTAACTAACCTTGGTATATCCTCCTCTTCAATACTTTCTTCTTTGAGAACCTCTACTAAGTGACGGCAAATTTCTTTAAAGGAACTAGAGCTGACTTGACTTGCTGAATCTGCAGTCTGAGCCGGAGAATCTGTATACATTTTTTCTGGTTTATCTAATATAAATTGATTAAATCTACCAAGATCACTTAACATTTTCTCTAGGGATAATGCCATGAAAAAATGCTTGACCGTTACTTCATTGCTAACTCTATTGTAGAAGGTTGATAGCAACCTATTTAGTTTTTTATCGTCCTCATACTTAGCTAGCAGATGAAACATAAATTATCCCTTGATATGATTGGCTAAATTTAACTTAATATTCACGCTCTTAATGATGCTAGAAATCAAGGCTATTCCTCATGTACTCAGAAAGAACTGATTTAAGTTTAGCATTACTACTCAGTAGAGTATTTAGATCTTATTATTGCAGCATGATTCGATCCAGTGATTAGCAACAACCTATAAAGTCTAGCTAGCCCCCCACCCCCTAACCTGAGACCAACGGCTGCCAATAAGCCTTAGTTCAAAAGTCCATTTATTGGCTGCTGGTAACGGATATTCAATATTTCTCAGAATTTTCTGTGTGGTCGTTAAGCATTTTGATACTAATAACAGCATTTTCAAATAGCACTGACTTTTCACTATCCTCACGTAACTTCGCAACTATTTGTGCTGTTTCAAGAGCAAGGACGCCAATCTTTGTGAGATTATTTAATTTAATATCTTTACTAAACTTTTCAACCGCTATTCTTTTATAAAGCTCATCTTTGATTTCACAAGAAGCGCATATAGAACCAAGAGTTAATTTTAATGCGAGAAGTTGCGAATTCAATAAATCAACTTGAGGATACAAATTAATCAATTCATTTTCCAAATTTTCATAACTTGGTTTAACTGACTTCGAATCTATTTGTGAATAATGCTGTCTTGTTTCATTTGTTGGATGGCTCATGTTTTGTCTCTTTTTTATTGGATTAACTAAATGATTGAATTAAAAAATCTTCTTTGAATTAAGTGGGCCGATTTCATAAACATTAAACAGGGGGGCATTTTTTCAATTATGGATGAAAAAACTATACGCGAAATTAAATGCACTTTATGTGCGTTATCCCACATAAATTCAGTTGAATTAAATAAAAAAATAATAGAGTTATCTTTTTAATATTCAGCGTCGTATGAACTGTTATGGGCCAAAGTGGTCGAAAGCTGAGGAGAACTTTGTAATAAAAAGAAATATCTTGACTATGTTGGATTTCAATATAAATCCAACAAAAAAAGATTTTTCTTATTTTTTTATGGACATTTCATCACTAAATATTCAGACTTCGTTCAAGCATTAAATCTGCCGATCTATTGCAGTGATTGAGGCTTAGTTAGTCTCGGTATGAAGGGTGTGGAATCTAGCATCGCAATCACCACAATTGCTAGAGTGATCTAATTTTTAGAGTTTTGACCTGCGCAGCACGATTCGAACGTGTGGCCTACAGCTTAGAAGGCGCGAAAATCATATCGAAACAATAACTTAACAATTGGCTACAGTTTCGTAGATGTGGTTTGACTTATGCGGTTTGAAGTGTGGGGTCTTGTGGCTTTGAATGGTTAGGGTTTGATATCAACAGACGGTTAGAGGAGTATGAATGTCTAGTTATGGGACGCTTATGAATCATTTGTTAATCATACGAATATCGTAAATTCGCGACAAACGTTCTTTGCGGGAAAGGATGAAACAAAAAATAGTCTCTATTATTTAAATTATCAATACCAAAACTTGCTCGCCAGTTCTTATCGATTTGATATCTTGCTTTCACATCTACAACAAAAAACCCTGAAAATCCTAGATACGTGTTGGCGTTTACATCATTGTTATCCACAGATGAGGCGAACTGTCTCTGATATCTTCCTGCTAGAGTTAAAGCCCATTTTTCATCAGGGCGATACGTCATCACTGTTGTAGCTTTTAAGGGCGACACTCCTGGTGTTGGATTACCTACTGATGGTTTATAAGTTGACGTTAATCCATCATTATCGAGAATGGTTGAATCAACGACGGTAATGCTGCCGCCGAGATCGAAACCTTTTACTACAAGATCACTCAATTGACCTGCAAATTCAATACCATAGCTACGTATTTTTTTGACATTTTGCCAGGTACTAAAAGCTGCATTTGGATTATTACTATCAGGATATCCAATTTGAGAGATCAAGGCATTACGAACATCTTCTGCAAATAATGAGGTTCTTAAAAAACCATTCCCAAATTGCTTCTCAAAACTCATTTCAGCCGAACGAACATCTTCAGGACTTAAGTTGGATGGTGCATAGGTACATATCGCAGATCCATTCGCACAGGTTCCTGCAACTTTTGGAACAACGTTAAACAATTCTCCTGGTGTCGGGAATCTTGATGCTCCGGCTAGAGACGTGGTAATTAACCAATCATTTGATGCTTCGTATAGGAGAGATACTTTAGGTGAAAATGCTTCAAATGATGACTTTGGTGGAGCTGCAGAATTTCCAGCTGATAAGGCTTGTCCATCAAAAGAATTCCAATTTTCATAACGTAATCCAGTCGTTAATCTTAATACTTCATTGAGGCGCCACGCATCTTGAATCCACAAGGCACTGGTTGTTGTCACGCCTTTCCCAATCGCAGAAACAGTTCCTGATGTTGCTGTATTCCAATTTGTTGTTGTGTATTGGGTGTTATTAAGGCGGTTGTAGTCATAGTGCAAGCCAAAACTCAACACATGCTTACCTTTAGTATCGCCTTGACCTAATATAAGGTTACCCCGCCAATCGGTCGTTGTCCAACCTGAACCGCTATAGTCTGAGACAGTGCCGGCATAGTCGTATCTTGGCGCCCCATCTATATTGGTAGCTCCAGCAGATCGCTGTATATTTTGATCGTAATAGACATTCGCAATTGAGTACTGCCAATTAAAATCCCCACCATCATCACTGGTTAAAGTCAAACCATTCATATAATGACGCTGCGCTAAAGAATAGATACCAGAGGCAAAAGGGGTACATGCTGGACTTGTGACCCC
>Ga0209191_1000070_pt1 | contig 81193 bp, 91 predicted proteins | sample S_130626_EF_Meta_FD_187320 | JGI IMG/M metagenome (GOLD analysis project Ga0209191, IMG submission 187320) | Freshwater microbial communities from Lake Simoncouche, Canada to study carbon cycling - S_130626_EF_MetaG (SPAdes) (version 2) | ecosystem: Environmental > Aquatic > Freshwater > Lake ...
CTTGTTCCTGATGATCCACTAGTTCCATCTATTCCACTTGTTCCTGATGATCCACTAGTTCCATCTATTCCACTTGTTCCTGATGATCCACTAGTTCCATCTATCCCGCTAGTTCCAGAAGAACCACTGGTTCCATCTATTCCTGAAGTTCCTGATGATCCACTAGTTCCATCTATTCCACTTGTTCCTGATGATCCACTAGTTCCATCTATTCCACTTGTTCCTGATGATCCTGAAGTTCCTGAGCTACCACTAGTTCCTGCCGATCCGGACGATCCAGATGATCCCGAAGTTCCGTCCACTCCACTTGTTCCAGATGATCCGCTTGTTCCAGATGATCCACTAGTTCCAGATGATCCTGAACTACCACTAGTTCCTGAAGATCCGTCTACACCACTAGATCCTGATGTTCCCGAAGAACCTGATGTTCCTGATGATCCACTAGATCCTGATGATCCTGATGTTCCACTTGATCCTGATGATCCTGATGTTCCACTTGATCCTGATGTTCCTGAAGATCCAGATGTTCCACTAGATCCTGATGTTCCTGATGTTCCACTTGATCCTGATGAACCACTTGATCCTGATGTTCCACTTGATCCTGATGTTCCTGAAGATCCACTTGATCCTGATGTTCCACTTGATCCTGATGTTCCCGAAGTTCCATCTACTCCGCTCGTTCCAGATGATCCTGAAGTTCCAGATGATCCTGAAGTTCCTGAGCTACCACTAGTTCCAGATGATCCCGATGATCCCGAAGTTCCTGATGATCCGCTAGTTCCTGATGATCCTGAACTACCACTAGTTCCTGACGATCCGTCTACACCACTTAGTCCTGATGTTCCTGATGATCCACTAGTTCCATCTATTCCACTAGTACCTGATGATCCACTAGTTCCATCTATTCCGCTAGTTCCAGATGTCCCTGAAGATCCATCTATTCCGCTAGTACCTGAAGATCCATCTATTCCGCTAGTGCCAGATGTTCCAGAAGATCCATCTATTCCTGATGTTCCAGAAGATCCGTCTGTTCCTGATGTTCCAGAAGATCCATCGGATCCCGAAGTTCCTGATGTCCCTGAAGATCCATCTATTCCGCTAGTACCTGAAGATCCATCTATTCCGCTAGTACCAGATGTTCCAGAAGATCCATCTATTCCTGATGTTCCAGAAGATCCGTCTGTTCCTGATGTTCCAGAAGATCCGTCTGTTCCAGATGTTCCAGAAGATCCATCGGATCCCGAAGTTCCTGATGTCCCTGAAGATCCTGACGAACCAGATGAACCTGAAGTTCCGCTTGATCCATTTTTCCCGTTTATAATATAAGAAATAGAACATTCATCTAAATTGCCTAATGTTCCGGAACCACTAACAAAATTTAATGAAAAATCATAAAGAACTGGTCCGCCTGTAATAGAAGATATTTCATAAATAGCAATTATTGAAGGATTTCCAACTTTAGCTATCTGTAATATTGCTGTATATCCAGAGGTTAAACTATTTTTTAATGAATTAAGCCAGCTGTAATAAGAAGAACCATTAGAAGCTGTTGAATTAATAGATAATTTTTGAACAAGTGTTAAATTTGAATTATCTAATAAAAATAAACCAGTACCTCCGGGATTACTCCAAGCAGTATTTGTACTGTTAAATAGCCATCTTCCGCTATTAGCGCCATCGTTACCTGAAAGACCCGATGATCCAGAGCTTCCACTAGTACCGTTACTTCCTGACGTTCCAGATGCTGATCCTTGTGCAGGATACAAATAGGAAGCCGTATAGTCATTTATTTTAATATAGACAGGTACAACACCAACTGCGGGTTTAACGTTCGTTACAAATGACGGTGAAGCGCTAGAATCAAAGTATAATACCTCTCCTATAGAGCCAGGAAGTAAAAAATCCGTTGTTACTATTCTACCAAAGGGTCTAACTGTTATATTTCCTTGTTCCGGCTCGTTTAATGAAGTAATAACACCAAAAGCTCTCTCTACTTCAACTGCATTTGTTGTATCAACTAATGTAAAAACTCCATAAGAATCTAAATAAACTACTTCACCTACAGAGTTAATACTATATGATGGGTTTGGTGAATAAAATGTAGTATAACTAGCTTTAAGTATATTTCTATATTGAAATCTTGCTAAAGCATCATCTATCCAATATCCAGAATCATCTAAATTAGGCGCTAAAGCAGTTGCAATTAAAGCTGTAATAGGAGCTCCGTCTTCAGAAACCTCAAAACTTACACCATTTATTCCTTCTACTGGATAATTATTACCTGTTGCTGTATAATCACTTACTAAATTATAAAGATCTATATCTTTTAATGTTACAGTTGCCTCGAAATCGCTAGATGAAGAAATCCCAGTGATGAGATAAGCATTTCCGTTGGGCTGTAAAATAAACATTCCAACTTTAAGGTCGTTTCCGTTTATGTTGAAATTTGGCTCTTGTGAAGTTGGTGTGGGGATTATATCTAAAATACAATCAAAAGATGAAGGATAATTGTCCCACACACTTGCATTATTTTCATATAAGCTACTAACTATAACTGATCCCGGCCTTACGGAAGCGATCATTGTTATAGGTAGTTCTGGTATTTGGGCCATTTAATTTAATTTTATCTTATTTTATCATTAGTATTTATCTCTAAAAAATATTATCCTCTAATGAAAAATTAGATAAAAATATTATTTGTAGGGAAGTTCCAAGTGACGTATGCGTATGTTCCACTACCCCCTAAATTTGTTAGGTTTATCCCGTAAATTGTGAATGAACTATTGTTCTGTATAACGTAGTTACCTGCTCTAGCACCAGTAATTGTTCTAGATATGTAATTAGATCCACTTTGTGCGTGTGTTTGTAGATCTAAAGCGGGAAATCCTTGTGTGTGTGCGATTGTAATTTGTGTTCCGCTGTTTCTAGTAAATAGCCATCCACCAGATCCCGATGTTATAGGATTACCTGCAGCATCTGTTGCAGCAGGGAAAGGTGTAACTGAATCAACATTACCAGATCCGTCAAATTGTACTTTTAAAACATATTTAGCAATAGGTCCTGCAGGACCGGTAGATCCAGTAGAACCTGTAGGTCCCGTACCTCCCGATCCGGTAGCTCCGGTAGATCCAGTAGCACCTGTTAATCCAGTAGCACCGGTAGCACCAGTAACCCCAGTAGCCCCGGTAGGTCCGGTAGCTCCAGTAGTACCATCTCCAGTAGGACCTGTGGGTCCAACGGGACCTCCAGAAGGTCCGGTAGCTCCAGTAGGACCAGTAGATCCTGCTCCGGTAGGTCCAGTAACACCTTGTGTACCTAATAATGATATAATATTAATTCCTGTATCACCATCTGTAATTCCAACTGTACCTATACCGCCAGCTTGATAAGAAACTTTTACAAAGAACCTGTCGTTAGCAGCAGCAGTGACAATACCTGTTACTGTTAGCATGTCATAAGGAAGTGTACCTCCTGCAGTATCCTCTAATGTTGTGTATCCTCTAAAGTTAGTTACTTCCGCCGGGGTAGTAGTATCCCTAAATAAAGTAGTAGAAATAAAACTAGTAGATCCAGAAGAAGCATGTTCTATACCTACCTTATAAGATATAAAATATTCCCCTGCTTCTAATACTTCAACATATGATCCTGTTGTACCAGAAAGAGAAAAATCACCAGTTGCAAAAATTCCTACATCTATTAGATTATCAGTGTCAAAATATACGGGTTTACTACTTCCTGCGCTTAATGTTTGTGTTGTACTAAATTTACTACCGTCATAATATCCTAGTGGTGTAGAAATACCCGTAGGTCCGGTAGGTCCATCAGGTCCTGCAGGACCAGTATTCCCAGTAGGACCAGTAGTTCCTATATCCCCAGTGGATCCCGTAGATCCGGTATCACCCGTAGGTCCAGTAGGACCTAATATGTTATAACTTAAAGACCAAACCCCCCCGGATTTAGTGTAAACATCCCCTGTATCCCCGTCTAGATAAATATCTCCATCCTTTCCTAAACCAACACCAGGTACTCCTGATCCATTTAAAAATGAATCACCCGTAGATCCCGTAGCACCGGTAGCACCCGTAGCACCGGTAGCACCCGTTCCAGTAGCTCCTGTTGATCCAATAGATCCAGCAGAACCTGTTGGCCCAGTAACACCGGTAGCTCCAGTAACACCAGTAGCCCCTATTGATCCTTTAGCTCCATTAGCACCAGTAGTTCCTGTAGGTCCAGTAACTCCAGTAGGTCCGGTAACTCCAGTAGGTCCGGTTGTTCCTGTCCCAGTTGCTCCCGTAGATCCAGTAGATCCAGTAGGTCCGGTAACACCCGTTCCAGTAACACCAGTAGGTCCTGTATCTCCTGTTGGTCCTATAGGTCCTCCAGAAGGTCCAGTAACTCCAGTTGGACCCTGTCCTCCTCTTAGAGAAAACCAAGCTCCAGTTCCATTAACTCCGCCTGACATTGTACCTGCAGTAGCGTTAACTGGCATCGATCCGGAAATAGTAATAGTATCTCCATTTGCAGTAGTTCCTAGTCCAGGAAGTGCTTTGATGGTTACAGTGTTTAAGTTATAATCTGCTAAACAAGGTCCTGTTGTATTATTAAGAATAGCATCAGTTATTGCCTGTGCTGTTAATGTGTTATTTGTATTCCATGATGCCTGTCCAGCAGTTACTCCATTGTATAATACTGCTATAGTATCTCCAGAAGCACCCGTTGATCCTATAACAAAAGAAGATGATGCTTGTATTTCTCCAAAATTTAAATATCCTTCATAATCATCTCCAATGTATCTAATCTGCCCCGGAGCACCTGGGAGGAGTGATTCATCGGTATATGTTCTATCTAAAATTAATTTTAATCTTCCTCCTGAATTACCAGCGCCAACTATTAGATTAGTTCCCGCTATAATGTCGTTGGTTGCAATTATACCATTTGCGGTAATCTCCCCGTTGCTTCCCTTCAACTGTATTGAAGAATTTCCCGTCACGGGAAGATTAATTAGATCTGCTTTAATTGATCCAACATTAATCTTTCCACTAGGGAAGTTTAACGTTTTATTCTGTAGAGAAATACCAAAAGCATTATTTAAAAGAAGTATTGCTTCTTGTAATTGTGCAAAGTTAGCATTAGTTACAGAATTATTGGCTCCAATTGTATTTGAAGCCAGGAGTTGCTTTATCGTAATTTGATTAAGTTCCTTCATTCCGGACTATTTTGTTTATTTATATATCCGGACTTAGGAATATGAATCCTAACTGAGCAGAGTTTCTATCTCTTTATAGAATTGTTTGAATTTAGATGGGAAAAAATCTTTCATTTCTTGTATTTCCCTATTCGATATTTGATATTTTTCTTTGATAAAATCTAATATTTCCTCCTTATAATTATCTTGCGATTTTTCCTTCTCTTTCTTTATAGTTTTAGTCCAAATCCAAGATGGAGTTTTTTTATTATGATGTGTTACGAACACTTTCCAGAAATCCACTACTTTTTCAGGTTGGATTTTAATATTATTGAAAGAATTAGCCTGTAATGGATATGCAATAGAGCATGTTCGATTAATCATAAAGAGATTTCTTGCTTTATCTCTATCTCTTACCTTCCCCCAACTCTTCGTGTGAAAAGATTTAATTATTTCGAAAGGATTATCCATTATTTAAAAAGATCAAAAGGATCGAATCCTCTAGGTGGAGTAGTATCTTTATACCATGGTGATTTTTCGATCATTATTTTTTTATCAATTAAAACTGGAGATTTTTCTTTAGCATTAAGTTCTATAACGTGATTTTTTAATCCTTCCACCATGTTATGTGGTATAGATTCAGAATTAAGCCAAACTAATCTTGCATTCTCTTCGTAGAACTGCTTGAATAAATCTCTGTTTTCTTTATTGTCTGTTTGAGATATAAGTCTGAGAGAAAGACCTGCTAGCCAACCTAGAAAATCTTCATTCTGCCATATATCTTCCAATTTATATTCCGCCCAGGGTGATTGTTGATATAAATCCCATATTTTTTGTGATTTTCCCTCTGCAATATTTGAATTCTTACCATTCTTGGTTTGGTAAGGAAAAACACCAGGTACATCGTCTTTTTTATCTCCCATTAGTATTTTCTTAAAAATAAATTCTTTCGTATCTATTTTTTCCACAATACAAGAGGATACAAGTTTTTCTATTTTTGAATTATTAGATCCCGATACTGGAGTAACATCAAATATAGTTGGCTGTTTTTTATCTTCTATACTCCAATCGTTGTGTACTACGAGTTTATTGTTTTTAGAATTGCTATTCCAGATCCCAGTCCAAGTTTTACCATTATATTCAACCAGCTGGTTCATATCCTTATCACCGCTAAGAACTATAACACAGTCATCTGAATCTTTTAAATAATCACACCATGCCCAAATTAAGTCGTCGCCCTCTGCTCCTTGATAAGAACTATAGATAAAACCGTTTTCTTCTAAGAAATCTCCAAACTCGTCCATGAGCTTAAAAAAAGATCCCCAGTCAACTCCTTCACTCTTAACCCTGCTTTCTTTATAGACACTACGGGTTATTTTATAATCTTTTCTCCAAGATCTTGAATCTTTACAAAAGATTATTTGATTAATTTCTGGTATTTGATTTAATGAATAACATAAATCTGTTATCACCTTTCTCATAAACATATTTCTCTCCGCCTCTGATGATAATACATCACCTGGATTTTTACTTCCAAAACCCGAGAATATTCCAAAGGTCTTATGGAAAATATAGTTGCCATCACACAGGACAGTTATCATGGGAATTACTTTTTGTATTATAGATATATAAACATATTATGTTTCGGTATGAATGAATACTACGTTTATGTTTATTTAGATCCAAGAAAAAATGGAAAATACCAATATGATGATCTATTTTTTGAATTTGAGCCTTTTTATGTCGGTAAGGGAACTAGACATAGATGTTTTAGTGGTATAAGAGATAAAAAAAAATCTTATAAAGTAACTAAAATATCATCAATAATAAAATCTGGTAGATTTCCGATAATTCTTAAAATTTACGAAGGTCTTACAAATATTGAATCGTGTGAAAAGGAGATTGAAACAATAATAAAAATAGGAAGAAAGGATAAAAATCTAGGTCCACTTACTAATATGACCGATGGTGGAACTGGCGGAACTGGACTAAAACATAAACCTGAATGGAAAAAAGTACTCAGTAAACCTGTTGTACAAATAAAAGATGGTTTAGAAATTATAGAATATAATTCTGTAAAAGAGGCTTCAGAAAAAACAGGAATAATAAAGCAAAATATTTCTTCCGCTTTAACAGGAAGATATAAAACTGCAGGAGGATTCCAATGGAGATATAAAAACGAATCTGATAAATTACAGGGGCATTTAAAAAATAAGTTTAAAATGCCTAACCATTCGGAAGAAACCAGAATGAAAATGTCCTTATCTGCTAAAAGAGGCGATGATCATCATATGAAGAAAAAAACAGGAAAGAATAACCCAAGGGCTAGAAAGGTTAATCAGAAATCAATTAATGGCGATCTAATTAAAACATGGGATTCTTTTCAGGATATAAAAATGGAACTGGGATTCAGTCCCTCGAATATATGTAGATGTTGTAAGGGGGAAGTTAAAAGAATCGGTGGATTTCTTTGGGAATATAATGATTAAAAATTTTCATTGGTTATCATTATATCATAATCGGAAAAATCAAAAAAATCCTTCCTGTCGGCAATTAATCTTCTCTCCACATTGTCAGCATCATTTCTTTCTCGTAATCTTTTAACCCTAACATCCTCTTCGGGATTCAAATAGATAACAAAAGAATCATTTCTAAAATCACTTGGCAAGCTTCTAAGACCGGCAGGACTAAGGATAAAAAGATTCTTTATTGAAAATTCTCCTTTTGATATTCCATACTTCCACCCATTAAATTCCTGTAATTCTAGGAATAGATCTGAATTTAATGAGAAAAAATCCTCGTCTCTATAATAATAATCGACACCTTCTTCTTCACCTTCCCTAGGTGGTCTACTTGTAAAAGAAACCCCGTATTCAAATCCTCTGCTGACCATTTTTTTTCTTAAGTAATCCTTTCCTGATCCACCAGGGCCAACTATTATAATTTTGCCTCTCATAATATTATTTTTTGTATAGTATACTACGCATTAGCAATGAATCCAAGCATAATGCCTAGTATAATGGTCATTTATTAAACATCTGCTGTAATTCGAAAATCAAAGCCAAAAGACTGACTATAGGATCGATTACTTGACTTCTTTGAGATTGATACTTAGCAACAGTAATTATAGTTACTGGGATAAGATTTAATTTAGATGGATTTTTTTCTTCCAACCATTTAATAAAGTCAGAACTCAAAGAAGCCATAACTTCATCCACTCTTCCTGAATATTGTCCAACAATATATTGGTAATTACTAATACTGTCAGGTTTAGAAAGAATCATACTGAAAATAGACTCGTGGTCGAAAGTTATTTCGTTGATTTTACTTTCAGTTAGATCTGTTACCCCATCAATCTGCCATCTTTGAATTGTATTCAATGCAGATCTCATATCTGGGAAATATTTCTTAGAAAAAAGATCTAAGCTTTTTTCATCATGATTTATTTCCATTAACGAAAGTATTTTAGAAACCCTTTCCTGCCATTCAATCTTTATTTCGTTTTCCTCTTCTTTATTTACAGGATCAAAGTCATACACCTCGAATCTAGATTTAATAGCATCTGGGATCTTGCTTAAATAGTTGCACGTGGCAACAAATCTTGTTGTCTTAGCATATTTCTCAATTGTGCCTCTTAAAGCCTTGTAGAACTGCTCTGATGCACCATCAAACTCATCTAGTACAACAATCTTAATGTGATTTTCTCCATCAAGAATAGAAACTGTAGAACAGAAGTCGTGTACTTTAGTTCTGATTGTCTCAACCGAGCTCTCGTCAGATACGTTTATAAAAATATATGGGTGATTCTTTATTAGAATTTTAGCCATACTGGTCTTACCTGATCCAGGGGATCCTGAAAGTAAGACATTTTGTTGTAATCCATTTTCGAAAGATCCCTTGATCCTTTGTGGAAGGATCATATGTTTTAATTCCTTTGGCCTTAATTTTTCTGTTAATAATTCTTGTATCATTTACATTTATCTTTTAAATCGTCCGCAAAATCTTTATCGTTTCTTATCTCTACAAATCTAGGTAAAAATAATGACCAGTTTCCGTTCTTGTCACTTATTATTACATTATACTGTACTGAACATATTTTGTTCACGTGTGAATCCGGATTTTCACTTAATTCTTTTAAATCTCGATCTGTGAATCCTGATCCGATTTTCACTTTTAAAGTTCCAGATTTATCTTCGCAAATAAATCCTCCAATGAACCCTTCTCTCTTTCCTTCCCCGGGATACCAGCCAGTAATTGTAAGATCGCATTCATTTACTTCTTTTAACTTGATCCAATTCTTAGATCTTTTACATTCGTAAACGTGATCTGGATTTTTTAAAATTACACCCTCACCTCCTGCATCTACGATTTTCTTATAGTAAGCGTAGATGTCTTCTTTTTCTTTAGTTAAGAAAGAATCTGCTAGAGTGACCGAAGATGTCGTATACGTCTTAAAAACCCCCTCTAACGATTGTCTTCTAATATCAAAAGGAATAATGCCTTTGCCTGTTTTAAGAGTATCTGTATCTTCTAAATCAAATACGTTAAATATAAGCTCGTCACCTATTGAATTCATAGGTTTTCCTTTTAGCATTTGATTAACTTTACCAGATACACTCTTTCTATCTAGATCTGTAAGCTCCCCGTCAAAAAACCAATCCCCTTGTAATTGTGAATTCTTAATCATGCCTAAACATTCTACTGCTATTTTTTCTAGGTAGTGATTTGGTATTTCATTAAATGCCCTTGTGTAGAATTTAACTTCCTTACCAGAAACGAATGCAATTACTCTAACACCATCGTATTTTTCTTCGCATATTATTGAATCCCATTTTTTTATCTCGTCCTCGTCATCTTGTGCTAACATTAGACTAGGATCTGGTATAACTTCTTTACCGAAAGCTTTGTTGATTAGCTTAGCACCTATCCCTATGTTTAATCTTTTAGTAAGTATCTTTCCTAGAATCTTTCTTTCATCAAATGAAAGATCTATACAATTAACTAATTCAAATGCTTCCTCCCTAAATTTATCATTCGGTGCAGGAGCTATAAAAAGTCTTGACGTTAAATCCTTAAATTTTTCAAATGGATTGTAGTCATCATCGACTAAATATGGTGACCCCTCTATTACATCAAGCTTATGTAACTTTGTTGTAAGAAATGGATCTAAGGCAACTTTTAGAAAATACTCCAAAATCGGAGAATAGTTATCCTTTATAAGGTCCTGTTTAATTTTTTGAGATCCGTTACCTGTCGACGATTCAATCTCTAATAAGATTCTGAGTTCTTTTTTCATTGGAAGATTTTAAGCAAATGTAGAAATTCCTACTTAATAATAAAAAGGATTCTATTATTATACTCTACTTAAAATGCTAAGTTCCGATATTATGCCCCTTCTGCGGGTGCTTCACCTTCTGCTGGTGCTGCTTCTGCTGGTGCTGCTTCTGCTGGTGCTTCTGCTGGTGCTGCTCCGGTAGCTGCTCCTTGGCCCTCTTCCTTGTCCTTTTCTAGATATGTTCTATTCATTTGGATATCATCATTAGGAAGTCCTAGCCATCTTTCAATAAGGAAATTCTGATCAAAATATTGTACCTCTTCGTCGTTAACTGTTTCTTTAATCTCCCCTAGTGAAGTTACAAAATCTATCTTCTTAATTAATTGTTCTATTTCTCTAGATTCACCGAATGTGTTATCGCTTTCAAACTTAATACCTATTTGGCTTCTAAATTCAGTATCATTTTTTAGGTGAGGAAATTCAAGACACATTTGAATCCATAATGGCTTAACCATTATTTCTTGGAATATTGATCTTAATCGTGTAATGAACTTAGAGAATCTAACCTCGTCTCTTTCTGCACCATCTGCAGCAGTATGGAATGTGTTGTTAGCACCTACACCAAATCGAGATGAGAACCTATTGTATGGGATTTTAGAATCTTGTCTTAGCTTATTGTAGAAATAAAGAACCGAATCCATTACGTTTAAGTTTGGACCTTGTGCATTTATAGTTTCAACTTTAACCGAATCTCCTCCTTGTTGGGGAAATAGGTAATTCTTATAGAATTGTAAATCTGGTCTACCGTTAATAGCAAGCTCACCTGATGATGTATCTAGTTTAATGTCCTCTTTATAAACAGACATAAGCTCTCCTAAAGTTTCTTTTGCCTTCTGTGGAGACTTACTACCAATAGGAACTGTCATCTTAATTCTGTACTGAGCATTCATAACGTTCCAAATAATTCTGGAATGCTCCATGATCTTCAATAAGTTATAAGATCTAATAAGACGTTCAACGTAGGAAGTTCTAGAAACAGTATTTGCTTTAGCATAAGAGATATAAATAACCTGTGCATCTAGCAATCTTCTTTGTCTAGTAGTTTCTCCGTAATATTGCCACCATATAGTTTCTCTAGTCCCGTCAGCTTTTTTCTCTACTGCTGGAGTAAGACTTATAGCATCTAATTCTTTAAAACCTACGATTTCTTTACCGTCGCTAGAATATATTATTTCAAATGCTAAGAATCCTTCAACTAATAATTGTCTAAAGTATTGCCATCCAGTTAAACCGTTTGCAAAATTATGTAGTACGTATAATTTTCTAAAATTCTTTCTAAGAGCTTTTATTACATCATCCTGTAAATCCATACTAAGCATCGCATTGTGACAAAAGAAGTTCTTTTCATCGTATACTATGCCCTCATCACAAATAGTGTCTAAAATGTATTCTACTTCAGCATTTAATGCAAATGTTCTTAAGAAGTCCCTTTTGAAAGGATAATCTTTATCAAAGTATGCAATGTATTTTCTATTTGTAGTATCCTGTGCAGCTATACTATAGATAAAGTCCTCATCATCAGCACTGAATCCAAATCTTTCTCTAAGATCAGCTTCGGATATACCAATAGCCATAGAGTCTTGAATTACCATGTCTTTGTAATCCATACCAAATGATCCAAGTCCACTAATTGTTTTTAGTATTCTTGATACGTTTGGGTTAAATTTACCTATGTTATCTAAAAATCCAGCCATTTTTTATAATTTGAATTCTTCGCCTCCGCCTTCTTCTTCAGTAGCTCCTTCTGCTCCTGTAGCTCCTTCTGCTCCCGTAGCTCCCTCTGCTTCTTTTTTTGCTTCTGCAGCTTTTTCTTTAGCTTTTTTGTTATCTAATAAATCCTGATTAGTCATACCTAAGAATCTATCTATAAGGAAATCCATACTGAAGTAGTTTTTCCCTTCAGAATTTTTAAGTCCTGATATTTTAATAACCTGATCTTTTCTTGCAGTCATTACTTCCATATCCTTGGATTCCCTAAACATGTTCTCCTTAACATAGTCTAGTCCAAATTCGGATTTAAGAATGTAATCTTTTTTTAATTCAGGGAAATCTAAACAGAATTGAACCCATAGAGGCTTCATAAGTATATCCTGGTAAATAGATCTTAATCTGTTAATAAATTTACCAAACCTGATTTCCTCTTGATCTACCCCTTCTGCAGCAAATGTAATTGTACCCTCTGATCCAGATTCTTCTCTTCCGAATCGTGTTACGGGAATTTTGGAATCCATTCGGAGCTTATTAGCAAAATATTTTAATGCTGTCGTGTCGCTAAATGCTGTTGCATCACCAGCTCCTGCTAAAGGTTGTATATCAGGAGTTCCGTTAGGAGACGAAGGCATTAAATAGTTTTTGAAGAATTGTATTTTTGGTCTTCCGTCTACTGTTAATTCTCCACTGTCCGTATTTAATCTTATATCCTCTTTGTAGATAGACATAAGTTCTCCAAGTGTTTGTTTAGCTTTTTGCGGCGATTTAGTACCAATAGGAACGGTCATTGCCATACGATATGATGAATTCATCACGTTCCATATGATTCTTGTGTGTTCCATAATTCTAAGAAGGTTAAAAGATCTAATCATTCTTTCAACGTAGCTTACTCTAGATGATGTACCGCCTCCTTTTGCATAACTTATATAAATTATCTGAGAATCGTAAAGCTTTCTAGTTAATGCTGGATTGTCCGGATATTGTATCCATATATCAATGTAGCTTCCATCTGGTTGTTGTTCTACTGTTGGTACGAGAGATGCAGGATCTAATTCTTTAAATCCTACGATATTCTTACCTTTCTTATCAAAAACTATTTCAAATGATAAAATACCTTCTACTAAAAATTTTCTATAAAGATGCCAAGCTAAAATATCTTGGTTAAATCCGAATAGATTGTATATCTCCCTATATCTTTTCTGTACTTTCTTGTATGTTTCCTCATCAACATCTTCGTGTTGCATGAAAGAGAAATAAGCCCAGAAGTTTTTTTCGTCGTATACAATAGATTCGTCACATATTGTATCTAAGATAAATTCAATCTCTGGGTTCTGTCCAAATCCTTGTAAATAATGTCTTTTGTTTTTGTAATCCTTATCGAAATAAGCTATGTATTGCTTGGTAGACGTATCAGCTCTTCTTAATCCGAAAAGGAAAGCCTCGTCTTTAATTCCACCCTTTTGTAAGAATTGAGCTTCAGAAACACCTACAGCCTGAGAATTCTTTATAACAAGATCCTCATAAGCCATTCCGAAGCTACTAACCTTTTTAATACTATCAACGATAGAGCTAAAAAATGTTTTATTTCCGTCTGTAAATCCAGCCATTAGATCTTTGAGTTTTTAGTATATATCTCTTCTATCGGGGTCCCTTGAATTGACCGAGTATGTAGATATATTATTCTAGTCCAATCTTCGTAGGGAATTTCCATTACATCGCGAACTTTTTTTAAATCCCATACTCTATATGTATTTTTATAAGGTATCCCCTTCATAATAACATCAAAAGTTTCGTAATCGGTTTTAAGCGGGATCTGTCCCCTCGATTCTCCGCTTTCTATTTTTTTCATATTAGATTCTATTAAATCCTGATAAACAGATTGTATCCTTGAAAAAAATGCTAATCTAAAAATAGGAGGCATTAATATTATATCTACACCACTAAAAGCCTGCTTATTCTCATAATTCATAAATCCAGTAAAAAATATAACTGGTCTTTTATTTATGAATTTCTTATTCTTCTCCAATACGTCATCGTACTCAAAAGAATAAAATTTACCGGGTAAAAAACCTTGAGGATTGAATTGACTCTTTTGGTTTACAAAATTTTTAAACCAGAACATAAAAGATTCCTCCGCTAGCGATGATAATCCCGAAACATTTAATTTATAATCTTCAAATTGATCTTTAAAAGGCTTCATCTCATTATAAAGTTTTCGTTTATAGCTCCAAATTTATAACCCCTTGCTTCTGCAAATCTTGTTGCTGCCTCAAACTTTGATCTATTTATTATCCATGTCTTAAGCTTCTCGTTGTAATTTCTAATTTTCTTTTCAGTTAAATTACCTATCGGTTCTTGTGGACGTTTTGTTATATCATATTGATTTTCGGGTTTGATCTCTATAAACCAATTTTCTATGGTTTGATCGGCTTTCTTAACCTGAATATAATAATCAACGAAATATTTATGCTCTTTCTTATCGATAGGACTCCAATAAGGTATCGAAAGAGGCTCAGAACTCCATTTTAATATATTGGGATTCGTGTCGCAGTATTGACAGAATTTTCTTTCCCACGAGCTTCTGTATATTATATTGTGTATATCACCGATGTACTTTTCAGGGTTGTTTGGAAAATATTTACCAGACTGCCACTTACCATTCGGTTTTAACTTTTTAATGTCCAAAATTAAACGTTATAGACAGAGTTCTCTTCTCTTACTATTCTAGAAAAAGGTATAGTTTTAATTGATTTTGGTGGGTGGATTTTTTTCCATCCTTTTTTCATACCGTTGTGTGCGATTTGAGATATGAATGCAAAAGGGTTATCGGATTTTGCAGGATCGTAACGATTCCAGTATTTAACTAGATCCTCTAGCCCTGACGACATACAGTCTTCTCTGTCTTCGCTATCTCTATATGAATGTGTTTTTGACATACCGTTTACTATAAGGGTAAACATTTCAACGGTTTCTCTTGTGAGCTGGCCTTTTTCTTTGCTTTCTAAAAGTGCTCTTTTTAATTCTTTGTTTTTTACGTAGATCATTGTTCTTCAGGGAGATTATTTTGGAGCTTTTGTAGCTGATTTTCTAAATTTACTTTCAATTGTTCCAAATTTTTCCTAGAATTTCTAATTGTGTCTATACCTATCTTACCATGTTCTTTACTAGAAGTTTCCAATTCTTCTATTTTTGCTAGACAATCTTTCAAATCGTCTAAAATAAAATTGAGTCTGTTACCAAGCCCCTCTTCAGGATTGCCAGTAACAGACTCAATTATTTTTTGTGTATTTAGTTTTTTTTTGATTTAGAAGCAGGTGCTTTAGAAAGTCCTGCTCTATTGATATCTTCTACGAATTTAGAACCATTTTTTTTGCTGTTACCGTGAGCATCAGCTAAATTAGCATCATCTTCATCTTCGATGAATTTTTTTGGCTTTTCAGTTTTTCCTTTAGGAGCCTTTTCAATATGTGAATTTTTTTGATTCTCCTTTAAAGCTAAATTCATGCTTTTAAGATCCTGTATGAATTTACCTGGTGTTTTGATCTTAGATCCAGGTGCATCAGCTAAATCTGCATTTGATGGGTTATCGATAAAGTTTTTACCTTTACCTGCACTTCCTTTAGGGGAATTAGCCATTCCTGCATTGTTCTTAATTCCTCTTCCTGTTAACGGTGATTGTTTTCCAGAATTAGAAACAGAAGCTAAATTAGAATTTTTTGAATCATCAATAAACTTAGATGAAGATCCAGTTTTTTTATTAGGAGCAGCTGATAAATGTTTTTTGTACATACTCATAAAAACTTTATCGTAGTGACTAGCAGCTGCTTTATCCGGTGCAGATGCAAAGTTTTGACTAGATTCATTTGCAGTGTCATCGCTAAATTCAAGATCTAATTCTGGTGCTTGAATATCATAATTATCTACTTCGTCGGTAAGATCTTCTACGTCAGAGAAAAAATATTCTCCTGTCTTACCTTCCTTAAAAAGCACTGTGTAAGTTTTTGAACTACCATCAACGCCTATTACTTTACCTTTAACACCATTTCTTTTTACTCTAATCTCAGTGTCGATTGGATATCCCATATCTTCATTAACTGAATCGATCACCTTTGCTTTATTTTCAAATCTAGATATCTCAACGTTAATTTGATTCCATCTATCTTTAAGAGATTCGATCTCATTTTCGATCCCTTCTGTTAAAGAAATTAATTCTTGTGAATTTACAAGTAAAGGATTTTGTTCTTTAGCCTGATCGATTTTTCTTAATTCACTTTCTAATATTTCTATATTATTAACGATCTCTTTTTTATCGTTTTTCATAATGCTTAAGAAAGCTTTTTCTCCATCTAAGAATTCTGTAAGAGATTCTGAGATATCATATTTAAGAAAATCTTGTACGATGTTAATAGCTTGTGTTGCATTAGCTTCGTACATTTTGTTAAGTCTCATAGAAGGATTAACAGTTTGTACGTAGATTTTACCTTCGATTTTAAAAATGTTAGCTTCTACTCCTTCGTAGATTTTAGATTTAATTTTCTTGCCAAAGTCAAGATCAACTAATTCTTCAGCTACATTAGAAACAAACATCGCTTTTGCAATCTTGTGGTTTGAACCTTCTAATAGATTATTGGTTGAAACACTAACTACTGCTGGAAGATCTTCTTCGCTTATTTTTTTACCATCAAAGTAAATATTTTTAGTTTCGTTTTCGAATACGATCTCTATTCTATTGTTACCTAGATTTAAAGATATCTTATTGTTGCCAATTTTAATATCTCTATCAGCTAATACCTGAGCTTTATCAGCAAGTTCAGCAGGAACCTCTTCCATTTCACATTCGAAGATGCTGTTAGTATCTCCGTCTAATTTGAAGAATTTGCCAGAAGCATAGAATATAGATTCGTTTTCATTTACATGAACAGGAGAATAGATGTTAGTAACTTCACAAACATCATTATCGTATCCTACATTAAATTTACCAGTTTCGTTATTTTCATAGATAGAAAGGAAACTAACTAAATTTCTAACCATTGGATTAAATCCAAATCTTTTAAGTCCATGAATTAAAGTGTCTGATGTTCTTTTTTCTGATACTAACCAATTTTTCATTTGAGATGTTGCATCAGAAAATAATTCTTTTCCTGAAGCTCCTTTGATAGTTTCGTATGTTTTTAAAACCTCAACCTCTCTTCTATTTTTTTCGTATGTGTCAGATAAGTTTTCTAAAACCGGTGCAACTGAATTTTCCCAAGAAAAAGATCTAAGGTCTTCGATTAATCCCTCAATTAAGAAAGCTTCAGATATTCCCTTATTAAAAAGAAGGTGTTCGTATTTTTCAAGAAGAATTTTACCTGCTGGTAATTCATAAATACTTGAATTTTTAAGTGCTGAAACTGTGTTAGTAAGACCGAAACTAAAAGATGTATTTCCTTTTGATTTTGGTGAAAAATCGTTGTTATTTGATTCTTTAAGCATTTGTGAAGTCGATCCATTAAGGAAAGAAGAAGCAACAGGAGCTTTAGTAGCATCTAGACCTGCCCACTCTCTTAAGGAGTCTGCAGCATTCTTAGATGTTTCCATGTTTAATCTGTTGATCTCTGGATTAATATTTTTTTCCATTTTTAATTCGCTTTTTTAGTATATATCATCATCTACAAAGATTTTCCTAGTTATGTTATAGTAGAAAACCCTCCGGCTAATATCACCTCAACATTTACTCTAACACTATGAGGATTATAGAGTAACATACCTCCCTGGCTAAAGAAAGGAGACTCGATATCACTACCATTAGGATCTAAGTCCCATCCCCTTCCTGGGAAATTGGGTGAATAGTCACTAGGATTACCTGTTAATATAGTTAAATTTGCCATTGGAAGGTAAGCTCCATTGTAAATTATATTTATAAATCTACTAGCTACTGGTAGTGTTGTTGGATATGTTGCTTTTATCATTACAAAAGAAAGTTCTCCTAGTCCTTCCGAATTTAACAAAAGAGTGGAGTTACCGTAAACACATCCAGTAAAACTTGAAAAGTTATTTATTGTTATATCTGTATCACATAAAGATATTTCTCTAATTACAGTTGTTCCATTAATAATCTGTAGATTACATCTTTGGAAAATTGCTCCTTCAAAAGGAATAGTATTACATACTAGAGGTGGTGTAGCCATTAGTTAAAAACAAATATTTCTAGTTCAGTATCATAATACTGATTAGGGTTGGTAAACATAATACCTCCGAAAGTTAAATCTGGTGAAGCAACTGGAGGAAATATCTGTGGTGAAAAATCAGGTGAGGGTGGATTGTTAGAATAATAGCTTAAATCCCACCCGTGCCAAGGTATTCCTGGTTCAGTTCTACCAGTTAAAGCCATCATTGAATTTATAGGATAAACATTTCCTTTATATTCCCATGTTAAGTATCGATCAATAGGTTCTATTTTACTATCATATTTAACTTTAATGATAATTAACTGAACCTCCCCTTGTTCTTGTCCTACTTCAGGAGCTGTTAATATATAATTAGAAGAAGCTTTTAAGGTTACACTTCTTTTTAATGATCCCCCACATCCTCCAAGATCCCCACTACCTAATGATTCTAGCTTGAAGTCACATAAAGATATAGTAGACAGAACATTTGAACCCTGTTTTATATCTAAATTACACGATTGGAATGCTACTCTTCGGTAGACTCCAGGATTACAATCTAAAAATTTTATATAATCCGGATTTGTTGTATAAACTGTTTTTATCATTTTAATCGTCCTTGTCCTCCAGGATTATTTCTAAACTTATTTCTTTTCCTCTTGTATTCTTCTATATCCCTATTGTATTTATCCTCTTCGCTCTCTTTAATCCCATCTACTTGGATATTATCCGTAGTTTCTTCTTTTATAATATCAGAAACTGAGATAATTGGTGATTCTTTTTGTGGCGAGATGTAATCTGTTATAGAGACACTTTTATTTTTATCCTGTGTCTCCTCTTTCACCTTTCTTCTAAATCTAGGTATTAATGCCCATATTTTTTTAACTAATTCTTTCATCTCCTCTTTTTTATTTTCTTCTTTAGATTTTTTTTCTGGTTTTTTATTTTCGATGTCACCGTCATCATCTTTTAATTTTTCAAATGCAAAGTTTGCAGCAATAACTAAAGCTATTGCAAGAGGATCAAAAACTAACATTAGAACTATAATGTACCAATTCACAACTTCTCCTAAGCTTTTACCGGTCAGTTCTGCAATATATTTAAGGGGTCCGACTTCCTTAGCAAGATCTGAATCTGATGATACATGAAGTTTGTTACCTTCTATCGAGGAGATCTTATTATTTTTAGATGATATAGAGTCATTAAGAACAGAAACTTCAGAATCTACCCTTTTAATTTCAGAATCAACATCTTTGATTTGTTGTCTAACTGAATTAGTAGATTTACCTTTCTCAATCAGAACATCTTGTGTTGATTGTAAATTTGTTCTTATTGTAGTCAATTGCAAAACACGGTCATTCTTTTGTTTAACCTGTGATTCGTAATTGTTTATCTCAGTTTTAATTGTTGATATATTTCTATCTAAAATCTCTATGTTTTTGTCCTGATTTTCAACTTTAAAAGCAGTCTCTTGGTAAGCAGATGAAAGGAACCCGTAAATCCCAGCAGACGTTATTAAAATCAAAATTAGAGTGGCTATAGAAAGATATATCTTGAGTCCTTTATTGATTGAGCTCCAATATTGATACAACAATGAAGCTGTTACTAATTTTGCAAACTCTAGACTCCCTGCAAGAACCATTACCTGCAAAGAAGCTCCTGCAAACATCTTACCTAAACCTGATACGGAATAAAAAGCTGCAGATCCAGAAACAGATAAAGCTGAAAGTGCAATCAACCAGGGAAATAATTTCTTTTTCATACTCTAGTATATATCCACAAAAAAAAGACTGGATTTAAATCCAGTCTTTAATATTATAGTAGGTAAAATTTAATTATTCAATCACTACCCCTTGCTCTGCAGCAGCTAACTGTTGCTCTAAGTCTTTAACTACAGCGTTATCTTGTTGGATAAGAGCTAAAGTTTCTTCGAATGTCTTCCATAAAGAAATAAAATCCTTAACTTCAGAAGCACCTTTTCCTGACCATTTCATAAGAAAATAGTGAGAAGCTTCAACTTCAAGATTTGTTAGATATGCTACACCATCCTTAATTCCTTCTTTTTTAACGGCTTCGATTCTTTTGAGAATTTCAGTAACACCCAATGCTTCCTTGGATCTCCATTCCACTTCTTCGTTCATAAAGTTGTCGAATCTTTTCAATAATTTAGCATCCATTGAAACTGCATACTCCTTATTAGTAAGACTTTTTTTGAAGTCCTCTAGATCTTTTCTGATTGAAGCAACTTTTTCTTGATCAACATTACTGATAAACTTATCAAGGATTTCTTCGTTTTGCGCCTCTGTAATAGCTGGTGATGTTTCTTTAAATTTAGTCTTTGCCATTTTAAATATTTTTTATGTTTGTTATACTTAGAAATTGTAGGAAGTTTCCTAGATAGAGTGCATTTTTCTGAATTTTTGAGCTAATTCAATAAACTGAGAAAGATATTCTTTTAGTTCGTAATCGTGCACTTCAAATATTTGCAAATCTGACGTCTGTTCATTTGCTATCCTTATTTTACCAACCTTTGGAACCTCTCCATATTTTTCCGCACACATAAACATATAAGCAGCTATCTGTAATTTGTAATTTAATATGTCTTCTTCATCTTTAGGAGACGTTGAAGATTTAAAATCATCTACTATTAGGTTTCTTTCTAAATCTCTGTAAACAAAGTCACAAGCTCCTGCCCATCCTCCTTTGAATGTAGTATAAAGAAATGCTTCGTTGTCTACAACTTCTGAGATATTTTCCCAGAACTTAGCATGATAGAAATTCCAGAATAGATTTCTCCCTTTCTCAACATATTTTAAGAATTTTCCGCCTTCCCTTCTAGCTTCTTCGATTGCAAAGATCTGTGCTTTCTTCAATGATCTGTCCACGTCTTTTTCTTTTGCCCACTCTAAAAGAAAAAGCTCCAGCATTGTGTGCATGACAGTTCCTCTTTCTGCAGCATCATGTAGTATCTTTTCCCATCTTTTCTCGCCGAATTCCTTCTTAAGCTTTTCGTATTTTTTGTTTTCTACTAGCTTTAATATAGTAGTAACTGATGGTAAAATTAAAGGAGCCTCAGAGGCTCCTTCTATTATGTAAGCTCTACCCCAAGGGTATGCTTGTCTTGTTATGTTTATATCAGAAGATAAATTCATAGAGATTAATTAGTTGTGATGCTATCCATCCTAAAAATCCAAATTTTGCTTGGGACCAAATAAGTACTAGAATTAATAATATTCGATAGATAACCCATCTTAATGATAGTCTTTGGAAATATGGAGTATACGTTAATAGATATGATAGAGATCCTGGTATTGGATTAATACTGGGTAGTATAATCTCGTGAAGGTTTAAGCTTGTTAAATATTCATTTAAAGGCTTGGATTCTTCAATTACAAAAGCGGGTCTAATTTCTTCTGGCGTATCGGGGGAATAAATAACTTCAGGAGGTAAATTTACTACTGTGTATATTCTTCCCACCCAATCCACTCTTAATTTAAACTTTTTCCATTCTATACTATTCTCGTTATTCTTTATGATCCTACGGATATAAAGATAATTTTTAATATCTATTACGATTCTTTTGAAAGGATAATTCATAAATCTTTTCTATTTTTAGATTAAACTGAAGGAAAAGTTACAAAACGATTAATCGTTAAAAGTTAAATTAACTCCAGGAAACATCTCCCTAACTTTTAATCTCGCTCTTCTTATTCTAGTAGCAATAGCTCTTTTTTTCATACCATGTTTATCTGCTATTTCTTGGTATTTCATTCTTAGTATCTCTCTATCAAAGAGTATATCCTTATAGATGTCAGGCAGATCCTTCATTCTTTCTAACACATTTTCGTATAGATCTTCCATTTCGTCAGTATCACTACTAATATAATCGCAATTGTATATGTTATCCTTATAATGACTTACCTTTTGTACTGGATTATCGCCATCATCGTTATTTCTAACTATTTCTTGTATGATTGGCATATATCGGTCCTCACTCTTTTTTATTACTAAAGATTCGTTTCTTGCTATATTGTATACCCATGTAGAAAAGTTACCCCTTTGTGGATCATACTGTGATATCTTGGTCCATATCTTAGCCATTGTATTTGACACTGCATCTTCTGCTGCATCTGTATCCATTAATATGGATTTACAATGATTTAATAATCCCGGTTTAATTCTTTTATACAATTCCACGAAGTCTTTATCTGAGGACGTCCTCATAAAGCTTTCTGCTAATTCCTGAATGTTTTTTACTGCCATTTTTTCTAATTTTTTTAAATTTCCATTTGTTTTATTTCTATACCTGCTTCTTGAAAAAGTTTAAAGGAATCTGTTTTTCTATAAACTTCTGAGTATACTATTCTTTTAATTCCTGCCTGAATTATAAGTTTAGCACAATCGAAACATGGGGAGAGAGTCACGTAAAGTGTTGAACCTTCTGCACTGTTTGTACTTTTAGCTATTTTGGTAATAGCATTGGCTTCAGCGTGTAATACTGTGGGTAATGTGTTGTTGTCACAATCTTCACAATTGTTGGAAAATCCGGATGGTGTTCCGTTGTATCCATCAGATATAATTTGTCGATTATTAACAATAAGACATCCGACCTGACTTCTCTTACAATGAGAATTCTCGGCCCATATCTTAGCCATTTTTAAGTATAAACGATCGACCTTATTCTGCTTGTCCTGTGGTAGGCTCTGATTGCTCATCAGCTTGAGATTTTAAAGGTGTAACTTCAACTTTATATCTTTCTACGATGTTGAATACATCCCTTAATCTGAATGAGCCCAATAGATTCAATATTTCATTAACTTCTTCCTCGGTAAATTCTAATTTTTTTTCATCGCTTAAAATTTCTAGACATTTTTGATAATTCCCAAACTCCTTTAGGAATTCTAATGAAGCCTGCCTTAGCTCCTTAGTGATCTCATAATTTTTACTCATTTTTATTTATTTAGTTTTGGTTTTTTACAAATATATTACATTGTTCTCAAAAAGTAAACCCCCTAGTCGATTTTTTTTGACATTGATGTTACTAATAAAGGTCCTTGCATAGTATTATTTAGTTGAGTCAGTAGCGTAACCATAGTTTCCATTGTTTTGTTTAAGTCTTCATTACCCGTAGAACTAACGGTTTCTTTTGGAGATTCGCCTTTGTTTTGTTCGTTTCCTGATGTGGAATTGAGACTTGCCGTTTCTGCCGATACCTTAGTTACTGTCTCAGAACTCACTGGCGTTGTAGTAGCGGGCTTAGGTTCTTCTGCTGGTTTATTTTCTGCAGGAGGAGTCACACTACCTAACTTTTGTGTTTCTGTTTCTTTTATACCAGTAGATTGCGAAGAAGTTTCATTCTTAGCTGATAAATTTTCTACAGTGCTAGTAGAAGTTCCTCCCGGTGAAGCTTTCGTAGTAAATCCAAGGGATTCTAAATTTTTATCTATCGCTGAAGATACATCTGTACTTGTTGGAGCTGTGGAGGATATTTTACTTTCTAAAGATTGTGCTGCTCCAGTTGTTCCTGCTCCAGTTCCGCCTGCTCCAGTTCCACCTGCTCCAGTTCCCCCAGTTCCCCCTGCTCCTGATTTTACTCCAAAAAGATTTGATATTAAGCTATCAATCTTAGAAGATGCTTCAGCAGACGCAGGCCCTGTTGTAGTGGCTGGTGTATTGCCTCCAGCTGCTCCCTCAACCTTTTTAGATTCCTCTGTTGGTTTATTTAGGGTAGTTTCTTGTGTGCTTCCTTGTGTAGCTGTATTAGCTCCTCCAGTAGTTCCTGCAGTTGATGTAGTTTCTGTTTTAGCTGGTTCTACAGGGGTTCCTCCAGTTTCTCCCTTGGGTCCTTCTTTTTTCTCCCCCATCTTTTGTTCCTCAGCAGCTGTAGTGGAAGGGGTTTCTGCTTTTTTTTCTTCAGTTGGAGCTTTAGCACCTTCAACAGATCCCTTTTGATCTATTTCTAAAAGTTTAGCTAAACTTTCGTCGTATTTTTTAGACATAGCTAAAACGCTTTCGCTATTGAATCCTTCAGATTCTAGAATTTTAGCTATAGCGGACAGCATTGCACTATTCTCCGGATTATTTAGATATTGTAATGTTTGTGCTGGAATTGACTCTTTGCTATTAAAATCATTTAATAAAAGCCAAAATCCGTCTAATACTGAATCAAACTTAAACTTATCCTCTTTGATCTTACTATCAAAATCGCTTTTTACGTCTTCGTAAGCATCAAAATCCTTAAAGCTGTCAAATCCAACATTTTCTAAAATCTCAGTAACTTTACCAGTTTTAAGTATTGCTGCATTAGCAATCTTTTTCTCTGCATATTTCTTAGACATTTCGAAAATTTCTTTTCCGTCTACTGCTTCACCTTTGTCTATTTGATTCTGTAGAGATTTCGAATATAATCCTGAAGGCGAACGAGCTTCTCTATAAAATACACTTTTAGGATCATAAGCAGGATCTAATGCTTTTAAATTTTGTTCAAAAGAACCTTTGAAAAATTTCTTTGCTGCATCTCCTACACTATTTGCTTCTTTTAAAGTATCAGCAGTTTCTGGGTTTATATTAGCACCCATGCTAGACTGTAGATCCGCATTAAATTTAGCTCTGTCAAAAGCACCGCCTTCAGTTTTAAAAACTGGAAATCCTGATCCTGTTTCTCCTGCCAAAATGTTTTTTTTATTTATATACCTAAAAAGCCAAAAAGTTTAACTTTTTGGCTTTGAAAATGAAAATGCTTCAACTAAATCTCCTTGTTCAGATTTTTTGTTATCTCTTTCTATCTTTTCGTTTAGCTTATCTATATAGATTTGATATTCGTAGAAAGGTAAAGCTTCTAAAGAATCTATTGATAGCTTAAACTCTTCCCATAATCTAAATTTGATATCAAAGTAATTGGCTAAGGATATCTGAAATAACGAAAAGGGATCTGTATCCTCTGGGAAATGATATTTCTGCTGTGACCTCCCCATCACAGCTAGAACATTTACTATAGATTCTTGATTTAGTTGCAAAATTTATTTTTTCGCTAATCTGATCCGCAATTGAAAATTGTAAAGGAGACCATTCATTAGATGCTCTTTCATATTGATCGTAAAGAATTTCATCTAGATTTCTCCAATCCGGAATAATAAAACTTGCAACCTTTGAGAAGCTCTCATCGAATTTTTTTCCTTTCTTTCTTTTTTCCGAAAGTATTTTTCTACATAAAGTAGTAACACCTACAGTAGGAATATAAAGATCCATTTCTGGGCTTCCGTCTTTTGGAATAAATCTAAAAGAATAGGTATCTTTATTATATCTTTTTAGCAGCTCTGGATCTATTACAAAGCTATCTAGAAGATTAGATTTTAATTCTATCTGATCTGCTATATTACAATCAGGTTTTGTACAATTTTTAGTTAATGGAAGAAGTATTCTATTTTCACCTTTAATAAATGTTAGATCTCTTATAGACATTATAATGAAAAATCTATCTTCATACCATAGATCATAATTTTCAAGGAATCCACCGTCCCATCTTATCTTCATACATTTAGATAGTATAGTATTTAGCTTGTCGTCTAAATCTATTCTATCGTCATCATCTACTGTGGAAAAATGTCTAATCTCTTTAACAGATGCAGGTTTAATAGCAATTTCGAATCCTTCTGGATACCCAAATCCTTTAGAAGGTAAAGATTCTGGTGGAAGATTCTTCCATTCACTTTCCATGCCCATTGGAACTCTAGTAGATTTTCCTAGATTAAGATTGTTATTTTGATCTGCTTTTTCTATTAATTGCTCCGCTGAAGGCTTTTGATAATCTTGTGGGATCCAAGATGGGATATTTACATTATCTACATCCGGATCTGGTGTAGATTCTTGTTGTAATTGATCGTACTCAAATTTTGAACCTTCTTCCCTTTTGCTAAGTTCATTTAATAATTCGTCGTCTATATTGTCAGCCATTTCATTTGCTTATATTTCTTTTACTACTTTTTATCGTTAAGTTTCCTAATCGATTAAAATAAAAAATGGAGACTCAGGGTCTCCATTTATATATTTATTTTAAGAAAATGCTAAGAAATGCTAAGAATTAATTGAATACATCTTCAAAATAGTCTGCTCTAAATGATAGTGATATTTTGTAAGGTGTTGTTCCGTTTGTGTAATCTAAGTCCATTGCTTTAATTTGATCTACTGGGAAGCAATTAACTAATTTAACTCTTCTAAATACATCTCCTTGTTTATTGAAGATAGAGACAAGTATGTAAGTTCCTCCAGCATAGGTAGATTTTATACCAGTAGCACCAGTTAAAGGATTATAAACTAAGTCAGACCATTGTCTAAGTGTTTTGAACACATAGTTACTGTTGTTATCGTCTAAGTTAGTTTCAAAATCAATTCTAACTTTTACACCAGTATCATCAACAGCTGCTGCTGCATATCTTCTTTTAGAGAACTTGTATCTTTGTTCTGCTATTCCTGGGTTTTTATCAACTGCAAGACCAGCTACTGATAGAACGTTTTCTACTAGTAGTGTTCTTCCGCCGTTTCCTTGCGGATTTCCTACACCAACTGGAGGTTGAATAATAACCTCGAACTGGTTAAGATAAACTGGTTCGTATAATTGAACCGCTGCCTTTGAGGAGCTAAAATGTGGTAATCCTGCCATTTCTTTTTAATTATATAAATACGTCATCAAAGTAATCAACTGCCCAAGTAACATTTAATTTGTAAATAGACGTTTGAGTGTAATTTAAAGCCATCTCAGGAATAGGTGTACTAGGAAAGCAATCTCTAAGGTTAATCTTTCTATAAACATCTCCTTGTTTATTGAAGACGTTGATTAGGATATTACCCGCATAGTTTGCTTTTAATCCCATTGCACCTGTTAGAGGATTGTAAATTAAATCTGACCACTGACGAAGTACTTTAAAAACATACATTGAATTGTCATCATTTAAGTTGACTTCAAACTCTATATCACAATCTAAACCAGTTCTTTGAGGAGCTGCTCCCGCGTAATATCTTTTAGCAAATTTATATTGCTGTGTTATTTCTCCAGGGTTTTGATCTACCTGTAATCCAGAAACTCTAGTTACTTGTTCTAAAAGTATATTATTACTTCCAGGATTTCCTTGCGGAATAGCCACACCTGTAGGTGGACTTATAGTAACCTCAAACTGGTTGAGGAAAACTGGTTCGAACTTGTTAATAGAAGCCTTCGAACTTGAATAGTGTGGTAATCCTGCCATGTTTTTATTTTATATATTTAACATTCTTTTTGATCATCAAATTTATTAACTAAATTGGATAAATCCTCCAGAAGCAATACCACCTGTTCTAGTAACGGTCATTCTATTAATAAACTTATGAATTCCTCTTGCAGGCTCGATAATAACGTCGATGATACCGATATTTTGATCGATGATTGCAGGAGTATTGTTCGAAGAGTCCATAATAGTTAAGTAGTTATAAATACCTCCTACTGATCTTACTCCAGTTAAGTAGTTGTCTACTAAAGTTTTAATCTCAAGTCTTACTGAATCTTCGTTGAAATCGAAAACGTAGTTTGCTAAGATCTCTTCAATTGCAGATTCTACTGTGATTAATAAATCTCTAACGTGTAAGTTATTAAATGCTGAGTTAGTTCTTTGGTAGCTTGTTTGGTTACCGTAGATAACTACACCAACTCCTCTTTTACGGATGATTGGGTTGATACCAAATGGCTCTAAGTATTCTCTATCTTGAAGATCGAAGTCATACTCAAGTCCAACTAAGTTACCAGCTGAAATAATACCTCTTTTAACACCTGCTACGATTGAATAAGGTTCACCTGTGATAAACTTACGGATGAAGTTATTAGATACGTATGGTGCTGGTGGAACGTTTAAGTTTTTACCGTTATCTCTAATCGTTAAGAACGGAGAGAAGAATCCAGAGAATTTAGCTCCTTGATCTTCGTCAGGAAGAGAGAATGTGAATGAAGGATTTAAACTTAAATTACCTCCGTCTGCGATATATCTAGCTTGTAAAATTGGTGCTGGATCTGTTGCAGTAGGTGCAGAAGTAAATCTAGGATCTTGTGATTCTGAGAATTTCTGCATTGAGGGTACGTTACAGATTGCCATACATTTTTGTCTGTTCTTAGCAAGTCTTGTAAGTTGGTATTTACAGTTTGGTTGAATACCTCCGTCAAATGTATCTACCACATATCTGAATGTAATAACGTCAGTGTCTGCAAGAGTTCTAGCTAAGTTAGTATTGTAAAGTACATCTAAAATAGCATTCATTCTTACATCTGTTCCATTTGGAACTGAAGCTGCTTTAATAGCTGCTCCTGGTAGATACGTAAAGTTGAATGATGTAACAAACTCTTGTACAGATTTGAACTTCCATACTCTTGTGGTTGTACCAGGATAAAGCTGAATAGGTCTTTCTGTCTTAACTTGGATTGTATAAACTCCAGGTGAAGAAGCAGAAGCTACAGTTTTAACTTCAAGTACTCTTGTTAGTCTAGACTGTAAATTTTCAGTTAACGGATTATCATAAGTCTGAGTGTCAGTAGAAACTAATAGATCTCCTACTTTAATACCCGATGAATTAGCCTCAGCAACTGTCATTTCAATAATGTTAGGTGCTAACTGAGTAATAATATCAACATAATCGCTAAGATTACCGTTAGTTGAAACGACATTAAAGCTTAAACCTGTTGTTAAGTTTGTACCTATAGGAAGCGAACTAACATAAGTTGTGTTCCAAGTTGCAATAACTTCTGGTGTTGTAAATGTATCATCAGCATACGCTCTGCATACTAGGATATTAAATCCGTCTCTATCAACGTTATTTTCAAACTTAAGATATTGAAGAAGTGATCCTGTATCATCTTTCCAATCAATATCACCATCGCTGATATTACCTTTTACCCAGTCTCTGTACATTGCGGAGTTTTCGTAAGCTAAATAGCTATCAGTTCCTATTGGAATATCAGGTGAGAAGAAAACGTCATCATTATCAAAGTAGTCAGGACTACCAATTTGGTAAGCATCTAATGTACTTTTGTTTGTTTCGTACCAAGGCTCAACGTATGTTATAGATGCAGTAGAACCAACAAGAGGATGTGATAATCTTAATCTTATTTGTGTTCTTTGTCCTACAGGTAATGTTGAATTAGTTATTGTTTTAGCTTCTACTACTTTTAATTTAACAAGATCTCCAGCATAGAATCCTAAATATCCAGGAGTTGGTAGGTTAGATGTAACTTTACCAAGTACCCATCTAGCTCCAGGAGCATCATTATCAGTAGTAACAAATGAGCTTAATGTAGTAATCTGAGCGTCATGATTTACAGAGTTAGTAAATAATGTATCGATATAAATAGCTCCGCCATCTCTATTAGAAGCATTGTAAGTGTCCCATAGAGTTGTAGGTATACCAGCATCTCCAGTAGCATTAAATAATGTATCTTCTGCTAAAGTTCCTGTTTCTGGTAAGATATCAAATCCAGTAGAAGGAGAAACTCCAGTATCTGTAATCTCTGTACCTCCAGTAGATCCTGCAATGTTCTTATAATATGTGAAATCTGCAAATAGATTTTGGCTATACGATAAGAAATTAAGATTCTTAGGATTTGTTGTGATATCTGCATCCGGTCCAATCTCGTCAACTAAGTGGTGACCAACTAAGTCAATTACTGAAGAGTTGTTTTCTAAATCATCTAAAGCTTCTTCGTTAACTGCACAGAAGATACCAGTTGTTTGAGCTTGGTTATTAATCAATGTCTGAATGTATCTAAGAGTACCGTTTTGATCTACGAAGTTAGGAATAAGTGTACCAGTTACTGTTGTAACGATATTAATTCCGTCTTGTGCTAAGAAGTTATCAATTTGTGCCTTAATGAATCCTTTTGAAGTGAAATATGCACTGTAAACTGGGTCATTTGCTAAAGCTTGGTAATCTGTCCAGTTACCGCTAATTGCAATTACATCAATAAACCAATCAGAAAGATAATCGTACTGATTCATGAAAGAAGGCACGTTATCTGCTCCAAAATATTCTCTAGCAGTAATATCGAATCCTTTTAAAGGGAAAGGTGAGTCAAGAGATTTTCTAACAATAACACTTACAGGATTTTGTCCTATATTAACTAAGCTAAATAGCTTTCTAGAATCTGGTTTTGATCCTGATGTATCTTCAGTTGCTAAGAAATAATTAGTATCAGGGAACCAGAATTTCTCCTTGTTGTAATAAGAAGATACTAATTTGTCTTGTTTTGTTAATGGATCTGAATATCCTCCTGTTGCATTATTACCATTTTGCTCTTCCGTATCAACAGATAATGCACGATATCTAGCAACATCAGCACCAGCAGCAAAATCAGGATCTCCGTTTACATCTACTGTATTATTAAGTATTCTAAGATTTAATGCAAATACAGGTCCACTTCCTAAACATGTTAGTACAGATCTATGGAAAAAAGATCCTTTTTTCTCTAGGGCTTTATCAATTCCTCCAAAAACTGCTTGAAAAGTTGTGATGTCCGGGCAGTATACTGGAGTATTAAAAGGTCCAATATTAGAATAACCAACAACCAAACGAATTGTTTGTGGATTGATTATAATATTTTCCGAAGCATCAAACTCCAAAGTGTAAACACCAGATGCTTTGAATTGTGATAAGTCAAGTTTAACTTGTTTGGCCATCTCTAATTTTTATTTTTTTTATATATCGAAGAAGTTCGCTTCTTTAGACTTCTTTTTCTATGTATATATCATTCTTTCTTTAGGAATCAAGGAGGCCATTCAAGAAAGTATAGTTTGACATCTCATTATTTCTATTTTGTATCTCTTCTACTGAATCGTTTAGTCTTTCCTCTATAAGATTTCTAAATTTTTCAGGAATAACATCATATAGTTCTGATACTGTTTCTTGAAAATCCCCATTGTCGAATACACAGTTGAGATTAACTAGTGTCATTGCTATATCATCCTTACCTATTTGGCTAGAGAAACTTCCATTAGAGTTTATACCAAAATTCGTTAATTCATGGATCGTATTTTTTTCTGAAGGGATTATTTTATATGATCTTGTGTTTATTTTAAGATCGTAGCAGAATTTTTCTTTATTTCTTACCGTAAGCTTTACCCCTGGTCTTAATTTAGATGTAGCCTCTGAATGTTTAGTGTAAACAAACATCTCATCATAAAAATCTTCACCATCAAGTAATTTACTCATTAGTAATTCACCTTTATAATCCATCTCCAATACGATCCTTGTATTTTCTTCCCCTAATATATGAAGTACTAAGATTTCAACAAATGCTTTAAGCTCGTCTATTTGAACAGTATTAGATCTATAAATGCCTACCTGAAGTAAACAGAAGAAGTCACTTTCATCCTCGAAGAATTTTTTATTCTTTATGCTGGTGGTTGGCATAGGAGTAACTTTAAAAATATTAACTACAGAAAAGTCACCCCCACCTCCACCTGCTGTATCTATAGAGATATAAAATTTTTGAGCATCCTTTTCAAATATTGAAGCGGGATCGAATTTAGGATGCCACACTAGACTTGTATAATCTATAGGACTCATCTCAAAAGAAGATAGCTCGTGAAAAACAAAACTCTCTTCGTTTGTTTTTAATCTTTTAAGCGTCGGCGAATCTAATAGTAACCTAGATGAAGAAAGAAATTGACACCCGTATTCTTGATTGAAGTCTTCTTCTGATCCTAATGCTGCTATCTCCTTTTTCTTCCATTCCTCATCTCTATTGGGAATCTGCCACCATTCAACTCTAATTGGGTTAAATTCATTCTCCCCATCAATTGCGCCTTTATACAATTCCCAGAATTTATTCATCCCATTTGGGGTCGATGTAATAATAACCCTTGCAATCTGTGATGAGGATATTGTGGGATAAACCGATTTGAAGAATTGATTAATGAAGTTAGGATTAATGTGAGCGAACTCATCCATGTATAACATATGGATTGTATAACCGATAGACGATGTTTTAGTCGTCGTCTTAGCCATTATTCTACATCCGTTATCAAACTTCATGGTCATCACATTATAAACGATTAGACCAGGCTTTAAGAAGAAAGGTAGTCCTTTCATAATAACTTTGATCTTATCCATTAACTCTGCAGCTGTATCCCCGATATTTGCCATAATCATGGCATTTTTCTCGTAGTTAAATAGTAGGAACCAAAGAAGAAATATAGATGATGTAATAGTTTTACCAGATTGTCTAGGAGAAACGAAAACGTTTTTCCTGTGGAACTGGTATTGATTTAGAATTTGTATTTGATAATCTCTAAGCTGTATTTGTCTAATGCCCTCATCAGTCATAACGTGACAATACTTGTTAGCAAAATAAACAACATCAGCGGCGCATCTTTGCATTTCCTCTAATTCCCATTCGGTATATTCAAAAAGAATATTACCCTTTCTAAGCTCAGGATCATTCTCGTGAAACGGATTGTCCACATCTTTATAGTCTACCCCGTGCTCTTCTGCATTATAGATAAGAGTACCAACTTTTTCCGTCGACCAATAATTATTACCTGATTTATCTTCAGCCATATTTTTATATTTATTCGAAGATGTCGTCCTCTATTTCAAAGTACTCGTCATCGTCGCCACCCAAAAGGTCGGAGGTTCCCCCGTCTTTAGTCTTGGGATTTATTAGATTGTCTTTCGGCATTACTATTTCTGCCTCCTTAACCATACTACCATTTTTCATGATATTCTGTAGATTTTCCATTAAAGATTTGTTACCTCTAACTTTAAGGGCATCCATATTATCTTTAGATTGTATTAGATTACCGTCTGAATCAAATTCTATATTTTCTTTGTTTATCTCTGCAGATTCGCTTTTTAATTGCTTATAGTTCTTTTCCATTTGAGTCATATAATTGGAAAAGTTTTTAGGCATTTGCATTATCTGATTTTGTAGCTGTGCTAGAACCTCGAATAATCTTGGCTCCATTCTTCCTGAATCTATCTCCTCAACTAATTTTGATATAGCATGTTGAGCAGTTCTTATCTGAAAAGCCATTGTTGAAATATTTAATGCGTCTATCTTTTGTTTGTGTCTAATATAGTTATCAGCAGGAAGATTTTCCATATCATTATAAAACTTTGATAGCGAGTCTAGTATTGCTCTAGCTTCCACTTCGACCTCAGTTTTAACTGTATCTACATTTATAAACCTTTGAGGCTTCATTGGCGGTATATCAGGAGCACTTAATCCTGCAAGCATTTCGTCCGCCAAAATGATACCATCGAGCTTATCCTTGAGGTTAAGCTCTTGTTCCTTTGAAAGATTCTGTTTTTTAGGTTTTCTTCTTGGCATAAATTATCTGTTTCTGGCAACTTTTGGAAGTTTCAGTACTGGTTTAGCATTGTCTATAATAATACCCAACTGAGCATCATCTATTATATTTTGATTTAGAATTGTTGACTGTTTTTCCTCTTCTACCATATATTTAAAAAATCTAAAGTTCGTTGCCCATAAAGGACAAGATCTAGTTTTGTAAGCATAATTATTAGTTCCATAAAAAGGACTATCATAATTTTCTTCTATAACAGGCGGTATATTAAATGTATATGCCTGAGTTGTTACCCCATCCAAAGAATGGACTAAGCTCAAATCCGAAGTTTGAGTTGTTGGATTCTCTGGATCATAAGTTAACTTCCACACCTTTATTGAGTATTGTCTAAAAACGTTAGAAAAATTAAAAACGAATCCAAACCAATCATCAACGCTAGGTATAAAAGAACCTAATGTGCTTGCTATACCTTCTCCAAAAGGAGAAGATATCTCTAAGTTATTTATCCTTATTCTAAAACTACCTGTTTGTAGGTAGTTATTAGTAGTTGGGCTTCCAACAGAATTTGATCCGCTCCAAATGAAATCTAGATATAATCCCTGCCCATTATAATAACCATCAAACAATATTCTAGACTGTGCTTTCTGTGCTTTCCATCCAGCAGTAGTAACTGGTGATGCTGCGCCTCCGTCCTTAACAGTAAATCTAAATCCATCTACAATATTTAGTATTTCAAAACCACCAGATCTGATTGAGTCTCCTAGGATAGAAACATAACCATTAGGATTAGGCCTAATGTGAAAATTGTGAGGTATAGGATATGTTGTATAAGTTATTTCTCCACTTCCTATGTTATCTATTGAAATTGGTAATTTAGGTGAAGGCTTAGGAACTAATTTACTTCTGTCCAGATAATTTCTAGTTCTAAACCAGCACATAAATGATCTTTCATCTGCATCAGTAAGAACAGGATCTGCTTTCCATCTAACAGCATCTCTTTCTTCGTCAGTCCATCCAGAAGCAGGAGACACAGGATCTATAGTGTTTGGATCATCTACAAATATCTTATCTAGATCATAATAATTATTAAATACTATTGTCCAGTTGTTATTTAGATCATATTCGATAATAGGTAGATCTTTATTTATGTATGATCTTGTAGGATCTTCTAATCTTCTCTGTGATGTAACCGCATATTGCTGTGGCTTAGTTGCGTCAGTTTCTTGATTTTTCACTTCTTCGCCAAATAAATCCTTTGTGTTTACTGTGTAATCGAGTAATCCAGTTCCATCCACAGCATCAGTAAATGTTGTGTTCTTTTGAACATCGTATTTTACTAATTGTATTTTAAAATATACTGGATAGTTATTTATGTCTCTAAAAACGTACATTGAATCTATACGGTAGATTCTATTAGTTCTAGGAAAATAAATAATATCCCTCTTTCTTGGCTGAGATCCCTTACCAAAAATCCCTTCAAAATATTTTCTATCTATATGAATTTCAAAAGGCTGGTTAAAATTTAATCCCCAGGTTTCAAATGTTAAAGCTGCATCCGGGAATTGGTTATTAGGCACCATTACCTTCACGCATTTCTCATCAACAACGTCAAATAATGTATACTCTTTTAATAGAACATCTTTTCCTCTACCTTGTGGTTGTACTGAATAATACACCACCTCGTGGCCAAAAACATTATTTACAACCTTACTTAGATCCTGATAGAGATTTATTGCTCTGTTTATATCATAAGGTCTAAATGTAAAATCACAATCGCTAAAAACTATAGGATAGTTAGTTAGCTCTCTTCCACAAATTGGTGCAGGCGGTGCTGTCATTAGATCTCTAGGATCCACAGTAGCATAAGTTAAATCCAGCTCAAAATCATTTAATATTATTGGAGGACTTAAATTAGTTCCTGGGGGAAAATAAGGGCTAGAATTTTCATCTGAAGCAGCAGTTAATCTTATTTCTATCCATAGGGGATTTGCCGGAGATATAGGAAGAGCCTGTACTGCTTGTTCTGTTAGCTCACTCCACAATGACCAGTTATCTCCATTAATACTCCATCTGAATTCCAGATAAAGAAAAATACTAGGAGGATTCTCTCCACTAGCATCTATAATCCATCCATTAAAACTTTGTACGTTCTTAAATGAATCGTTGTAGGAGATTATCCTATAATTGCCGATTGATGTAAATTCTATTAGTTCTGCCATTTTGGCTTTCTGTTTGTAATATATATCAGTAAAAATGTTATGAAAAAATTAAGAGCAGCAATGGACAGGTTTAGCTTCGGTCAACTTACTTCAAATTCCGACGGTAAAACATCAGGAAGTGGTACGGCGGGACTTTATATTGTATTTATTGGAGGTGTTTGTTTTTTTCTTGGATGTATAGATAAAATGTTTCTTGATAAGAGTGTAGATATTTTAACACAATCTATTATTATGATATCTATAGGAGCAACACTTTTAGGATACAGAAAATCTAAAGATTCTGGTATTGAGGAGATAGAACCTGAAAAAATAAAAGAAACTGAAGAAACTCCTAATAACGAGGATCAGATGCTAAATTCTTAAGGATTATAAGGAGCTTGACCCGTTGCTCCAGTCACACCTGTGATGTCCTTATTAATATCATAAATTCCAAGTCCACTTATAATTGTACTATTGTCTGGCGGAGCAGTACCTAATTCAACATTTAATTTTATTCCTCCTTGCATTAAGTTTCCTCTAAATCTTTCTGTCGTAAGATCTAACTGTGGAAGATAAGTCTCTAGGTCCATAGAGAAACTAAGTGTTATTGCTTCACCTCTCTGTGATCCGTAAGACATTTGAAAATTGTTAGGCTGTTTATCTGGAGGAGAATCTTGTAAGCTAACCTGAACAGGTACTCTAAATCCTTTGTAATAGAAGAAATATTGGAATCTTTTATAAAGTATTTCTAGAACGCTCTGTTGTATTTTAAAAGCATCCACTGTGGTATCTGCTTTTATTTTTGCACTTATCTGTATTCCTAAAGGTATAGGATTTAAGTAAGAAGAATAAGTAACCATTTCGCTACCACTTCCTTTTTCGACTTCTTTTACATAAGAAGCCCTTACATATTTAGTAGTCGCTCCTCCTGTGTCTATTCTTATTGCACCCATTTCCAATATTCCCCTAGGTACAACATCGTAGTTACCTTCAGCAAAAGCAGGATTACCGTCGCAATCTTCATAAGATAAATAGAAATCCTGTAAGAATGGCTCATCTCCTACCATAGAGTAGAAAAAAGGGATGTATATAGTACTACTGCTTTGGTCTGAATTGACCTGAGTATAAGTTATAGTCTCGTTCAGTTTACTAAGTAACCCTAAGATAATACCTCTAAAGAATACGTCGTCCGTATTAAATTTTTCTAAAAAATTCATATTAATTATTGTCTAATATTACGGAAGTACTATCGATAATGATTGGTTTGCTTCCATATTGGTATGGATCTTTATTAAGATTTATTATACCTACTGCTGATTGTAAATAGATTGGAATATCTCTCATCTTAAATGTTAGAGGAGTCATGTTGCTGTTAGTGTAATCTGGATGTTGAAAATTACCAGTTGCATATTCTACATCGGATAAAGATCTACACTCTATTAAAGATACTCCTATAAAATAAGATTTTAAATATCTTACCCCATCACTCGAAGAAACAGATACTTTAAATCTGTAAACAAAATACTCTTTTTGTGGAATATCGTCTACTAATGAATCAGGTTTTACTACCAGGAAGTAATTGTATCTTGGTGTAAGATTTCTAATCGATGTGGTACCTGCTGGATATACTTCTGCCATGTTTTATATATCCGAAGGGGATTTAAGATAACTTTTCAAAAGCAATATCCGAGAAATTGTTCTTCTTTGATATTTCTATTTTGTAATCGAATATCTCTGTGGGCATCGGAGCATGATTAATTACAAAAATGTTCATACTTAAATCATCAGATAATTTTCTTAATGTATTTAGTATGCTGTGAACTCCATCAGGATCTACAGAGCTAAATATCTCGTCAAGGAATAATATATTAACTGACGAGAATCTGATTTTCATCAACTTGATGATTGCTACAAGTACTGCAAAGTCAACTTTTTTCATTTCTCCAGTTGATAATGTCTGTGAAGATATCTCTTCCCCCATATGAAATATCTGAGCATTAAATTCCTCGTTAAATACCACTTTATAAGGCAAATGAAGCGATAGAAGTGTATTAAGTATCTCATTATTAAGCGAGGGGAGAATAGACTTAATAGCGAGCTGCTTAACGCCCTTCTCGCTTAATACTTCATCTAAGGTCTTAACCCATATTTGTCTTTCTTCCCATACGGTTTTTTCCTGACTAAAATTTGATAGATCATCATTAGCAGAATTTAATAGTTTACGTATAGAATTTAACTGATCATTATTCTTGGCAGTCTTAAGTGTTTTTAATTTATCTTGTAAAGTTCTTATTGCACTCTCAATCTTTCCTCCCTTGGTAAATAAATCATTTTTAATAGTTGCTAAATCTGATTGTACCTTTTTAGCATCCTCGTAATTCTTCTTTAAATCCTTGAGATCGTCTGTGTATTTTTCCCTTGTATTTGATAGATCGTCAAATACGTTTTTATGAAAATCTGTAGAAAGATCCGATTTACATGTGGGGCATTTTTCATTGTTATACAGATTCATTTTAGAATCTAGTTCTTTTATTTTAGAGGAAAGATCACTTAAAATCTCGTATGATTTTGTTACGTTCCTCTGAGCTTCATTTTCTTTACTTCTAAAATCTTTAAGCTTGTCTGAATGCAGTTTAAGTAGCTCTCTGTAATTTTCTAAATTTTCCTCTGCACTTCCTATTTCAGATCCTGCGTTTTCTACTATTCTTTGTTGTAGCTCATCTAGTTCTTTTTGAGAAGCTGCTATAGATCTTCCTGTTGCAAATATCTCACCAGATAACCTGTCTATTGATGATTTAATATTCTTTGTTTCTTCTTTGAGAATATCTCTCATTTCGTTTAGAATATAAAACCCAAAGATCTTATCAATAATTAATTTCTTATCAGCTGTGCTCATCTTGAGAAAGCTTTTAAAATCGTTAATTGATAATGATATAGTGTTATTAAATACGTAGTATGGTATCTTTAATATGTCATTAGATAGAAAGTCCTGTACATTATCCTTACCTGCTTGATCATAGATATTCCCATCTATCGAAAGCTGAAAAAGAGATGGGTCTAAACCCCTCTCAACCTCATATATTCTACCATCCTGCTCGAATGTTATTTTCATCCATGCAGATTTATTAGATCTATTGGGAATATCCTTTAGTTTTTTCCCTTCTAATTTACCATATAGACCGAAAGTAATAACATCGGAAATAGTTGATTTACCAACACCATTTTCACCTACAACCTGTATAAGTCCAGATTTTTCCGGTAATTCTAAAATCTGGGTCTTATTACCATAAGAGGCAACGTTTCTCCACTCAATCTTCTGTATCTTCATCTTCTTCTACTTTGACTGAAACCTTGTGTAAAAGTTTTTCTATTGCTTTATAAATCTTAGTTTTCTTATCGTCCTCGTAATTACATTTATCTAGATATAACTGTGTAAGATCTAATATAGAAAAGCTCTTACCCTCTAGATCGTGAAATCCTTCGTCTACAACTTCATGATCGTTGCTAGTAATAGGAGTGAAAGAAATTTTAAGCGGGGGATTTACATATTCTGTTAATAATCCAAGTGGTGCTTTAACTGCAACTTCTGGATCTACTAATATGTCGATAAAATTATTTTTAAAAATTGGATTTAGCTCTGAAGGCGTAGAATTCAATATTTGTTCGAATGACATCCTAACAAATCTTGGAGAATAATTGTTTTCGTAGTATTCTTCAAATCCTGTCTCTAGGTCCAAAACAGTTATACCTTTAGCATTATCTGTATCAGATCTTGTTAGTTGATACGGGGATCCTAGCATTCTCATTTTACCAAATGTCTGAGAGAAATGAATATGCCCAGAATAAACTCTTTCAAATTTATCCATATCTGAATATTCAAGCCCTGCTTCAATTCTAACAAACTTATTGAACATAAGCCCTTTTAGATCTGTATGGCAGAACATATAATCATGGGTTTTCGCTTGAGATAATGTTTCCCTTTCTGCTTCGTGATCCTTTCTCCATGGCATTAGAAAAACTTTCTTAGGACCCATTTGTATTGTCTCTGGTTCCTCGAATATTTTAATCTTTGGTATCCATTTTAAAGATTTTAAAGAGTTGACCTCGTTGGTATTTTTACCATAGATGTCGTGATTTCCGCATATTATAAAGATACCATCTTTAAAAATGCCGGATAATTCCTCGAAAATTTCTATTCCAAGATTAAGTACCCTAAGATTTAATGATTGTCTACTATCGTAAACATCGCCAAGATGAACTAAACAATCACCCGGTCTATAAATCTTCTTACATAATGGTATAAACCAGTTCTTAAAATAGTCCTCGTGTATTTCGATCCAATCGTTAGAATTGTTTCTTACACCTAAGTGAGTATCGGTAATAAAAATTACTCTCTTTATTTTTGGAAAATCTAGCATTAAAATATTTTTTTAATACCTTTCTTACTTAGAATACCATATTTTTTGTCCATTTCTTGAACTATAATCTCTTTATATTTCATATGGATAGATTCATAAGCTTTCTGGTAATTAATAGCTGTATAGTCACATATTGCAACAAATTTCTCTACCATTGAGAATTCTGTTTCCTCTAATTCCTTAAGAATATCCTGAAATATTAAAGGGATAAGATCTTTGGGAATCTTTTTACTTGGACTAATAATTGTCCACCTAGATCTTAAAAATATCTCATCTATCTTGGAATTTAGCTTAACTGAATGTAAATATTCCTCGTCCTCGTAAGTGACCGTAGATTGTAAACTTCTATAGTCTAGGTTGGGATCAACTTCGAATTCTTCTAGCTCTACGTTTTTGGATTCTATATCCTCAATCTCAGGGTTTAGGTCAAGATCTTTCGCATCATCTTCAATCAGTTTTTTTTGTTTTTTCATTAATCGTTCATTATTTGAGAATTAGGATCCTCTGAGATTCTCATAAAATTGTAATCAACTAGGAATTTCCTGTATGAGTTTTTATATCCCTCGTCCCTGTTTGCTAGTAGCTTCAATTTATATTCTCCTGCCGTATACATTAACGGATCTTGAATAATACCAAACATTCCATCAACTGTAGCCACTAAGCCAGAAGATTCAGATGCTGAATTCATACTTAAATCAGTAGCATCAAATTCGCTTTGTTTTGTTTGTGTTGCAGTTACTATAGCCCATTCATTTCTTTGTGCAGCAGCTCTAAGATCTTCTGCAATCTGTTTGATCTTCATATAAGTATTCTCAGAATTTGGATTTCTCCAGTTCTTCATAATATTAATGTAGTCTATAATAACAATCTTAAATTTTATTCCCATTATCTGCTCTGTTTTAGAAAGCCAGTTTTCCACGTCTATTGCAGATGCTTGCGATGTTGGAAATTCCTTAACGACTAATTGACCAGGGGTTGCTAAATTGTCAAATCCAATGTTTCTAATTTTTTTCTTTAGTAACTCGTCATTGTCAGCAGTATTCTTATATTCTGACATTCTAATACCTAGAAGATTAGATCCTAATCTTTTCATATATTTTCTGTCACCTAACTCGAGAGTAATAATAGCAACATTATTAGAAGCTCTTACAGCTTGTGATGCTATATTTCCTAGCCATAGTGTTTTACCAACTTTAGGTTGTCCCAACAAAACATATAATGATTTAGCAGAAAACCCTCCTCCTAAGCAGTAGTCAATATATTCATATCCGCTGGAGAATGTGCTGTTAGCGTATTGTTTATGAGCTTCCGGATCATTAAAGTTTAATCCCATATCAAATGAGAAATCCACTTTGTTTCTATCAACAACAATTGATTTGTAAGTGTTAATTACATCCTTAATATTGTCAGGAGTTACATCGGTACTTTTAATATAATTAATAGAGTCAACCGCACTTTTTTCTAGTGTCTTCCACTCTATCCAAGATTCGGTATTTTGTTGTAACCAATCTAGATCGTAATCGCTTAATGATATAGACCACATAGATTCCAATAAGGAATCAGTAAGTTTGTCTTCAATCTTTAAAAGCTTGGCAGATTCTCTAACCTGATTTTTGCTCGGGATTTGCTGATATTTTTTCCAAAAAGATTTTACAACTTTAAAAGCCTCTTGATAATCCGTGTTCTTGAAGTAGTTAGATTCCGTTGCTTCAATATAAGCAGGATTATCGATCACTGCTTTAAACCAAATATTTTCTAAGTGTTGATTCTGCATTTTTTAATAATGTGGGTTATCCTTTATTTTGTACCAATTTTTATTTCCTAAAGTTTTTTCAGTTTTCTCGAAAATCTCCGTTTCTATTAATTCTTTTACAGCATCTCCAAATTTTTCACTTTCCCAATTCTCCGGTAAAAATGAATTGAAAGTCTGATCTGAGAATTCCCCATCAGGTCTTCCATCTTTAATTAGATAAGAATTAAGCTCGTATATAACATCTTCTTTTGTTGGGTATTCTGGAAGATCTCTCCATATACCTAGAAGATATTTCATTTTAAGTTTACTCTTCTCCATCTTCTCCTTCAGTATCTAATTCAGGCTCAGCTAATATTGCTAATTCGTTTTCATCAAAAAGATCTGGCAATAAGAAATGAGGTTTAATTACTTTTTCGTCAATCATATGTAGAACCTCATCTGTGAATATTTCACCAGAGAATAATTGTGACGAAGTAACGGTTTTACCTAAGTGCTTGATTGCCCATCTCGTTGACGAAGCATTAGGAGTAAATTCCATTTCTCCTGTTTTCTTGTCAACCTCTAATTTACCTCTTTCGATCCCGCAAATTTCCCAAGAAGTAAAATCTTGTAATCCCACGTAAGGATTCATACCATTCATGAATGAGATATGGAATTTAACTGGATAGGGTCTAGTAAATCTTGCTTTCTTAGGCGTTGATGTTACAATAATTCCTGTTTTTGTGTCATTCTCTTTTAATTGTGCTTTAGAAAGCATAATAACATTACTCATTGAAAAAATAGGACCGTCACCACCAGATGCTTCTTTCGTTGGCATAAATCCACCTATTCCTCCTGTTGTCGTGTGATTAGTGCATATCAATGGAATTCTAACCCCTGTTAGGTCTAGTGTTATAACACGGAAAAGAGATCTCATTTCTTTAGATCTTAATCCCATGTCCATTGCGCTCTTACCTTTGACTGCATCTCCTGTTTCTTTATCGGTACTAAGCATACCAAGAGAATCTAAAATGATCATGATTTTAGGTTCTGCTCCTTCTTTTCTTGCATTCTTAACTTTTTCTAAAATATTTGTTGTGAATATTTTAAAGTCATTAATAGTCTTAATAGGCTGGTATCGAACTCTAGTTGGATCGACTCCAAATTTTTTGGCTGAGCTTTTATCTATAGCACCTTCAGTGTCACAATAAATAACATCATAATCTTGCTTCTGAGCTTCTCTTGTAATATTCATTGCAAGAAATGTTTTACCTGTAGAAGGATCGCCTGCAATTCCTATTGATCTGTTATTTGCTATACCTCCAAACAAACTTCCTGAAAGCTGAGCATTTAAAAGATAATTACCCGTCGAAATCCATTCTGTTGTTTTTGAAAACTCATTGGTTTCTAAAATTGATCCCATTTCAAATCCATCGATCTTTGAAAGGGCTTTGTCTAATTCTGTAAACGAAAATTCTTTTTTTGCCATATTATTTTTATTATTTAGTTATCTTACATCTTGCTTTAGTAATAATTTCAGAATCCTTTAATTCCTCATTTCCAAATCTTCCATCCATTTCACTAAGAATGTATAGATCTTTCCCTATTTCTCTTGCTACGTTTTCCAATTGCTCTTTTTCTTTAGTTACATCAATATCACCATACCAAATTTTACCCTCTCCTAAAACAAAAATATTTGAATTAAAATAAACTTCATTGTCTGGAAATCTATCTCGGTAGGATGATTTAGAAGAAGAAATCATTCTTCCACGGAGCAATTTTTCACTTTCAAAAATTTCTTCCATAAGTTGTTTTCTTTATTATACCCCTATTAAACCGTTTTAATTCAACGGTTTTGAATTATTTTTAAAACTTCTCTTAAGATTAAGAAGTTTAGAACAAGCTTCAAAGTTCTGGGATTCCTCGTTCCATTCAATAAGGGTATCTAGAGTTTTTTCTGCCTCAATTGGATTATCATCCAATGCCTCAGAAAACAAAAAAGGAGAAGAAAGCCATAGCTTTGTTTTCTTCTCCTTATCAATAATATATTCAGGTTTTTCTATATAAATAAAATATCTACCGTCGGGAGATCTTTTAATATATTTTTTGCCCTTTTCCATACTATATTTATAGTAGAAAAAGACAAATAAGTTTCCAAGTTCTTAGACCAGACTTCCCAGTATAGATTTTTTAATACTCCAAGACGATTTTACTAAAAATGCACACTTTTCGTATTCTTCTAATTCTTCAAAATGGCTAATCAATCTTTCAAAAAGATCTGAGTCTCTAAATTTGTATAATGGGCTTCCTTCTTCGAAAGCTTTTTCGCCCATGGTTTCTATATAATTATAGAGTTTTCTTGATTGCTCATCATAGAGTTCATCAATCTGATCTTCTAAATCTTGGAGTTTTTTCATGTTTCCCATATCCATATCCATTATTTATTAATTGTAAATATAACTACTATTTTTGTTTAAAAAAAATGATTCCTTAGATGTTTCCCGGTTTTTGATAATTTGTAAATATCTCCTCTCCTATTGATATTTCTCTAAGAGCAAAAAATATTATTTTGTTTTTCTGTGTATCAGTTTCCCAGTCAGCATTAAATTCTTTATCTGAATGATTAAATATACTTCCAAATCCTAAGCATATACATAATCCTTCCCCCTTTTTAGGCCAGCTAAAAAAATGGTCATGTAGAATCTTAGGATATTCCAATTCTCGGGGAACTATAAAAAAATGGCATTCTTCAATAATTTCCCCTTGCTTTATTATTTCCGAGCAAAAAACTCCTCTCCCGTGAATGGAAGAATCGTCGACATAAATCTTATTTGATCTGTATAACATATTATTTATAGTGTATCTAAATGTAAAAAATTCGAAATGTAGATATATAAAATAAAAATTCATGGAGAATTTATTGTCTATAGAACAATTTATAACAGAGGGAAAACTACAGTTTTCCCCTCAACAGATAAGGGAATCATTAGAATATCTTAATTCTGATGATCCACAATTACTAGAGGCTTGGTATAATACAATATTAGATTTTGCAGCGCTTCTTCCAGTAGTAGGATCTGCAGCAGAGGGTATTAACTTAGTATCTTATGCTAAACAAGGTGAATATCTTTTAGCAGGACTTTGTGCTATCGGATTAATTCCAATCTTCGGGCAATATATTGGAGCAGGTGGTACATTGCTAGTTAAAGCTTTAGGAAAAGGAGCTGGTTTAGGAGCTAGCATATTAAGGCCTTTAGTTAATTTAGTAGCTAAATTTTTCCCTAAAATTGCAGCTTTCTTTAAGAGCGCTAAATTTACTTCTAAGTTTGCTGGTATAGCACCTTATACAAGTAAAATGATGGGATCTCTTAAAAATTTCGTTACGAACGGAGGATCTCAGATTGCTAATTTAGCTAAGGACACTTCTAAAATAAAATCACTTAAGAGAGAAGCTAGAAACTTAAAAAGCGGAGTTAAATTTACTGAATGGATTTTTGGGGATAAAACATCATCAATGCCGTCTACTGCTTCAGCTAGTGCATATGGAGGATACGGGTCAGCCCCACAATATCAAATGCCGGTTCCTAAAGATGCCTATATGTCTTACCAAGGAACACCACTACAAAATATTAGGCCTTATACTGATATGGAGATATCTCAAGCTGAAATGGCTAACGACTGGTCACAATACCTATAAAAACTACAAACCCAAGATTTCTCTTGGGTTTTTTGTGTAGTAAGATTTAGATTTTTTCCCCGCAATTTGGACAGAATTTCCAAGATTGCTTTTTAGCTCTTGTACCACAGTTTGTACAGTAGTTTCTAAGAGTAGAAACCTCAACTGGTTTTTGTGACTCAGGAAGTAATTTAATGATAATAGAACTTGTAGGAAATGAGCTAAAATTTCCGTTTACTGTTTCGAATAATTGATTGCTCGAATCACCTTTTTCTATCCTACCTGTTTCAACACTTTTAGATACACTAGCATTAACTCCTATAGAACCGCTAGTAACGCTGGACACAGTAAAAGTATTATTTACAGTGGTACCACCGAATGGATAGCTATAAGTATCATACAATGTACCGGGGATGTATCCTGTATTACTACTAGAAGTCAATGTAAGAGATCCAGGAAATGACGAGTAAGTGGAAGTTGTAATCTCAGTATAAAAAGAAACTTCTACACCTCCATTATTTCTGATAGCATTTAAAGCTTCATTTGATCCTTCGACTTCATACGTTTCAAAAACAAATTTGTTGTTCGAATCGATAAATCTTTCCAGATAAACTCTCTCACCTGGTTTTAGTACAATCCCTGAATTAGAAATACTATTACCGTTGATAGTGATTTTTGCAAGTACCCTTGACGTTGTTGGATTGAATAATTCAATCTCGAAATTTTCACCGTCTTTTAGATAGACGGAATTCTCATAGATCTTAGATCTATTTCTGTTTTTTGTGATGTTCGCAGTACACTGCGACGTCACGCTTGGCGTTGAATAATACATAAAGACTATTTTATTTGGCCCCTTCCTTTGTTTCCATTTCTGAAAACTCTACGGTTTGTTGACCGGGAAGTGACTAGAAACCTCTAGTTCTACTATTATATAACCAACTTATAAAAAGTTACAAAAATTACTCTGATTTTTTCTTTCTCGTTTTTTTAACGGGAGCTTCTTTTACTTCTTCCACTTTCTTAGATTTAGGTTTAGTGGGTTTTCTCTTTTTGGGCTTTTCCTCTACTTCACTTTTTTGATGCTCATCTCTAATCTCCTGGTAGATCTCAACATTTTTTGGTGGATCCCAAAGACTCATATTCATCTTAAAATCTATATCGTAGTTTTCAAGATTTTTTTCAGTTTTACTAAACAGATTTTTAAAAAAATTAATGATGGCTTTCATAGAGGATTGTTTTATTTTTAGTTGTCGTTTTGCTTAAATTTTTCTGTCTCCTGTTGGTCTTGTAGTTGTGCTTGTGATTGCTGGCTAAGAACTGGATCTTCTATACTAGTAAGAAGTTCTCTGTAATATTCAAGTGGTTTTTTATTTTCATATTCCCCCGGCTCAGCTATAGCTCCCGTAAAATTACCTAGTAGATGATTATTTGAATCATCATGTTCTCCTTCATTCCCGAAAATCTGATCTATGTACTCGTAGTAATCCTTTTTAGTCTTACCCCCACCAGAAGGGAACGATTTAAACATCTGATTATTTTTCTCTACTATATAATCTGGAAATTCCCATTCCCAATCTTTTTTTATTACTGCAGGATAGAAAGTAATTGCTGCAAAATCGCCAGCTACTATTGGTTTTTTTAACTTCATTCTCTGAAACCAAGTCTTGTAGAAAGACCTGATAAGATCAAGTTGATCAATATTGGACATTTGTAAAACGTCGTTAGGAGTTAATGTTTTTCCACTCTCTGTATCTATGAATTTTTCTATAACTAAAGGCATAAATGATAGAAGTCCTACTGCTCCTGACATTCTGTCATTTTTCTTAGAATCAAATCTACTCTCGTGAAAAATAGTGTGCATAAGCCATAATGGATCAATTCCTAAATCGTCTGATATCCTGACTATTTTTTTAAGAAATGCTTGTCTATTTTCTTCTATTAGTTTTGGATAAGGTAAAGCAGTAACAGTCTCGTCTTGATAAGATTCAGGATCTACTTTATCTATTCTTATAGATTCGTTTAAAAAGTTTTTGAAGTCTCTTAGATGTTTTAGCATTTATTATATATCCTTATAATAAATTCTTAAGCATAGGTTTTTCAGAAGCCCAAGCATGTAAAGAAGTAATGTGCATTGTAAGCATACCTGGTTTTACATCTTTCCAGTTTTCTGGATCTTTTTTCTTACATTCTTCGATAAGCCAAAATACCTTCTTAGCACATAAATATATGTCATCTCTGAAGTGTCTGAAGAAATCACACGATCTAATATAATAAACAACGTGTACCCACTCTGCCCTTCTAATAAAGTGATATCCTATCGTACAAGGAACTCTTTCCCCGTGAACTGATCCTGTATCTTCTGGAAACCAAATAGGAAGAAATGCTTGTCTTGTAAAAGGTTCTCTAACCATAAGATTAATAACGTCTGCAAAATCACCGTAGTGATATCTTATTCCTTTTAGGGTTACACCAGATTTCCTAGTTGCTGAATCATCCTCTCCGTATTTCCCCCATATTCTTTCTGGATAAGTATGTGAGAATTTCTCTTCTCCTCCAAATTCTGAATTGTTCTTTTGAGCATATGGCCAACGAACATGAGAAGGAGGGGGATTAAGAGGTGAACCACTAACCCTTTCTTCGAAGTGTTCGTCTGCCCATAAAAAATTTGGTTTGATCTGCTCACCAATAACTTTAATGTCAGGAGACATCTGACATGAGAATGAAAGATTTAATGTTTCTATCATGGCATATTTGGGATCATCTTTGATCTCTTTGCCTTGCCATCTTTCAGTGTGAACAATATATGAATAATCGTACATCTGTTGTGCAGTCCAACGGATCACATCATTAAATCTCCCAAACTTTTTCATTAAACTTTTTCTTTATTATACTAAAAAACCTGATCTAGTTTCCTATTTGGAGTATCTTTCCATAGAATTTTTAGAAATTTTATTGAACTTTACTTTGCCAATAAATTCCCCGATCGTTAGACAATCAGTATAACTCATAGCAGATTTTAAATAATCTTTAAAATTTTCAGCCCATCCTCCAAGCGTGTATTCGACGGGTTGCATTTTACTAATTCCTTCGGATGTTTTCAAATCTTTTTTTCCTAGACTCTTTTGTACTTCCTTAGTTGACATACCTCTAAACTTCTTATAGAATTTCTTTCCTGCTTCAAATTGGATTAGTGTATCAAAAGAGTATTGATCTACTTTATCTCCTGGCTCTGTCCAAGAATCATATTTTTTATTAGCTTCGAATGTTTCACCGCAGCTTTCTAGAGCTTTATTAAAAATACTTCCAAGCATCACGTAATCAGCTCCTAAAGCTAATGCCTTAATCACGTCAGCATATTTTTTAAATCCACCGTCTGCTACGATCTTGGCTGAAAGATTTCTTTCCTGCTGGATTTTTGCAGTTTCGTGAATCAAAGAAGCCATAGGATAACCAACACCCGTTTGTACAGTTGTTAAACATCCTGCTCCGTTTCCTATTCCCATTCTAACATAATCAGCTCCTGATTGTGCTAAAGAAAGATATGTTAAAGGGTTAGCACAATTGCCAACCATAATAACTAGATTTCTTCCGTAGATTTCCTTAGATTGTTCTAGCAATTCCTTTACAATCCTCATGTGTCCGTTCGCTATATCAATTAAGGCGTACGCTTTTCGACCTAGAGGTATGTTAGCCTGATTATCAATAAAAAGTCTCTTAAAATCATCTAAACCATAAGAGAACCAGACATTATGATCTAATGAGATATCTGTTAATTCGTATTCTATTTTTCTAGGAATAATGCTGTATATTTTATGAGAGTTAAAAACTTCATAATTATCCATACTGATTACTGTGTCCATTGGAGCTGTAAAAAGGGGAAGCATTTGTTTCTCGTCGAAAGGATCTACTTTCTTTCTTGAAAGTATTCCCGTGTGCATTTCTGGTTCGATAAGAATATCGTCAAAGTCAAATAGCATATCTTTTATTATTTATAAATCTTATAGATATAAGATTCACAAAAAATCCCAGTAATACTGGGATTTTTAAAATTAATCAGGAAGATATGCTGTCCAAACATCGATCCCTTTGGAAAAATTCCTTATGAAATAACCATAGCCTGGTTTAAATGGCTTTTGTCTCATTTTCATACCAGCTTCCTCAGGTGTTCTATCGCCCTTTCTACCGTTACATTTTGAACAGCAAGTAGCTAGATTTTCCCATGTGTTACCACCACCCCTAGATCTTGGGATAACGTGATCTAGCGTGAGATTCTTATTGGATTCACACCCTAAATAAATACATTTCATTCCATCTCTTTTAAAGATATTTTCCCTTGTAGGCTTTAACTTCTTAAAAGGTAAAACAACATACTTTAGAAGCCGAATTACTGACGGTCTTTTGTAAGTGCTTTGATCAGTAACAATTGGATTTTGTTCGTCATGCTCTAAAACCTCAGCTTTACCTTTGTATACAAGCTTAAATCCCCGGGCAAAATCGGTAACGCTTATAGGCGTAAAGTCATTATTTAGTACTAGCACTTTCATAACTACACTTTTTTACATACTGGATTTTTAATTTATAATTTATCTTCTTCGATAATAGAATACCAAAAGATTTGTTGTTTTGAATTTTTTACTAAATTCCAAAATTCGTTCCATTTTTTTTCTGTCGGAATTACTTGACATCCAGCAGAATATCCACCAACACAGGGTATACCAGAAGATCCATCTACACCTTTAGGAGATAACCCATAATGAAAATTTGTACCAGTTCCTATATCTTTTTTTGGTGGATCATATGTTTTTACCACGTTGTCTTTTGCTGAAAATCTATTTACTGGTATTTCCTTTGGAGATAATCCATCAATACTAGGAACCAAAGCAGGTATTGTTTTATTCGACGATCCAAAAGTGTGAGTTCCGATCTTAAATTTATATTCAGAATCATCCAAAATTGCTACATCGGTATCGAACCAAGCGACAGAAGGAACTGTGGTGGCTTGGAATGGTGTAATATTAGGATTTTCTTTTTTTGCATTCTTTGGTATAAAATAAATACTGTCAATATATTTTTCTTGACCATTCTTTCTAGCTTCCAATTTTCTTCTTATTCCTACTATTACTGCATCACCATTATCAATAGATTTTAACGTCTCTTTGTATTTTCCCACTTTAATTAGATCACCATGTATTTTTTTAAAAGACACAGGAACCTGTGGAATAACAGGGGATTCTTTGCAATAATTTTTTATGTATTCTTCCCTATTACTCTCGTTAATAAATTCAGAATATTTTAGGATCATCATGACCTATATATCTTATTTTTTAGATGTCCCGCCAGGGCTCGAACCTGGACTCTTCTGAACCAAAATCAGACGTGTTGCCAATTACACCACAGGACATTATAGAGCCTTTGACAGGGATCGAACCTGCGACATCTTCATTACAAATGAAGCGCTCTACCAGCTGAGCTACAAAGGCATGGGGTGACAGAGGAGAATCGAACTCCCGACCTTCTGAACCACAATCAGACGCTCTAACCAACTGAGCTACCGTCACAGTAGCGAGTGGCAGGTTCGAACTGCCGACCTTCGGGGTATGATTCCGACGCTCTACCAACTGAGCTAACTCGCCATATAAAAGTGGAGGATAACGGATTCGAACCGTTGACCCCTTGCGTGCAAGGCAAGTGCTCTAGCCAGCTGAGCTAATCCCCCTGGAGCAGGTACCCGGAATCGAACCGAGATCTTCTGATTGGAAGTCAGAAGTAATGACCGTTATACGATACCTGCATTTGGTCGGAGCGGAGGGATTCGAACCCCCAATGCCGTAAGGCGGCTGATTTACAGTCAGCTGAGCAACCAATTGCTCAACACTCCGAAGTGCGGGGATGATAGGATTCGAACCTATGACCTACTGATTAACAGTCAGTTGCTACTACCGCTGAGCTACATCCCCAGTTTAGATTAGAGAATATTTGAACGGGGTGGTTTTTTTGGTCAAAAAATTACAAGGTTTTGATCGAAGTAACCCCTTTCACCGCTTCTAATCTTGTAGTCCCTGAGGGATTCGAACCCCCGACATTTTGGATGTAAACCAAACGCTCTACCAACTGAGCTAAGAGACTAAATGTGGTTGACATAGAAGGATTCGAACCTTCGGCCTTTGACGTATCAGATCAACGCTCTAACCAACTGAGCTATATGTCAATGTTGCGGAAAGAATTGGAATCGAACCAAATACCAATTAAAGTACGCTTCGCTTAGCAGGCGAGCCCCGTCACCATCTGAGATTACTTTCCTTTTTTAATTAACCTTCTGATTCTTTTTATCAATCTTTCGGTGTGTTTAAATTTTATTGTTTCTCTTCTTAAGTTTTCTTTACTAGAGGGGAAACTTCCTCTTGCTACTATTCTGCTTTCTATCGTCATATTTTTAAATTTTTTTGAGGTCGTGACTGGAATCGAACCAGTATAACTAGTTTTGCAGACTAGTGCCTAAACCACTCGACCACACGACCTTATTTATTTGAGGCTCCACCTGGATTCGAACCAGGATCAGATCATCCGTAGTGATCTATTCTAATCCATTGAACTATAGAGCCTTATTTTGCACAAAGGGTAGGACTCGAACCTACGACACCCAGTTTTGGAGACTGGTGCTCTACCAACTGAGCTACCGATGTGTATAGTGATCCCGGAGGGGCTCGAACCCTCGACTCCCGCATTAAAAGTGCGGTGCTCTACCAGCTGAGCTACGAGATCATTGTTACTAAACTTGTTTTTGTAATACTAAACATGATTAGTTTAGTGAGACAATTTCTTGTTTAGTATTGTGGTACCGGCCGGAATCGAACCGGCGACACCTAGATTTTCAGTCTAGTGCTCTACCAACTGAGCTACGGTACCATTTTTTTCCAGTATGTCAAAGAACAAAAAAAAAGGCTTTGATGTGAATCAAAGCCTTTTCCGAAATATCTAAATATGATTTTCTGTATTAGCTTCGATCGGGTTCTTTCCCCTTTGCCCAAAACGCCACCGTTTGATAGCAGCCATTAATCTGACTGATCATGCGATTGATGTTATGTTTACTACAGTTTTTCATTTTTCTTTATTATATATCCTGTTTCCAGAATAGTTTCGTAAAAGTACAATATCTTTTTTAAATAAAAAAATGTTTTTCAAATTATTTCAAAAATTTTAAAACTTTTTCTTTTATTCCTGATTGCTTAATCCCTTGCATAATGCTAGGAGTGTGTACAAAGTTTGTTAATCCCCATCCAGTACCGCTTCTATTATTAGATACTTCTTTAAAGCTCATATCTAAATCATCTATTGCTACCCAATGAGTAACTCCGGAATGGGCCTTTAACCATTCTTGGATTTCTAAAGTTCTTGATGCTTCTAAATCCCAGTCTGGATGCCATTCTTGGTTTTCTGTGTAAGGATATTCTCTTGGTGTGAAATCTATAGGTTTTTTAATTATTCCTTGTTGTTCATAGTATTCTCCCATTTCCTCTATTGTTGCCCAGACCTTCCAATCTGAAGAAACAACTATTTCAGCTCCAGTCTCTTCTAGAATTAAATTTAAAACCTTTATTGCTTTCTTGTCGAAGTTATCAAATCTAGCTCCTACATGAAAACTCATTACATCCTGCGAAAGCTTTTTTCTAGCTTTAGCCTGCTTTTTGTAACGTCCTCCAAATTGTTGGGAAAGACAAATTACTCCATCATGATCTAAAAATATAATTTTCATAGTACCCAGGGAGGGACTCGAACCCTCACGCTTTCGCACTAGATCCTAAATCTAGCGTGTATACCATTTCACCACCTGGGCTTAGTAGCGGAGGAGGGATTCGAACCCCCGACCTTTGGGTTATGAGCCCAACGAGCTACCAACTGCTCTACTCCGCGATATATGGCGGTCCCGCGGAGAATCGAACTCCGAACTCTGCCGTGACAGGGCAGCATTATAGCCGTTTAACTACGGGACCTTAATTTTTTGTACTGCCACGGAGAATCGAACTCCGATTTTATGGATGAAAACCATAGGTCCTAACCGTTAGACGATGGCAGCGTAATTTCAAAGAACATATAAAACAAAAAAACCTCTGAGGTTATCAGAGGTTTAAATTATATCGTTATATAAATTTATTTCCTCTGACACTTAATTGTATCCTCTAGAAGGTCATCTTCTTTATGAAGTTGAAAATCTATTGCGATATTTAAAAAGTGTTTCATTGAAAGCTTTGTTCTTTTTTTATTATATACCTCAAAAGTACAAAAAAGTTTCTATTAAAAAAAATAAAAATGTGAAATCATCTGGAATTATCTATATTTCTGATCTATATTTGAATCTGTAACAATAATACAATGATCTATGAAAAATCTAAAATTAGCATTTATTTTCCTATTCATACTAGGAACAAGTGTAACCGCTTTATCGCAGAATGAAGGCATAGAATCTTTCAACAACACAATGGCTGGAGCTAGCAAATTGAGAGGCGATGCTTACTATCCATTTTACGATCAACCGGAACTAAGAGGTAAATTCTTAAGCGTAGTAGGGAATCCTAAGCTATGGAAAAAATTTATTACTAAGAAGGATGAAAGCTATATTGGAGTTTTTGCTCCCGGTGTGGAATGGGATCTTTATACAGAAGACGATATGCTATATGAGCCAATTATGATAAAGAGCACAGTAGATTCATATTACGATAGTTTCCTTAAACAGGTAAGATACGACAGATATGAATATGAGGTTCAAACTCAGGACGATGGAACTGTCCAAGAGATTTATACTCTATTCAAAGATGGCGTATTCTATAGAGAATATATGGTTGGATGGCATTATAACAAGATATGCTCCATATCTGAATATAAAGAGCAATAAAAAAAGCCAGCTATATAGCTGGCTTTTTAGTTTAATGTTTCACACCCTTATGCTTTTTTAGGGGAAAGAGCAGCATAACTTTTTGGAAATTCTTCTACGAATGATTTCATTCCTGGATCTTGTTTAGTTCCGCTATCACCAAACTGTTTGGCCATTTTAGGAATGAATCCTTTTATTGTAATTTCTTTACTGATCTTCTTCGCGAATTTTTTAAATGTATCAGTTACCGTAGTATTATAAGTAGGAGACAATAGAAGAGTAGTTATAACTTTTGCTAGATTTGTGCCTGCAGTAGAATCGATGCAAATACCGGATCTTTCCATAAAATTTGCAAGTAGATCTATAGAATTTGAAGCATTATATAATTGACCGCTGGATTTATCTGCGTCAAAATCTTCCATTTTAGTAATTGCTGCAGGATACCTATCATCCCCATCGACTCTTTCATATATGTAAGCGTATGATTTTCCCTGCTTTAATTCAGGGGGAGTCTTCTTATCAGCATAATTAGAGGAAGGAAAGTAAATTGATACACTTTTAGGACTTTCACCACCTTTACTAAAGCCAATAATTGTGTCATTACTATTTGTATCAACCGTCATTATATTAGCTTTCATGTTACCTAGCTTATCAGATCTATCGGTACCCAAATTATAAGGTACACCTGGTACGATATCGGATTCGTTAATAGGATTGTAATATTGATTTTCTAGAATAAAATCGTTGAATCTTTTAATTTTCATTTTTTTATATTTAATTTTTTACATGCTCCAAGCTGGATTAGCTACAATTAACATATCTCCTTCTACTCTTGGTATTTGTTTAGTTGAATAAGCATCATCATATTGAATTTGCTCTGGATAAAATTTTTGTCCCTGGAACATGATATAGTTTTCTTCGTCCTTACCCCTGTGGCTCCATCCTTGACCTCTAAGAGAATCGTGAGCAGCATCGTCAACTGTGGGTTTTCCGAAAAGTGAATCCCAAAATCCTTCGTTAATTTTGGAATTGTTATCTTGATATTTTTTAAGGTGTTTCATTTCTTTTTTTTATTTAATCTATATATCTAATATTTTATCCACTATAAGGCATTCCTTCTCCATCTTCAATAGTGATCTCAGAATACATACCAGTTACTATATTAATTAGCTTGTTAATAGTGTCTAATCTTTTATATTCAACATCTAAATTTAATTTTTCAGCATGAGATAATCCTGGTAGTAATGTCCCTTCTTGAAACTCAAGTAAGCGTGTAATTACTTGTGAAAATGAAGCAGGCTCATATACAGCACTTATTGGTAATTCTAAGTCTGTAGTACTGGCTAATAATTCAGAATCGTATCTTTTTTTAATCAAAAGATAGCTCTCCTCAGCTGTTTTTAAAGTTGAACGAAGTTGTACAAAGTCAACGATATTATTTCCCGCCGACTCCAGATATATGTCGTCATTGTATTCTGAGTAATTGATTGAATCAAATTGTAAATATTTAGAAACAGTCCATTCAACTAATATATTATCTGAAGTAATTGAAGAAGCATATATTTCACTTTTTGGTACTTCGATAACAATTTTAAGTGCTATTGTATACTTTTGATAATAGTTTTGGTAGAATCTATATGCTTCAGTAGAAAGAAAAGTTTTATCTAAGTTAATAACAGCTTGTCCTTGTTCATTTACCCTTGAGGACTGTTTTGATAAATAATCAGTTGAATCTATTATACTAGGTGTTTTAGAATTAAGTACTGGTTCCGCTTCATTTAAACCACTCCTAGATAATAAAGCTACCAACCCAACCATAACAGTTACACCTGTCTCTGGGTTAGCAGGTTGTGTGGTAGTGCTACCGTATTCATCAGTTACATCAATTACAAAATTAATTAATAACTCATTGTATTCATTTAATTTATACTCTTCCATTATTTTATTAAGTTATAATACTCCTTAAAGTGATCTATTCTATCAGGTACCCCAATAATATCTTCCAAGGTTTTTTATCCATTCTATATATCTAATTATCCAATTAGAATCCATTAGTTGATGTATTATAGAAAACCAATCCAGTTACATTAGTCGTTTTAGTAATAGTAGGAGTTGAGTAATTAAATGTCATTACGTCACCACCACTCAACTCTCCAAATTGTATTCTTATAGGATAATAAACACCCGAAGTTAAAGCGATTGTCCCAGATTTTTCGATTGTACCGTGTAATCCACCGTTATTAACTGTTGAGTTTGTTGTAGTGAATCCACTAACAGCATTACTACCAACCCAAACATAGGAGGCATCATCAGATGAAGTAAAGAATGTGTAGGTTTCTGTGGTGGTTGGTTTGAAATATCCTAACCATTGACAACTGAAATTTTCTCCATCATTCTGAGAAGGTTCAAATATAGAAGTGGTTTGTACTGATGTTGCCGGATTTCCACCTACCGATGCGGGAGTCGCAGTTGCAAAGAAACTAACATTATCAGCAAAATACCCAGAGTAAGTCGTCTTATATAAACCTGCAAGATATGGATTTCTGTTAGTCCAATAGTTATTTGCTGTTAACCAATCATTAGCTGCTGAAGCAGATGCTTGTGTAGTACCGCTTATTATTTGTACTGTAATTCGAAAAGCTTCATCTGTATTAGTACATCCCCAGAATTGTACAGTGCCTATATTACCTACTTGAGTTGGAAAGTTTCCAGAGGGTACATCTTTAGCTATTATATAAGAATTATCCTCGTCTGGACCCATCCACCAAGTTAATCCCCCGGGTTTTGCACCATAGTTTAAAGCAGATACACCTACACATAATGTACCTACGTTTGTAGTTCCTGAAATTGTTGCTTGTGTTGGATTATATGCGAAAGGTCTTGATGTTGGCATATAGTATATATCAACAAAAAAGTACAAGAGATTGGACTTGCACCAATATGAACTTTCATTCTCGGGTAGATTACCCTAGCGTCTATCTATCGGATCATTGCAATGATCACACTTCCGCCACTCTTATATATGTACCCGGGACGGGAATCGAACCCGTACAACCAAATGGTTACAGCATTTTAAGTGCTGCGTGACTACCAATTCCACCACCCGGGCGAATGTGTAATTTTTGTGGTCCCTCACGGGCTCGAACCGTGGACCTACTGATTATGAGTCAGTTGCTCTAACCTACTGAGCTAAAGGACCTAAGTAGAGACTATGGGAGTCGAACCCATGACCGCATGCGTATAAGGCATGTGCTCTAACCAATTGAGCTAAGCCTCTTGGGGCTGTCGGGATACCAGGACTCGAACCTGGGGCCTCCTGGTCCCAAACCAGGCGATCTACCAACTGATCTACATCCCGAAATTGTATGTCTTTAAATATCCCCAGAACATACAAACTGTGCTAACCCACGATTTAGAGAATAAGTGTGCATATCATTAAAGAATACCGAAATATTCTAACTGTCTACGTTGTAGAGGCATATTCTATCTTCGATCCATACCCAGCGCTAGGCAGAGGGCTTTTTATTTTTTAGTACCCCCGGCGGGAATCGAACCCACATTGACGGTTTAGAAAACCGCTGTTCTATCCGTTGAACTACGGAGGCAATTGGAGGAGAGTGAGGGATTCGAACCCCCGGTAGCTTTCACTACGTCAGTTTTCAAGACTGGTGCATTAAACCGGGCTCTGCCAACTCTCCAATTTGATAATCCAACATGTCAAAGAACACAAAAAAACCGGGACTTTTTGAAGGTCCCGGTTTAGTTAATGATTATTTTTTATTAACACAGGACCTTTAGGATCGTCTTATCGACGGTCTTAATATTGAAGGTGATATGTTAAATATTGTTTTCATTTGAACTTTATATATCGTATTTGTTGTTTTGTTTCACAAATATAGATATTTTATCTTATATAAAAAAATGATTTTCTGAAATCTTGAAGATTTATTTTTTTAGACTTACCTAAGTAAGAAGCGATATCTTCTGCAGTCTCTTCATCTTCGAGATCACATAGTATGTAGAAATCTGCATCATCTCTAAAATCTATTTTAGATTCTGTATAGAAAAATACATCATCAGATTCTTCTCCTTGATTTGGATCTGAAAAATCTGATTCTAAATATTCGCAGATCTCTTCTTCCTCAAATTTAAATTCTTCGTATCCTGTATAGACTTTAATTGACATAATTAGATTTCTTCTACTAATACTTTTTTAAGTTCGTATGCGCCGTCCTGTCCAGGTACTTCATCATAATATCCAACGATTGAATATCTTCTTCCGTCAGAGCTTGAATCTTCTATCATCTCGATATTGCTTACCATTGAACTTCCAACGTATTCTGGTTCAGAAGCGCCAGCAATTTCTATTGTTGTATCTTCCCCGTCTGCATTTTGAAAGTTAACAATGTAATTACCTTCGCTATTTCCGTCGGTAGGTCTAAAATCTGTAGTTTCTGCTTCAAAATGAACATCACTCATAGTGTCTTCCATAGGCATAGCCTCAGTGGAATATTGTTCGTAAATTCTTAGATATTTCATCTTTTTTTTTATTTTATATATCCTTATTATTTACCTTGACCAACGTAAGCTTTCTTGTAGTTCTTAGAATTCTTACTTACACTACTTTTACACTTGGAATGAATTCCTGGTCTTTTTTTCTTAGAGCTGCGCTTGTGGTTCTTGCTAGAATCTGTAGTTTTAGGTTTAGCCATTTTTTATTTTTATTTGAGCTTAGCTGGGGTATCTTTTTTAGAGATGAATCCTCCTTTGTTAAACATATTTTGGTTTACAGTAAATCTTTTTGAGTTTTGATTTAGGTTCTGTAGGGTGATAATAGTATCAGATACTTCATAAACTTCACAAGGAGCTCCCATATAAACTAATTTGTCACCTACTGATAAATTTGAAAATGGAAATTCTTCTCCGTATCCTTTTAATATATTAGAACCAGAAGTATAAACCTCGTAACTGTGATTCTCAAATGTCTTTAAATTTTTCATACAAGTATATTTATCCAATATCTTACTAGAAACCCACAAAAAAATCCCTAGCATTGCTAGGGATTTAAAATAATGGTTTTATTTAGGCTTCTACTGAATCCCAAATGTCTATAATTGCTTTAGCAAATATTGGTTCTTTACCTGTCCATCCTGCTAATATTCCTCCTCTATAAAGAGCTTCAGGAAGCACGGTGTTATTGTAGCCACCCACCTGTACAGTAAATAAATTAACTTTAGGATTAACCTTTTCCCTGTATTCCTGAGCCATAGCAAGTACGTCTACGTGTGTTCCCCCTCCTTTCGGGTGGATAAATTTACTTGATCCTACTGTTTCTCTGTGTCCAAAAAGACCTCCGTGCCCTGCCTGCATATCTGAATAGATAAAGATGTTGTCGTAATGGACTTTATTTTTAATAGCTTCATCAAAGAATACCCAAATACCATTTTCTGTACCACCTCCTTGAGCTTTACCTCTTTTAGATGTTTCATCCAATTGAGTAAGAAGACCGTTTCTTTTAGATACACCTTTTAATGAAAGGTTATCTCCAAATACTCCAACCTCTCCAGAATCGGATTGTAGTGAGGTAATTAAAGAAGACAAGTTAGCAATTTCTGCCACGGTAACTGTTCCATATTCGCTATTGAAAGCTCCCCATGCAGATCCGGAGTTATCTGAAAGACAAACTGTTTTACCTTTTAACTTAGGCATATTCTCAACAGAGATATCTAAACATTCCTCTAAAGTATCCAAAACAAGTTGTTTGTGGTGGATCTGAGAATCTGTTACTGCTCTATAAGCAGACCAATATCTAAAAGGAAATTGTTTTCCCTTAACAACACCCGATTTTAATTGTGTTAAAATTCTAGCAGTAATTGTAGGATCTTCAACTTCAGTAAAAATACCTCTAAGGTTTCTCAAAAGAGCCATGTGAGGGATTAAGATAGTATTTGTGATCTCTTCCCAAGATTTCTTTTCAGATCTTAAATTCTCCCAAGTTTTTTCCCGTTCTGTTATTTTTAATGTACCAGTTGACATTAGTTCGTTAATGTCCTCGCTTTTACCGTGGGAAATACGAACAAGATCTATTAATCTTTTACCTTTGTACTTATTCAATTGGTATCTAGAGAATTCAGAAAGTCTTTCTGCCCAAGTTCTTTTTACTAGTGAGGAAAGTCCTTTTTTGCTTCCGTTCTTATACATGTAGTATTCAAACTGATTTGTTAAATCATCTGGACGTAGAGCAATTGACTTGCCTATCATTTTCATATATCCCGGATTTTCTTCGTTAAACTTCTGACGTCCTTCGTGCATACTCGCTTTCATGAATATTACAGCAGGATTTAAACGCATATAGTACTCGTTACGAAGTTCTAATGCTAAATCCAAGGTTGATTTAAAGTCGAAGTCCAATGATGCTTGTATGGCTTCCTCAAATATATCTACAACGCTCATATCGTCTTTTAAAGCTCCGGATTCGGATTTGAACATAGGAGCTAATATAGAATAGTCAAGGATAGTGATAAGATTCTTAGGAGCACCTAATCCGTCTCTATAGTATTGTGGTTCACCAAAGATCGAAGACGCAGCAACAATCTTTAAAGTGTTTAGAGGCGATAAAACATAAGATGTTCCTCCCATGAAGTTCTCCACTCCTAGTGCTCCGTAAGTGGAGTTTTGTAAAATTTGCATTGCTGTTTTTTTGTCAGCAAATTCGCTTAGTCTTGACATATATTTTATTTTTTAATTTTTACGCAATAAAAAAGGGTTTAAACCGTAGTTCAAACCCCTTAAAGTTATATCCTGAGTATTTTGACAAAGAGCGTTGTTTCGTGTAATTGTAGTGAAGTAACTCTTTATCCCGCTTCAGAATAATAATTTAAAAACCGAGAATAAATAAACAAGGATGTTTTTCGTTTAAATTGATAAGAATGTAAATGATGTAATCCTTGTTCCCGCTTCGGAGTTTATTTTATTAATAATACTTTCTTGAGAAATCTTTAAAAGGTGGTTCCTCCTTATGGGAGGTAATCATTCCCGCATTTCTAGTCAGGAGAATAAAACCGAGCTACTGTAATTCTTCTTTTAAATCCTTACGAAAATAAAAGCGCCTCATCTATAGCAGTACTGAGACCTGGTGTAGATTAGAACCGGAGAACTAATCCTTTCGACGTTTATTGTATGGAGTAACCATTTAAACCGCTTCAAGAAAATAAGTATGTGAAAGAACTTTTTTTTAATAATACCTGCAAATATACTAAAAGTTTCAAATAGGATTGTGCTCCTGTAAGAAATTTTTTATTTGCTCCTCGTTTTTTACTCCTGAAAATCTTGCAACTTCTTCGCCGTCTCTAGTTAAAACACAAGTTGGTATGTTTCTAATATTAAATCTTTTTGTGGTTTCTTCTGCTGTACCAACCTCGGCTTTTATAAAATTATAACTCTCTGCAAGTTCAGTAGAAATTTTCTCAATAGTTGGCTTTAGCATCTTGCAAGGTCCGCACCATTCAGCTGAAAACCATACAAGGGTTGTTTTTTTGCTATTTATTGCTTCGTTTAATTTTTCATCGCTGATAGAATCCATTAGTCTTTGATTATTTGATATGGTATATAACCATTTAAAGGATCAGTAAAGATGTGTTTTGTGGAATTATTCCACATCACTAGATACCGGACCTTCCTCAATATCAGCTTGAGGAGCTTCTAAGATTTCTTCAGGCTGCGCTTCGTTCTCCTTTTCATCTTTAATATCGGATAATCCTGGTCCTTCTAAAATTTCAGCCGCTGAATTCACGTTTAGCTTTTTAGTAAATTCTGAACCGATTAAAAGCTGTCCTTCGCCTTCTCTAATTTCTGGAGTTTCTGTTGATTGGGTTTGCATTAATTCTTGTTGCTTTGCAATCAACTCCATCAGGTGTTTCATTTTAGTTTTTGATATTCCCTGAGGCTTCGGAGTATATTTAACCGGTTTACCTTTTTTCTTTCTTACTCTACTTTTAGGCATATAAATTCTTTTATTATCATACCTAAAGGGGGATGCATAGTTTCGGAATAACCCGTTTATTCTTGGATTTTCTTAGACAATCTCTAGATTTTTCCAGTCATCTAGCCAATCGCCTTCAAAAGATTCTAGAACTTCGGATTTTAATTGTATGTCTTTATCCTGGTTTTTAAAATGTACCTGTCCTTCCTCGAAAATATCATTAACTAGAACTGTCGGTACATTTAAAATATATGCTAGTCTTTCAGCAATTCCAACAAGATCACAAGGTTTTTCTCCTTCCGTTCTTACAAATATCCCAGATGGATTGTGTCGATAAAATCCGGAAGTTAGTATATCTTCAACATAAATACGATTCTCTGTCTTATAAAGATCCATCTCAGGATTTTCTGCCTTGACTAATATAGTGTTATTTAGATACCACCAATTATTAGTTGATTCCTCGCATATCCAAACTGGTATTACTTGAGACATCTTTTGTAGAAAAGATGATTGTAGATTATTGGAGTGATAAAAAGATTCTATAAAGTTACCTCTATCTACACTTGCCATTTTGAATTTGCCTTCATAAATAGCACAGGGTTCTCCTGTTCCGTCTAACATAAAACCGTCTACGTCCCACAAACAAAAATTTCCAGGAAGACATCTTCTATGTGCTTCTGAAAAAACATTTGATACCCCCCAATTTCTTTTTCTTACCATCTCAAATTACAATAACCTTTGTTTTTTATAGATTAAACTAAGGTTTTGTTTCGTAAATTTAATAATTATTAGGTAGAATACCAGATTCGTATCTAGATTTTCCGTTTTTAAGTAGAAATTCTAATTCAATCCACTGTTTGTTTGATAGTGATTTTTTTGTCTTTACTTTATCCCAAAGACCAGAGAAGAATTTATTGTATCTGTACTTCTCATGAAGCCAATCCCATAATTTCTGGTAATATTGAATTTCAGAATCAGTAAATTCCTTTCTCATCCCCTGGTTAAAATTCTCGAATAATTGGATATGATTCATGACTTATATATCTTAAATATTATCAAAGCTTATGTATAATAAACTGTGTATTCAAATCTCCTCTAATGTACTCACCGGATAGAGCTGTGGTGGTACTTAATGTTCTAATTTTAACGTCTATCGTAGATGCTGTATCGTATATCATATCAAGAGTGGCATCACTGGTATTATAACTACCGGAGGTTGGCTGTATCTGTTCAACAGTTGGACCCAATTGATTGTTTGAGGTGTCAAACAAAGAAAACTGTAATAAATAATTAGCAGCCATACTCCAAGATAGTCTTGCTGTTATTCTATAGGTTCCCGCTGTTAGAGTTGCTATTCCAGTTGATGTGTTGTATGATATGTTATTAGAATAGACTTGATTATTGAAAACAATATCCCTACTCGCCCAGCTACCTGATCCTATTGTTTGATTCGTGTTTCTTGTTACATAAAGCCAAGCATTTGGTGAAAGGTTTGTAGCAACCCCAGCGGTTTGTGTTGTCAGATCAATATAAGCACCCCTAGCAGAACCTCCAGATTCAAAGATTCGAAGTCTATTTTGATAGAGGTCAATCGTAACACCAGTGCTGATAGATGTATTGGTAACCGGTTTGTTTAAGAATATTTCCCCACCCTCATCTCCAGACTGTGCAAGCATTTTAAGAGTTACTCCATCATACGTTAATGTAGATTCACCGTTGGCTTGACCAGAAACACCGGTTGCTGTTAGAACGTTGTTATCTGTATTATTTAATACTGTAAAGGAAGTACCTGAAGTACCCGATGAACCAGAAGATCCGCTTGAACCTGATGTTCCTGAAGATCCACTTGAACCACTTGTTCCTGAAGATCCTGATGTTCCTGAAGATCCACTTGTTCCTGAAGATCCACTTGATCCTGATGTTCCCGATGTTCCATTTATAAGAGGAGAATATCCAGAAATAACTTCTATGTCAAACCATGGGTATGATCCTGCAGTGGCAAAATCGCTATTTCCCCCCAGTGCTGTTACTGAATTGTTGGTTGTTATTCTGTAAGATATTACTGTAGATGAAGCGGTGGACAATATTACTTCAGAGGGACCACCAAAAGTTGCATAAGCAGCACCATTAGTGGGTGAGTATGTCGATGATAGACTACCTATATAAGCGCCCGAGGTTTCATTATACCAGCAAAGTGCCATGCTTCCCCCACTGCTAACTATATTAGGAACTTGTCCTAAAATTCTATACGTTTTATTAGCAGCAAGTGTAATCTGTCCTGTACTAGTGTTTAATGAAATATCCGATCCTGTTGAAATATCCGTTTGAGTAAAAACAACTAAACTATTAGCAGTTAAGCCTGTAGTCTGTTGAGCTGAACGAGATCCCCTCATAAAACTTGCGGAGACACTTAAGCCTGAAGTTCCACTAGATCCAGAAGAGCCACTAGAACCACTTGTTCCAGAGGAACCTGAAGAGCCTGAAGTACCACTTGAGCCTGATGTTCCAGAAGTTCCACTTGATCCAGAAGTTCCACTTGATCCAGAAGTTCCTGATGTTCCCGAAGAACCAGAAGTTCCGGATGTACCACTTGATCCAGAAGTTCCTGATGTACCACTTGTTCCTGAAGAACCAGATGTACCACTTGTTCCTGATGTACCACTAGATCCTGAAGAACCAGATGTACCACTAGATCCTGAAGTACCGGAAGTTCCAGAACTACCACTTGTACCAGAAGATCCAGATGTACCAGAAGAACCACTTGTTCCACTTGAACCTGATGTTCCACTAGTCCCTGAAGAACCTGACGTTCCACTAGATCCACTTGTTCCTGAAGTACCACTTGTTCCTGATGTTCCAGAACTACCACTTGTTCCTGAAGAACCACTCGTTCCTGATGTTCCACTTGAACCACTCGTTCCTGATGAACCACTTGTTCCACTTGATCCCGAAGTTCCACTTGTTCCTGAAGAACCTGATGTTCCACTCGTTCCTGAAGTACCACTTGAACCAGAAGTACCACTTGTTCCTGAAGTACCACTACTTCCAGAAGTTCCTCTTGTTCCTGAACTACCACTTGTTCCTGAAGAACCAGATGTTCCACTAGTTCCTGAAGAACCACTAGTTCCTGATGTTCCTGAACTACCACTAGAACCTGAAGTTCCACTACTTCCACTTGTTCCGCTTGTTCCTGAACTACCACTTGATCCCGAAGTTCCACTTGTTCCTGAACTACCGCTTGTACCGCGAGTTCCAGAGCTACCTGATGTTCCAGAGCTACCGCTTGTACCGTTTGTTCCGCCAGCAGCAAATAACTGCCATTGAACGCCCAGACCTTCTGATGGATTAATGTCTATAGAAGATGCTATTGCAATATAAGTGCTTCCAAGAAATTCAACAAGATCGTTTATTTGGTAAACGTTGCTTCCATTCCATGTTCCTTGCCAGTAGAAACTAGTTCCACTAGTTCCACTAGTTCCACGAGTTCCGCTACTTCCACTAGTTCCTGAGCTACCCGATGTTCCGCTACTACCGCTAGTTCCACTGGTTCCACTTGAGCCGGACGTTCCTCGTGTACCACTTGTTCCAGAGCTACCACTACTTCCAGACGTTCCTGAACTACCACTACTTCCTGATGTACCTGAGCTACCACTAGATCCACTTGTTCCTGAACTACCGCTGGTTCCACTGGTTCCACTAGATCCGCTTGAGCCCGACGTTCCACTTGTTCCGGAACTACCAGATGTTCCACTTGTTCCTGAAGTTCCGCTAGTACCTGATGATCCACTAGTACCTGATAATCCACTTGTTCCTGAAGACCCACTAGATCCTGAAGTACCGCTAGATCCAGAAATTCCACTTGTTCCTGATGAACCACTGGATCCTGAATTTCCACTAGACCCGGAGGTTCCACTCGTTCCCGAAGTTCCACTCGTTCCCGAAGTTCCACTCGTTCCCGAAGATCCACTCGTTCCCGAAGATCCACTAGATCCTGAAGTACCGCTAGATCCAGAAATTCCACTTGTTCCTGATGAACCACTGGATCCTGAATTTCCACTAGACCCGGAGGTTCCACTCGTTCCTGAAGACCCACTAGATCCGGAGCTTCCGTTCGTTCCGCTTTCACCAGAAGATCCACTAGATCCTGAAGTTCCGCTAGTTCCTCTTGTTCCTGAAGTTCCTGAGCTACCATTAGCTCCTGGACTTCCGCTAGGTCCTATTCCTCCTGAAGTACCTGAAGTACCTGAAGTACCACTTGATCCTGAAGATCCTGAATTTCCGCTGGGTCCTATTCCTCCAGATGTTCCACTAGTTCCACTTGATCCAGAAGATCCAGGACTTCCACTTGGTCCTATTCCACCAGAAGTACCAGAAGTACCACTTGATCCTGATGAACCAGATGAACCTGAAGTTCCCACCCCGCTAGTCCCGCTCGTAACACCGTAGAAGGATGTTCCAGATGTTCCAGATGTTCCCGCCACTCCTGACGTACCTGATGATCCAGAGGATCCATCGCTTCCTATTCCGCTTGTTCCCGATGAACCTGATGTTCCTGAGCCTGTGCCTGATCCAGTTCCAGAAGTACCACTAGTTCCAGAAGTACCACCACCGGAGGGAACTGGAGGTATAAATGTAGGTGATATAAAAGTTGACTTTGATTCGTCAAAGAATATTATTGAATTTGTGTCAAATGTAGTAGGAGAAATAGTTGCCGTTGGGTAGCACATTAGAAAATCAGAAACACCAGCTACAGAATTATTTCTATCATTGTTTTTGAAATAAATGATCGGACATTTAACCTTAGCTATTACACCAGCGGTTTTTTGTGTTAATTCAGGGGATGCAAAAGGATTATCTTTAGAGAAATAATTAGGAATACCACTAACTAAATCAGATATAGATGTATCAATAGTAGCACTGGTTACACCTGTTACTAAACATGCAGGTATTCTGACTATATTATCTGTAGAAAATAATGTACCATTCCATTCTGCACAATAGAAAAAATCAACAGAAGCTGAAAATTGTTCTCTATTGTAACCCGTCCAGAATCTTAAACTTGAAATGCCTGTATCTATGACTTTAGCAAGTACCGGGTTTATAGAAATCTCGTATGTTTCTGGGTTGTATGTTCTCCCCGTTATTACTAATCCAATCAATTTGACAGCTTATTTTATTGTATATATTATACACTAAAACTTGGAAAATAATTCGTGGATATATACAATATGCCAAATGAACAATTAGAGAAATTAATAGAGTATCTTTCAGGTAAGCAGAAAGTGCTATTTTTAACAACCTCCAACAGATGGGAAGGGAGTAAGGAGATTCCTAAATCTACTCTTCTTGCGATGGATATTCAGAAAAAACTTAAAGGGACAACTGATGTAACTCTTTTGGAAATACCAAAATTAAAGATATTCCCTTGCGAAGGTAATGTATCTGGTGTTGATGGTAATAATTGCGGGGTTAAAGATGCACAACTAAATGACGAAGAGAAGGATCCTTCAGGAAATCATAGATGCTGGGCTTCTCTTAATAATAAAGAAGATGAACTTTGGAAGGTTTCCAAAGAACTTTTTGAATCAGAAGCTGTTGTTTTCTTTATAAGTGTTAGGTGGGGTCAAGCAAACGCTTTTTATCAGAAGTTAATTGAAAGATTAAACTGGATTGAAAATAGGGCATCCACATTAGAAGATATAAACATAGTGGAAGGAATAGATGCAGGGTGTGTTATCATAGGACAAAACTGGAATGAATCCGAAGTTTTAGAAACACAAAAGCAAGTTTATGAATTTTATGGCTTTAATGTACCTGATGAAATTTCTTTTAGCTGGCAATTTACACAGGATTCTAATGACGAAAGACAGGAATCATACAAAGAAGCACCAAAACTTTTCGGAAGAGAATTCGAAATTTCAATTACTAGATTAAAAGAGTCCTTATCAAACCAATATAGAGGAATCAAAAGACTCTTTGAATTTTAATCTAATATCTCAAAATAGGTCTTATTGAAAACTGATATACATTTATTCTCTGAATGTATAATCTTTAAGTAATGCCCAGACACGTCGCTTTGATCTGGATGAAGATAAATTGCATCGCCATTTTGCAAAGGAACGAATATATGTTTCATCCATGACATATCGCCTACACCTTTTTTAACGATTGCTTTTTTAAGTGAGTTAGTATCACCTTCATAGATGTTTAGATAATTTTTTAAATCCATAATTTTAATTTTTATGTTGGGAAATTGATTGAATCAAATGATTCCCATATTTGTTCTATTTTTTTTTCAAAGAATTCTATATTGATTAAAGAATCTACATTCTTTCTAAAATCCCATTGTATAGTTTCTATGCCTATTACTCCCCTTCCTGTTTCCATCTGTACTTCGAAACAAAATTCAAATGCTTCCGGGTTTTCAACCATATCCTTAAGATCGTAACAGTAACAATAGATCGTGTATTTTAATCCTTTCTCGTTTTCAAAATCCTTATAATAAGCATCGTAACAAGTCTCGCCTTTTATTTTCTTAGCGTCAAACTTTAGGTACTTTTTAGTTACTAGGAGTTTTCTAAAGAATCCGGAAGAATCCGTTCCTTTTTGTAACTCGTCAATAAGTAGAAAACTTTCCTTCGGAAAATCTGATTTCGATTGGTCTGTTTGTTGGCTCATATCTTCTATTTAAGACACTACAATTTATAAATATAGTTTGATCATCAGCATGAAGTCCGTAGCCCTCGTGTATGTGCCCAAACGCGCTTATTTTAGGGTTAACTCTCTTCTTGATTGTATTGTATAGATCCTCACATCCAACATCTTCACCCTCCATAACCATTGACAAATAGTTTTCCATATAAGCAGGAGGCCCGTGAGTTAATAGAACATCTACAACATCTGGGATTTTATTCCAATGGTGTTCAATCTCTGATCCCCTATATCTATTAAAAGCCCAGCTGTGGAACCACGGAGTTATAGGAGATCCCCAAAATTTTATTCCTTCTATCTCAACACCAGAATCTATAAGACATATTATATCTCTTGACTCTACTATATTCTTTGCTTTATCATAATCTCTTTCGAAAAGAAAATCATGATTGCCAGGAATCATTATTTTGTGTTTATGAGGTAATGAAGAGAACCAATCTGAAAAGTCTATGATTTCATTTTCTGATCCTCTATACGAAACATCACCACAATGAATAATAAAGTCACCATCTGGAACATCTATTATATTGTGCTTCGTATGAGTATCCGATATAAAAACTAGTTTCTTTTCTTCCATTAGATCTTAATAATACTATTTTCTAAAGCTTCATCAATTTCTTTCCAAGAGTATTTTTTATAAATATTCATTAGAAGTTCAAACTTCATTGCATCATCTAGGGTTTTGATTTTAATCTCGTTTTCTAAATGCCCAATAACTCTTGGTAATGTAATTCTAGCAATGTCTTCTGTATTTTCCCACATAATGTAAATTGTTTTAAATCTTATTTATGTATTAGTAAATTGTTTCGGAACAAAACCAGATTAACGGGGTAAGATTTAATATGACAACAGTAATGAAAAACAAAGTTAATCCGGATTACTTAGAAGATTGGTTGGTTAAAAACCCAGAGGAGGTTTATAAAAGATCCGTTGAAACTGCTTTAAGACTATTAAATAGCACAAAAAAAGAAGAAGCTTTCCTAGAATTCTATTGGGAAAACGAAGTCTATTCTAAGATATACATGAAGAAAAGCGATATACCAACAGCAATGGATAAAGCAATAGAATATTTCGTTTCTCAGGAGTTATATGAACATGCCGTACAGGCAAAAAAAGCAAAAGATTCTTTCAACAATTTAGAAAATCTTTGAAAAAACGCGATTTTATTTTTTTTATTAACATCTTATTGTTAATTTAGCCTCAAGATATTAAGGAATATATCTAAGTTTAACTAAATTTAATGATAATGGAATCAAAAAGAAATTCCTTCAAGATGGAAGGAATTGACGTAAGAGACGAGAGAGAATTCAAACTCTGGGTTAAATTTATCGCATCAGTTCATAAAGATGGTGGAGATATAAATAAGCCTGTGGACATCTTATGGAAAAGCGTACAATCTGAAATTCAATTAACAGAAAGGAAGCTAAAAAAATATAAATTCTCTCTTATTTAAAGGGAGAATTTATTTCTCTATTAACTATTCTAATATTTTTGTTGATAATTCCCTTGTCAATATCTATACGAGTTCCTGTATCGAATTTTATAGAATTAAAAAAGTTCTTATGAATCAATAATGACGATATATTGGTTTTTCCTAGAATCAAGCTTTTGCGTGGGAAAAGTATTTCTTTAATACTTCTTTTTTTAGGAAAAGGAAAAATGTAGATATTTTCTTCGGATAGAATATTGTTTAAACTATCCAATATAAAATCATTAGATTTAAAATTTGTTCCTGGTAATACAGAAAGAACGTAAAGACTATTTATATTATTAATAGTTTCCCAAATTTTACTAGGATCGTATTTTATAGATTCTATTTTTAAAGTTCTAATATATTCAGATGATGCTTGTGCTGCATATTGATAGGATCCATCTTTAGAACCTAGATCTAAAACTAATACCCTTGTGGAATTTATTTTTGTTTGGGTAACTATATTCTCTATAGTTGATTTTAGCTCGTGTACCGAGTCTTTACACGGTATTACTATCGTTAATAAGGTAGATATCAAAATAAGTTATTTAAAAAAAATTTGGTGAATCATTAAAGCTACTGACCAAACAAATATAACTCTAAATAATCTGTTTATACTCGGTCCTGATATTTCTTTTATGAAATCCTTATTTGTAGTATTCTCGTCTCTCATCTTAATTCTATTTCTAGTCATCATGTAAATGAAGCTTAATCCAAGAATTTGATAATATTGGAAATTAATGAAGTAAGGGATCTCGTATATGGAGATAATACAATAGATCATTAAAGCTTCTAAAAATGCTAATGGTAAAGCTATAAGGAGAGCTAAAAGTATTGCTGATGATATTCTTTTTATTAGTTCCATTGTAGTATATATTTAAACAGTGTGAGGAATCTGTACTCTTATACAATTCTGAGGAAGTCTCTTATTCTTTAGATAATTATTAATGTACCCCATCATATTGGCAGATCCTACTGGATTTGCACTATGTACTGTTATTGTTGGTAAATCTATCTCCTCGTCTATACTCTTATTAACTATCCATTTTGTGCAATCATATCCGGTTTTTTCATGAATATTATTGTAATCGATAATATAGTTTTTAGAAGTATTCTTAAAATACTCCCTTATTGCAGTTTGCCCTAAATCGTGATCTAAAGAAATCAATTCTATATTTTCGAGACCTGTGTCGCTAACCTTTTGTACAAATTCTTCGTAATTCCTACATATAATCCAATCTGTCTCCAGAGGGGTTCTTATATCATCTAAATATATTCTTACTTTTTCCATATTCTACTTATTATCGTCAATAACCTGCGATTCGATCATTATATTTATTCTGTTTCTTCCTTTCTCTCCAATAGGGATAGGATTTCCCTCTTCGTCTATGTGAACAAATTTAATATGTGTTTTTAAAACTAGAACCTGTTTACCTGTGTATACATTATGAGCTCTTGCTTCCATATAAAGGGTTACTGATGAATTACCGACACTGGTGGGAAACCCATATATTTTAAGGAGCTGACTTTCTTTTGCAGGTTTCTCGAAGTTACATTTGTCTATTGATACTGTTACCATTCTAGGGGTATCGCACATCTGCATAGAATAACCTGCTGCTGCTGCATCTATCCACGCCAAGAGTTTACCACCAAAAAGATTACCATGAAAACCGAGATCAGATTTTTTAATCGGGTGTGTGTTTAATAATTCCACTTTATTCTATTTTATTTAATTTCCAGCATATCTCAGTAAGTAGAGAGTTTTTATTTTCTTGTTCTTTTAGTAAATTTTCTAGAAGATCTTTTTTGTGCTCTTCGCAGCATTTAAGTGCTTCTTCCTTATTCTCTTCCTTACAATGGTATCCTATAAGATCGTAATGATTTAAGTAAGCTAGCCTTACAAATTCATTATAATCCTTATCATCTATTTTACCTTTTAGTGCCACTATTCTACAAAGACAAGAATCCAAAGAAAACTTTCTTCCATCGTAGAAAAGCCAATAATAATCCATGTCGTCTTCTACAACTCCGACAATTCTTTTAACCTTCCAATCACCTGCTACGACAAACTGACCTTTGAGTGATTCGAATTCTTCAATTACTAATTTTTTATTATCCTGCATTCTTGATTTTAAATTCTATTTTTTCTTCAAACTTGTCTGATCCGACTATAACTTTATCTCCCGTAGATTCGACAACTTTAAGATCCCCAACATATCTAGAGTTAGTTTCGTTTAGATATTTAGTATCAACTGAAACGTAATTTGCGTATCCGTTTCTGCCTAAAAATGCTATTGCATTAGATGCAGATAGTATTCTGGCTACCAATTTTCTATTTATTGCTAGGGGATCATTGATATCAGTAAGATCTAGCTCATTGGAAAATCCTATCGATTTTAGTTTTTCTTCTGCGATAAACATATTCTAGTTGCTTAAAGGTGCTTTAATTGCTGGGTGTGATTGATAATTACTTAACTGAATATCTTCTTCTATTAAACATCTGCAGAAGTTATCATCTTTAAATCCTTTAAATACTGCTACTGCATCTAATATGCCTTCTCCGCCTTCTCCGCCTTCGGTTGGCCAAAACTCCGTGTTAATATTCAATTGAGATAATGGCATTGGTTCTCGTGTCAATTGCTCTTTTGCTTGATCGATGTGATTGGAATATAAATGTGTGTCACCTAAGTTACCAATCAATTCATCAGGAACCATATTTGTCGCTTTTGCAATTATTTCTAATAACAAAGCGTAAGATGCAATGTTAAATGGTAAACCTAAGAATGTATCTACTGAACGTTGATTCCACATTAAAGAGATTGCTCGTCTAGGAATAGTGTTATCCATATCAACAGTCTCTTTTAACATATTCCATCCGAAACCACCTCTATTTTCATAGTCATATCCTGCAAGAATGATTCTTTCCTCTTCACTTAACTCTCTTGTATAAACTTGAAATCCATAATGACAAGGTGGAAGAACCATTTGGTCTAATTCTCCAACATTCCAAGCATTAACCATTAATCGTCTTGAGTCTGGATTTGTTTTAAGGTCGTTGATTAGGTTTGCGATTTGGTCTATCGGATTATACTTATAATAAGTAACCCCATCTATGTGTTCTCTTGAAGTTCCCCACGATCTCCACTGGTGACCGTAAACCGGACCTAGATCACCCCATTTCTTAGCAAATTTTTCGTCGGATTTAATCATTTCAACGAAAGCTTCTTCTTTCGTTACGAATGGACCCCAATCAATTTCTCCTTTGTTCTTCTCATAGTTTTTCATTGCATCTCCATTCCAAATATGACAATTGTTATCAACAAGGTATTTGATGTTAGTATCACCACGTAAAAACCACAGAAGCTCGGTTGTTATTGTTTTGAATGGCATCTTCTTGGTTGTCAATAAAGGAAAACCTTCACTCATTTTATGCCTGATCTGTCTACCAAATACTGAAATAGTACCGGTTCCTGTACGATCTTCTTTTTTCACTCCATTATCTAATATGTCCTGAAGTAATAATAGGTATTGTTTGTCTAGGCTGTTCATCTATTTTTTATTAGTGTGTTCCGTTAGCTATCGATATTCCGTGATTTATTCCTGATATTAAATCATCTTTCTCCCATCCGAATGAATTATCAGAAATGTATTTTCCTAGAATTATTCCTATTTCATTTCCTATGTCAGATACGTCTCCGTTATCGTAGGGTAGAGCTGATAATCTTTCAGATATTTCAAGAGATGCTTTTTTGAATTCGTTTATTTCCATACAAGCTGTATTATTAATATTGCTGCAGATAACATGAGACACACTAATGTTTTAGTTGTTATTGGTTCATTAAATACAGACCAGCTAAGCGCAGTAAAAACAATTGCTCCTATACTAAATCCTATTAAGCGTGAAGGCCACATTTGACCGTCAAAAGCCATTACCATATTTTTAACCGAATACATAAATAACATAGAAATAGGAATACCCATTAGTACATTTATCCAGTAATATTTTTTAAGCAAGTCGTATTTTAAGGGACCTTGTAATTGGAAAAAAACTAAAACCTGTGCTAATAAACCTATCAGTATACCAGATATAATTAAAAAAGGATTTGTCATATTTTTACTTCTGAGGGTTTTATGTATTCTATCTTAATATTATTCTCCTCCGCATATTTTATTTCCTCTGCTATTCCCCTTGATTTATCCCATCCTACAATGGTATTACATACTAGGATTTTATCGCATTTTTCTAAGAGTGTTAGACAGAAATTCTCCCAGAATTCCCAATCAGTAGGCATTTTAGCATGATCTAGCAATACGTGTCCGTATGTTATAGGCGATATTACAACGTGTCCTCTAGAAACTAAATCTGCAGCTATCTTTGTAACAATAAGATAATTCTCATGTCTAACTCTATCATCAGGATGTGAATAAGGAGAAGCTAAATAGACTAGGCTACTAAGTCTGCTTTTATTTTTTCCATTGAACCATCTTTTTAATGAAGTCTCGTCAACCTTCATAGAATCTGAAATTCTAGACCATATCATTTCTTTCCCATCTGTATAGGTGATAGGAAAGTCATTGAATATAAAGTCGTTAAACTCTTCGTTTGTTAGTATCTCTACTATTTCGTCATGTGTATTATACAGAACTACTCCATCATCAGCTTTTTTAGCTTTAAGAACCGGACCCTCACTATTTAGAAGTACTATTTCTTTCTCTTTCAATTCTTTTGATTTCATCTAAAAATATATTATTGTTACTGTCAAAAATTCCAAAATTATGCGTTACAAAAATTTTATCTCCTGGACAAAATAGTCTAACCATAAGGTATCCTAATTCACTAATAAAGACTTCTTCTATTTCATATTCTTTATCGTTTAGATTTAATTTTGGTTGAATCTTTACCATTTCTGTTTTTTAATTATTTGTTGGAGAACAGAGAAAGGAAAAATGAACCCTGCTATATTCTTAATAGCTTTTAAAAAAGTATTGTCTACTTTCTTAATCTCATTTTTATCGTTTTCCTGTTTCTCCTTTTCTATTTTAACAGGGTTATTAGAAATTTTATTTTTCGGAAGAAACTCCTTTCTTATCTCTGTTTCAAGTTTAGTTTTTGGTAGGGTTTTCTGATACAGATCCCAATCATGAATGGAAGCTAAGTCTGCAGTGAACATGGATTCATCGATGCTGTTCCTTCCTTCGTTAACATATTTATTATAAAAATCTGGATTTCCATCTGTTCCCGATGAGCCGTAATATTCAGAATCGTCAATTACTAATTTAACCATTCTTCTTCCAGTAAGAGGATCTATACCCATATTAATCTCTTTGGTTTTTAGTGTTCTCTCTGGTAATCCTTTTAGTTTTTTATCGTTTATGTTAATGTGTGCCATTTTATTTTATTTTAATGTGTTACGAAAATACGAATTATCCACTAAATAACTATGTAAACCTTTCAAATCTTTACATATTTCTTTTTCATTGTCCCAAGCTTTCATATCCTTCCTCATCTTCTTATCTATACCTCCCTTTTCATAAAGAAACCACGATAACCAATCATTTCCCTCGATCGTAAGTATTTCTCCCAAAAGAATAGTTATAGCTTTATCATAAGGCTCAGTATAATCTATCATATCTACACCTATCTTATAAGCCTTCCTATTCCTCTCGGTCATATCAGAAAGACAATCTACAAAAGCTTTAAATTTCACATATTCCATAGATATTTTATCGTTAAACACGGTTAAAGTTCCGGAACTAATTATGGAATTTTCGTATAATTGCGATATGATATACTTTACTTCAGACACCCACTACGGGCACAAAAACATAGTTTCGGGAATAAGCAAATGGGATGATAAATCCGGATGCAGAAATTTTAAAACATTGGAGGATCATAACAATATAATTGTTGATTCAATAAACTCTGTCGTTGGACAGGAAGATACTCTCTATCATTTAGGGGATTGGAGTTTTGGAGGGGTTGAGAATGTTTTTAGATTCAGAGAGAGAATCATATGTCAGAATGTTCACGTAATACTAGGAAATCACGATGAGAACCTCTATAAAAATAGAGATAATTGCCACGAGGTTTTTGAGAGTGTTAATTCATATCTAGAACTAAATATCGGTGACGATCATATTGTACTAAGTCACTGGCCGATGAAAATATGGAATAGGTATCATAAAGGATCTTGGCATCTACACGGTCACACTCACGGGAATCTAAAACCTGATGAATGGTGGATTCAAAAACAATCTAAGAATAGAAGAAGAACTATGGACGTAGGAGTAGATACAAATGGATTTCTTCCTTACTCTTATAATGATCTTAAGAGAATATTAGATAAGCTTAATGATTATCCCACAGATCTAGATCACCACGAAGCTTAAACTGAGATATTAATCTGTGTTATTAATCCCTCCATCGTTTTATTCTCTATACTGTTCCAAACTTTATTAGGAGTTACTGAGGGATCATTTGTCATTTCTAAAGCTTTATTAGACCATTCTGTTTTCACTGCAAGATTTAAAGCTTGTATCTCAGAAGTAGATGCAATATGATCTTTATCTACGCTTTCCAATAATATAGAAGAAGCCTTAGAAATTAATTCGCTGCAGCAAATTTCATGTTTTTTGTCACATAGTGTAGAATGGAATTTAAAGATGTCATCTACATAATTTGTATTCTCCTGTCCGTTTATTTTGGCTAGAAAAGCATTCCCTATTTCTAGATATGTTTGTTTCTTGTGAGCCTCTATCTCATCTTCAGTATTTGCTTTTAAACTGCTTATAAGATCCGCATGTACTTCTATGATGGTATTTATTGCTTGTATGTTTTTAGCTCCTTCTACACCATCTAAGGTGAGTTTAACGTGGTCGTGATTGAACATTAAAACCGGATCTATTTTTTCTAATGGAATACCCGAAAAATCAGGGAGATATTCCAAAACAAGATTCATTGCTTCTTCTGGAATTCTTGTCGGGGTATTAATCCATATATGATTAGCTATATGGGTCACTGGAGTAATAGCATGGTATTTATGAAAAAACTCTGCATCAACTGATAGCTCACCTTTATACGGAAGACCATTCACTGCATCAATTCCTCCTGATATTATTATCTGTCCCGCACCAAAACTTCTAGGAACTATAAATCTTCCGTCTGTGCCAGTAAAAGTAGTTTTAACTGGAGAACCGCTTCCTGCATAAACAAAAGTAACTGTTGCACCTACTAATACAGCATCAGAAACTACTCCATGTGTTCCATCTATATCTAGAGCTCCGTCGTACATTCCAGATTCTCCATCATCATCATCTTTACTGAATGGATTTCTTCTCTTAAGAGATTCCAAAAGATTCTTTTCTCTTTCTTTTTCTCTTTCCCAAAGCTTATACTTAATTCTAAGTTGCTCTTCGGATAAACCTTGATATTTTTCTCTAAAGCTTTTCATACATAACTATAGATTATATATCGGTGGTTATAATAAGTTTATTCTTTAGGTAATAAATGAGATAAAGAATTAAAAACATGTTCAGGTGTAATCGTTTTTGTACATTCGAACTGTTTTTCTGTTCCTTTGTGTACTGGACACCAAAACCAGTCACCAGAATCAAATTTATGCTGATAACTGTTTATACATCCGTGGCAAACTTCTTTGTTAATTAGTCTAACAGTATTATCCGAAAATTCGTTATTTTCTGATGTTACACCGGAGATCATAACTACCGGTTTTCCTAAAGCGTGAGCAACCCATGTTAGGCCACTACTTAATCCTATAAAAAATTCAGAATGGTGTATGTAGTTTGTAATCTGTTTAAGATCCATTCCGTTCTTCTTAACACAAGATTTAGGAACCGGATTCCAATTCCCTTCAGTCCCAAAGCTTTCGTGAACATCTATACAAACTGGAGTTATTCCTGTTTTTCTTAACATTCTACAAAGTTGATCCCAGCCATCTTCATAATTCCAATGTTTTGATTGTGCGGTTGAGTGCATAGAAAAACAGATGTATTTAGATTTTATAGGTCTTTCCCCTACGAAAGCATCTATTTTTGGCCTATTCCATTCCTTTATATCTAATTGCTCTGCATAACCTTTTATTAAAGGCTTTTCAAACCTGTACATGATCTGCTTATACTCACCGTACTCTATTCCGTCAATTAACCATTTATCAATTTCTGGGATATATTCTGGTGTTGAAGAGTGAGGATATATTTTAGTAATTTCTGGATAGCTATTTTTAAAATACTCCCCGCTTAAATTACAAATAACTGAAACATCGATAGAGTTTTTAGATCTATATGAATCTATTACCGACATTGCACCTATGGTATCTCCAAGAGATGCTGAACATATTCTTATTAAAGATCTCTCCATTATATTCTTAACTTCCAAACCCCAGTTTAGATTTCTTCTTGCTAGTAACTTTAGGTTTTTCTCCCATGCTGTTAAGAGTAGAAAGGGATTCATCAAAGTCTTTCCCCATTACTACTACTGAAATTACTAATTCTTTTAAGTGAGAGAGTGACATTCCATCAGTAACATCAATCCATTTTTCAAGATCTATTTTTTTAATATCACTTTTTGTCAGCTTATTCTTTATGTAAGCTTCTCTAATTTCGGCTGAAGGCATTTGGACCTCGTATCTTCTATCAAATCTTGATGGACGATTAGTAATACGTTCTTGTAGTTTTTCTGGATAGTTTGTTGTTGCTATATAAACAACATTTTCTATCTGCTTAACCCCATCTAGGATATTAAGCAATTTAGTAGTTGAGTATCTGTCCTCTCCTGCAAGTGAATCTATATCTTCAAGAATAACTATTAAAGCTCTATCTGGTTCTATACTTCTTATAGTTGGAACAAAATCAACAAATGCTTTAAAGTCCTCGTCCTCTTTGATATTTATGACAATACCATTTTCATTCTCAATTAGGTCCTTTACGCAAAGTTGGATAATACCAGATTTACCACACCCAGGATCACCATATAATAGAATACCTCTCTTATGAACAAAATTGTACTCTTTATAGGTTTCCCTCTTCTTCCAGAAAATCTTGATGTCATTTAAAATGCTTTCAATCTCCGGGGAAGGGAGTTCATATAGCTCATCAATATTTAGCTCTTGCTTAGCTACAACCCAAGTCTGTAAAGAGCTGTTCCATTTCATTTCATATAATCCTGAAGGAACTTGAGGGATCGAAACAAAAGATGGCGCAAATTGGTCATTTTGTAAAACTGACCATCTGGTGTGTTTTTGTGTGTCGATCCCATCAATATCTTCCTCTGTAATCTCAATTCTTGGTGTTTTCTTGTTTCTCATCCTTTTGCTTATTTTAATTAAATTGTTTATTCTTTCTTTAAATTCTGATTCTTCTGGCTCCATCGTCATACTATTTCTCGTTTAATAAAAATTTATTGCTAATAACCTTAAATGATATCTTTCTATCAATGCTTCTTATAACAACACCTTCTCTATCGAAGGATGGATTGTGATAGGATTTTCCATCTGCATAAGATAAAAGTTCCTCTATTGTATCAGGAAGTGTAAATTCAGTTTCTAATTTAGGTACTGTATCAAGACTTAATCCGTGAATAATATTAACAAAATCAGTTAATCCCACATATTGATGTGTGTCAATATTAAATACATTAAAGAACTTAACTGTTTGACCTAATATCTTATAAGGATTCCCTTGTATTCCTTCTCCGATTAACTCACCCTGAAAAGACACGTTATATCCTAAAGATTTCATTTTGTTTTCTAGATCTAAATTTCTTGCAACTTTCCAGAATGAATTACCTTCAGTTTCCAAAAGCTCTAAGTTTCTAGAGCACGCGCCAAACTCTCCGTCTTTGTAATAGTATGTAGCGGAACTTCCGTCTAGTTTTTCTGTCACATAGAATTTATGTCCTTCTTCTTTCCAGCTCTCAAAAACTTCAGATAAATTCTGAATTCTTTCCTCGTCAGTTTTAGGAATGAACCCCGGAAATAGTCCTTTAGCTACTCCAGATAATTCTGCAGGCATAGGAGGTTCATATTTAATGATTCCTAAAATTTCAGATACGTCAGATCCCTCTTCAAATTCAACCATAAAATTCTTATATCTCATAAGGACATTTATTGGGATAATTAGACCTTGAGAAACCTGTCCTCTAAGTTTAATTGTTCTCAACCTAAATCCTTCAGTGCCATCTGCCATTTTTTTGTATGATGACTTTCTAAGAAATTCAAATTCTTCTTTAATTGGTAGGAATGAATCAATCTCACAGTAAATAACATAATCACCCTCTTTGTGTTCTACATTTTTTCCTACTACTACTTTCCATCCATTTACAATAGCTAGTTCGATAGCATCTGCACCTTCAATTGGAAGGATCTCTTTAATTTTTTGAATTGTTGCTAGTTTTCTCATTTATTTTAATTTTCCGTATTTTAAA